>Ga0310690_10000159_pt1 | contig 155626 bp, 123 predicted proteins | sample AusTroGonzalo_MG_2_FD_207661 | JGI IMG/M metagenome (GOLD analysis project Ga0310690, IMG submission 207661) | Bovine rumen microbial communities from tropical cattle in Woodstock, Queensland, Australia - Gonzalo_04 (v2) (version 2) | ecosystem: Host-associated > Mammals > Digestive system >...
CTATCCTCATCAAGGTGAACCAGGTCGGTTCCGTGTCCGAAACTCTCGCCGCCATCAAGCGCGCTCAGAACGAAGGCTACGCTCCGATCGTTTCTCACCGCTCTGGCGAAACCGAAGACACCTTCATCGCTGACCTCGCCGTCGGTACTGCCGCTGGCCAGATCAAGACGGGTTCCCTCTCTCGTACGGACCGCGTTTGCAAGTACAACCGCCTCCTCCGCATCGAAGAAGAACTCGGCAAGGCTGCTGTCTACGCCGGTGACCCGCGCAAGGCTTGCAAGGCCGCTAAGAAGCCCGCTTGCAAGAAGTGCTGCAAGAAAGCTGCCAAGTAAGGCGAGCGTTGCATAAACAAGCTTGCTTGTTTATTTGCTGAAATTGCAAAAAGAAACCGTCCCATTCGGGGCGGTTTCTTTTGTATGCAAAATTTTGAAATTACTTTTTTTGTAATTCCTAGAAGCGCCGCACGGCGAGCATTTCGATAGAGCTTACGTATTTCCGTTCATTGTAATCGCCATACGCGACAATGGAGTATCCTGATTTGAGTACGATATTCCATGACCATTTTTCTCCAAGATAACCGAATGCGGTACGCGTGTCGATTTCGGGGAGCATGACGTTGTCGTCGTCGCTGATGACGCGCCCGTAGGCAAGCCCGAGGACTCCCCACAGGTTCAGGAAGTAGCCCCTCCTAAAAATAAAGCTATAGGTGTAGCCCATGTCTACCCAGGTCGTAGTGATGTCGCGCCGGTTGTTCTCGTAAAGGAGGATTCCGTCGTTGTCCTTGGCGATGTTGCGCTGTAGCCTTCCGCCAACAATCATGCTCCCTGCGGAATGTTTTTGCACCCGTTCCAAAAAGTAGGCGCTCCGTGGGGTGAATTTTCCGTTGGCGGTTGCCATCCACAGGGCCGAAATGTACATGTCGATGACGGAGAGGTCCACGAACTTGATTCTGTCCCTGGGCTCGTCCTTGATTTTTGTCGTGAAGCCACTGTAAAGGCGCAAGTTTCCCGAAAGCCACCAGTCATCCGGGAAAAAGTTGAGCCCCGTCTCGAATGCCCGGAAATTGGAATGTCCGCCGGATGTCGTGTACGGGAGATTGTACCGGATGTCGAACGACAGGTCCCATGGTTTGTCGAACAAGGTAAACAGGCTGTCGTAGCCGAATCCGATGCCTAGGTTTAAGGGGCGGTTGGATCGAAGCGTTTTTTCGTCGTAGGCCGAGTTTTGAATCGACATGTAGCTGTAATTGCCTAGGAACCGTAGCGAAAACCGATCGCGAAATGTGGAAATTTCGGAATCCTGTTCAATTTGCTGGTTGTTTTCCGGCTCGGGTTCGCTTGCGAGGCATGCCCCTGCAAGTGCCAAAACCGCCAGCATGGTTTTCGATATGGGTTTCATGGTAGTCTACTGAAAAAATATAGAAAGGCCCCTTGTTCCTTGCGGGGTGGCGAAATCGCGTTTGTCACTGTCAAAAAAAGCGCAATAAATACGTAGTTTTGTAAAATTTGGGATACATTATGCCCAATTTGCCTTTTTTACGCGGTTCTGGCGGTTTCTTTCGGGGTGCTGTAAACAGTTTTTTTTCGGTCCTTAAAAACAAGGAAAAATTTTAAATCTATATTACGAAAGAATTTTTAATCACAAGCATATCAATGCTTTATAAAAGAGGACACAATGATTGGATTGAAATCGATTGCCAGAACGGCTTTAGTGCTTTCGGCAAGTGGAGCAGTTTTTTCAGGGTGCGGTGGCAGTGATCAGGCTGAAGGGGCTTTGCCTCGTCAGGAAACCCTGTACCTGTCCGGCCAGCAATGGGGCGCCCCTGCGACATTTAATCCGCTTGCAGAAAGCTGGATGGCCGCGTGGCCTGTCGGCGGACGCTTCAACCTGGTTTACGAACCGCTTGTTACTTATAACACTCTGAACGGTCAGATTGAGGACCTCCTTGGCCACCTGGTCGAGGAACTGTCCAACAACGACAGCATCGTGGTTGACTTGAACCCGGCTGCGACCTGGAGCGACGGCAAGCAGGTGAACTCGAACGACGTGAAGTTCATGTTCACGAAGGGTTCCATCAACACCGCCGAACAGATTTCCGCAATCCATGTAGACACGATATATGCCGAACCGGCAGCCGAGGACACGGCTGGCGAACGCAAGATGGTTGGCGAACGCCTCGCCTTCATCGTGAACAAGGCCCAGAGGAACAACCCGCTTTCTGTGCGCGACTTGCTCCAGGCTATCCGTATCGCCCCGGCCCACGTTTTTGAACCGCTTATTGCCGAAAAGGGCCTCGACGAAGTCAAGAAGATGATGATGGACAAGAACCCGGTGGTTTCGGGTCCGTACAACATCAAGGACTATTCCGCGAACAAGATTATTCTTGAACGCCGCGACGACTACTGGGGCAACGCCGCCCTCCACAACGGCCAGCTCCCGGCTCCCAAGTACATCGTTCACCCGATTTACAAGAGCAACGACCACAGCACGATCGCGCTGCGCGAAGGTGCCCTGGACGCTTCCATGAGCTTTGTCCCGCGCATTTGGCATAAGAAGGGCGCCGGTGTCCATACCTGGTTTAACGAACCTCCGTATTTTGCTCCGGGTGCCATGCCGATGATGATGATCAACACGATGAAGGAACCGCTTAACGACAAGCGCTTCCGCCGCGCCCTCGCGACGGCCATCGACTATACGGCTATCCGCATGTTCGCCGTGTCCAACTACACGACGCCGCTGCAGCCGGGCCTCATCATGCCGACGAACCTCGAAGGCAAGTATATCAACGCCGAAGACCAGAAGTTGGGCGTGAACCTCGGTATCACCGACGAAGCCCAGCGCATCAACCAGGTCAAGTCGATGCTCGCCGAAGCCGGTTATTCGTCCAAGTTCACCGACGGTGGCGAACTTATCGGTACCTATAACGCCAAGGGCGAAAAGATTCCGACCCTCTTCATCACGTCTCCTGCCGGTTGGACCGACTGGGAATCTATCGTGACCATCGCTGTCGAAGGCATGCGTAAGGCCGGTATCGACATCCGCGAAGGTTTCGTTGACGGTGGCCAGTACTGGCCTGCGATGGGTACGGGTAACTTCGACCTCATCATGCACAAGCCGACTGCCGACGTTTCTCCGTCTCTCCCGTGGAGCCGCTTCAACGAAGTCATGGCCAGCCGCGACTGGCAGCCGCTCGGCGCCTGGGCCGGTACCAATATCGGCCGTTACAACCAGCCGGGCACTCCGGAGTTCCGTCCCGAAGTGGACAGCCTCCTGGGCATCATTCCGCTCATGACGGACGAAGCCAAGAAGGCCGAAGCCTACCGCGAACTGAACAAGATCTTCATGGAGGACCAGCCGTCTATCCCGCTGACCTACCTCCCGGAACAGTATTACGAATTCAGCGACCGCGTGTGGACCAACTGGCCCACCGCCGAAAATCCGTACGCTCCGCCGCAGCTGCCGTGGATTGCCTCGGGTACGAAGGTCCTGTGGAACTTAAAGCTTGCTAAATAGAAGGACGTGAAATGCTTAAACAATATCCTATGCTACGCTATGTCCTGCAGAAGGCGTTCTGGTATCTCCTGACGTTTGTTGTCGCTGTCGCGATTAACTTTACTCTGCCGCGTATGGGTGAAAACAACCCGGTGGACATTATCATGGGTAAGGCCGCACAGGGTCTTTCTCCCGAAGAAGCCAAGCTCAAGAAGGAAGGCCTGCTCAAGGCCTTCGGTATGGCCGAACTCGATGACCAGGGCAACGTTGTCTATGAACCCGAAGTCGACGAAAAGGGCCAGATGAAGACTATCAAGGTGCCGAAGCTCGACGAGAACGGCGCTCCGGTGCTCAAGACCGTCAAGGTGACTGACGCCGATGGCAACCCGGTCATGGAAGAACGCCAGGCCGTCGATGCCGAAGGCAATCCGGTGTTCGAAGAAAAGCCGGTCCTCGACAAGAAGGGCAATCCGGTTATGGTCAAGGATCCGAAGACCAAGAAGAAGGTCGAGAAGATGGAAAAGGTCGCTGTCATGGAACAGTTCCAGGTCGAACGCCAGGACACCGTCATGATCGATCAGGTCGTCACGAAGGACGATCCGAAGCTCGCCTCCGGCATCTCCCAGTTCTTTGTCTACATTGGCAACGTGTTCAAGGGTGACCTCGGTCTGTCTTACAGCCAGTACCCGAAGCCGGTCGCCGACATCATCAAGGAATCTGTGCCTTGGACGCTCGCCATCCAGGCCCCGACGATTCTCCTTGGTTGGATTATCGGTAACCTCCTCGGTGCCTTCGCTGCCTACAAGCGCGGCATTTTCGACAAGGTGTTCTTCCCGCTCGCCATGTTCCTGAACGGTATCCCGTTCTTCGTGTTCGGTATGCTTTTGGTGGCTCTGTTCTCCATCACGCTGGGCTGGTTCCCCGCGATGGGCGCCTACAGCCCCGACATTCCGGATCTCTCGTTCAACTGGAACTGCATCAAGAGCGTCGGGTTCTACTATGTGCTCCCGTTCTTCTCTGTGTTCCCGATCCTGCTTTCTGGCCAGGCAACGGGTATGCGCTCCATGTCGATTTACGAACTCGGTACCGACTACATGAAGTACGCCAAGTGGCTCGGTCTGCGTGAAGGCAAGATTATCAGCTACGTGTTCCGCAACGCCATGCTCCCGCAGCTCACCGGCCTCGCCCAGTCGCTGGGTACCATGGTGGGTGGCGCTCTCATTACCGAAATGATCTTCTCCTACCCGGGTCTCGGTATGGCAATGCTTACCGCAATCCAGCAGAACGACTACGCGACCATTCAGGGTTGTACCTTGATGATTTCGACCTGCGTGCTCGTCGCGAACTTCGCAGTTGACGTTTTGATCGCTGTCTTTGACCCGCGTGTCAAGGCCGGTCTCCAGATGGGAGGTAAGTAATCATGGTTAAGCTTTTAAGAAACCTTCTCAAGTCCCCGATGTTTGTCGTGGGTGTCTCGATTTTCATTCTCACGCTGTTGATCGCGATTTTCGGACCGTTGTTCTACCATGTGGACATCAACGCCCGTGACATCGTGGCTGGCCCGTACGCTGGTTCCAGCGCCGACCACTTGCTCGGCACCGACCACCTCGGCCGTGACTACGTGTCGCTCCTGATTGCTGGTCTTCGTTCTTCGCTCTATGTGGGCCTCGTTGCTGGCATCATCGCAACGACCATCGGCGTGCTCATCGGTCTGTTCGGTGGTTTCCGCGGTGGCTGGATCGACGAAGTGCTGAACATGCTCACGAACATCTTCATCGTGATTCCGCAGTTCGTGATTCTCGTGCTCATCAGCTCTGCTGTGAAGGACGGCCGTTCTCTCACGCTTATCGGCCTTATCATCGGCCTTACGGCGTGGAGCTGGTCTGCCCGTGCAGTGCGTGCCCAGGCATCGTCCCTGCGTAGCCGCGACCACATCGCGCTCGCCCGCATCAACGGTGCTTCCACGCTCACGATTGTGATCAAGCACGTGCTTCCGTATTTGCTCTCGTACGTGTTCATGGTGTTCATCATGCAGGTGTCTTCCGGTATCCTTTCCGAAGCCTCCATCTCCATGATCGGCCTCGGACCTCTGGATTCCACGTCCCTCGGCATCATCCTGAACCAGGCCAAGGACCAGGGCGCCCTTTCGGACGGCATTTGGATTGCCTTCCTCCCGGCGACCATCATCATCACCCTTACGGTGTTTGCCCTTTACCTGATCAATACTTCCATGGAAGGCGTCTTTAACCCGCGCCTGCGCAAGTAAGAGGTAACGAAATGTCTGAAAATGTTTTTGAAGTAGAAAACCTCAGCCTCTATTACCTTGGACGCTTTGGCGACAAGACTCACGCCGTGACCGACGTGTCCTTCACCATGAAGCAGGGCGAAATCCTCGGTATCGCCGGTGAATCCGGCTGCGGCAAGTCCACCCTCGTTTCCGGCCTCATGGGCATGTGCATCCCGCCTCTCTATCCCGAGAACGGTGATGTGCGCGTCAAGAACGGCAACAAGATGGAATCGCTCATGAACCGTTCCATCGAGGATGTCCGCTCGAACGTGCTCGCCCAGAAGGTTTCCATGATTCCGCAGGGTGCCTTCAACGCCCTGAACCCGGTGCGCAAGATCAAGGACATCGCAGCCGACGTGATCGCCGCCCACCAGCAGCCTGGCAAGAAACTCGACCACAAGGAAATTTACGACCGCCTTTGCGAACGTTTCGACTTGTTCGGCATGGACACGAAGCGCGTGCTCGACTCCTACCCGATCCAGCTCACCGCCGGTGAACGCCAGCGTTCCGTGATTGGTATTTCCACCTTGCTCAACCCGCAGATGGTGATTGCCGATGAACCGACGTCTGCTTTGGACGTGTCCACCCAGAAAGAAGTCATCAAGTTGATTTTCGACCTCTTGGACAAGGGCATCTTCTCCACGATGATCTTCATTACCCACGAACTTCCGCTCCTGTACCACGTGGCCGACAACATCGCCATCATGTACGCGGGTGAAATCGTCGAGAAGGGTACTGCAGAACAGGTCGTGAAGGATCCGCGCCATCCGTACACGCAGGCCCTCATGGGCGCCATGCTCAGCACGGAAGCGAGCCAGCGTACCCGCCATCCGGTGGCCATCGAAGGTGCTCCTCCGAGCCTCAAGAACAAGATTGTGGGTTGCCGCTTCGCCCCGCGTTGCAAGAAGGCATGCCCCGACTGTAAGAAGAATACCCAGAATCTCCGCATTGTCGGCGATCGTGACGTGAGGTGCGATTATGCTCAGTAATAAGCCAGTTGTATTTTCTGCCAAGCGCATCAGCAAGGATTTCGGTGCCGGCAAGACTTTGAAGACGGCCGTCCGCGACGTGTCCTTTGATATCTACGACGAAGAATTCATCTCCATCGTGGGTGGCTCGGGCTGCGGCAAGTCCGTGCTCGCGAAGATCATGCTCGGCCTTTACCAGCCGACTCGCGGCCAGTTCCTCTACCGTGACCACAAGATTACGAACCTCAAGGCACACTGGAACGAAGTGCAGTCCGTGTTCCAGGACCCGTTCGGATGCTTCAACCAGTTCTTTACGATTCGTAGCCAGCTGGAAGATTCCCTGAACATCCTGAAGGACAAGCCGAGCAAGGAAGAAGTCCGCCGCCGCGTGGACGAAGGCCTCTTGGCCGTGAACGTGACGCCTGCCGATATCGAAGGCAAGTACCCGTTCGAACTTTCCGGTGGCCAGATGCAGCGTATGTTGCTGGCCCGTATCTTCGCGCTCCGCCCGAAGGTGCTGATTGCCGACGAAGCCACCTCCATGGTGGACGCCTGCGTGCGCGCCAACATCCTCGATTACCTGCGCAAGTTGAAAGACGAGCTCAAGATGACCGTGGTGTTCGTGACTCACGACATCGGCCTTGCCAACTACGTTTCTGACCGTATCTTCATCATGCACGACGGCAAGATCGTGAACCAGGGTACCCCTGCCGAGGTCCTTGATAACACGGATGAACCGCATACGCTCCGCCTGCTCGATGACATCCCCGAAGTCCACAAGACCGAATGGATCAAGAACAGCCACCGCAGCAAGAAGTAATGTTCCCGGAAAAGTGCACTGAGCTCGCCGAAGTGTACTAGCCGAAGGATTTAAGAAACCCCGACTCTCCGGAGCCGGGGTTTTTGTTGCAGCGTTTTTGCCTAGATAAAAAAAGAACCCGCTTTTGCGGGTTCCTTTTAAGTTCGTAGAACTTTAGGCTCGATTACATGAACCAGTAGGTGGCGCCCACCTGGAACTGCATATTCTTCTTATCGATTTCGGCCTTTGCGAGGCCCATATCGACTTCTTCGAGTTCGCTGGTGAGGCCGAGGTTGAAGCGAGCATTAATGTCAAGTTTCGGCATAATGGAGAAACCGGCACCGAAGGAGAGACCAAATTCAACGGTGTTAAGGTATTTGCCATAATCAACGTCTTCCCCTTCATCGAGATCGTACTTTCCGCTCAGGAGGAAGCTGAGCATCGGACCGGCTTCAAGGAAGAGCTGGGATGTTGCGTTGAAGCGGACCATGACGGGAACTTCCAGTGCCCAAACAGTCCAGGTCGCCTCGTCATCAGCAACGCGACGGAGGTTGATGTCCAAATCGGGAACGATGCCAATCATTGGGTTGATGCCGATTTTTGCAGAAACACCAGCGGCAAAGCCCAAGCCCCAAGGAGCGTCATCGGCGTCATCGCCATAGATGGTGCCGAAGTTGGCGGCTGCACGGCCACCGAGGCTGAATTGAGCGAATGCAGAGCTTGCTGCGAAAAGCATAACTGCTACGAGGAGGAGGATTTTTTTCATGTATATACCCCTATGGTTTAAGGTTACAGGATTAAATATAGTAACGAAACGAAAAAAAAAAGCAACAAAAAATAAAATTTTTTAAAAGGGGTCAACAAAGGGCTTTTTAGCTCAAATGGGCGTATTCGTGCGAAAAAAATGGGACTGATTCTGGAATAATGATGTTTGTTGCATCAGAAATCCTGTTTTTTTTAGAGAGAAGTAAAAAAAGTGCATCCAAGTTACACTTTTTATGACAAATTAAATGTATGTAATGAAAAAATAATTTATATTGTGTTTTACAAGAAAGGAAAAAATATTGCATGAGGCCAGAGACCATTAAAAAACGCGAGGATGAATTTTTTTCAAACCTGACAAATTCGTCTGGAGTCAAGTACAAATTGACTGCAACGACCGATATCGGGAATGACGTGAAGGTTTATTCCATCCGGCCAGATTTTAACAGCTACTATTATAATGTCAGAACCGTAAAGAAGAGCATCTGCTTGCACTTTACCGTCGGCTATATCAAGTCCGATACGAGCTCCCTCTCCAAGGCGGACAATCACGTGTCCGTTTCGTACGTAGTCGACCGCTCGGGAAGGATTTACGAAATGTTCCCGGACACCGAATGGAGCTACCATCTCGGCAGCGGAGCTGTCGGTGGCAATGGTGCTATGTCGAAACAGTCCATCGGCATCGAGATTTCGAATTATGGCCCGCTTAAACTTTCTGGCGAGAACCTGATTGACGCTTACAAGAACGAATACTGCAAGGTGTCCGAGACGGAATTCTATTCCAAGCACAGCTACAGGGGCTACGACTACTACGCCTCGATGACGGATGTCCAGATCGATGCTGTCGCTACTCTCGTCAAGTACTTGGGCCGCAAGCACAACATCCCGATGAACTTCAAGTCGGACGATAATCCGTTTGCAACCGATGCAGAAGCGCTGGCGTTCAAGGGTGTGTTCTACCACACCAACGTCCGGAAAGACAAGTTTGACTGGCCGTTTACGCCGTCACTGAAAGCAGTCATCTCCAAGTGTACCGACGTGCTCCCCGAAGTGCCCGAAAGTGCTCCGGATGCCACGGCGACGGAACCGCAGCCGGCCGAACCGCCTGCAAGTGTTGCACCTGCCGTGGAAGAGGCGAAACCTGAGGCAGCGCCTGTCGCTGAACCTACGCCGGAACCTGTTCCCACTCCGGAACCAGTGAAACCGGCCGAGCCCGCTCCGGCCCCGCAGCCCGCGCCACAACCCACACCGTCGGCGGCTCCGAAGGCACAACCCGCATCGCAGAAGCCTGCCCAGACTAGTACGACAAAGCCGGCGGCAAGCAAGCCGACGTCATTGTTCGATATAATTATCTCGCTGATTCTCCAGCTGCTCGGGCTGAAGAAGTAACACTTTACATCACCGATTTTAAAACTCAACCTAAGGAACAGGTAACAAAATGGCAGAACAGGTAAAAAACGATACAACCGCAACGGAAGCGCCCGTGGCGTTCAAGAAGGGCGACTTCAAGAACATGGAAATGTTCAAGAAGGCGAAACAACATGCAGATAGCGTCCAGAAAGTTATCATCCAGCTCCAGAAGGACTCGCTCTTGCTTGCGAAGGATGTCCAGGTGCTGAAGATTGAAAATGCCAATTTGAAGGTGAAAGTTGATCAGCTGGAAGCGGACAAGGCAAATCTGACAACTCAGCTTCAAGAAGCGAAAGCCAACCAATCTCCGGTTGCAGCTCTTACCTCGCCGAGCGGTTGTGCGGTGCTGATTGTGCTTATCATTGCGATTATGGTTATCGCCCTCAAGAAGGGGTTCTCCTTCTCGAAGAACGGGACCGTTGTTGCTATCGGTGAAAATAAGAAAGAAGAACAGAAATAAGTTCTTTTTTATGAAGACCTTCCGCCATCTTTGCCGTGCTGGTAGAAGATGGCGCTGAATCGCTTGTTTGATCCCGGGACTTGCAGGTTTACCTGTAAGGATATGTAGCGCTAAATATTAACCCTCCACATACCCCTCCCTAAAAAAGGTACAGGTAAAAAAATGGCAGAACCAGCAGAATCCATTCCGTTGTCTCAAGGAAATGAGGTCTCAAATTATGTTCTTTTGTCATCATCAGAAACATGTTATAGTAAGTATGTACTTGATACGCTCAATAATTTTTATAACCGTAAATTGGAAACGTTAACTCAACAGCGTACAATGGATTCGATTGTGTGTAAAATCACAATTGATACTCTCCAATTACAACATAAGAAGGATTTGCTTGAAAATCAGAATCACGAAATGAGAGAAATGTGGGATACAATTGTAAGTCGAGGGAAGAAGATTGAAGAATACGAGAGGATTATTAATGAATTTAGAATAACTAAACCGGAAAAAGCAAACTTGATCGATCACCAAGAAACAATCAGGGTTTTGGAAAATGATACCAGTGCATTGAACAAAAAGGTTGATAGTCTGAGTAAACAATTACAAAAATTAGTTGAATCCCCAAAAGAAAAGGTTGTAGAACATTCAGGAAAGGAAAATAACTCGATTATATCTCAGGAGAATGTTCCGTATGTGTGTGGTCTGCTCGCTGTCCTTATCATAGCGATAACAATCATTTCCCTCAAGAGAGGCTTGACGTTCTCAAAGGGCAATACGAGCATTTGTATCGGTGAGAAAAAGAGAACAAGGACGAAAAAAGCTGACTAGTCCACAACGCAGCGGACACTGCCAAACTGGTTATCATCCGGAGCAATCGCCGGTTCGCCGTTGAGCCTGTAGTAGTTTTTAGGTGATGTCGGAGACCATCCATTGTAGAATAGGTACGTGAATTCCGAGCCGATGAGGTAGCCGGCCCGACTCATTTCGCTCCATTCTTCTAAATAATACGATATGTGTGCTTTTTTGTTGTAATATCCGCCAAACAGAAGGCTTACGCCTGAATTGTTTGTGAATGTCCCGAATTCCCCGGTGAGATCGTATTCGACATAGCTGCTAAACATGTCTTCTTTGCTGTAAGCTTCTTGGAGCGCATTGTATTCGGCGAGTGTGACCAGATGGGTTCCCGGTGGGCATATTCCCTCCGTTCTGTGATCGGGAACGGTATCGATGCCTCCAAGAGCCTGCTTTTGTGTGTACATCCTGCCGTAGATGTCGCAGTAAGACGGCTTGTTGTCGTAACAGATGGACCCTGGTACATCGTAGTTGAGGTTTTCGGCAAACCAGGTGGAGCCTTCTACCATGATGGTCTTGTAGTACTGCCCGTCACGAGGATCCTGGAATAAACCATAAGTCTTTTGCGGGTTCAAGATCTTCCAGGAAATTTTGTAGACAGAGTCGGTGCCCCGCTCATAGATAGTGTCGTTCCTGCATTCGTATTTTGTCCCGTCGTATTGGTGCCTTTGGCAAATGTCGTATATGGCTCCGTCCTGGCAGAATTGCTTGGTGTTGTCGAACGCTGTACCGTTGCATTCCTGGATATTGCTTAGGCAGCGGACGGAAATTCGGGAGTCCGGCTCGGCATTGATGAAACAGGCCAATGACGAGAGTTCCGCAGAAGTCAGAGCCACCCTCGTGTGGCAGAAGGGTTCGTAGAAGTCGAGTCTGGGTTGCGGTGCGGTCGAGTCTTTTTTGGATGTGGGGTGCGGTTCTATTTTGAAGATATTTACCGATGCATAATTGTAGAAGTTGTGCGTTGTTGTCCAGAAGTTTTCATCCGTGCCTGTACCGTTGCCGCTTTCGACAGGTTTCGCGTTGAAGCCGTAGTCGTCGGTGCCGTTCCAGTCGCCATAGGTCGAGTCGTTTGGCCAGCCCGTGGTGCTCTTCAATTTTTTTGCGGCGCCCTCCATTCCGCCGGCGTATTCGACGAGGGCTTCGAATTCTTGTATGCTTGGCAGGTGGAATCCCTCGGGACATACGACTTCTGCATCTACAAATGTATAAAGGCTAGAATCTCCGTATTGCAGGTCTTCGGCCATCCAGATTTGTCCGTTGATGTTGACCAGCTTGTATGTCTTGCCGTCGCGGGAATCTGTGAAGGAGGTCGTTGGAACCTTGAGGGTCTCACTGGAGGAGGATTCCTGGGAGGAAGAGCTTTCGACCGTGGTAGAGTCGGTTCCTTTTACGTCGGATGAATCCTTGGGATTTTCTTTTGACGAGGATGAGTTTGTCTTTTTAGTAGACGATGTGTCGGCGGGCGATTCCGGTTCGTCAGTGGAGGTGGAATCGGCATTGCTGCTGGATAGCTTGGTTTCTTTGGAAGAAGACGATTTTGCCTTGGAATCCGTCTTTCCCGAAGAGGAGGAGTCGTCTTCTTCGGAGCTGGAAAGGGAAATCTGGACATCTTCAGGACTGTCGACCGACGAGGAATCGTCGCCGCAGGCGATAAGCGTAAACGGCAGGGTACAACAGGCGAGAAAAAGGGCTATTTTGTGTAGACCTATGTTCATGGGGCAAATTCCTCCTGCTTTCAAATATAAAAAAGGGCTTGCGGATAGTCTTTGTTTCCCGCTGAAAACGGAATGTGATGCGTGTTACGCCCTACAGGGGGCATTTTAAAGTATATTCTGGGCATGAATATGTCATGGAATGTTTGTTTTTGTACGGCCGCTTTGGCGGTTTCCTTGTCTGTCTCTTCGGCTTTTGCTGGCCCCCTCGTGAACCAGCTGGGTTATTATCCCGATGCCGAAAAGACGGTCGTTTTCCCCGGGAACGATGCGAACGGGCTCGAGGTCCGTGACCTGAAGGGAAAAACGGTCCTAAAACTCAAGGCTCCCCTGGTGTACGACTGGGACTACAGCGGCGAAGAAGTGCAGACCTTCGATATTTCTGCCGTGAAGACTCCGGGAACTTACCGGCTTTTCCGCGGTGGCGAATACGTGGGGACACCCGTTGTCGTCGGGAAAAATGTGTACGGCGACTTGGTGAAGGCGAGTCTTAAGTGGTTCTATTACCAGCGTTCGAGCATGGCGCTGGAACCGCAGTATGCGGGCAAGTGGGCGCGCGCCGCGGGCCACAAGGACGATCACGTGATTGTCTACGGCTCCGACAAGGTGACGGGCGGCAAGGGTGCTGGCAAGACGATCAAGTCTTCGCGCGGCTGGTACGATGCGGGCGATTACGGCAAGTACATCGTGAACTCCGGCATCACCGTGTTCACCCTGCTCGAAATTTACGAACATTTCCCGAAGTATGCGGATTCGCTTCATTGGAACATCCCGCGTGAATTCCCGAAGTATCCGGAGCTCCTTGAAGAGGTGCGCTACAACCTCGACTGGATGCTGACCATGCAGGACAAGGATGGCGGCGTGTACCACAAGGTGACTACGCTCAAGTTTGGCGGCAGTGTGCTCCCCGAAAACGATATTGCGCCGCGTTACGCAATCATCAAGAACGTGACGGCCTCGCTCGACTTTGCAGCCGTGATGGCGCAGGCGAGCGTGGTGTACAGGAATATCGACAAGGCTTATGCCGACAAGATGCTCAAGGCTGCCGAGAGTGCGTATGCCTGGGCCAAGAAGAATCCGGAAGCTTTCTACAAGCAGCCCGACGACGTGCAGACGGGTAGCTATATGCCCGGCGACGAGAACGGCAAGGACGAATTCCGCTGGGCTGCGGCGGAACTTTTCCGTGCGTCTAAGAAAGCGGAATATCAGGAAGACTTGAAGGCAAATGCGTTCACGCCTGATGGCGCCTGGTGGGGTAATGTGAACATGCTTTCCGCATTCCGCGTGGCGCTGGATTCTGCGGACTTTGAAAAAGAACTCGTTGATGCCGCAAAGAAGGTTGTGCTGAACGAGGCGAACAACCTCCGTGCCGTGGGCGACACGAGTGCTTACCGCCTGCCTGCATTCCCGTGGAGTTGGAACTGGGGCAGCAATAGTGCGATGGCGAACAACGGGATTGTGCTGGTGCATGCTTACCTGTTGACTGGCGACAAGAGCTATTTGGATGGTGCGCAGCAGTGCCTGGACTACTTGCTCGGCAAGAACCCGCAGGATATCACTTACGTGACCGGTTTCGGTTATAGGAGCCCGCGCAACCCGCATCACCGCCCGAGCGAATCCGACATGGTGGACGATCCGGTGCCGGGAATGCTCGTGGGTGGCCCGCACTTAGGCAAGCAGGATATCAACCTGGACGGCAAGGAAAACTGGAAGTGCCCGAACTATGCCGCTGCCGACAAGCCTGCACTTGCCTATATTGATGATCGCTGCAGCTATGCGACGAACGAAGTGGCTATCAATTGGAACGCTCCGCTTGCATACCTTGCCGCCGCGCTCGAAGCGATTTATAATAAGTAGATAGTAGGAAGTAGGCTGTAGACAGTAGGAAGTGGTTAGGAAATGTATAGATTTTGCAGTTTAAGAGTCCTGTTTTTTTGCTTGGGCATGGTGCTCGTTGCTTGCGGTGATGATTCCGGCTCTAGTACGGGTACTCCTGCAATCGAGAGTTCCCAGCCGGCCTTGAGTTCTGCCGAAACATCTTCTTCCGAAGAGGGCAAAACTTCCAGTTCGCAGGAAACTGCAAAAGAGAACAGCAGTGCTGCAAAGTCTTCATCTAGCAAGGCGCCTGAATCGAGTGCCGCTCCGGCTTCGTCAACCACATCTTCGTCTAGTGCTGAAATATCATCGTCTAGCGGTGAACCTACATCGAGTGCTGAAACTCCTTCGTCTAGTAGCGAACCTACGTCTAGCGCGGTTCCGGCATCCTCTGACGATGACGGTGGCGACGATGGCAAGTGTACCGATTGCGATAGCTATACCGCAGCCGACCCGACGCTCACCGAAAAGGGGGGCAAGGGTTCCGTGACGACTTACGGGAGCATTACCGAGAAGGAAACGAGCTTGGGTGGCGCCTGTAACTACGGACAAACTAATATCCAATATTATGCAGCAATCCACGTGAACGTTTCGCCGGGGGATGATAAAGGCCCGTGGGATGGCGGTGCGGCCTGTGGCGGCTGCGTGCGCGTGAAAGCGAAGACTCCCGATGGCTGGAAGCGCGTCACTGTGCGTATTACCGACCGCTGCCCCGATGCGAATTGCGGTGTGGACTTGGGCGGTGCTCCGGCGGCCGATATCATGGGCAATACCGTGGGCCGCTACTACGGCGAATGGGAATTCGTGAGCTGCGAAGGCGTCGAGGGCGTGTGGGGCGATTCTACGTCGCTCTGGGTCAAGGAAAGCGCAAGTACGTTCTGGAGCATTGTTCACGTGCGAAACCCGAAGGACATGGTAAAGTCTATTTCGATTTACGGCGTCGATTCCGATGAATCCTATGAACTCGAAATGGTTGTGGGTACGGAAAACTTCTGGACGGTTCCGCTGGAAGTCTTGCAGACCGATAAAAAGTACCGCGTCGTCGTAAAATACCGCACTGGCACGGATGACGAATGGCATATCAAGGGCTCCGAGCTCGCTGTGGGCGAGGCGAACCTGTACCTGTACGAACACAGGGAATAGTTTCTAGAATTTTTTAACGCTGTTTCCGCCGGAATTCGGCTAGGACCATTCCGGTGATAGTCGCTGCTGCACCTGCGATGGCAACAGCCGTGATGCGCTCGCCAAGCGCGATGACCGCGGTGATGATGGTGACGAGCGGGATGGCGTAGAGGTAGTTGCTGGCAAGCACTGTGCCGATTTGTTTCATTACCTTATTCCAGACAAGGTAGCCGAACAGCGACGAGAAAACCGTGAGGCAGAGGAAGTTGAGCGTCACGACAGGTTCCGCGAAATTCTGCCACGGGATGTTGGCCACCTTTGCCATGCTGCCGCCCGCCTCGATGAACAGCGCAGGGATGGACGTGAGCGCACCGTAGAAGAAAATCTTGCGCGTGATGAACAGTGTGGAATACTCGCCGTTGAGCTTGCGGACGACAAGCGAATAGATGGTCCATACAAATGCCGCGCTGATAGCCAAGAAGTCGCCGAGCGGGGAGAGCTTCAGGATGAATTTCCCGTTCAGTACCACGAGCACCATGCCGATGAACGTGATGATGCAACCGAAAATCTGCCGCCTGCCGAGTCGTTCGCTCTTGTAGAAAAGTCCACCAAAAATCATGATGAGCAGCGGCGTGATGCAGACGATGAGCGAGACGTTGCTCGATGGTGCAAGCGAAAGCGCCGTGTTCTCGGTCCAGAAGTAGAGCGTGCAACCCGTGATACCGCAGATGAACAGAATCAGTTCGTGCTTCCAGTTTTTGCTGCGGAACTGCTTGTGAGAAGCTATGAGCAACAGCAGGTACGTGACCACGAAACGCATCGTGAAAATCTGCACGGCAGAAAAACCGTGGTTCAGCAGCACCTTCGTGCTCACGAAACTCGTGCCCCAGAAGGCGACCGTCACGACGGCGAGCAGGTGCCAGAGGGCCATATTGTTGCGCGAGGGTGTCATCGGGGGCAAAGATAAAATTTTTTTATCATACTTTGATATTTTTTTGTTATTGTCAATGATTTCTTGGGGTTTGGGGCCCAAGATTCCATAAAAAAAAATATATTGGGTCGTGTGAAGAAGTTTTTGACTTTATTGATGTTTGGTGTTTTTATTGCGTGCGTCCCGTTTTCCCATGCAATTACGTCTATCCCTATTGACGGAGTCAAGGCTTCGGCCACCTTGCTGGATAAGGGCAAAGAGAGTTTTAGGCCCGAAAACCTGATCATGAAAAAGAACGTGTCCCCGTTTTACCAGGTTTGGGGAGCCCCGTTTAACGACAATACGGTCACTCTTGAATTCACGGTAGGAGCGCAACAGGTCAATGTAATCACGTTGTTTAACGGGAACACGCGCGATTCGGCTGCTTACGAGAACAACAGCCTTGCTAGAACAATCAAGATTTACCTGAACTCGAAAAATAACCTTGTAAAAACGGTTACGCTTGCAAAGCCAAAGTGGCTTGGGCATGGGAAAACCCATCCCGATGTCATTGTGTTTGATCCGCCCATTGAAAACGTACGCAAGATAATCATTGAAATAGAGAGTATTTATCCGGGAAGGAAATGGACCGACGTGTGTATCGCCATGGTCAAGTTCTGGGGATTTGTCAAAATGCCGCGTAAGGTGAAACTGGGCAAGATGACGGACGCTCGCGACGGGAAAAGCTACAATACGGTCAAGGTCGGGGACCAGGTTTGGATGGCCCAGGATTTGCAGTACAGGACTCCGGGAAGCCGCTCGTTTACGGATCCCCATAAAAAGAAGATGAGGGAACTGCCTGCAGATGCCGGCTACGAATACCCGGAATCGGAAATCGACGGCGGAATTTGCCCCGAAGGCTGGCGCCTGCCCAAAGCGGCGGAGTTTGCGGGGCTCAGGGCACAATTCCCTGAATCGGCCTCTTTCGACGACTTTTTTGCGACTTCGAAGCTGAAACCTTTTTATGCCATATTCGGCAGCCGTAGCGGTGGTCAACCCATTCCGCCAAATGGTGAAATATTCTTTTATCCGACCGATGCGTATGGGCTGAATTTCTCCACGTTGACCCGCCGTTATTACGAGGGTGAATGTTCCGAAGATCACGGAGAATATCTGGCGTTTTCTTCTTACTGGACGCTGGATTCAAAAAAAATTTCCCTTTGGCCGGATGACGAAGGCAATGTCGAGGTGAAGTCGCTGAAACATTACCGTTTTGGCGGCAGCGATTACTGCGAGGCGATGCTGAGTCCCGACAGCTACCACTTTGTCCGCTGTATCAAGGGCGATGTCATGAAGGACCCGCGTGACGGCCAGATGTACAAGACGGTCAAAATCGCAAATCGGATGTGGATGGAAGAAAATCTGCGGTACGAATCGGGCGAGAGTGGCTGCTACAACGGTTTGAACGAATACTGCACCGAATATGGCCGGATGTATTCTTGGAATGCTGCACAGACGGTGTGCCCCCAGGGCTGGCACCTGCCCAGCGACATGGAGTTCCGTTCGCTGACTGAGGCATCAGGGGAGTGGAAAGTCACGAACGAAGTCGACGAGCTCGGCTTTTGGGCAATTTCGCGCCCCGAATGCGAAACGGACAGTTGCGATGCGCCGAAACCCATGCGTTATGACGCCCCCGCCTCAAACATCAGCGAGGAGGCAGGTTCCGACGGCACCCAGGCTCTGCCGGTCCGCTGCGTCAGGGACTAGTCATGATGGTTATAGCAAAAAACTATAACTAGATATCAGGATTGTTTATGCAAATATTTGCATAAATGCATTGACGGGATATAGAGTTTTTCTATATTTGCCTATCAAAGAAATAGGGTGGGCGCTCCGGGGGCGCCTGCTATCTATATTTGAAACGTATTTAACAAGAGGCTAAAAATGGCTAAACCAGAAACTATATGCATCCAGGGCGGTTGGCAGCCGAAGAACGGCGAACCGCGCGTACTCCCCATCTACCAGAGCACCACTTTCAAGTACGAATCCACCAACGCCATGGCGGACTTGTTCGACTTGAAGGCCACGGGTTACTTCTACACCCGTCTGCAGAACCCGACGAACGACGCCGTGGCTGCAAAGATTGCCGCTCTCGAAGGCGGTGTCGCTGCGATGCTCACGAGCTCCGGTCAGGCTGCTAGCTTCTACTCCGTGTTCAACGTTTGCGAAGCGGGCGACCACTTCATTAGCACGAGCGCCATCTACGGCGGTACGAGCAACCTCTTCAGCGTTACCATGAAGAAGCTCGGCATCGAATGCACGTTCGTGGACCAGGACGCGAGCGACGAAGAAATCGAAAAGGCTTTCCGCCCGAACACCAAGTGCGTTTTCGGCGAAACGGTTGCAAACCCGGCCGGCAAGGTTCTGGACCTCAAGCGTTTTGCTGACCTTGCTCACAAGCACGGCGTTCCGATGATTGTGGACAACACGTTCCCGACTCCGATTATCTGCCGTCCGTTCGAATTCGGCGTGGATATCGTGACGCACGCAACCACCAAGTACATGGATGGCCATGCCACTTGCGTCGGCGGCTGCATTGTGGATAGCGGTAACTTCGACTGGGAAGCCCATCACGACAAGTTCAAGGGCCTCACGGAACCGGATCCGAGCTACCACGGCCTCGCCTACACGAAGGCTTTCGGCAAGGGGGCCTACATCACAAAGGCTACCGCCCAGCTCATGCGCGACCTCGGTTCTATCCAGGCTCCGCAGAATGCGTTCCTCCTGAACATCGGTCTCGAAACGCTCCACCTCCGCATGCCGCGTCACTGCGAAAACGCTCTCGCTTGCGCCAAGTTCCTCAAGAACCACCCGAAGGTTGCCTGGGTGAACTACGCCGGCCTCGAAGACAGCCCGTACTACGAACTTGCTCAGAAGCAGTTCAAGGGTGGCCTCCCGTGCGGCGTCCTCACGTTCGGTATCAAGGGCGGTCGTGAAAAGTCCATCCAGTTCATGGACAGCCTCAAGATGATTTGCATCGTGACCCACGTGGCCGACGCCCGCAGCTGCGTGCTGCACCCGGCAAGCCACACGCACCGTCAGCTCACCGACGAACAGCTCATCGAAGCCGGTGTCGCCCCTGACCTGATCCGTTTCAGCGTGGGTATCGAAAATATCGACGACATCATCGAAGACTTGACTCAGGCCCTCGACAAGGTGTAATCGAGTTACTTTGTAGCTTTTAAAATCATCCCGTGGCAGAAATGCTGCGGGAGATTTTTTTAGCTATGAGCAATGAGCCGTGAGCTATGAGCGATGAGGTATGAGGTCGTGCTTCGCACTTTGAGGTTTGAGGTCTAGTTGCTGTAGTTTTACCACTCATTGCTAACTGCTCAGAGGGGCTTTAGCCCCGATCTCACACCTCATAGCCTCTAGATTCTCTGACAGAGATTGCTTCAGGGCTTCGCCCTTCGCAATGACAACCTCACTTCCTACAGCCTACTGTCTACTTCCTCTCGTCTCTCGTCTGTAGCCGCGAAGCGGCGTTCTCTCGTCTATCTCACACCTCAAAGCGACCGAAGGGAGCGACCTCACTCCTCAAAGGGGCTTTAGCCCCGACCTCATACAGTAACACTTTCTCCCTCTTCCGGTGTTTAACTCCAAAAAGGATTGCAAAAATGAACATTTTAGTATTGAATGCAAGTCCGCGCAAGCATGGGATGACTTCACTGGCGTCGGAGTGTTTTGTTGAGGGCGTCAGGTCTGCAAGCGCCGATGATTTTTCTAGCGAATCGGTCCATGTGGATGTTTTGAACGTGAACGACCTGAATTTTTCCCCTTGCAAGGCGTGCCTCTTTTGCCGCAAGCATGGCAACTGCTGCCAACCGGTAGACGATGCCCACAAAGTTGCAGAGTTGATTCGCGCCTGCGACGTGCTCGTGGTGACGGCCCCGGTTTATTGGGGCAACATCCCCGGCGTGCTCAAGACGCTTTTCGACCGTTTGGTGTATGTGCTGATGGGCGAAACCAAGGTGGGGATCCCGATTCCTAAACACAAGGGCAAGCGGGCCTATTTCATCACGAGCTGCACGACCCCGTTCCCGTTTGACGTGATTTGCGGGCAGACAACGGGTGTTTTTCGCGCCCTCAAGGAAATTTTGGGGACGGCCGGTTTCAAAATCTGCGGAAAAATTGCAATTTCCGGGACGCGAAGGCTGCATGAACTCCCCGAACGGTTAAGCAAGAAAGCCTATAATATGGGTGTGCGCTGTGTTTAAGACCCGACGCCATTCTCCTAACCACTATTTTCTAAATTTGAGGTAACACTTTTGACCTCCATTGGTGTTACACAGGCATGGAAAGGACAAATCCCGCAGACCGCATGGCATTATCGAAACTCTACGAGGCTTACGCCCCGATGGTTTTCCGTCGCTCCATGATGCTCTTGAAGGACGAATCCGAAGCCGAGGACATGGTGCAGAACGTGTTTTTGCGTGTGTTCGAACGCTGGGACAGCCTGGATGTATCGCAGCCGTCGAGTCTTTTGTGGAATACGGCGACGAGGCTTTGCCTCAACCGTATCCGCGACAAGAAACGCCGTGGGCTCGATTGCAATACGAGTGAACTGCTTCTCTCGATTGCTTGTGCCGACGATGAACAGGACTCTTTCGAAGCGAAAAACCTTCTCGCAAAAATTTTTTCGCGGGAACAGGAATCGACAAGGACTATTGCGGTGTTACACTATGTAGATGGCATGACGCTCGAGGAAACTGCCCGTGAGGTAGGACTTTCGGTGAGTGGCGTGCGCAAGCGCTTGCGTGGTTTGCAAGCCAAGGTAAAAAATCTGGAGGTAAAGTGATGATCCCCGATTGGAAACTGGAACGATATTTGACGGGCGATTTGCCCGAAAGCGAGATGCGCGAGATTCGCGAACTCGAGCAAAAGGACGAGGTTTTCGCCAATCGCGTAAAGCTCATGCGCGAAGATAATGCGGCAATTCTCCGCAAGATGCCTTTTGAAAGGCTTTCCGAAAAACTGGATGCGATGCCGGAACGTTCTAACTCCGCCAGCAATATGGTGCATGTGAATTTCAGGCTCGTGAAGTTCGCTGCCGCTGCGGCCTTTGTGCTTGCGGTGGTTTCTGTTGCGCTGTTCAGCCAGCGCGAGATTGCCAGCCAAGGTATTGGCGGGCAGCTCGCAAGCGATGGCTCTGCGGAATCTGCAATGGAAGTCGCGATGGTCGATGAGGATAACGGTACGCGCATCAAGGGCATGGATGCCCGCATGGAAGTTTGGATAAAGACGGGTGACAGTGCCGTGCAGATGCAAAATTTGGACGCCGCCCACGAAGGCGACGAAATCCAGTTGCGCTATTCTGTACCCGAAAAGTGCTACGGGCTCCTCTTTAGCATGGACGGCAATGGTGTTATCACGATGCACATGGGCGACAATAATCGCGCCATTGCACTTGAACCTGGCAAGATGACGACTCTCCCGTTCGCATACAAACTGGACAATGCTCCGAAATTCGAAAAGTTCTTCTTGCTGACGTCGAAGGCTGATTTTGCTGTCGATGTCGACAATATTGATGCGGTGCTCAAGAATAAGGATATAAGTAACGTGTCTATCACGTTGCGCAAGGTGGCGAAGTAGGAGGATGTATGAAGAATTTGTTGAAGAAAATTGCTTGTTGTGATTTTTATACGCAGTCGATTGTCATCTGTTTTGTGTGCCTTGCGGCGTTGCTCGTCCTTGCTGGCAAGGCGAATGCCTCGGAAGGGCAGGGGCCGATTGCGATTGACCGCTACGTTTTTGCGGTGAGTGCGAATAATGGTGGCAAGGACCGCCCGCAACTGCGCTATGCTGAATCCGATGCGCGTTCCTTTGCAAATGTGCTTTCCCAGATGGGCGGTGTATCGAAGCAGAACATCATGATGGTCAAGGAACCGAAAGTCGCCGATTTGCAGCGCGAGCTCAATGCCTTGGATGAGAAAATTCAGGCTGCGCGTGCCAAGAAGAAAACGGCGGGTGCCGGTAGTTCTCGCGAAGAGGTGTTGGTTTACTACAGTGGCCATGCCGACGAAAAGGGCTTGCGCCTCGGTAACGAACTGTATGGCTGGCAGGAATTCCGCAAGCGCATCGATGCCTTGCATGCCGACGTGAAGATTGCCGTTATCGATGCGTGCGGTTCCGGTGCGATTACCCGCCTCAAGGGCGGTGTGGCTGTGCCCGCGTTCATGGTGGACCAGAGCAGCGACATGAAGGGCTACGCCTTTATCACGAGCAGTACGCAAGACGAATCGAGCCAGGAAAGCGATAAACTGAGGGGTTCCTTCTTTACGCATTCCCTGGTGAGCGGCATGCGTGGCGCCGGCGACCTGAGCGGCGATGGCAAGGTGACCTTGTCCGAGGCCTACCAGTTCGCCTTCAACGAGACTTTGCAGAAGACGGAAGCGACCATGGGCGGTGCCCAACATCCGAGCCGCGACATGAACCTTGCCGGTACGGGTGATGTGGTGATGACAGATTTGCGCAGTACAAGCGCTGGGCTGGAACTGGACGAAGACGTAGATGGCCGCCTGTTTATCCGTGACGAGAAAGGCGAGTTGGTCGCCGAACTTTACAAGAAGGGCGGACGCGCCATGAGCCTCGGCTTCCCGGCCGGTAAGTACAACATTCGCCTGGAACGCCCTGCCGAATACAAGGAAGCGAGCGTTACTCTCCAGGACAACTACCGTGCCCGTCTTTCGCAGAAGCAGTTTGCACAGGTTTCTACCGAAAAGACGACGCTCCGCGGCGAAATCGGGAAGGCGAACCGTACCGATTCTGTGCAACATTCCCTGGACTCCTTGGATCATAACGGAAAATATCGTGTGACGTTCAATCTTGTGGATACCGACAAGGAACCCCGCAAGGGTATGCAGTTCGGTCTCTTTGCAGCTAGTGCGCACGATTACATGCTCGGTTCGCAGGTAAGCTTGTTTGCGAATGGCGCTAAAAGAGAAATTCATGGTATGCAGTTGACCTTTGGCGTGAACTATGTACAGGACAGGATTGAAGGGGTGCAGGCATCTACACTTGTCAATATTGCAGGCGAATTCGAAGGGGTGCAAGCGGGTTTTGTGAACCTTACTCGCGATGCTTCCCGCGGTATGCAACTGGGTTACGTGAACATTGGTGCCGACACAGTGAGTGTTATGCAGGCAGGCTTCGTGAACTACATGAAGTATGGTCGTTTCGGCTTTGGGTTCCTCAACGTAGCAGTGGCTTCGTCGATGTTGCAGGTGGGTTTCACCAATGTGACTAGGGATTCCTCGAATATGCAAATCGGTTTTGCGAATGTGAACGGTGGTGTTGGCGGGATGCAGATAGGTTTCTTTAACTACGAGACGCACGCCAAGGGACGCCAGATCGGTTTTATGAACATCTGTGCGACATGTGAGAAGACGCCAATCGGTTTATTTAACATTGTCGGCAATGGCGTGTGGAACGCGACAAGTTATATCAATGAGATGGGCGCGCTCGGATTTTCGTTCCATTTGGGAACCGCCAATTTGTACACGGCACTTGAAGTTGCACGCTTGATCAAAAAAGGAACGCAGTTTGAGGAATTTGACGATGTGTATGAATGGGGTATCGGTTTGGGGACCCAGTTTGGCAAGTACGGGAGCCATTTCGAGTTGGAATATATGTTCCTGACGGCTACAACGTCTGATGTTACCTATGGAGAATGTGGTGAATCCGTGGATGTTAGTTTTGATGATTACGACGGACCTAATTTCCACCATCGTCTGCGCTTGGGCTACACGAGCCGGCTGTTCCCCTTCCTCGGGCTTTCTGTGGGCGGAACGCTCAACTGGGCCTCCATTGGTTATGGAGACAAATTGATGCTGAAACCGTTGGCTGAATACCACGACGATTATGAAGTCGATGGGCATAAGGCTCGTTGGTGGCCGGGATTCTATGCCGGAATCACAGTAGGAAGATTTTAAATAAAAAGTGACACTTCTTGCTCCTTTGGGTGTTACAATAGCAAATAGGGAATCCTATTTGCTATTTTTTGTTTAAATACGAGAAGTTTGTTGAAGTTCTATACTGGCATTATCGTTTTGTTTGCGGCAGTTGCCGCCCTGGCTCAAGAACCTTCGGATGGTTCGGAGGCCGGCGTCCAAGATTCCGCAAAGACTGCGGGAATCGTCTTTAATGGTATCGTGCAGGATTCCTCTTTTGCCGCAGGCGAAAAGCTGAACGTGGAAATCCTGGAATCGGGCGAGGCTTTGCAGACGACAGTCGGAACGCCTTTCAGCGTCGTGCTTCCCGAAGACACTCTCTGGAACATTTGCGTTACCAATTCCGATACGGCGGGTGCCGAGAAAGAAAAGTGCTACGAGCTCGTGTACACGGGCAACGAAGGAAGTTTTTCGCAGGCGTTGGGGGAGGCATTTGTAGATGAGAGTGGAGAGGCGAGAGACGAAAGAGGAGAAGGGGAAAGCCTTCCCCTCGCTTCTGCCGTTGACACGGCATCCGCTACCCCTTCGAGCGGGGACACCCCGCAACGCCCCGACCGTGTTACCTCGGATTCCAGCGTTGCGCCTGAAAAGGATGTCGATGTGGATGCGCTTCTTGCTGGGGGTGACAACACGAAGGTCACTGAGCTCAAGAAAGTCGTGGTGCAACTGCGTCGCCGTCCCAAACGCAAGCCGGGCGAATCTGTCGTTACGGCGAAGTCCATCAAGCGCATGCCGGGCCTTGCCGAAGCGGACGTCATCAAAAGTGTGCAGGCGCTCCCGGGCGTGGTCGCAAGTTCCGATTTTAGTTCCAAGATTTACGTGCGAGGCGGTGCCGCCGACCAGAACCTTTTCTTGTTCGACAATGCGGTGGTGTATTCCCCGGTGCATTTCTTCGGGCTGTTCAGCACCTTCCTTGTGGAAGGTATCGACGATGTCCAGTTCTACAAGAGCGGTTTTCCGGCGCAGTACGGCAACCGTTTAAGTTCTGTGCTCAAGATGGACGGACGCGCCGGCGGCCAGGATACGGTCAACGAGTGGTTCAGCAAGTCGAGCCTCAAGATAAGTACGTTCGCCGCCCAGGCCCACACCGAAGGCCACCAAGGTCCTGCCCGCTGGGTGTTCGCCGGGCGTACTACCTACATTGGTTACATGCTCGACCTCTGCAACGCCATTGGTATTCTGGACCTTGATTTGGATTACGAATTTACGGACTTGCAAGGCACGGTCATGTACGACCTTTCCAACGATACGCGCATAAAGTTCAGCTTTTACACGGGCAAGGACCGCTTGAGTTTTGATCCGCTTTACATGGACTGGGGCAATATCGCTATCCCCTTGAATTTCTACCATCGCTTTAACGGGAACTGGGATTACAATATGACTCTCGCTTTCAGCGAGTTCTACCAGACCATGAAAATCAGCGACCTCATGTCTATCGAGATGTATCTCTACACCTTTGCCGGCAAGCAGTGGCTGAACTACCGTGGCATCGCGAACCACACGATTACTTTGGGCTACGAACTGGAATACGATTACGAACGTTACCAGGAACAGATGTCTACAATCAAGATTGCCGATATCCAGGAACCTTTCCACCATGTGGCCTATTTGCAGGATGCTTGGAAAGTTACACCCGATTACTTGCTGCAATACGGTATGCGATTCAATTACCAGACTGCGGCTGAACATTTTGGAGTGGAGCCCCGCGCATCGCTTACCATCAATCTGGACGATTCCAAGACGCTCGAATTTTATGGAGGTTACTACCTGCAGTATTTGAATTCCATTGTCTATACCGACCAAGAAACATTGAACGAATTCTATTACCCGGCAACAACGACGACCAAGGGCAAGCATATCGATCCGGCCTCGTCGTGGCTGTTCGCGGCAGAATATAGCCAGCGTGGCATCTTCGAGGATTATGATGCAACAGTGGGTGTTTATTACAAGACGCAGAATGACTTGAACACCTTCGTGTCGGTACTGGACAGTAACGAAGAAACGACTTCGGATGATTTTGTGCTGGCGGACGGATTCGGCACGGCAGAAGCTTATTCCTTTGGTTACGAACTCTCCCTGCGCAAAGATAAGGGCTGGTGGTTCGGTGGAATCAACTGGAGCCAGAGTATCAGCGTGGCGCGCACCAACGACGGCACCAAGGCGTATTACCCCAGCTGGCATCAGCCTTATGCACTCAAGATGGATGCAGGTATCAACTGGAAGGGCGACGAGAACTCTCTCCGGAAGCATAGGAAGAAGGGGCGCTATTTCCGCTCGTCCGTGATTCTCAAGTATTCTGCGGGTATGCCCATCAGCGAATATCTAGGGTACTACTATCCCGAAGAAATTGGAAACCAACAGTATTCGGACAATATTACAGTATTGCCCGGCAGTCGTAATGCGGGCCGCCAGACGGACTACTTCCGCATAGACGTGAAACCCATTGATATTGGTCGCGAGGACAAGTGGAATTTCAGCTGGACCATCATCAACTTGACCGACCACGAAAACATGTTCTATACATTCTACGACACGAGCAAGAACCCTCCCGAGAAGACTTCTATTGCGCAGTTCCCCTTTTTACCGATAATGGTTAGCTATGAATATTATTTCTAGACGAGAGACGAGAGAGGAGAGACGAGAGATGGGAAAGGATAGGTTCGAGGTTCGAGGCTCGAGGCTCGAGACTCAGGGCATAAGGAATGGTGTGATAGGTTTCATGCTCTTTATGATGGCGCTCGTGCTTGCGGCTTGTAGTGATTTTCACGGGCCGTGGGACTACTATCCCGAAGAGCGCGATGTCTATACGGGCATATACACTTATGGCTATGTCATGGACGGATCCTCTCCTTATGTCTGCTTTTCAAAAGTGTATGAACTGGATGAATCGTCTGCAGAGGACTTCGCGTTTTACGATAGTGCCTATGTGACGGTGCAGGGGCGTTTTACTAGCCATTATGGCAATGTAGACGATCCTGATCCCGATTCGACTTTTGTCTTGAGTCGTTCCTCCCGTAATCCCAACTGTTTCGAGGGGCATTTTGATGGTGTTGCGGGTGAGTCCTATACTATGAAAGCCTACTTTGAGTGGGATAGTTCGGGCCACAAGGCAAAATCGAGGTATAAGGCTGTCGCGACGGTTCCAAACCCAGTAAAGGTCAAGGGTTTGAGCGTGCCTCAGCAAGATGGCAGCTACAAGTGGATGGCGTACAACGAGAAGCATACCACTTTCAATGTTGATTTCTTGGTATTCCCGATGGACATGGAATTCGTAAAATGTGCCTTGGACTACGACAAGACGGTACGCGGGGTGCTGGCTGTGTTGAACTATGATATTAACAACGAGGAGTCACAAAATACGACGATTAATTCGATGTTGAGTGGCTTGACGGAAGAGGATTCAACAGGGTACCGGGGAATCGCCATGCACGACCCCCTGGAAAGGCGCCAGACATTGGGCTTTACGGCGTATCAGAAAATTGCCAATTACAACGCTCTTGATACGGCGTATCTCATGAATATGATGTTGCCTTTGGGCAGTGTCTCGGTGGACTTGTACTCAACCGATGCAGCTTATATCGACTATGTTGACAAAGTGAAGGAATCGGTAAATGATTCTAGAGTTATCCCGGAATCTAACATAGAGAATGGAATGGGTGTTTTCACCGGGATGTCTAAGACAACGGTTTATTTGAATGTAAAAGGCTCGGGTGTGCCGATGAAGCATATTGCGACTAGAAATTGTAACGATACGGAAGGTGACTTTTCGAGTAGTTGGGATTCCAGAGCGTGCCGACTTTATCAAGATGCCGTTTGCGCCGGAAACCCGAACATTGACACAGACTATTACACTGAAGACTATCTGGATGAGGCGAATGAAAATGCTTATAAATATTATAGGGACTCCACAAATAATTACAATAAAGGTGTAAAGACCTGTTATGCCTCCCACGTGAAGGCGGCGATGATGCTTGATACCTCGAAATGGTCGCTATTCTTGCCCGATACGATAAACGAGAAGGCCAAGGAAGAAGCTTATGGAGATGGGCTCAAGCGCTACTGCGTCGCTTCCAATTTCGAAAGTAACCACATTGCAGATTGCAGTGAACTCGAAAAACAGTGCATTGAAGATCGCGAAAAGAACAACTGCAAGGAATATATGTGGATATGGTGTGCCGATCGTGGATGGCCTTCTAGTGACCAGTGCAAAAATGCGTTGGTAAGCCGCTACTATCTTGAAGAAATCAAGTCTTCGATTATTAAGCGCAATGTTGAAGCAATATGCAGCAGTATGGATTATTTTAATGATGAAAAGAAGTTTTGGTATCCGACATGTGAAAACTGGTGTAAGAAGGACAAGGATGGTAATGTGAAATGCAAATGACTTTTCTTTTCGTTTATTGTACTGGCTGGGTGACACTTTTTTAGGGTTCGTGTGTTATAATAATGTAATTTTGAAATTAAACCATTGTGGAAAAATATGAAACGATTGAAATTATTGCTGTTTGCGTTTGTGGTCCTAATGCTTTCGGGGGTGGCGTTTGCCGACCGTGCCTCTGAAATTCAGGACCTCAAACTCGAAAAAGAAAAGCTGAATTCCGAAATCCAGAAGTTGAACCGGCAGATTGCCGCGACGGATTCGATGCTCAAGGCAGACGATTCCCGTTACAAGACGCTGCAGCAGCGTTACAAGGCCGATACGGAGCGCCGCCGTGCCGAAATTGACAGCTTGAATGCGAAAATCCGCAATGTCGCAGAACAGTTGCAAGACGAACGCGGCAAGCAGGCGCGCGCCAAGAACCGTAGCGAAAACGTCGCGGCAAAGCGCAAGGCCTTGCGCTCGGCGCTTTCCGCCGTCTGCCGCCAGCTGGAATCCCAGGTAGCCCAGACGCTCCCCTGGGAACGCGACACGAGGCTCGACCGCGTAAAATCCCTGACCCGCGATATCGAGGGCGGGAACGCCAGCGAAGAAGAAGCGTTTTCTCGCCTCAAGTCGCTTATCGCCGAAGAGACTCGGTTCGGTGACGAAGTGGCAATCATCAATAGCCCGCTCACGCGCAAGAACGGCGAACTCATCAACGCCTCGATATTGCGCATCGGCAACCAGTGGATGGTTTACAGTGACGACAATGGAACCGTTTTCGGTAGCCTCGTGCGCAAAATCGAGAACGGCAATATCGGTTACGAATGGAACGAAGATTTGAACTTGGAAGAACGTGCCGCTGTCAAGCTCGCGATCGACGTGAAGCAGGCGAAGAAACCGCCCCAGGTCGTGAAACTGCCTGTGAGCCTTTCCGTTGTGGGAGGTGGAAAATGATTTTAGACGAGAGACGAGAGACGAGAGACGAGAGGTGTGAGGTTCGAGGTTTTATGAAGGTGTCGTTGGTCTTGGCTCTCCTTGCTTCATCGGCGTTTGCTTGGCCGTGGTCGTCGAAGGAGAAAAAACCGACTGCCGAAGACCAGGAGCGCATCAAGGATTCCCTACAGCTCGAAGAAGTCCGCTCGTTGCAGCGCGAAGTCGAGACGCTGACCCGCATCCGTTTGCAGAAGGCCGACTCGCTTGAAAAAATGGAAGCGGAACACTGGAAAAAGCGCTACGCTGAATCGCAGTTGACCGAGGAACACCAGGCAGAAACGCGCGAACTCGATGGCCGCTATTCCAAGCTCTCGACGGACTTGGGTCGCGTCAATGAAGAAGTGATGGCGAGCAAGAACGTGACGGGCGAAGCCGAAGAAAATGCGAAGGCTGAAGAGTCCGCCTACGATGCGCTGAACACGCAGGTGAAACTTTCCATTGACAAGACGCTCGGCGAGGTGACGGGCGACTATCCCGTGGGTATGAACGGTCGCCTGCTGCGCTTGAAGCAGGCCGCCGCCGAGGCCGATGCGCAGACCCCGAATACGCTGGGTGCTGCCCGCGGTTACTTGACGGATTTGCTTTTGCGCCAGGAACTGACCTACACGCAGTCTTACGGCCGCGAGGTTTCGCAGGTGGGCAACCGCCCCGACGTGAACGTGAATCGCTTGCGTCTCGGTACGGTGTTCCTGGGCGAAGTCGCCGTGGACAATGGCGAAGTGCAGGCATTGCTCCGCTCGGGTGCCTTGCAGGGCAAGGTGTTTGAATGGAATGCAAATCTTCCGCCCGAAATGGCCGCAAACGTGAAGCAGGCCGTGACGCTTGCTCCGGAACATACCATTGTGAACATTCCGCTAGATGTTTTGCAGAACAAGGCCATCAAGAATGCGATTACCGACACGAAGGAACTCACCTGGAGCGAAGAACTTTACGCATTCTTCAAGAAGGGTGGCATCGTGATGTACCCGCTCGCCCTTGTCGCAATCTTTGCTTTGCTGCTCTGCCTGGAACGCTTCCTCGTGCTTTCTTACCGTGGGCATTTGAGCCGCCGCTTTATCCGGAAGCTGAACGGCATGGTGAAGGAATCCCGTTACGAGGATGCTGCAAACCTTTGCCTCAAGAAGGAAACGAGCCTTTCGATGGTGCTGTTCGCTGTGCTCAACCGCGCCCGCGAAGCGCGTGAAGATGCCGAGCGCTCCTTGCAAGAGGCCCTGCTCCGCGAACAGCCGAAACTTGAACGCCGCATGGGGCTGCTTGCTGCCATGGGGACAATTGCTCCGCTGCTCGGCCTTTTGGGTACGGTGACCGGTATTATCACGCTCTTTACCGTGATTACCGAGGTGGGCACGAACGATGCCCGCGTGCTGGCTGGCGGTATTTCCGAAGCCCTCGTGACTACGGAAACCGGCCTTGTCATCGCCATCCCCGTGATGATCCTGCACGGCCTCCTGAGCGAAAAGATTGAAAAAGTCACTAGCGAAATGTATGTGCAAAGTACAGCCCTTTTAAACCGCATCTTCGGGAAGAATGACTAATACTCACTACATATTCATCGAATCGCTGAAGAACACGTACGAAGCAGGCGGCGTGGTGATGCTCCCCATTCTCTTGGCGGGCGTCATCGGCTTCTACTTCTTGTTCTCCAGCTGGTTCCGTATCGGTAGCGACTTCTTCCGCAAGGATATCCACAAGGTTATCAAGCGCATGCGCCTTGACTTGAATGGTGGAATCGAGGAATACGAGAAGAACGCCGAGCCGCCGAGCGTCGAAAAGGCCCTGCGCAGGCTTCGCAAGCGTGGCGGGCTCCTCGGTAGGGAACTTTGCTATGCGATTGAGATGGCGAAAGATAATCCGGAAGGCTTCCGTGACTATATGCAGGTGCGCCTCGCCAAGACGGTGCGCTACATGGAGCAGGGGAACCACGTTGTCTCCGTGATGGCGTCTGCCGCTCCGCTGCTTGGCTTGCTCGGCACGGTGACCGGCATGGTGTCGACCTTTGAAGTGATTACATTGTATGGCAACCAGAACCCGGTGCTTATGGCCGATGGCATCTCCGAAGCGTTGATTTCGACGCAGAGCGGGCTTTTGGTGGCTTTCCCGTTGACTCTTTTGAAACAGCGCCTGGACGAACGTGTTGAAATTTTGCGCCAGAAAATGGAACTCGGCGCGACGGTGATAGAAAACTATTTTGTGGAGAAGAAGGATCGCTAACGTGTCATTGCGAGGCCCTTAGGGCTGTGGCAATCCAAGGATGAAGGTTTGTATGGAATTCAATTTGCCGAGAAGAAAACAGAAGGATATGGGCATCGAGATGGGCCCGCTGATGGACATCGTGTTCATCTTGCTCATCTTTTTCGTGGTGACGTCCTCGTTTACCCGTGAGACCGGTGTCGATGTGACCAAGCCGCAGGCGCAGTCCGCTAGCCAACTCGAAAAGGAGAACCTGCTCATCGCCATCACGCGCGAGGGCACAATCCACATGAACGAGCGCCAGGTGGATCTTGCGAGCTTGCAGGATATCTTGAAACAATCGCTTGCGAAGGCTCCGGATCGCGAAGCCGTGGTGATTGCTGACAAGGGATCTGAAACGGGCGTGCTCGTGCAGGTGATTGATATGTGTAATTTGGCTGGAGTGAAGAAAGTGTCGATTGCCGCGCAGGCAGAGTAGGAGCTATGAGCAATGAGGTGTGAGGTCGGCACTTCGTGCCTTTGAGGTATGAGGTCGCTTCGCTATGAGCTATGAGGTAGCAAGAAGTAGGCAGTAGGAAGTGGTTTGTGGTTAGGAAAAGATGAATGACGATAGACGAAAGAGGAAAAAGGTTGTCATTGCGAGCCGAAGGCGAAGCAATCTCAGCCAGAAATCTGACCCCTCACTGCTCATCGCTCACTGCTCATAGCTCAAAGCTAATTGGTAACGAAATGTTTAGATGGATTAAAAAACTGGTAAAGCGTTTTAGCATTCTGCTTGCGGCGATTCTCGCGAGTGCTTTGCTTGTGTTCTCCGTGACGATGGCGAACCTGTTTTTGACGGGCAAGGTGTTCCACGAAAAGAAGTACGTGAAAACCGAAGTTTCCGTGAAGAAGGTCGAGGAAGTCGAGAAAAAAATCGAGAAGAAAAAGCCTGCACGCAAGCCGAACCGCCAGAGGTCCAATTCCCGCTCGCCCAAGGCGGGCCCGCGCCTTGCGATGAACCTGGGTGCTGTTTCGGGGACGGCGGGTGCCGCTATCAGCGAAGAACTGGTGGCCGATTTCCGCGGGGGCGCGCTTTCGACCGAGAAGGGCGACGTGGACAAGAAACCCGAAAGCCGCGCGATGCCGAATTTCCAGGTGCCGCCGCAGATTCGCGATCGCGAAGTCGATGCGATGCTGCGGCTGAGCTTTTGCGTGGACGTGAGTGGCAAGGCCTACGACATCAAGGTTGTCGAGGAATCTCCGGCGGGCTCGGGGCTTGCCCAAGCCGGCCGGGAGGCTCTTGGCCGTATGACGTTCTCTCCGGCAGAGAAGGGTGGCAAGGCCGTGCCCTTCTGCGGGATGGAACAGCCGTTTGAGGTGAAGTTCAGGGACTAGTGGCTATGAGGTATGAGGTCGGGCCTAGCGGCCCTTTGAGCTGTGAGGATTGAAAAATGGGCAATTTAGATAAGATACTGAATAAGATGTTTTTGAGAGGTGTGACGAATAAAACCCCTGTGAAAAATAATGCGCTCACTGCTCACCGCTCATCGCTCATCGCTCACCGCTCACTGCTCATCGCCATTTCCCTTGTCGCTTTTGTTTTTGCTGCTCAGTCCTCCTACGACCTGATGGAACGTGCAAATGCCCTTTACCGCGAAGGTAAATTCAAGCAGGCCATCACGCTTTACCGCAAGGCGGAATCCCGCGGGGCCGACCCCGTCGCCACCAGTTTCAACATCGCGAATAGCTATTACCAGAGCGGCATGTACCCCGAGGCCGCCGCCTCTTACCGCAAGGCTGTTGATTTTTCGAATGGGGCTTTTTCTCCCGCACTTTTCAACATGGCGAGCGTGTACTTTAGGCTGCGCCAGTATCCGGAATGCGTGGCGGCGTATCACCGCGCGTTGAAACTGGAACCGGAAAACGTTTCCGGCTGGCTTTACTTAGGCGAAGCCTACAGTAAAACCGGCGACGCGGTCGGCGCGCTCCGCGCCATTGAAAAGGCTTACCAGTTCGACAAAGACGACATCAGCATTGTCTACCAGCTTTCCGAGGCGAACATCGCGCTGAACGATTTTGACCGCGCTGTATCCGTCATTCGCGAGGGCTATGCGGCTCACCCCGACGAAGTTGACTTCCTCGTGTATTTGGGCGATGTCTACCGCTTGAACAAAAAGTACGAAGAAAGCGCCGGTGCCTACCGCGAAGCTTTGGGTGTGCGTCCCGACGATACGGCGACCATGTACAAACTAGCGGATGTGCTTGCCGAAGACAACAAGCCCTTTGTGGCGATGGATGTGCTGAATAATATAGTGAACATCAAACCCGATTTTACCGATGCCGCGATTTTCCTTGGAAACCTCGCTTACGATGCAAAGTTCTATGACCGTGCTGAATCGGCTTATGAACTGGCTGCCAAGCAGGGAAACACAGAATCCGTGTTCGGTTTCAAGAACATGGCTTACGATGCCCATGCCGAAAAGCGCGACGACGAAGCTCTCCGCCTGTTGCGCATTGCACAGAAATACTTCCCGGACGATGTCACCGTCCAGGCCGATATTCTGGAATTCGAGAAAAATTAAAAAAGTCCGGCGTGTATGCCGGACTGGATTCTTTTAATAGTTTTTTACGCAGCGTACGGGGACCCAAACTTCATCGTAGTCATAATTATGGAGAAAGACTTTCTTCTGCGCCCCCTGTAACAAAAGGTAATTTTGTTTGGAAGCATTGTTGTAGACCCATAGGGTTGTGTTGATACCATGGTCCTGGAATCTCCATTTAGTCTCGCCAAAGAAACCGCTCCCCACAAAGGAGAAACCGTATTCATCTGTGCCGCCAACACAGTATGATTTCCAACCCTGAGGCGACATCAGCGGCATCGCGTTCCCGTCAACAAGCGCTACAAGGTCGTTCACTTCGGCCACTGTCGGGATATGCCACCCCTGCGGGCAGATCCCCTGTATGGGATCTTCGCCCAAATTACATGGACCGTGGAAGGCGCACCTGGAGTCATTCATCGCCGCATCGCGGCTGTATAAGCGCCCGTAAAGTTTGCAGAAACGGTTATCCTCGTTGAAACAGAAGGATTCTCCTATTGTGTTGCCTCTGTATTTCAGGTTTTCGGCCATCCAGGTTACGCCATGGATCGTTGTGGTCCTGTATACCGTTTCGTCACGATTGTCGAACATGTAGCCATATTCGAAATCCGGATTGAGCTGCTCGCCAGGAGTCTTTAAGATGGGCTCCACATCTTCGTAATTTTTCGGGGGAAGGATGCGCGGCGTAACGATGTTCGAGACAACTTCACTTGAAGAACTTACGCTTGACGAACTTACGCTTGACGAACTTTCGATTGAAGAACTGCTTATTGCGCTACTGCTTGCGGGGATGATACTCGAAGAACTTACGCTTGACGAGCTAGAAGATTCGCTGCTTGAGGATATGCTGCTAGAAGATACGCTGCTCGAAGTGCTTACACTCGAAGAGCTCTTGATAGAAGAACTGCTCTTGGCGCTTTCGCTCGATGCCTCGCTGCTCGAAGACGCCGCGCTCGAAGATGTGGCGTTGCTGCTCGCGGGGGTACTGCTCGAGGAACCTACGCTTGAAGAGCTTTTGCTAGAAGCAACGCTGCTGGAAGAGGATTTGCTTGAGGCTTTGCTGCTCGACGATTGTTTGCTTGAGGAACTTTTGTCCGAGGAATGGCTGCTCGATGACTTGGATTTGGAAGACCGCGAACTGCTGGATTTGTCCTCTTTGTCGGAACTGCTGGACTTGTCCTTTTCGCTGGAACAGCTTGACTTGTCCTCTTCGTCGGAGCTGCTGGAACTTTTACCTCGTATGAATTTTTCGCCGTCGGCCGTGAGCGTGTCATTTTCGCTCGCCCAGATATACACGGTGTCGCTCTCGTCGTAGACGCAAACGTAGCTGACCTTGTCGTCTTCAATAAAGGCTTCGCGCCCTTCGCGTTTTCTATTGCAATGAACGTCCTCAAATTCCGAGATGGTCGTGAAGGAGTAATCGTACACGTGAGGGGCGAATTCGCTTTCGTCGTCCTCGCCGCATGCAGTGAAAAGGATTGTGCTCAAAGATAGGCATGTAAGGTATTGGATGGTTTTGGATGTGTGGAAGTTCATGTTCCGCTCTCAAATGTTGAAGGGACAAGTTGAAGAATACAAATATAACAAGATGAAGCGCGCAAATATATAAATTTTTTGTTGTAAGTTTTTTGTACAAATTAAAACAACTTTCGTGCAATGACGGGTGCGTGAATAGTTTGAAAATGAGTTGCCAGTTAACGAAAAAAACGCGGTAGGGAGTTCCCTTTTTTAAGTTATTGAAGCGGTAATGCCCTGATTTCACTTTGTGGATTAGCGCCTTGGATTTGACCATGTTTGAGTTGAGTGGCGTGTTGACCGTGTAGGTCGTGTCGTTGGGCGTAAATTTCGTTTTGGGATAGTCGTTCAGTGTGTCGGGGAGTCGGATGAATACGCCGACAATTGCTGCAAATGCGAGCAGAAAGCTAATCATTTCGATGTCCTTCTCCGCATTTTTTTCTACTGTTCGAAAATTGACATAATGTGTCACTAAATTTACGTATCTTTATAGTGTAACCCTTAGAAAGGAGGCCGAAAATGGCTAACGAAATTTTTTACGTCAAACTCGAATCGCCCAAGGCGGTGCGGTTTTTTGCCTTCAGCCGCAGCGAAACGGGCATCCTTGATTATCAGGGGGCTGCCGAGCCTGAATCCGCGGCATTGTCGCAGATGCAGTGCGTCGATGGGAGCGCCTATTTCACGCCTTCGTGGTACTCCTTCTTGCCCACGGGTTTGCAGGCGTCCATCAACGTCTACTTGCCGGGAGATATCAAGAATATGGATGCAGGGCAGTATTCGTTCCTGCTTCATGTCGGTGCCTTGTTGCTTGCTGTCGAAGAACGGGATGGCTTGCTCGTTGCCGAACTCCTGCGCAGGCGTTCTATGGTGTTTGCCCATTTTATCCCGTTGGTCCTGCATATTGTCAAGCCAATCGCTGCCGAGGCTCTTTTCGTGAACCTCTTCGGTGGTTTCCGTGGCGAAGGGGACTTTAAGCATAAGTACAAGGCCGGGATCTCTGTCTCTACCGGCGAAGAAGACGTTTCCGCCATCTTGTATGCTGCCGCCTTCAACGATCTCAAACCGCAGCCTGAGAAGGAAACGGTCGAAGAAATGTTTATCCGTTATTTTGCCAATCGGGGTAAGTTCGACTTCACCATCGGAATTGTGGGTGCGACAAATCATCCCTGGCTTGATGGGTTCACGAAACTCGAAAAGGTGTATAACGATGCCGTGGCCTATGGATTTGCACAGAATCCGGCTCAGGCGGGGGAAAAGTGCCAGGAGGTGCTGACCTCGCTTGCGTGCAAGGTCCAGGTGGAACCCTATAACCCGCACGACCCCAACGCCATCAGCGTAAGCCTCGAAAATCCCGACCTGATTTTTAGGGGTATCCGGGCCAAGAGCAAAGCGGGCTATTTGCGGGCGACGGCTGCGGCAATTCTCCGCAGGGCGATGCCGAACCGGTTTTCGTACGATTCCTGCCTGTGGCGCCTGGGTGCACGGGCGGATTATTTCGAAAATGCCATTGTTTTGCGCTTGAAAGCCTAGTTTTTCGAAGCTCCTCCTCGTTTGGGAGGGGCTTTTTTTGTAAATTGTCCGTGAATTTCCTTATTGGCGACGTTTTTAGGAGGATTCATGGGAAGGAAGAAGTCTTTTGGGGCGATAGCGCTCCTGATGACGGCTGTGGCCGCTTTTGTTGCCTGTGGCGACGAGGTAACCGAGGTTAACGAATATTACGCGACGGGGCTAAAGGTCGTTGAATCTAAGCAGAAAATGCCTACCTGCGACAAGACTGTCCTTGGCGATATGCTTTACGTGACCGATTCCAGCGCCGTTTTTTACTGCAACGGCAAAAAATGGGTCAATGTGAAAAGCCGTGACGGCAAGGATGGCGTTGACGGCCAAGACGGTATCGACGGCGAAAAGGGTGCAAAGGGCGACCGTGGTGACGACGGCACGAGCTGTTCCGCACAGACGGTATCGAACAAGACAAAGACCCGCAAGGGAATCGAGGTGCGTTGCGACGATAAGGTCGTGGATACTTTGTGGAGCGCGGACACTCCCAATATGGATCTCGGTTGCAATGCAAAAGTTGTTGTAAGCAAGGACAGCACCGATTATGGAATCGAGATGGAATGTGATGGCTACGTCATCGATACCCTCTGGGGATTCATCCAGTTGCCACAGGATTCCGAAGGTTCCTCCTCAAAGTCGGGCAAGAGCTCTTCTAGCAAAAAGAAGTAGTATGAAAAGGAAATGGTTCGGCATTTCGGCGTTTATTTTGCTGCTTCTTCTTGCAGCGTGCAGCGTTAATCGCGGAAATTCCGCCTTGCTTCGAGGGAAACTCGTTGTTCCGGAAGAAGGGACGTATTACAAAAAGCAGCTTGAGGCTATCGAGCGCGACTCCCTCTCGGCCATTCCTTATACGAACTGGCGCCAGTTCCGCACGGCTTTTTTCAAATGCCGCCTTGCAAATCCGTCGAATCTTGGTGTGCCACTCAAGACAACGCTTGAATTGACGAAGACTGCAAACGGCAGTTATGAAGCGGATGCTGCAAAACTTGCGTACGATATCTTGGAACGCGATTATACGAGCATCGCAGCTCATGCGGCCCTGTCGAAGAACCTTTCGATTTATCCGACCGTCCGCGAATTTCATGGGGCGGTCAAGAATGCGCTGGTAAAATCCATTGTCAACAGCGGTGACGGTAAGTCTCCCGAGACGGCTATGTACGTCATCGGCGTTGCCGAGGAATACGAAGCGCTCCAAGAACTCGGATTGACGCAAGAATCCCAGAGGCTGGAACAGAAAAACAATCGCCATTACGATGTGTTCGCTGTCCGTGATTCCACGGGTGAAAAACGGGATGTGTATTTTGCCGTAGATGAGTTCTACGGGATGTTCTACTAGTCTAGCTTTGATATTTTACTTGATTTGCTTGCCTCGGCCGTTTTCCCACTTGAATATCGAGAAGGGGAGCCCGTTGGGGAGGTAGATGGTCTGGATGCCGTCGATGTAGTAAATCTTTTTCCCTTCCGATCGGCTTGTTCCGTGGAATTCGTGCATCATATTTCCACGGTCGTTGTAAATAAAGTAGAATTCTGATTTGTTGTACTCGGTAGACAGGTTGCCGTTGTCGTCGAAAAACTTGTACGAAATAGTCTCGCCATTGACCGTGTGCAACTCAAATTCAAGCGAGGAGCCGTTCCGGTAGGATTTGCTCGTGACTTTGTCTAGTCTTGTCCCTGCGGAGTCGCTAATCTCTTGCCAGTACTCGATGTATTTCTGCCCCTTCTCGTTGAAGGATACCACATGGCACTTGCCAGAACACGATGCCTTGTCCACATTGATAATCACGTCGCCTTCGTGGTCTTCCTTGGGTGCTCCGTTCGGGTAAAACGACTGGTAGTGGTGGGCCGCCTTGAAGTCTTTGACGAGTATGTTGCCTTCGTAGCTTTTTTCTTCGGTTATGTTCCCGTTGTTTACGATAAAGTAGTTCGGCCCGGTCTGTACGTGGAAAGTCTGGGTAGGAACCGATTTGTCGTAAGCAATTTCAAAGAAGATGTAATTGACGGCATTGCGCTTTTCACCGGCTTTCGTAATCATTCCGTTGCGGGTCTCGGCGAAAGTCTCTGTAGAATCGTTTGCCAGCGAAGCTTGTAATGCTGCCGAAAATCTCTTGAAGACGATGTCCGGCAGTTGCGACTGGAAGGTGTTTATCGTAATGGCGGAACCCTTCAAATAGTCTACAGTAGACGAATCTTTGATGGTGCCGTTTTCGTAGGTGTATTCCTTGCCCGATTTGTGGTTGTCGACAAAGTGGGCCAGTCGGACCAGTTTGCCGTTATCGAATTCCCTTTGTTCCCCGTTGTATTTTTTTTCTTGAACGGCGGTTTCTTGCACGTGGCCGTTTGCCAGGGTGTCCCGTTGGATGAACTTGCATTCCCCGCACGGAGTTCCATCGGAAAAGTGAGGAACTTCAGGGGACGGCTGAGATGTGGCGCAAGAGGCGAAAAAAAGCGACAGTAGAAGGAATGTTAACCAGTAGAGCATTTCCTAACCATAGCTTTTTTGGCGCAATTTTGTGATTCTGTTATGCGGAAAATAATGGAAGAGCGGCCTCTTTTTACAAGAGGACCGCTCTCATGAGTTGTCTGCAGGAGTATATTGGAAAACAAAAGGTTGATAAATGGACTCTAACAACCTTTTAAGGTGCTTCAAAAATATATTCTTGGAATTATGTTGTCCAATAGATTATATATATTAAATTGATAAGAAAAACCTATTGGTTTTTTTTGCGAATGAATAAATTAATTATTATTGTAAATGATGTTTTTATGGGTTGATTGAGATATGGAACTAACACACTTGAAATACTTCCTGGAAGTGGCGAAGAACGAACACGTTACCAAGAGTGCCCGCAACTTATGCATTGTCCAGCCGGCACTTACCCAGGCCATCCACAAGCTGGAAGCGGAGCTGGGCGTGGACCTTTTCAAGGTACAGGGGCGTAACATCAAGCTTACAGAGTGCGGGCGATTTTTCTACAAGAGTCTCAAACCGCTCTACGACGATATCGAGGCGTTGCCGGACCGTCTTCGTGCGATGGCGAACGAACTGAACCAGACTGTAAACCTGAATGTGCTTGCGGCATCGTCGCTTGTGACAAACGCCGTGATTAAGTACAAGCAGACAGATCCCGGCTTGAGGATTAACTTGATCCAGAACGAATCAACAACGTTGTACGATGTTTGCGTGAATACCTTCGAAAAGTACCAGCCTGGGCAGAATTCCGATGAGGAAACTTTTGTTTGCTCGGAAAAGATATTCCTTGCCGTGCCAAATACCCCGCAATATAAGCGGAGAAAAAGCATCTCTCTCAACGATTTGAAAGATGAAAATTTTATAGGACTTTATGGCTCAAAGCACTTGAGCACTATCTGTGATGAGTTTTGCTCCCGTGTGGGTTTTAAGACGAACGTTTCGTTTGTAAGTGATAACACGACCGCCGTGAAGGATGCCATTGCTGGTGGTGTCGGTGTAGGTTTCTGGCCGGAATTTTCGTGGGGAAGGATGGACCGGCACAAGGTCCGTCTGTTGGAAATTACCGATGGTGAATTCAAGCGCGACATCGTTATCCGCTTGCGCAAGAATAAACAGAACAATGCGCGTGTTGAACAGTTCTTTGCATTCCTGTGCAACTTTTTGAAAAAAGAAGCTCAAAAGCATAGACAGTTGGCGAAGTAGTTTTTTGAGAGCGTCATGAATATAGACAAGGATTTGTTGCAGGAAATCGTCCGTAAGAGGATTAGAGCTTCGTTGCTGTCGTTCGCGTTGCTTCCGATTCTCTTTTTTGCAATGTTTTTTTCACAGAATTATGCGGGTCGGGAAAGTGCTGCGGAACCGAGACCATCGCACCATGTAGACCTCCAACTGCTTTACTCGTTCCTCGTTCGCGGTGTGGAGGATTCTTCGCTTGGAGCTCCGTTCAAGGCGTACCCGATAGATGTGGACGGCCACCATGCGACATTGGTGGAATACCCATTCGGGAGTTCACCACAACGCACGGATTCCACTTCGGCTCCCAAGGGAATCGCATTGTACATACACGGATTCAACGATTACTTCTTCCAGAGAGAAATGGCGGAAAAGATGGATTCTGCAGGGTACGCCTTCTTTGCTGTGGACTTGCATGGGTACGGGCGCTCCATTCGCGAAGGCGAGCCGCGTAGCGACATGCACTTTGCTTCGGAGTTCTTTGCCGAAATTGATTATGCCGTGGAGATGGGTTGGCATTTGGTCAAGTCGAATCTGGAGCACAAGGTTTATGATACAGTGCGGGATTCCTCGAACGAGGTGATTACAAGGGCTATTACGGCGATAAAGCGCCCACCGAGTATATTGGTGGCACATTCGCAGGGTGGTTTGATTGCATCGCTCTACATGGAAGATGGCCGTAGGGACAAGTTTGGTGCGGTTGTCATGAATAGCCCTTTCTTGGAGATGAATTTTGGTTTCCCGATACGCAAAATTGCTTTGCCTTTGATCGCTTCGATTGGCCTTTATTTCCCTGATTATTCGGTGGGTTCCACTGGGAACCCGAACTATGCGAATTCCTTGTACAAGGGAGAAAAGGGCGAGTGGGAATACAATACGGATTGGAAACCTTTCAAGCGCCCAGAAACGTATCTCCATTGGGTGCGTGCGATTCACAAGGCTCAAACCAAGGTGCGCGAAGGCCTCCATATTGCATCCCCTATACTTGTGTTGCATAGCGGTTGCAGCGTGAAGGGCGAAGAATGGGTGGAAGAATATACCCGTTGCGACGGCATTCTTGATGCGCGCCTTATCCGCGACGCTTCGCCGAAATTGGGAACGAAGGTGCAAACGGCCCAAATTGACGGTGCCTTGCACGACGTGTTCCTCTCAAAAAAAGAAGTGCGCGATAATGCTTACGATTTGACATTCCGGTTTATCAATGAATCCCTTGCGGGGTCGCAGGTACATTAGCCCTTTTCTATATTATAGCCAAACGAGGCAAAGCATTATGATTATCGATTTGAATGGCATGGAGACGACTGTCCTCCCGAACTTCAAGGGCGGCGAAAAAGAATTCAAGGCCAAGATGTATTTCGACGGAACGACCCGCATTATGCGCGGCACGCTTGAACAGGGCGCTTCTATCGGGTTCCACAAGCACGAGACCAACAGCGAAATCATGTTCATCTTGAGTGGCGAAGGCAAGGTGCTCTTTGACGACGGCGTGGAATACGTGAAGGCCGGACAGTGCCACTTTTGCCCCAAGGGCCATTCCCACAGCTTGATTAACGAAAGCGCAGAACCACTCGTGTTCTGTGCCACCGTGCCGGAACTGGGATAGTTGCAAGGCCATGCCGATTCTTACCGCCCAGAACTTGCTCTTGCGTATCGGTGCGAATGCACCGCTGCTCGACAACGTGTCGTTCGACATCGAGGCTGGCGACCGCATTTGCCTGGTCGGCCGCAATGGCGAGGGCAAGAGCACGCTGCTCAAGGTGCTTAGCGGTGAGATGGAGGCCCAGTCGGGCGACATCGTAAAAAAATCCGGGCTCCGGATTTCGCGCATGATTCAGGAAATCCCTGCGCACATCGAAGGGACGGTCCGCGATGTAGTGATGGCTGGAGTGGTTTCTGACAGTGCGCACGACTCCCATGCCGAGGCAATTCTTGGCAAGACGGGTATCGATGCGACCGCCCTGTACGACGACTTGAGCGGTGGGCAAAAACGCCGTGTGCTCTTTGCGCGTGCTGTTGCGCAGGACCCTGATTTGCTCTTGCTAGACGAGCCGACAAACCATTTGGACATTCCCGCTATCCAGTGGCTGGAAGGAATCGTGACGCGATTGAATTGCGCCGTGATGTTTGTAAGCCACGACCGCGCTTTTGTGCGCCGCGTGGCAAGCCGCATCTTTGAACTGGACCGCGGCCGCTTGCGCGGCTGGGATTTCCCTTACGACAAGTTCGTGCAGTTCAGGGACCAGGCACTTGCCGAAGAAGACAAGGCCAATGCGCTTTTCGACAAGCGCCTTGCCGAAGAAGAAGTCTGGATTCGCAAGGGAATCCAGGCGCGGCGGACCCGGAACGAGGGCCGCGTTCGCGCATTGATTAAAATGCGCGAGGAGCGTGCCGCCCGCCGTACCCGCACAGGTAGTGTGAACATGCAGATTACCGAGGCGGAACGCTCCGGGCGCCTGGTGGCCCGCCTCACCGACGTGAATTACTCCTACGACGGTGCTCCCCTCATCAGCCATTTGACGACCGAGGTTTCCCGTGGCGACCGTATTGGCATCGTGGGCCCGAACGGCAGCGGCAAAACGACGCTGCTCCGCCTGATTCTGGGGGAACTTCAGCCCGATTCCGGCGACGTGCGCCTCGGCACGAACCTGCAAATTGCGTATTTCGACCAGATGCGGACTAAGCTTCGCGAAGACAAGTCACTGGTCGAGAACATCGGTGATGGTCAGGCATACATCACGCTGAACGGCGTCAAACGCCATGTATTAAGTTATCTGCAAGACTTCCTTTTCTCGGCCGACCGTGCCCGTGGCCCGATCAGTGCGCTTTCGGGTGGCGAAAGGAACCGCCTTTTGCTCGCTTGCCTGTTTAGCCATCCGAGCAATGTCCTCGTCTTGGACGAACCGACGAACGACCTCGATATGGAAACACTCGACTTGTTGGCAGAACTATTGGCCGATTACAAGGGGACTGTGCTCACCGTGAGCCACGACCGTGCCTTCTTGGATTCCGTCGTCACGAGTGTTCTGGCTATCGAGGAAGGCGGCACCGTCTTTGAATCGGTAGGCGGTTACAGCGATTACGAGGCCAAAAAGAAAGTCCGTGACAAGGAAGCGGCGAATGCGGCCCGTATCGCCGCCGAAAAAGAGGCCGAAAAGGCTGCGGCGAAGGCTTCCCAAAATTCGGCCACCAATCCGGCAAGTGCCGCTCCTGCGAAAAAGAAGAAGCGCAGTTACAACGAAGAACGTGAGTATGCGGCCCTGCCCGACAAGATTGAAAAACTGGAGGCCGAAATCGCCGAATTCCAGGCAGAACTCTCAAAACCCGAGGTTTTTACCAATGCAACCCGTATCGTGGAACTCCAGAAGGAGATTGCCGACCGGGAGCAGGAACTCGAAAAAGCCTACGAACGCTACGAAATCCTAGATTCGTATGCATCCTAAACCGGCCAAATTCCCCTTTTTTAGCTCAAAATCGCTGTTGTAAACATTCTAAACTATATTTTAAATATCGCGTGTGACAAAACGCACATTTTGATATAATTTTATAGTAATGTAATCGAAAATTAACGAGGGAGATTTCAATGGCTTGCTTTGAAAGAAAAATTTCTTCCATACTACCTCTCTGTATGGTTGTGTGCTTGTCTTTGATAGCACAGGTTGGCGCTGCCGAGCGCATTATTTGGAATGATGAAGGTGTAAACGAACGTTTCCCCCCGCGGAATATCTACGACTACGAGTACAAGGGGGGGAATAAATTTGACGTGTCCATTACGCTGGACACTGCCGAAATTGATGCGGTTCCCTATTACATGGCGGCCTCGTTTAGTGCCGATGAAGGTGCTAAGGGTGGCGCCGGTTTCGGTTTCTATTGGAACGTGGACGAAGATGGTGATTACGAACCCATGAGAACAAGCCTTGCGGGTTATAGCGGTGTCTGCCTGAATTACTCGGCGACAAATCCGGTTCGCATGGATTTCAAGCAGGATAATATTGACGACGATAACTATTTCGGTATACTGCTCCCTAAAACCAATGGCGCCAGGGTGAACAAGTTTGTTGCCTTCGATGAACTGAAAATGGGCTGGAAGGGAGAAACGACGTGGAAGTGGAATGCCGCAAGACAGCTGGGCCTCCAGTTCAGCTACAAGAGCGATCATGTCAAGAAGTACGGGACGGAAAACGAAGTGGGAATTTTCATGTTGATGCTCGCCGACGAATGCCCGCAACATCTCCCTGTGGTGTTTCCGGATGCTCCGACTCGTGTTGTCTTGAATGAGGGTGAAAAATACTATCTGCACCTTTCCGATATATTCTATGACGAGGACGGGGATTCTCTTTCCTTCCACCTTGCTCCCACAGGAAGCGGTGTGAATACCGATTACAATGACACCAAGGCGCTCTCCTTGGAAGATTCCATTTTGTTTATGGCGGTGACAAACCCGAAATCAACGGATTCGCTAAAAGTCGTATTGACGGCGACGGAAATTAAGTCCAACAAGAAAATTACTCACAATATGGTTTTCAAGCCAATTGACCTTGCTCATGTCCCCACAATCCGTGATACGACGTATGAACTGTTTCAGGGAGATACGATTGAGTGTTCGGGAAAATGCTCTTTCTACGATACGTTCGCTTACGATCTTGACGAGGATGAATTTGACCTTTATCTCTTAGATTCACCGGAGTTTGGTGAGTTTAGTTTTGATGCAAAAAAGGGCCAGTTTACCTATGTCGCTCCTTCGGACACCTTCGGAGATGTGTATTTCTCGCTTTACGCTATAGAAACGCATAATCCGAAAAGTATTAGCGATACCGTGATGTTCAAGATTAAAGTGCTGGATATCAATGATCCTCCGACTGTGGAAATTTTGGATTCCGCGATTAACTATGTCATTGGGGATGGCGATACCGCCCAGATTAAGCTCGACAATTCAAAAACGTTCATCGAAATGGACGAGGATTTCGAAGATTCCATAAGTGTGTTTATCACTGCGGATAATGCTGTATTCAGCGATGTGGATTCGGATATCAAGATGCGTGTGAAGACGAACGGGCTGGTAAATGCAGAAATTGCAACAATCGGCAAGTTCCAGTATATCCTGGTTACCGCCAAGAAAGATGCCAATGGCCTGGCCAAGGTGACGTACTTTGCAGATGACGGCGAATTCCAGGCTGGCGTAGACTTTTACGTAAAGGTGGCTCCGGTCGACGATCCGCCGGTGGCCGTTGACGACAAGTACGATGCTGTCCAGGATTCTACAATCAAGGTGGCTGCAAAGAAAGGCGTTCTTGCAAACGACAAGAATCCGGATGATCCCGATGCCGAACTGACGGCTAAGATTAAGACGAAACCGGAACATGGTAAGTTGACTTTGAGCGAAGACGGTTCCTTCAAGTACGAAGCGGATGATACTTTCAGAGGCAAGGTCACTTTCACTTACATCTGCATCAACGCAGATGGTGTGGAGTCCGAACCGGCGACAGTGACTATCAATGTTGCCGCCAAGAATATGCCGCCCGTCGTTCGTGAGGGGATTGCAGATTCTTTGGAGACTGTATTCTCCGCTCTAGAAGAAGACAAGATTTCTTCTGCAAAAGCGTTCACTTTGAAAACTCTGAATTCTTGGTTTGAAGATCCGGATGGCGATCCGATAACGTTTGATGCTGTCAATGAGGATGGCAAGCTTAAAGTTTCTGTAAACAAGACTTCTATTGGAGTTTCGTTGGCTCCAGATTCTTGTGGTGAATCTGAAATTACGTTCATCGCTAAGGATAGTCTTGGTGCAGAGACGAAGTTGACTATACCTGTGTACATCAAACCTGTAAACGACGTTCCTACTCCGGTTTCTTCTAATAATATCCGGTATAGAGTTACCACTAGCGGTTGGGAAATGAAAATTGACTTGGATACCCTTATTATTGATGTTGATGATTCCAAGTTAAAGTATTCTATCGCCAAGAGTTCTTCCCCATTATCTCAATCCTTGGATGTGAAACTTGATGGGAGTGTATTGAAGGTCAAACCGAATACTAGGCTTATTTCTCATCAGGACTATGTAGTCACGGTTGATGTCAAGGATTCGGAAGCGAAAGTATCGATGACGTTCACCTTTACGACGGATAAAGAGTCGGATGGCCTTAATAGGGTTGCTGTGCGCAAGATGAACTGGCAGGGGGCAATTACCGCTGGTTATGGTTCTGCCGCAATCTTCGATATGCAGGGCCGTGTAATGTGGAAGGCTAAACTCCCAGTTTCCGAAGCCGACGTACGTAATGCTGCTGCACAGGTACAGGGCCGCAAGGTGCTGATGGTCAACAAGCAGACCTGGACGATTAAATAGGTATGAGGTATGAGCTCGGCGCAGAGCGCCTTTGAGCTCGCTTCGCTGTGAGAAGAGGCTCCGCTAAAGCGGAGCCTCTTTTATATCATCTGTTTTGAACGGAAACCTCAAAGCGACACCTGTAAGGTGGAGCGACCTCATACCTCAAAGGATGCCGCAGGCATCCGACCTCACACCTACTTTACCAATGCTTCGGTGTCGAGCGCAATCAGCAGTTCTTCGTTGGTGGCGACGACCATCGCGGTCGGCGTGCCGTCCTTGCTGATGATGTGGCCGGAATTCTTGCCGTTGTCTTCGTTGCGGGCGTCGTCAATCTGGTAGCCGAGCAGGGCGAGGTTTTCCATCACGGTCTTGCGGACCACGCGGCTGTTCTCGCCGATACCGCCGGTAAACACGAGCGCGTCGATGCGCGGGAGCGCCATGGCGATGCCGCCGATTTCACGGGTCAGCTTGTAGCAGAAGGTTTCAAGGGCAATCTGTGCGCCGAGGTGGCCTTCGCTTGCGGCCTGCGTCAGGGTGCGCATATCGTTAGAAAGGCCGGAGAGGCCGAGCAGGCCCGATTCCTTGTTCACAAGCTTGTCGAGGCGGTCGATGTCGTAGCCGTACTTCTTGCTGATGAAGAAGAGGATGGCCGGGTCGAGGCTACCGGAGCGGGTACCCATGATAAGGCCGTCGAGCGGGGTGAAGCCCATGGTGGTGTCGGCGCATTTGCCGTTGAGAATCGCGGAGCAGCTGGAGCCGTTGCCGAGGTGGGCCGTGATGAAGCAGCAGTCTTCCGGCTTCTTGCCGAGGATGCTTGCGGCTTCGGCGGTCACGAAGCGGTGGCTGGTGCCGTGGAAACCGTAACGGCGGATGGCGTCGTCTTCGTAGAACTTGTACGGGATGCCGTAAAGGAAAGCCTTGCGCGGCATCGTCTGGTGGAAGGCGGTGTCGAACACGGCCACTTGTGGGAGTGTCGGGAAGAACTTGGTGGCACATTCCATGCCGGTTGCGTGTGCGGGTTCGTGCAGCGGGGCGAACAGCGTGATGCTCCTGATGTAGTCGATGACTTCCTGCGAAACCTTCTCGCTCTTGATGTACTTGCCGCCATGCACCACGCGGTGGCCGATGGCTTCGATTGTGTCGATGAGCTTCTGTTCGGCGAGGAACTTCTGGACTTCGGCGACGGCTTCGGCGTGCGTGGGGCAGTCGAAGTTGAAGTCGATGTTGCCTTCGGGGCCCTTGGCTTTCACGTGGCCGTTCACGCCGATATTTTCGACGAGGCCGCTGGAGATGGACTGCTTGGTCTGGGTATCGATGACGGCGAACTTGACCGAAGAACTGCCGCAGTTGAGAACGAGTACGCGCATAGTTAAATTAGGGGTTAGGATTTAGAATCTAGGGTCTAGGGATGATATCCCGTCCTTTTGTTTAAATAATAGCATTTTTTTCTAAATTCACCTTGATGCTCAATGAAAACGCAGATTTTGTTCAGGCCAGGGATTTCTTCCAGGGAATCCTTCCGGACGAGCGTGTCTTTTTCTTGGTGAGGCATGCCGAACGTGACCACATCAAGCCCACCGATGCCGACTATGGCGCGCATGTGGGGCTTACGGAGCGTGGTCGCGAACAGGCGTTGGCACTTGGCCGATGCATCCCCGATGCCGATATGGTGTTTTTCTCGAGTCCGGTTGGCCGTTGCGTGGAAACGGCGCAATGCATTGGAATGGGGCGCGGGCTGGAGAATGCCCATGTGGAACCGCTTGACTGTCTTGGAGATTATTTTGTCCAAAATCATGACGAGTTCACGAAGGTGCTGCGTGCCGGTTTTTACGAGGGCATCTGCGAGTGGCTGGCGAACGAGATCGCCGGCAAACCGCGCAAGGAAATCGAGGCGTTTTACCCGCTTGCTAGCCGTTCCGAAGAAATGCTTTCGATGATGCTCGAAAAGGGAAATGCGCGTTTCAATATTTTTGCGACGCACGACGCCTGGACTGTTCCTTGCCTTACATTTTTTTGCAAGATGCGCTTTACTCCGCAGCGTTGGATGAACTTTTTGACCGGGATGGCCGTGGTGACGGATATGCAAAAGAATGTCCGTCGCATCGTTCCCGTGACCGGCCTTGAAACCGGCTGGCTGGTGTTTTAGGCTCGAGGCTCCAGGCTCGAGGCACGAGCAGTGAGCCATGAGCAGTGAGCAATGAGGTCGTGCTTCGCACTTTGAGGTATAGTTTCTGTAGTTTTACAACTCATCGTTGACTGCTCAAAGAAATCTGGCTTTTTGACATAGATTGCTTCAGGGCTTCGCCCTTCGCAATGACAACCTTTTCCCTCTTTCGTCTTTTCCTAACCACCAACCACTAATCACTGTTTACTTTTTCCTCTCGTCTGTAGCCGCGCAGCGGCGTTCTCCTCATAGAGGATAACTCAACTAAGGCAATAAATTGCCAAGTTTCGTATAGCTCAAGTACCAAATGCTTGGCTCGGCTATGTTCAAGCAAGCTTGACCGCAGCGCTCGCCTTACGCATTTGTCCTACTTCCTACTGTCTACTTCCTACTTCCTACTCCCTCATACCTCAAAGGCACGAAGTGCCGAACTCAAAGCTCAAAGCGAAGCGACCTCACACCTCATTTTTTATATTACCAGCATGGTCTCCTCTTCTAGTACTTATCGCCGTGTTTTTGTGCTGGGCTCTGGTTTCAGCAAGTCTTTCTTGCCGAGTATGCCCACGCTGAAGGATTTGAACGCCCTGATTCCCGATGGCATTTCGGACGAGTTTCCGCATTTCAAGGAATATTGTACGCGATTCCTCGGCTTGTGCAACGGGCAACGCGAATATCTGGGGATAGAACAATTGGCCACATCGATTCTCTCGGCCCGCATATTCCCGGGCGAGCGCGACCGCCTCTACCGTGCGACGTTACGTTTTGAATTGTTGCGTTTTATTGCAAGCGTTATCCGCCGAGACGAAATCGTGAAGGGCGAGGCTTCGTTTATTCTAAAAAATTTCCTGAAGTCCTGCGCGAATCACACTGCATCGGGTGAACGCGAAACGCTTTTGCTCAGCTTCAACTACGACACTCTCATTGAGACCGCTATTGCCAACTATCCTGAACTTTCGGAGCAGATTTCCGTGGATTATGGCGTGCGCATCGAGCCCGCCGACCGTTCTGCCCGCAGGGTTTCGGCGCCCCAGACGGTTGACTTGATCAAATTGCACGGCTCGCTCAACTGGTTCCCAGTGAAGGGCGCTACTGATGAACTCGACTTGAAGAACGTTTGCCAGGTGGAACCACAGGACCGCAGTTTCCCGATATACAGCGAAGACACTCCCATCTACATTCCGATGGCGCACGCAAAGGAATCTTTTTTGCGGGGGAGCTTGTTCAATCTGCTTTGGTCGAGGGCTGATTACTACCTCGCTCATGCGCGTGAAATTATTTTTGTCGGGTACGGTTTCCCCAAATCCGACGTGAACAATCTTGAGTTCTTGCTCAAGCATCGTGACCGGTTCAAGACTGCCGTCATATTCGAGAAAGAAGGAACTCCGGATTTGGAACGCCTCCGTGCCCTGTTGGGGAAGGATATCGTTGTGGACTGTGACGCCAAGGAATACTTGAAGTCGACTTGCGGGTAGTTTTGCTATCTTACATGGCGGAGATTCATTGTATGTTCAAGAGAATCCTGATAGCTGTTACTTTGTTCTGTATCGGTTTTGCTAATGCACAGCTTGTGCAGAATGGCGCGGCTCCAGAGAATAAAGTGAATTTATCTATGCAGCAACCGCTTGTCGTGACCGGAGATTCTCTCAATAAGGTAAAGGCTCTAGACGATTCCGTCAGTACTGTGAACAAAGACCCGACGCTGGTCGATGCTGTGCGTACAGGGGCCATCTCGAAAGGTGCCGAAATTGTCGGGCAGACGTTGAAGGGCATGCTGTCCCCGAATTCCATGGAGACCAATGCTGTGGAAAAGGAACGCGAATACCGCTGACAGGGTACAAAAAAAGACGGTCCCTTCGGTTGAAACACTCGAAACTACTATTCTTGTAATGATAGCAGCGCCTCGGGGCTTTGTTTTTCGCATCGGAGTGCGCCTAAACTGAACCGCAAGAGCAACGAGCTGTATAAATTCTGTTAGATCGGGCGTTAATACCGTGGGACCGCCGATGTTTATAATATACTATCGGGAAACTGAGAATGCAAGTAATATTTTTGTATTTTTTATCACGCGATATTCATCTAAAATCGGCATTTTTTAACACAAACGTGACAAAACGGGCCGTGGATTATATCTGTTGTTCAGGGCGATCGATGCCCTCTTCGAGCAGGCTTCCCAGGTCCCTGGCCGACTTGTCCATCTGTTCACAGTACAGTTTTGCACGGCGCATGTTCTTGCGCACCTCGAACAGCTCCGAGGTCAGTTCGACGGCAAGGAGCGAGAGCCGCTTCTTGTAGTCCATCTGGTATTTTTCGTAGCGCTTGAAGCGTTCGTCGATAAAGGCGATGATTTCACCCAGTTCCGCATCGGGCAAATCCGTGCGGATCTGGATCCTTTCCTGTGCAACCGTGACTGTGACGGATCTGAGTTCTAAGTCTGCCATTATCTCATTCCTACGCCGAATGGATCATCGTCCATCAGCCACTTTAGCCGAAAAAACCGCCTTGCGAGCCTCCATTGCTCGCAAACAGGTCGTTGTCTCTTTCGTTGGCCGGGTGAACTTCGATGGCGGGTTCGTCATCGATGGAGGGTTCTTCTTGCGTGATGTCGAAATCGCTGCGTGAAGACTGGATGATAGGTTCGTCGACTGGTTCCTCGGCAGGGGCTGCGGCCTCTTCCAGAGTTTCCTCGGCGGGGGCTTCGGGCTCTTGTATGGGGTCTTGTGCCGGCATGGTGTGCTGCTCGATGGGAATCTCGGTGCCGAGTTCTTTTTCGATAGTGGCGAGCAACTGCTGGAAACGTTCCTGTGCCTCGGCGATTTCTTCGCCTTGGGAATTGATAATCTGGATCTTTTCTTCGAGAAGGCGGCCTTTTTCGATGACCTGTGCGTTAAGCGTGTCAATGAGGCCGTTTTTCTCGGCGACTTGCGCATTGAGCGTGTTGATAATTTCGTCTTGCTCGCCGATATGGTCGTTCAGGCTGCCGATTTGGCTGTTCCGCTCCTCGACTTGCTTGCTGAGTGTCGCGATGGAGCTGGCCTGTTCGGCAATTTTGCCGTTGAGCATGTTGATGGCGTTGGCGCTTTCGGATAGTTTGCCGTTGAGCATATCGAGCTCGGAACGCATTTCGTTGAGGGATTCGTTCTGTGCGGCGGCTTGGTTGGCTCGGGCGTTCAGGGCAGCCTTGCAGTCCATGAGGTCTTTATTGGCGGCGTCAAGTAGCATGGACTTGTCATGAGCTTCGGCCTGCGAATTCTGTAGCGCTTGTTGCAGGGCGCCGACTTGCGCGCGCAGGTTCCTTACCGTGGTCAGTACTCCCTCGACCTTCTGCGAAAGGATATTCATGTTGTCAAAATTCATTTTTTCTCCGTTATGGCGTTCGAGCCGTTCCTTATGGTTATAAGATAATTAATATTTAAGCCGTAAGAAAGAAAAAGTTTTAGTTTTTCTATGAACAGATGATTGAAGTGAACGAACATATCGGCCGCCGTATAGCCGAGCTGCCCGAAAGGCCCGGAGTCTACCTGATGAAGAATGCGTCGGGCAAGATTATCTATATCGGCAAGGCGAAGGTCCTCAAGAACCGTGTTCGCAGCTATTTTGACGGGAGTGACCATGCCGGGCACCGTGCGGCGACCTTGATGCTCCCGTTTATCCGCGATATCGAGTGGATTATTACGGAAAGCGAAGAAGAAGCGCTGATTCTCGAAGCGACGCTAATCCGCAAGCATACGCCCAAGTACAACGTTTTGCTGAAAGACGACAAGCATTTCCCGTACTTGGCTTTTTCGGTAAAGGAGCCGTTCCCGAGGCTGTTTTTGAGCCGGTCGGTCCATAAGGACGACTGCCTGTATTACGGCCCCTACATGAATTCGCGCGTGGTGTCGCAGCTGACGGATTTGGCAGCGAGGCTTTTCCATATCCGCGAGTGCCGGCTGAAGTTGCCGCTCGCAAGTCCGGCGCGGCCGTGCCTCAACTACCATATCGGCCGGTGCGATGCGCCGTGTGCTGGGCTTGTAAGCGAAGAAGAGTATGCGAAGTCTGTAGCCCAGGCAAAGCTCCTGCTCGAGGGCAAACGCGACGACCTTGTTGCGCAGTGGCAGGCCGAAATGCAGCAGGCGAGTGAAAATCTGGACTTTGAGTTGGCGGGCAAGAAGCGCGATGCCATCCAGGCGCTGCAGGCCACTGGGATTCACCAGAAGACGGATACGAGCGACCCGAATCTCTCTTTGGACGTGCTTAGCCTGCGGCGCAATGGCTCCATGGCCGCTGCAGTGATTTTGGAATACCGCAAGGGCGTCCTCACCGGACGGCGCCACTACCGCATGGAATGTAGGCTAGAAGACGATGTCCCGGAAATTTTGAGACAGATGCTTGTGCAATGGTACATGGACGTGCCTATGGTTCCGTCCGAAATAGCGGTAGACGTGGAAGACCTCCCGGACCGTGATATGCTTGCGCAGGCGCTGTCGGAAAAGGCTGGTCACAGGGTGCTTTTGACGCAGCCGCAGCGCGGCGACAAGGTCGGGTTTCTCAAACTGGCCGGAGCCAACGCTGACATGATCCTTGTGGAAATGCGGGCCGAAGTGCAGAAGTACAGCGAAGTCGACCAGAGCGTGTTCGAGTTGCAGATGGTGCTCGGACTCAAGAAGACTCCGTTCCGCATCGAGTGCGTCGATATTTCGCACCTGAGCGGTACGAATACGGTCGCAAGCCTTGTTGCGTTCAGGAACGGTCGCCCCGACAAGAAGAACTACCGCAAGTTTATCATTAAGACGGTCGAGGGCGTGGACGACTTTGCCAGCATGCGCGAGGTGATGACCCGCCGTATCCGCAGGCTCGAAAGCGAGGGAATCCCCATGCCTGATTTGTGGGTGTGCGACGGCGGTAAGGGTCAAGTGGATGCGACGATGCAGATTCTAAAGGAACTGGGCCACGACCAGGACCTTCCGCTGATTGGCCTAGCCAAACGTCTTGAAGAAATTGTGTTCCCCGACAATCGCCCGAGTATCGTGTTGCACCGTACGAGCCCGGCCCTAAAACTTTTGCAGAACGCCCGCGACGAGGCACACCGTTTCGCCATCACTTACCAGCGTAGCAAGCGCAAGAAGGACCTCGAAGTGGAATGGCTCAAGATTCCCGGGGTGGGCCACGAGACTCGAGTCAAGATCCTGTCGAAGTACAGAAGTGCCGAGGCGTTCATGGCTGCACCTCTTGAAGATATCGAGCTTTTGTTCGGGAAAGTGCGTGGCAATAGGCTCCGCGAGCAGGTTGCCCAGTATTGTGCAGACGAGCCTGAAGATTCCGACAATCTGGAAGCATAAAAAAACGGCCCATCGGGGCCGTTCTTTAAAGTCGATATTCCCGATTACTTTGCCTGGACACAGCGGACGCTGAAGCCCTTGGCTTGGCTATCGAACTGGAACTTGGTTTCTTCGTCGCCATACCCGGGTGCGTCTGCAACGAATATCATGGCGCAACTGCTGCCATTATTGCAACTATCGCTAATTTTGTCGCCTTCTTGGGCTTCTTCGCTCGGGTCTAGCCAGTAGAAGCCCATGTCGCCCATGAAGTCTTCGTTACCGTCTTTGCCACGGCCGCCGTATTTCCAGAAGTCTGTCAGGTTTCTGGCTGCGTCAAAATCGGCACGGGATGGGAGTTTCCAACCTGCAGGGCAGGCATTCTGTGCGGCAGAGAGAGTGTACAGCCTGCCGTATTGCTTGCAGTTGTTGTTGTCGCCCTTATAGCAGTTGCTGCCGGTGAGGGAAATGTTTATGTTCTGGGTCCAGATGGTCCCATTGATGTCCCTGAGATTGTATCTCTGCGTGTCACGCATGTCGGTCATGACCAGACCTTCGATGACGGGAGGGGCATCCAGGTTAGGCTGGTTGGGCACGTCGCTGCTGAGGGAAATAGAATCATCGGGCGGAATGTCCGGACCAGAAGCGGAGGATGCCCATTCTTCGCAACCGACTTCCCAGCAGAAGACTCCATCGCTGGAGTAAGGAAGATCAAATTCGGTGGCTCCGGTGTCAATCGTGACTTGAGTTTCCATGACAACGGTGTCTTTCTTTCCCTTGCTGCTGGAAGACTTGGGCGCTGCTTTTTCTGATGAAGTGGGGGCCTTTTCTGCGGACGAGGGGTCTTGAGAAGATGTCGCCTGGCTAGAAGACGTTGTTGCTGCTGTATTGTCGGGACTAATCGGATCCGGCGCATCGTCGCTGGAACATGCGTAAAAAGCGGAAATAACCCCTACGATACCCAAAAGAGATATAAAGTGTTTCATGCTATGAAATATAGTTTACAAAAGAGCCATAGATTAGCAAAAAGAATTTTACTATTATTGGTACCACTATGGGAAATGTTGAAATATTCGATACGACATTCGCCTTGACCATTTTGGTCGTTATGGCGCTTTGCATCCCGACCGTTCTTCTTTTGGCGAACTGGGTCTTGCATCCCGGCAAGATCAAGCAGGTCCTCATCAAGGGGTCCTCCTATGAATGCGGCCTTGCCCATGTTTCCGGTACGGCAAATGAACGCTACCCGGTCAAGTATTACATGGTGGCGATGCTTTTCCTGGTTTTTGACCTCGAAGTGGCGTTCCTCTACCCGTGGACGGTCCAGTTCCTCGTTGGTGGCTGGGAACTTCTCTTTGTTCTTCTCGGTTTTCTCGTCATTTTGGAAGCGGGCTACATCTACCTCCTCAAGAAGGGTGTGTTGGACTGGTCCCGCATTACCGATTAAAGGCTATTCTATCTCAAAATAAAGCGAACGCGGGCCTTTGGCCCGCGTTTGCCGCATTATGCGGCTGCGCCCGATGGGGCGCCACTAGAATGCTTGCCTGATGTAGATGGTAAGACCGATGGATTCGTAGTCCACCCATGAAATATCGCCTCTCGCATACAGGCTTTCCTTCATGTTGAGGCCTAATTCGCCACCGAACCCGACCGATTGGTGCCATTTCTCGCGCCGGAGGTCGCTAAAGTAGTCCCCGGCCTTGCCTCCTTCGAAAAAGATGGTGCCGGCGAGTCGCCAAAACAGGACCTTGCGGAGCTCGGTCTGTAACAACAGGGCCTGGTTCCCGCGGAAGTAACGGTCTTCTACTCCCCGGAACCGCGACTTGCCGTCGGGGCCTGCGAGCATGTCGAACGGGACATCGCCGTCGGTGCGCTGCCAGAGGGCGGCTACGGCCATCGAAGTTTTCCAGAACAGGAATGTGTAGCCACGCAAGTCGAGTTCTTGCCGGGTGAATTCGCAGTCGCCCATCATGTCGGTAAAGAAGAGGTGGTTCCAGTGGGCATAGAACCCGTGCCTAGCCCAGTTCTTGTTGTCGCGGGTGTCGTAGGCGAGCCGGTAGCCTAGCCCGGTCCTCAGTTTCTTGTCGGTTTCGGGTTCTGCAATCGCCCCATCGTACTTGCGGAAGTCGATGCCCGTATATTCCACATGGAGCGACGGGCCGTAAGCGAGTTTGCTCCATGCCTTGGGGAGCCCGAGGTTGGTGAGTGTCGTGTTTGTTGCTTTGAAGGTGTTGCGGTCAAATGTGCGGCCATCGTCCAAGTCGGGATCGTTGCCGATGCCGTAGTAATGGCTTACCCAGTTGTCGTAGGTAAACCCCGCTTCGCCGATGATGCGGTCTTGGTAAAAGTAGTAGCGCGGCACGATGAGCACTTCAAGTTGCTTCTTTGCCGTACCGATGACGGCGAAGTCCACTGTGGTAGTTCTTCCGCCTGTGTATTCCGGCTTGAAGAACAGGAGCAGCATGGCTCCGTATTCAATGCCGGTCTCTTCGGTGTAGCCGAGGATGGGGAGTGTCGAGAAACGCTGGAAATCGTCCGCTTCGGTCTTGGTGGCGGACGTATCTGCAGACTCTGCCCAGAGCGCACCGGTGCAAATCCAAAGGATGAGGAACGCGATGAGCCGGTTTGTTTTTTCTAAAGGTATTCCCTTCACGTGACTCAATATAGATATTGCTATAATTCCAACCAAACTGCAAGAAACGAAATGCAGGAAGAAGAGGTTTCATGTCCAAGCTGATGCGTTCTATTTCGGGTATCCGCGGAATTGTGGGTGATACCCTGACCCCCCAAGTTCTTAAAAGCCATGTGAGCGCCTTTTTGCAGATTACGGCTGCAAAGCGCGTGGTTATTGGCCGCGACAGTCGCCCGACGGGCGATGCCATCAGCCAGTTCGTCGCCGGTATCTGCCGCCTGTCGGGCGTGGATGTGGTGGAAGTTGGGCTCTCGACGACTCCGTCGGTCGAAATCCTCACGACCGAGCTCAAGGCTGATGCGGGCATTATCATTACCGCAAGCCATAACCCGCTCGAATGGAACGCCCTCAAGTTCCTCAACAACAAGGGCCTTTTCTTGGGTCCGGACGATGTGAAGAAGTTGTTTGAACTTGCCGATGCGGACAAGTTCGATTACCCCGACTACCGCAACATGGGCAAGTACGAGTTCATGAAGGATGCCGACGGCGTTCACGTGGACGGTACGCTCAAGATTCCGTTCGTAGACGTGGAGGCTATCAAGGCAAAGCATTTTAAAGTGGCTGTCGATGCCGTGAACGGCGCCGGCTCCTATATCGTGCCGCGCTTGCTGGAGCAGCTCGGCTGCGAAGTCGTGCGCGTGCATTGCGAGCCCGACGGCACGTTCCCGCGCGGTGCAGAACCTATTCCCGAAAATTTGGGCGACTTGCGCAAGGCTGTCAAGGACAACGGCTGTGCGGTCGGGTTCGCCGTGGACCCCGATGCGGACCGCTGCGCCCTGGTCGATGGTTTGGGACAAAGCATCGGCGAAGAATACACGCTCGCCATCGCGACCGAGGAAGTGCTCAGCCAAAAGAAGGGCAGCGTGTGCGTGAATCTCTCCACGAGCCGCATGAACCAGGATGTCGCCGAGAAGTACGGTTGCGAATTCAGCCGTGCGAAGGTGGGCGAAATCAACGTGAGTTTGCAGATGATCGAGAAGGGTTGCGTTATCGGTGGCGAAGGCAATGGAGGCGTGATTCTCCCGGCGTTGCATTACGGCCGCGATTCCCTGGTGGCGGCGGCGCTCGTGCTCAGCTGGATGGCCCATCACGATGGCGGTCCCGAAAAGTTCGTGGCCGAAAACCCGTCTTATGCGATGCCCAAGAAGAAGTTTGAACTCGGCGACAAGAAAGTCGCAGATATCCTTCCGAAGGTCAAGGCCGAATTTGCCGGCTGGGAAATGGACGAACGCGATGGTCTCTGGCTTGGTCAGGGCAAGTCGTGGGTACACGTGCGCGCAAGCAACACCGAACCTGTCATCCGCGTGATTGCCGAAGCCCCCACGGCAGCAGAAGCCGAAGACCTCTGCTCTCGCGTGGAAAAACTTATTTAATTATTTAGGAATTGCGGTTGTTCCGCGTTAGAATAACCACAGGGTGGCTCCGGCTTGCGCCAGCCACTCACGTGGGCGGATTTCGTCGTAAAGGTATTTGGCGACCCTGTCGTTGAGCAGGGGCGTGAGGCCGAATGTGAAGTTCCAGTACAGTTCCAGCGCCCTGTTCCCCGGAAGCGGGAACGTCTTGCCCGCTGTCGCAAAAACGCCTAGTTCGAAGCCTGCCGCATAGGAATGGAAGTCCAGCGAAATCAGGTCCACTTCGAGGTTTGCGGAGAGTATGTAGGCGAACAGTCCGCCTGCTTCGATAAAGTAGCCTCTTGGCATCTTATAGCGGATGCCGATAGGCAAATCCAGGCTCCAATAGTTCAGGACGATATCGTACTTGCCTTTGCTTCCTTTGTCGCGGCTTGTATGGTCTAGTTTATCGTCTAGGTAATATTCTGTTCTTTTCCAGTGGTGCTCTGTGGCATTCACGAATCGGTGGCGCAGGGAAATGTACAAGTTCGCATGTACCGCAAGGCTTTCTCCGAGGTCTCGCATTCCGGATAACCCTAGGCTGAATCCGATACCCTTGAAGTCGTCGCCCCCGGAAAGGTACTGCTCGTAATGTTCCTTTTCCAGCCCCTCGTCTGTTTCCGTCTCCGAATCTTCTTTCTTGACGTACACGTCGTTGTTCAGGTGCCAGATGCCGATATACGTTCCGGCTGCTGAAAAACCAAGATGGTTACGCTTTGCAGCATCAAAACCCTCCGGGACTTCTGCCCGAAGGGTTGTGGCCATTACGGCTAAAATCAGGATGGGAATTACAGGAACCAGTAGCCTATGCCGAAGCTGATAATCATGTCTTTCGGGTCAGCGATCTTGGTGCCGTCAATCTTGGCCTCAAATTCTTCGTAAGGAATTTCAATTTCGTCGCTTACGATACTGGTGAGACCCATCTGGAAACGCAGGCTGAAGTCCAGTTTCTGGTTGTCCTTGATGGTGAGGGTATAACCGAGGTCTGCCGCAATGCCCATGATGAAGGTTGTTGTGTAGTCGTCAATGTCCATCGACACGATGGAGGCCTTTCCTTCGGTATCCATGTTCAGAGAAATGACAGGGCCTGCACCCAGGAAGACTCCGGCATCTGTCGTGAAGCGGAACATGACCGGAATTTCAAAGTACCACTGCTTCAGCTCAATGTCGTTTAGACCCATGGATTCGTCATCATCTTCGTATTCGTAGGAGTACGAGTAGCTATAACCATCATCGTAATAAGTAGAGGTCGTTTTGCCTTCGTCCCCTGCGGAGAAGGTCAGGTCTGTGGAGCGAGTGCGGTACGAGAAGAGAAGTTCGGGAGCGAGTGCGAAGTTGTTGGTGATGGAAAGCATGAAAGTCAAACCGAAATCAACGCCCATGCCACCAGCCTTTTCGAGACCTTTGACTTTGACATTTGCATCGCCCATTTCTTCGTCAAAACCGGCGGCATCGATACCGAAGGAACTTGCTCCTATGGTAACATCTGTGTTCCAGAACATGTTGTAGGTGCCTGCCACTTTGGCACCCATGTGGAAATTGTTTGCAGCAAGAACGCTGGTTGATGTGAGGATAAGGGCCGAAACCGCTACTTTGAAGATGTTCATGTTGGAACCTCTTTGGTGAAATGGAATTTGTATGCGAAATTTAATTCATTTATTACTTCAACACAAGGTGGAAAGTAAATCTTTTTTTTGCATTTTGGCAAAGAGAAAAATTAAACAAAAAACCTTCCCGCAAAGGAAGGCTTTTTGTATGAAAATTGTAGCAAACGTTAGAACTGGGTGAAGAATTCCCAGGTTGTTTGCGGAACCCAAGACTGATTCTGGCCGGGGTCCTTGTGATCCCACTGGTGGCCGGCATTATCGGTGCACCACTTCACAGGGAAGCGCTCGTCGACATCCTTATAGTCGTAGCACTTATGCTGGCCACTGTTGGATTCTTCTGCATTTTCCTTGGTGGCATCCTTGCCCTCGGCGCTTGCGTTTTTCAATGCGGTGTCGCGAGCGGAGCGTCCCATGGCGGGAGTGCAGAGGTTGTCGCTCATTCCGTGGACACCCATCCATGCGATGGGCTTGTTCACGACATCCGGGAGCCAGATGTTCACGTCGGCCGTTTCATAGACGGCCACAGCACGAAGGACATGCTGATGGTTTCTGGAAAGACCGTTGGTGAACATCGAACCGTAGCTGAAACCAGAGGAGAACACGCGGGAAGAGTCGATGCAGAGTTCGCTTTCCAGCTTGGCCAGGAGTTCGTCGAAGAAGGCGTAGTCCTTTTCTTCCCACGGGGCGCACATATTCTCGTGGCACTTTCCGTCGGGAGCGACAAAGATGGTCGTGCCGTCCTTGTCAAACGGCTTCATACCGTAGTAGTTCTCGCCGCGGGCCACGTTCTGTGCAGAACCGCCCATGCACTGCATGCCAAAGATGAGTCGGTAGGGCTTGTTCTTGTCGTAGTTGCTCGGGAGGTCGTAATAAACGTCGCGCGTGGTGCTTTCGCCCTTGTAGGTCCAGGTGAACTTGAACTGGCCGGACTTGGACATTTGCGTATCCTTGCCGCAGCCGCTGGACGGGACGGGATCGTTACCCTTGGCCCAGCCAAAGGCGTGGGTCTGTTCGCTGGAAACCTTCGTGAGTTGCAGGGTTATAGTTGTGTCGAGATTGGGAAGGGCGACATTCAATGTGTCGAACCCTTCGGCGACGATACGGAGAGTGTCGCCTTCGCCGGGTTTCAGCAGCGCCTTGTGACCGCCCTGGCGGATGGCGTTACTGACGCGGGAACCATCAGATGTGAAACGGACTGTCTCAACTGCACTGCCAACGTGGACGCGGGCGTAATAGGCGCCTTGGCTGGTCACTCCCTGCCTCAGATCCACCTGGCCCGATCCGCGCAGTTCCTGACGGAGGACGAGATTTCCCATCATGTCGAATATGCGCACCTGTACTGGGGCGTTGCTGCTCTGCGAAAAACGGAGTACGCCATCGACAATGTCGATGTGCCCGGGTTTAAAGGCTCCTGCGGATAAGCCAAGGGGGTCATCTTCGTGGAATGTGAATTTGCCGTTGCTGTCGGTTGTTGCCGTGTCACCTTTGACGAGAAGTTTTGCTAGTGCGCCCGAAACGGGGCTTCCGGTGTCGTCGTTTACGGTTCCGTTCAGCGTGTAGGCTGATGCTGCTGTGAATGCTGTTGCCAGTACAACTGGTAAAACGGAAAAGATTGCTCTTTTCATTCTTTTTGTCTCCTTCCCCATACCACCATTTACTATCGGTTAGGGTTGATAGTTATCAGAAAGAATATAATCCCGAAAAAAAAGGAATCGACAATGTAAATGAAATTTTTCAAAGTGCTATTTTGGATTAAAATGCATAAAAAGGAAAAGTTCCCCCCGTTTCGAGACGGCAGGGAACTTTAGGTTGTTGGGGTTGGAGAGTTAAACTTTTAGAACTGCTCGAGGAATTTGTGGACCTCTTCGGGGACCCAGGTTTCCTGCCAGCCTGCGCCAACGGACATGTCGCCGTTGTCGTGGGCGGTCCACTGGTGTCCACCCGGCCAGCTGCACCATTTGACCGGGAAGCGTTCGTCGACCGTCGTGAAGTCGTAGCAGACGTGTCCGCTGTTGCCATTGACTTCGGTGGGCTTTTCGCTGCTGGCGTCAGTGAACTTGCCGTCAGCATCGGCCTTTCCGTTCCTCTTCAGGATTCTCGGAAGGGCACTCGTCTTGGCTGTGTTGTAGCTGCATGTCTGGTCGTTCTTGCCGTGCACACCCATCCAGGCGATCGGCAAGTTCTTGGCGTCGTAACGACCCGTTCCTGCAGAAGGGAGCCAGATGTTGTAGTCTGCGGTAGCGTAGACGGCGACAGCGCGGAGCCTTTCTTGCAGGTCCTGAGCGAGGGAGTTCGTGAACATGGCGCCAAAGCTGAAGCCTGTGGCGAACACGCGGGTGGTGTCGATGCAGTAGTTGTCGAACATCGCGGTAATCATCTCGTCGACGAACTGGTGGTCTTCCTTTCCGTTCCAGGTTCCGTTATCGTTACCCTGAGGCGCTACGAAGATGTAGTCGCCGTTCTTGTCCAGTTTCTGCTGGCCATAGTACGGGGTCGGATGGTCATAGTCCGGGTTGTGGTGCACGAAGTCTTCGGCCTTGGAGCCCATGCAGTGGTTTGCAATGAGGAGCTTGTGGGCCTTGTTGTTGTCGTAATTGCTTGGCAAGGTGATGAAGAATGTGCGGTTCTTGCCGCCGACATTCAGGTTGTACTTCTTGCCGTTTTCGACGGTACCGGTCGAATTGAGGGATGAATTCTTTCCGCAACCCTTACTCGGGCGCGGAGAGTTCTTCAGCGCATAGCCGAATGCGAAGGTCTGCTCGCCGGGGTTTAGGGATGCAGCAGAAGAGGATGACGAAGTAATTGCGGAAGAAGATGGCGAGGAGGCCCCAGACGAAGATGATGATGGGGAAGAAGACGGAGACGATCCCGCTGTGGACTTTTTCAGCGTGAGGGCCAGGACCGTATCAAGAGAAGGGAGGTAAATATTGAGTGAGTCGAAACCATTGGCGACCACTTGGAGGTTGCCAGCCTTACCTTGCTGGATCAAGTAGAGGGCGCCATTCTTTTGGCCGGTGAGGGCGCTGCTGTAGCTGCCACTTGCCGTGAAACGGACGGCCTGTTCGGCATTGCCCATGCGGACGCGGGCGATGTAGGTGCCGTGGGCGCTCACGCCCTGGCGCAAGTCCAGCCTACCAGACCCGGTGAGGGAATGGTTGAGGACTTGGTTGCCCATCATGTCGAAAATGCGGATTTTCACGGGGGTGTTCCCGTTCTGCGAGAAATCCAGAACACCGTCGTTGATGCTGATGTGCCCGAGTCCCACCTTCTGTGCGTGGATTGCATCGATGGGTTCATCGGTAAGGACGAATTTGCCCTCGGCGTCCGTCAACGTGGACTTAGCCTTTTGAACGAGGGTAACATTGGCTCCTTGGACAGGGGTCCCGACCTCGTCCTTAACGGTTCCGCTTACGTTGTAGGCGAAAGCGGTAGTGCACAAAAATGCTGCCAGTGCAAGTGGCGTTGTAGAAAAACGTGTCATTTTCATGGGTACTCCTTTTTAACCAGCCCATACAATAATCCCGACATATAAATTATCTCGGGAAACCCTGAGAAAATTGTTAAAAAAAACGCCCTTCGTGGATAAATCGTCCATAAACAAAAGTTTACAAATGGGGGGGGTAAAGAAAAAGGGAAGCGGCAGAAAACTGCCACTTCCCGGGAGGAGGAGGGATGTTATCAGTTTATTCGATTGTCAGTTTCCTGGCTGCGGCCTGCTGCTTTTTGGCAAGCGAGAAAGCCAGGACGCCGTTTTCGAGGGAGACCTTGATTTTTTCCGTGTCAATGTCGTCGGCCAGCCTGAAACTGCGTTCGTAGGTGAACTTGCTGTCTTGGCGGGTACGGGTGGCCTTGACCGTGATGATGTTCTTTTCGATCTGGATGTCCAGGTCTTCCTTTTTGACGCCGGGCAGTTCCACTTCGAGCATGAAGCCGTTTTCGACCTCGTAGTAGTCGGCCTTCGGCGTGTAAGTGCATTCGCCCTGCGCGTTGGAGGCGTTGTTGAGGCTGTCAATGAAATTCTGGATACCGTAGAGAGCTGTCGGGAAAAGTTGGGTGTTGATCATAGGGATACCTCCTTAGGTTATCGGGTTCCGGCGTTCGCCGTGGAGCCCATCTGTTTTCGCTGGGGTATATGCAAACGCCGTGCCAAAGTGGGCCTTTGCGGGTATTTTGACGGAAAAAAGTTCAAAATGTTCTCGAAAACGTCGAAATTAGCTCAAAAAAGGCATTTTCTGCGCTCTCGGAATTCCGGCGCTTCTTGACCCATTTCATAAAAAAACGGCGGTGTTGCACCGCCGAAACAAAGGAACTTTTCAAAATGAACTGGCCTAGTCGAGCTTGCCCTGGTAGAGGTCGAGCAGCTTGCGGGCTAGCAGACTTGTGTACTTGGCATTGGTCTGCGTGATTTGCGCCTTTTCGAGGTTGTTCTTTTGCGTGAGGTAGTCGGTGTAGGTGAGGGCGCCTGCGTTCCGCTGTTCTTCGGCGACTTGCAGAGCCTCGTTTTCGGCTTGCACCTGGAGCGCGGCAGCTTTCCACTGCATGTCGGCGCTGACGGCGTTGATAAGCAGCTTTTCGATGTTGTTATCAATGCTTTTCGCGGTTTCTTGCATGCTAATCTGCGTTTCGGCCTCGGTGACCTGCGCCTGCAGCACCTTGTTGTCGGTGGCTCCGCCATCGATGATGGGGATGTTGATGCCAAGTGACACGGAGTTCTGCCAGCCGTTCTTGAGTTGGCGGCCGTAGCGGTCGGATTCCCAGGCTTGGAGCCCTGTGCTGGAGTTCGCTCCCAGTGTCACGGTGATGGAACTGCCCTTCCCGGCAACCTGTGTGTTTTTCTTTGCTGCCTTGACAGACACGCTGTCGGACTTGAGCCCCGGATGGGATTCTTTGGCGACTTTCCTCAATTCGTCGAGCGAGGGCAACGGGGGGAGTGAGTCGGGGCTCTCGATGTTGCTTTCGGGCGCCGAAATTTCGAATTCTTCGCTTTCGCCGAGTTCCAGCAACTGGCGGAGGGATGTCTTTGCGCTGTTGACGGAGAGCTGGGCGGAAAGCTGCGATACCTGCTTTTGCAGCACGTTGGACTGGCTCTGGGTGAGGTCTTTCTTGGTGATGGACCCGGCCTCGTAGAGTTTGCCGTAATGTTCGAATTCTGCCTGGGCGAGATCGACGGAGGCGTTTGCCGTGCGGAGGTTTTCCATGGCGGCAAGCAAGGACATATAGGCGTTCAGGACGCTTTCCTGTACGGAACGTTCGGTCTGCTTGGTCGAAAGGGCCGTGGCCTCTTTAGAGAGCTGGCTTGCCTCGACGTTCAGGCTGGTGGCCCCGCCATCCCAAATGGTGTACGAACCGGAAATGCCGAGGCTCAGGCGGTAGTGGTCGCCGTCGTCGACGAACGGGTGGTCGTAGAGGGTGTTCTGGATGCTTGCGCTCACGGTCGGGTGGTTGCCCGTCTTGGCCTGCTTTACGCTGATGTCCGCTTTCTGTTCGCGGAGCTTGGCTGTTTCCAGCGAGAGGCTCTTTTCTTTGGCCTGCTTGAGGCAGTCCGCGAGCGTCCATGTACCGCCGAAGGCGGCTGTAGCCGGGACCAGAAACCCAAGAAGAATCGCTATTTTCGTATTCATGCCGTTTAGATGCCTCTCTGCGCGGTTGCGTTGCGTGTGCGGGGAAAATAGCAATATTTTGTACTGGAAAAATGGAAGGGAAAAACAAAAGCCGCCTTTGCGGGGCGGCCTTTTCGTGGACGGTACTGGATTTGAACCAGTGACCTCTGCCGTGTGAAAGCAGCGCTCTAAACCAACTGAGCTAACCGTCCGAGGTGGGTGCAAATATATAAAAGAATATTCAAGATGTCAAGGGGATATTAGTTATGAGGTCGGGCTTTGAGCTATAATATCGCACCAAAGGTGCCTATTTTTTTTGCTCAGAGCCACGCATAAGCGTGGCGACCTCATCCCTCATAGCTCAAAGCTTATAGAAACTTATCTTCGGCGGCGCGGAGGATGGTAAGGAACTCGGACGGGGTTTTCGACTCGATGAGGTCCTTGCGCACGGTTCCGTCGGCAAGCAGGCGGCTTACGGAGGAGAGCGCCTTGAGGTGCGGGCCTACAGTGTTGCCCGGGCTCACGATAAGGATAATGAGGTAGACCGGTTCTCCGTCGAAGGATTCGAAATCAAGACCCTTCTCGACGGTGGCGGCCACCATGCACATGCGATCGACATAGTCGATTTTCGCGTGCGGCACCGCAAGACCGCAACCGATACCGGTGGAACGGCTCTTTTCGCGGTTCCATACGGCCTCGAATATTTCGTCGCGGTGTTCCAGTTTGTAGGCACTGCAGAGCGTGTCCACCAGCTCGTTGAGGATAGCCTCTTTGGTTTGGCTGGCAGAGTTGATCAAGATGCAGTTGTCAACAAATCTTTCGGAAAGTCTCATATAGTGAAACCTCTTGTATTGTTCAACTTGATATTTTAGAAAAAAAAATGGCTTTTGACGAGGTTTTTACGAGAAAATACTCAAATGTGCCAAAATTGTAGCATGAAAATAGTCAAATTTACTCAAATTTGTTCAAAAACGCCAAAATGTCGTTTTCAGAATTAAAATTGTCAAATGTGTCCAGGGCCTTCCTCATGGTGACGACGTCGATTTGGCCGGGGGCAGCACCCACTTCGATAGACCCGTAGGTGAGGTTTGCGCCTTCGTGGAGCGACCAAATTCGGGAAGGCTTGCCCGACTCGCCCATGCCGAAGGCGGCGAACATTTCAAAATTTTTTGCGTTCTTGCTTGCGAACTGGTAAAGCCGCTGGCAATCCGTGGCTCCGTTGCTCATGGCGGCAATCTTGAGCCCTGCGGCCTTGACCCGCTGGGCGTCCTGCGCGAGCTTTTTCAACTCCAGGAGAGTCGGAATGCGTACAAAGTTGTGCTCCGAGACGATGATGCGCGTGCCGCGGGGTTTGGCAAGCTCGTCCAGGTCGCCGTAGTTGTGGAGGCAGTCGCGTTCCAGGTCCATCCATTCCGGGACTTCGGTGGCGGCGAAGATGGAGGCCCATAGGGCGGGTCGTTCCGCGACGGAATCGTCGGGGAATGTCCCGCCGTCGCGGACAAGACGGACGGTGCCAATTTGTTCGGAATTCGGGGCAATCTTGCGGACACGGGCGGAGAGGCTGGCCCAAGAGCCTTTCTCGAACCAGTCGTAGCGGATTTCGAGCATGTCGCAGGCCTGGAGGTCCATGACTACCGGGCTGATAGGGTCGGCCTCGGCGGCGGAAAGGACATGCGGGCTCACAAGCCCGACCAGGTGTTTTGCTGAATCGAGTGGCATGGGATAAAAGATAGAATATAAAGGCTCGAGGCACGAGGCCCGAGGTTCGAGCTATGAACAGTGAGCAGTGATTCTCCTAACCACTAACCACTGCCTACTAACTACTGTCTACTTGTACTCTCGCTTCGCTCAAGTACCAAATGCTCGGCTCGGCCATGTTCAAGCAAGCTTGACCGCGGCGCTCGCCTTACGCATTTGTCCTACTGCCTACTCCCTCATACCTCAAAGGGGCTTTAGCCCCGACCTCGTACCTCATACCTCAAAGGCACGAAGTGCCGACCTCATACCTCAAAGCGTAGCGCCCTCATCCCTCCCCTCTCTATTTTTCTACATTATACCCGAACAAAAAGGATTAACTATGGCCGATTGCAACGATAAGAAAGAAAACCAGGTTCCCGAGATGATGAAGAAGGCGGAAGAATTCCTCGCCTCCAAGCGCCGCATCTTTTTGTGGGGCGGTGTCGATGACGAGAGCGCCGAACGCATCGTGAAGCAGCTTTTGTACCTCGATTCGCTGAACCACGAAGACATCGTGTTCTTCATCAACAGCCCGGGTGGCGTGATTTCCTCTGGCCTTGCCATCTACGACTGCATGAACGCCATCCAGAGTGACGTGGTGACGGTTTGCTGTGGCCAGGCGGCTTCGATGGGCGCGGTGCTCCTCACTGCCGGTGCAAAGGGCAAGCGTGTGGCATGGCCGAACGCTCGCATCATGATTCACCAACCGCTCATCCACGGCGAGATTGTGGCGCCTGCAAGTGACATCCAGATCCAGGCCGAAGAAATGCTGCGCATCCGCGGCATCACGGGCAAGATTCTTGCCGAGACGACTGGACACACTATCGAGGAAATCGACCGGGATACGGAACGCGATAACTTCATGTCGGCAGAAGAGGCGAAGGCCTACGGTCTTGTGGACAAAGTTGAGAGTCTTGTCTAATGGGCTTGTTTTCTGCAATAAAGAAAGGGCTATCCAAGACCCGTGACGCCCTGGTGGGCGAACTCAAGGGTATTGTCGGCGCCGGTAAGATTACCGATGACACCTTGGAAGAACTTGAAGAACATTTGATCAAGGCGGACGTGGGCGTAGAAGCCGCGTTCCTTTTGACCGACGCACTGCGCGAGAATGCGCTTGGCAAATCTCTGACGACAGAGCAGGTGCTCGACATTATGCGCGACGAAGCCGAACGCCTCCTCAAGGACCCGCCACCGTTCGAACTTAAGGGCAAACCGCATGTGGTACTTGTCATCGGCGTGAACGGTGCTGGCAAGACGACCACCATCGGTAAGCTTGCCGCCCGTTGGATAAACGAGGGCAAGAAGGTGATGATTGCCGCATGCGATACGTTCCGTGCCGCAGCGATTGACCAGTTGGAAACTTGGGCTCAGCGTAGCGGTGCCGAGTTCGTGAAACACCAGGAAGGCAGCGACCCGGCTGCAGTTGCCTACGATGCCTGCCAGGCCGCCGTAGCCCGTGACTGCGATATCCTCATTGTCGATACGGCTGGCCGCCTCCATAACAAGGACTACCTGATGGAAGAACTCAAGAAGATAGTCCGCGTGATGAAAAAGGTGAACCCGGATTTCCCGCAAGATATATGGCTTGTAATTGATGGAAACACTGGACAGAACACCATCAACCAGACGAAGATTTTCAACCAGAGTTTCCCGCTGACCGGCCTTGTGGTGACCAAACTCGATGGTACGGCGCGTGGCGGTTCGGTCCTTTCTATCACGAGTTCGCTCCAGATTCCTATCCGCTGGGTGGGCATGGGTGAGCAGATTGACCAGCTCGTGGAATTCAACAAGCGTGAATATATAGATGGTCTTTTCGAGAACGCGCTCGAAGAGTCGAAGTAGGCAGAAGGGTTCCCGTGGTGCGGTTTGGGCGAAATAGTGCGGGACAGGCTTGCTTGGCGCTACTCCTTTGTGCGCTTGGGTTGGTGTTGTCCGCCTGTGACGATGGAGCCCCTTCTGTAGATTCCAAACTTGTATACACGTATGTCGACATTCGTGTCATGGAGCAGTCTCTTGGGACCGAGACTCCAGAGGCGCGGCTCGCTCGCAAGGATATTATTGAAAAGCATGGTTATACGCTGGAGTCCTACAAGGCGGCAATTGACGGAGTTTTAGAAGACGATGTTCTTTGGGTCCCGTTTGAACAGGCTGTCGTCCGCCATATCGACTCCTTGCTCGGCAATCCGCTTGAGCCGCTGGGAAAGAAGGGAAAGAAAAAATGAGGATAGTCCTTTTGTTGCTCCTGGCAGTCTGTTGCGCCTTTGCTGCACCTTTGAAAAAAGACAAGGAAGTCCATTGGCTTTCTTATACAGAAGGGTTGAAAAAAGCCGTAAAGGAATCGAAGCTTGTATTCGTGTCGATTTATGCTGACTGGTGTATTCCTTGCCATATCATGGACAAAAATGTGTATTCCGACCCTGACGTGGCGACACTTTTGAATTCCCGGTTCATCCCTGTGAAGTTGAATGCCGAATCGCAGGACACGATTATGTGTGATGGTCAGGCCAAAATTGCAGAACGATGCTATTTTGATGTATGGAATTTGTCCGCAGTCCCGTCTTACGTGCTGGTCGCCCCGAAGGGCATGAGTATCTTGACCCTCACGCAGTCGTTGGATGTTGATGACATGATGGTTTTGCTGAATCAAATTTTGATAAAAGAGAAAGAATGGATAGCTCGGTGATGGAACAGGTCTATTTCGTTGCGCAGGTCGGTTTTTGGGTTTCTCTTGCCCTCCTGGTGCTTTGCTATGCGCTGTTCCCGATAACGCTCCCGTTTGTCAGCGAGATTTTCAAGCGTAGGCATAAGCCGCAGCCGTCAGGGCAACCCTTCTTGCCGACGGTTTCCATATTGGTTTCTGCCTATAACGAAGAAGGAGTCATCGAGCGTAAGATTCACAACATCCTCTCTATAGATTATCCCAAGGACAAGTTGCAGGTGCTCATTGGTGACGATGGCTCTGCAGACAGGACCGCAGAAATTGTCGCAAGCTATGCGGACCAGGGCATTACTCTGGTGAAGGCTCCCAAGAATGCGGGCAAGGCGGCTATGCTGAACCGGCTGCACAAACATGCTACTGGTGATATTCTTGTATTTTGCGATGCGAATACGATGTTCTTCCCCAATGCGGTGCGCAAACTGGTTGGCCCCTTTATCGACAAGAAGATGGGTTGCGTATGCGGGCACTTGATTCTATCGGACCGGAGCGGCAGTGTCCTCGGCAGGGGCGAAAGTTCCTACTGGGATTTGGAATCCGAGATGAAAAAATTCGAAGGCGCCTTGGATTTGCTGATAGGCGGTAATGGCGCTCTTTATGCTATCCGTAGAGAGCTTTATACGGAACTTCCGGTAAAGAAGAGCGTCATGGACGACTTCTACATCACGACGAAAATTTTGCAGAAAGGCTATTACAGCACGTTCGTGGGCAGCGCCATCGGTACGGAACAGACTTCGAAGGAGTCCGCTGGCGAATACCGACGCAAAGTCCGTATCGGCCGTGCCAACTTCAATTATTTGCTTTCTTACCTCCCGCTGTTGAACCCGTTCCGCCCATTGCGTGCGTACTTGTTCTTCTGCCACAAGGTGGTGCGCTGGTTCTCTCCCCATATTTTTGTTTTGCTGGCTCTGTGTAATGCAATCTTGTTGCCGAAGGGACTGTTCTACCAGGTGTTCTTTGGCGTGACGGTTTTCTGTGTCATTGTGGGCGTATCGCGGATGGTGCCCCATGCTTATTATTTCTTGATGATGAACGTGGCGATGCTTAAGGGATTTTTCCTTTCGTTCACACGGGAAAAGAGTGGCGGATGGGCTCGTGAGGCCCGTGGAGACGACGACGCATAGGAGCCGATATGAAGCGTTTGTTTGCAATCCTGTTTGTCTGTGCCCTGACGTTTTTTGCGCCGAGGGCGAACGCGTTTACCATGGATGTCCAGGGCGGCATCATGAATGCGGTGAGCGACCTTACGTCGTTCAATCTGAACGTGTTCGGGCATATATGGTACCCCATCGACCAGATGGTCTTCTTTGGTATCGGTGGTGGTTACAACGAATTGGACAACGTTGGCTATATTCCCGTGATGGCGTCGGCATGGATCCGCCTGCCGATTGGTGGGCAGACGCTGCCTGTGGCGACCGGTGATATCGGTTATGCTTTTGGTGACGACAGCCAGATGATTTGGCGCGCCGGTGGCGGCTTTGATATCAAGAACGGGGATTATTCTTCCATCTTGTTGATGGGCGGCTACCAGTTCCTCGAAGATCGCGGCAAAGGATACGTTTATCTGCAAGCCGGAATCTTGGTGGAATTGTAGTTAGTGGTTGGTGGTTAGTGGTTAGGGCTCGAGCCTCATCCTTTCGCTAGCAGTTCCAGCAATTCCCTGTCGAGCCTTTCGGGGTTGTTGTACTGCGGCAGGTCGTTGTGCAGCGACTCTCCTTTGGAAACAATCCCGAAGTCCAGATTCTTGTAGTTCCAGTAGCTGTAGCCCACGTCGGCATCGCGCAGAATTTCCATGAAGTCGTGCATCCAGGCCATCTGGTATTTGCGCGGCACTTGTACGTAAACTCCGAATTCGTTGCAGGCGACGGGCAGGTCGTATTTGGCACGGAAGTCGAGAGCATTCTGGATGCTTGCTTGTAGCCTTGCCTTGTCCCATTTGCCGTATTCCACGTCGAGCCGGGTTTCGGCGCCTTGTTCGGGTGCGGCGTAGTCCCCAGGCCAGGGGCGTTCTATTTTAAAGAACGGGTCGCTAATCCAGGCGGCACCTTGGTGGGTGAATGTCACGGGGGTGTAGGTGTGGAAACTGTAGATGGCGTTGTCGTCGTCGAGCGGTGTCAGGTACTGGAATTCGCGGGCGCTGTTCCACTTGTTGCTCCCGACCACGATGGTGTTCTTGGGAGCATGTTTGCGGATGGCCCAGAAAATTTCGTCTTTGACTTTATCCCAAATCCGAGAATCGGTGGCGGCAGGCTCGTTCAAGAGCTCCATCATTACGCGCGGTTCGTTGCTGTAACGCTCTGCCATATAGGACCAGACTTTTGCGGTATCTTTGCGTGCATCGGCGCTGACGAAGAACGGTTGTTCCTGGTACGAACCCAGGTGAAAGTCGTGCCCCGGGCACTTGTGCAGGTCCAGAATGACGTCTAGGCCGGTGGCCTGGATGTCGCGGAGCGCCTTGTCGAGCAGTGCGAAAATCTCGTCCTTGGGCTTGAGTCCATCCGTTTCGAACAGGTTAAAGTAGTCCACGGGCAGGCGCACGTGGTTGAACCCCGCCTTGTGGATTCGCGCGAAATCTTCAACGGAGAGGAATGTCCGGATGTGCTCCAGTATTCCGGGAAAACCCGCAGGATCCTTTTCTTCGATACAGTCGACTTGGCTAAACCAGCCGCCCAAATTCACTCCGCGCAGTCGTTCCCGCTTCATAACATCCCTTTGTTTGTCGTTGAAATAACTATTCGGCAGAGATAGTCAGGTCTTCGTCGGCAATGTTCAGTCCCATGATAACTTCCATGTCATCGGGGAGAGCCTTGAAATCAACGACAAGTCCGATCTTCTTCTCGTCGTCCTTCTGCTTATCGAACTGGACGACATCGTCAATCTTCATCTTGATCACGGCTTCCTGGGTGACGGGAATTTCAAGGATCATGCCCTTGCTGATCGGTCCTTCGACGATTTTTCCCTTAAAGACTAAACTGCTCTGGTCGTCTCCGACGGAGGTTTTCTTCACGTGAAATACAGCCATTATACCTTAATCACTATCTTTAATCGTTAGTTCTGTGGATTGCCTTTTTAGGCTAGCGAAGAAAAGTTAATTTTTTTGCATGAACATTTGCGTGGGTCGTATTCCTTTTTTGGTCTGTGCGCCGTTCTTTCACGATTTTTTGAGAGAGAACGCCGGATTACCCGGTGTCGATTTCGTGGACGGGCCACCTAGTGCCCATTGTGCAGGGCTCAAGGAAGGGCGTATCCACCTTTCCCCGGCATCTTCTGTCACTTTCGCGCAGAAACCCGGAGCGTTCGTGCTGTCGCCGGAACTTTGCACCTCTTGTGGCTTCGAGGTCCGTTCGGTCAAGCTTTTTTCCCGTTACCCCATCGAGGAACTTTCGGGTAAGTCCGTTCGCATGACATCGCAGAGCGAAACCTCTGTTGCGCTGTTGCGGATTATTTTGGAAGATCGGTTCTCGCTGAAGCCGGATTATGTCTGTGGCGGTTCTGTGAGCCCGACAGACGATGCGTGTCTCCTGATTGGAGATCAGGCGCTCGAGGAGAACGAACGGCACCGGTTCGCCTTTGGCTACGACCTCGGGACGTTGTGGCAGGCCTGGCAGGGGGTTCCGTTCGTGTTCGGGGCGTGGGTCATCTCGAAAGCGGTGCTTGGCCCGGATTGCCGCCCGATTGTGGAACGTTATATGGAATTGACGCAAGAAGGCATCGATAAGTTCCGCGAAGACAAGGCTCACGCATTGGACCTTTGGCTCGCAAAGTATCCCGTGAACTTGCCGCGCCCTGTGGTGGATGAATACTACAATGCGCTGGACTATCGGTTCACGGAGCAGCGCAAGGAATCGCTCAAAATGTTCTTCGAATATGCGTCCCGCCGTGGTTTGGTGCCTTGTGTCCCTCGTCTGGAGTACCTCTAGAGAGCCTTTTTGACTCGGCAATTTGTTATAAAGATGTTACATTGTGCGAGAAAAAAAGCCTTTTTCTGCAAAAAAGAAAGATTCGTATGATTTCCCATTTTTCGGGGTATTCTTTTTCTGTAAAAGAATATTAGATTAGTTGTGCTGTGACCAAAAGGCTATGTGTCACAGAAAGAGGGAAACATGGTTGAGGAAAGAATTCTCATTGTAGACGACAATGTCGAAATGCTGGATAAGACCAGCGCGCTTTTGTCCCATGTCGGGTATAGTGTCGTGACATGCACTTCGGGCGAAGAGGCTCTTGAACGGCTGGAGCACGAAAGGGTGGACCTTGTCTTGCTCGATATCAACATGCCGAGCCTGAACGGGTTCGAAGTGTGTCTCCGTATCCGCCAGATGTACGCCCTGGACGATTTGCCGATTATCTTCCTCACGAGTCGCGAGGATTCCGACAGTGTCACGAAGGGTTTCCATTCCGGCGCTTCCGATTTTATCAGCAAGTCTGCCATCGCCGACATCTTGCTTGCGCGTGTCAACGTGCATATTCGTTTGTCCAGGACACTCCGGTTCTTGCGCGACATCTCGCTTACGGACGATTTGACCAAGTGTTATAACCGCCGCCATGCCATGTACACCCTCAGGGAATGGTTCTCCCGCAGCAAGCGCTATGGGACTTCGTTCTCGCTCGTGTATTTTGATTTGAACGGTCTCAAGTTGGTCAACGACAAGTATGGCCACCAGGCCGGCGACCTCTTGCTGCGCAGTGTGGTGGGTGTCGTCAAGAAGCTCTTGCGTGATTCCGACGTGCTGTTCCGCATGGGCGGCGACGAGTTCATGGTGCTTTGCCCCGATACCGACAGGCAAGGCGCGCTGACTTGCGCGGAACGTATGCAGAACGCCGTGTCGGGTATTACCATCGTGGACCAGTCCGTGACCTTCGCCTATGGCATTGCCCATTCCTCCGAAGATTACAAGGACATGGACGACATGCTCCACAGTGCCGATGCCTCCATGTACGAGTGCAAGAAACAGATGCACGCCGGAAGAAAATAAGGAATAAATTCCTTGCTTTGAAATTCAAATGGCGGGTTTTGGCCCGCCATTGGTGTTTAATTGAGATAGTTTGGAACTACTTTATCGCATCGAGCAGGGCTTTCAGCTTGTTTGCGATGGTATCCCAGTCGCCGGCTGCCATGAGTGTCGGGTTGAAAATGCTTGCTCCGAACGAGACGAGGTTTGCTCCCGCCTTGAAGTAATCCTGGGCGTTTTCCGCATTGACTCCGCCGCAGGCCATCAGCGGGATGTCGCGGAACGGGCCGCGCAGCGCCTTGATGTATTCGGGGCCGCCTACGCAGTTGACCGGGAAAATCTTCACGGCCGTGGCACCGAGGTCAAAGGCTTTTTGCACTTCGGTCGGCGTGAGTGCCCCCGGAATGATGGGGATGCCTGCCGTACACGAAAGTCGGATGATTTCGTTGCGGGTGTTCGGGGTGACAATGAATTCTGCTCCAGCGGCCAGCGCTTTTTCCAGGTCGTGCCCATGACGGACTGTGCCTGCGCCGACTGTGATGCCGTGAGGTTTAGCGGCCGTCTTGAGCGAGGCGATGATTTCGGCGGCATTCGCCGTGTTCATCGTGACTTCGATGGCCTTGAGGCCACACTGGGCGGCCGTCTTGACGCACGCCTCTTCGGCGCCCTGGGGGATGTCGCGGAGAATGCCCACGACCGGCATCGGTTTGATAAATTCGAGGAAATTCATGACTTTAAAATAGTAAACTATTCAAACCGGAGCGCTTCGATGGGGTCGAGCCGGCTCGCCTTGCGGGCGGGGTACCAACCAAAGAAGACTCCCGTGGCAAAGCATACGGCAAAACTCACGATGACGCTTGTGATGGAAACGCTCATTGGCATGTTGAAAAATGTCTTTACGATTTCGGAAGCAGCGATGCCGAGCATGATGCCGATGACACCGCCCAAGAGGCTGATGATGACGGATTCGAACAGGAACTGGAACATGATGTCGCGGCTGCGGGCACCGATAGCCATGCGTAACCCGATTTCCTTGGTGCGTTCGGTAACGGACACGTACATGATGTTCATAATGCCGATACCGCCTACGAACAAACTGATTCCTGCGATAATCGTGAGTACGAGCGATATCAGGTCCGAGGTGCTCGTGACCATTTGGATCATTTCTTCTTGCGTGAATACGCGGAACGGGTCGGTGGGCTTTGTCCAGTTGCGGCGTTCCTTGAGGATTCCCATAATCTCCTCGGTCGCCTTTTCGGCATAGCCTTCGCCGATGGAGTTTGCGTAAATCTGCCGGATATTCGTTGTCGCTGAGAACCGGCGCATTACGGTCTGGTAGGGCGTGAAAATCACGTCGTCGTTGTCTTGCCCAAAGTCGCCGGAGCCTTTGGCCTTCAAGGTGCCGATGACTTTCAGCGGAATGTTCTTGTAACGGATAGTCTTGCCGATGGGGTCGCCTTCGGGGAACAGGTTCTTCACGACGGTCTGGCCGATAACGCAGACTTTTGCCATGCGGTCGGCGGTATCGTCGAATATTACGCCGTCTTCGATTTCGTAGTTGCGGATTTTGAGGTAATCGGCAGAAACACCGGAAAGCGACGTGGGGGAGTTGTTGTTGCCGACAATGGCCTGCCCGTTCACGGTCATCATCGGGGATACTCCGTTGATGTAGGTTGCGTTTTCGCGGATGGCGATAACATCGGCTTCTTCGAGCGATTCGGTGGATTCCATTTGCACGCCGCCGCGCCTGTCGCGGTTGGGCATGATGATGATGGCGTTCGAGCCCATCGAGGTCATTTGTTCCTTGATGGAAATGCGGGAACCTTCGCCCATGGCGACCATGGCAATCACGGCTGCGACACCGATGACGATGCCGAGCACCGAGAGGAAGGTGCGCATGCGGTTACGGAGGAGGGCGCGGAGAGCGATTTTGATAAGAGTAATGGGGGACATGGTAGTAGGAAGTTGGAAGTTAGAAGTAGACAGTAGGAAGTGGTTAGGGGCTATGAGCAGTGAGCGATGAGTCGTGAATCTACGGGAATCATACCTCACACCTCATAGCTCATAGCTCATTGCTCATTCCTCAAACTCCTCCGGTGGTGGCAGTGCTTCGTACGCGGCTTTTGCATCCTGGACGTTCTCGTTGATGACGTCTTTCTTTACGAGTCCGTCGCGGAGCGTGATGGTTCGGCCGCTGAATGTGGCGATGTCGGGTTCGTGCGTCACGAAAGCGATGGTTTTCCCTTGCCGGTTGAGTTCCTGGAAAATCATCATGATTTCGTAGCTGGTGCGTGTGTCCAGGTTTCCGGTTGCTTCGTCGGCAAGGATAATCACGGGGTCGTTTACCAATGCGCGGGCGATGGCGACCCTCTGTTGCTGGCCACCCGAAAGCTGGTTGGGGAGGTGGTTCATGCGGTCGGCGAGGCCGACCCTTTCGAGCGCCTTGATTGCCCTGCGGTGCCTTTCGGCTGTGGAAACTTTTGAATTGTACAGTAACGGCAGTTCCACGTTCTCGATGGCGGTAGTGCGGCTCAGCAGGTTGTAGCTCTGGAATACGAACCCGATTTTTTGGCTGCGGATGCGGGCGAGGGCATCCCGCTTGAGCTTTTCGGTGTGTTCGCCATCTAATATATAGTGTCCGGTGGTGGGCCTGTCCATGCACCCTAATATATTGAGCATGGTGGACTTTCCGGACCCGCTTGCGCCCATAATGGTCACAAATTCGCCTTTGTGGATGTCGAAACTTACCCCTCGCAGGGCATGTACGGTCTCGTCGCCCATTTTAAAATCTCGGCGCAGGTTCTGGATAGAAAGAATAGGGGATGTGTCCAAAATAAATTCCTTTTTGCCTGATTAGATGCCTTGTTTTGGGGTGCGGATGCAAATTTTTTGTCAAAAAAATATATTTTTCATCACAAACCTTTAACAACAAGGGATGATAGATGAAAAAGTTAATAGCACTTTCGCTGCTCTCTGCCGGTATGGCTTTTGCCCAGACCGGTCTACAGGGCGGATCAGATGGTCTTCATCAGGTAAATGCCAAAACGCTGGGACAATGGAACTTCTCCTTCGGTCTGGGTGGTGATTTTGCATTGGATTCCTGGTCTCTTAGTCGTGGCGGTACCTATACCGATGAAAATGGCAAGACTTCTTCATTCAATGCGGACGACGCCTCGTTGTCGGGAAACGTGAACCTGGGCATTGGTCTCCTCAACTTCTGGGATATCGGTGCTAGCCTGCCGGTTTACTACGATCATGCTAATTCAGACAAGGGGTCTGCGATTAGCGACAAGATGTGGTCCTCGGGTATGGGCGACGTGGATGTCTGGACAAAGCTCCGTGTCCCGTTCGACGACAGCTTCTTCTTTGGCGTTGCCACATTCCTCGAAATGTACATCCCGTCTGGAACTGACGGTGCCGGTGTGCGCCCCCGCCATGCCTGGTATCTTGACGATGCTGGTGCGACTTCTGCCTATTCGGGCGAAGGAATGGCTCTCTCTGCTTCCCTTGCTTTTTCTCTTGATTTCACCAAGTTTGGCTTCCCGCTCCGCTGGAACCTGAGTAGCGGCTTCCTCAAGGCTCTCGGCCACGATGCAGCTAACGTAGTTTCCTATGCTACAGCTTTGAACCTCGTTCCGGGCAATGCTGTTGACTTCTTCCTCGAATTTTCCGGCGAAATGCGCGTAGAAAAGACAAAGTATCCGCGCGATCCCGTTGTTGACCCGATGCTCGTCACTCCGGGCTTCCGTGCCCATCTTGGCGAACATGTCGACCTGACGATGGGTGTCGACTTCTCTTCCCGCTTCTTCATGAACCCCGGGTACAATTCGGGTGACGAACGCGATAACTGCAAAAACTACCAGGTCCAGTTCCGCAAGGACGGCCAGTCTGCCACCTATTGCTACGCTTCTACCCCGATCATTGCCGGTGTGGCAGCCATTGTGTGGCATTTCGATGCACGCAAGAAGGCCTACGACGACCCGGCTATCATTACGAAGGGAGACAAACTCGCTTCGAAGCAGTTTAATGATACCGATGGCGACGGCGTTCCGGACATCAAGGACAAGTGCCCGTATAGCAAGGCCGGTGCAACGGTTGATAGCCTCGGCTGCGGTATCGATACCGATGGCGACGGTGTGATTGATATTGATGACAAGTGCCCCGATACTCCGAAGGGCGTGAAGGTCAACGATGTGGGTTGCGTCGGTGATAGCGATGATGACGGCATTATGGACGACCTCGACAAGTGCCCGGCCACTCCGAAGGGCTTCGCTGTGGATAGCCTCGGCTGCCCGTTCGATGCCGACAAGGATGGCGTTGCCGACATGCTCGACAAGTGCCCGAATACTCCGGATAGCATCAAGGTCTCGGCGGATGGTTGCCCTGTCGATACGGACAAGGACGGTGTCGCTGATTTCCGCGACAAGTGCAAGGACACTCCGTTCGGAGCCAAGGTTGACTCTGTGGGTTGCCCGCTGGATACCGACAAGGATGGCGTGTTTGACGGAATTGACCAGTGCCCGAACACCAAGAAGGGTGCCAAGGTCGATACTCTCGGTTGCGAACCGGACTTCGACAAGGACGGCGTACCGGATGGTGTGGACCGCTGCCCGAACACTCCGGCCGGCTTCGATGTGGATAGCCTCGGCTGCGTGAAGGATGACGACAAGGACGGTGTTCCGGACAAGCAGGACCAGTGCCCGAACACTCCGAAGGGTATTACGGTGGACAGCGTCGGTTGCGCTCTTGACTTTGACAAGGATGGCGTCCCCGACCAGATTGACCAGTGCCCGAACACCCTGCCGGGTGCCAAGGTCGACAGCGTCGGTTGCGACCGCGATACCGATAAGGATGGCGTGGCCGATGGTCTGGACCAGTGCCCGAACACTCCGAAGGGTGCACCTGTGGATTCTACCGGTTGCTCTCTGGATAGCGATGGTGACCTTGTTCCGGATTACAAGGACAAGTGCCCGGGTACCCCGAAGGGAATTTCTGTTGATGCTAGGGGCTGCTCGGCCAGCAAGAAGGAAGACCTTGAGGTTCTCGGCCGCGGTCTCACCTTCAACAAGGGCACCGCTACGCTCTCCAAGGGCAGTGCTAACTCCATTGCGAACATCGTTGCCCTCATGAAGAAGGTTCCGACCTTGAAACTTGAAATCCAGGGCTATGTCGGTGGCAATGGCAATGCCGAAAAGAACAAGAAACTCGCCCAGGATCGCGCCATTGCGGTGCAGAGCACCTTGATGTCCAAGGGTGTCGATGCCACTCGCCTCCGCACGGCAAGCTTCAGCGGCGAAGAAGCCAACCAGAAGAGCGGCAAGCAGGAACGCATCGAACTGGTCGTGTTCCAGTAAGCAAAAGCTTGAATACAAAAAGGCTCCGCGATGGCGGAGCCTTTTTTGTGTGGTTTACTTTTTAAAGACCCACTTTTTATAGAGCATGAAACTCACAATCACGTACACTACGTTGGCGATGATATTGGCGAGATAGCCGGGTTTCATGAAGCGAGACATGAAATTGCTGATGCTCATGCACCAGGAAACGTGTGAGAACAGATAGACGCAACCTTCGAGCACAAGCAGGTTTATTGAGTACGAGCACAGGAACACGATGGCGAACCGGATGACTTCGGTGCGCTTTTTGTTTTTGCTCTTGAAGTTCCAGATGCGGTTGCAGAGATAGCTGTTTAGGCCGCCCGCAACAAATCCGAGAAAATTTGAAAGTTCCAAGTTCCAGTCAAGAATCTGGTGGAGAATCCAGACCACGATGAGCGTGATGAGGGTGTTTAGAATGCCGATGAGATTGTATTTGATGAAGTGAAGCACAAGCGCAAAATAATTAAATTATGGTCATGGACTGGATTACTTCAAGGAAATGCAGTGCCGAAATAGCTGCAGGAATGATAAATAACGGGGATGTTTTGGGCTTGTCCGGCTTTACGCTCGCGGGGTATCCCAAGGCGGTCCCTGCCGCCCTTGCCGAACGCGCCACCCGGCTGCATGAGGCCGGAAAAGATTTTAAGGTGACTGTTTTTTCGGGTGCGTCAACCGGCGATAGCTGTGACGGTGCCCTCGCTCGGGCTAATGCTGTTCGCCTCCGTATGCCTTACCAGAGCAATCCGAGCCTTCGCAAGGCGATAAACGACGGCAGTATTCACTATATCGATGCGCATCTTGGCAAGATGGGCTATCTTGTTCGTACTGGGGCCGTTCCTGCACCGACGGTTGCCATTATCGAAGTCTCCGCCATTTTGCCGGATGGCCGTGTCTGCCTTTCGACATCGGGCGGCAATTCCGTATGCTACCTGGAAATGGCACAAAAGATTATCTTGGAACTGAATACCCGCTTGGGTGACAGCTGTATTGGCATGCACGATAATGCCCTGCCCGAACTCCCGCCCCACGCAAAACCGCTTCCGATTTATTCGGCCGGAGACCGCGTTGGGGGCGAATTTGTGCAGATTGATACGAACAAGGTGATTGCCATTGTCGAACAGGACTGTTTCGACGAAGTAACTCCTTTCGTAGAACCTGACGAGGTTTCAAAAAATATCGGCGAACGCATTTTGGACTTTATCCGCTTTGAAGAATCACACGGGCGCCTGCCCAAGGGCATGGCCTACCAGAGTGGCGTTGGCAAGGTGGCAAATGCTGTGCTTTGCGCCATGGCCGAAGACGATAGGCTCGGCCAGATTGACCTTTTTACCGAGGTTATCCAGGAAGCCTGCCTCCCACTCCTCAAACACGGGAAACTCGGCATTGCCTCCGGAACGGCACTCACGCTTTCGCAGTTGGCCCAGAAGGAATTCGTGGAAAACAGTGCCGAGTGGAAAAAGCATTTTGTCCTGCGTCAGCAGGAGGTGAGCAATAGCCCCGACGTTATCCGGCGCCTGGGCGTCATCTCTATGAACACTGCGCTAGAAATGGACATCTTCGGCAACGTGAACAGTTCGCTGGTTTGTGGCTCCGCCATGATGAACGGCATCGGTGGTTCGGCGGATTTCGCGAGGAACTGTGCTTTGGGATTTTTCCTCACGCCGTCGATAGCCAAGGGTGGGGCCATCAGTTCTGTGGTCCCCTACGTGAGCCATGTGGACCATACCGAGCACGACACGATGATTTTCGTGACTGAACAGGGCCTGGCCGATTTGCGTGGGCTGCCCGCTGAAGAACGTGCCCGCCTGATTATCAAGAACTGTGCCCATCCCGATTTCCGCGACGAATTGACCGATGTTTTGGAGTTCGGCCTGAAACATGCCAAGGGAGTCCACCTCCCGTTAGCCTTGTCCCGAGCTTTCGAGATGCATAATAGGTTTTTAGAAACAGGAAAAATGCTTTAAAAACGGGTTGAGTCGCCTTTGTCGGCGACTCCCCATCTTGAATTCTTGTTACAAAAAAATTATTTTTTAGCGAGCTTTTGACTTGACCGGTCCGAGGCTTGGTTTTTGGGATGCTCTGTTGGCTTTATCGGCAAGGATACGATATGTCAAAGAATCGCTTGGGTAGACACGTTGGTTTGAAGTCCCTTGGGCTTGCAATGTGCATTGGTACATTGTGTTTTTTCGCGTCATGCGGTGACGACAGTTCTAGTGGCTCAGACCCGAAGTATGAAATGCATCTGTGTGATTCCACCAGTGTGGGAACCGTCGATTCGCTCGATGGAGTCCATTATATTTGTGAAGCTGATGGTTGGGTCCAAGTGCCGGACAGTATCTCCGCAGAAATTACGACTGATGATTCTCTAGGCGAGAATTCTTCTGTCTCGGAGCAGGATTCGACTACCGCTCCGGATTCCCTGACTAGCGATTCGCTTGTTACTGATTCAACGAAGAACGGCGATACCTCCGATGTCACTAAGGCGGATACGTCCAAGAAAGAAGAAAAGAATCCCTCGAAGTTGGAAAATGTCACGGTGACGGGCGTGTTCGGCTATGGGATATTCGATTCCAGAAGCACGGTTGTCGTGGAAGTTTTGGACGAATCCTTCAAGAAGGCTGGGAGTAGTTTCCCTGCGACGATTTCTGCGAAAGAGGGCTCTTACACTGCAGCGAACGTGACATTCCTCCCCCCATACGCACGGGCGAATCTTTATGGCAATGTCACTGACCTGGTGCATGGTGGCTCGATAACGATGAAGGATACTTTGTTTGCGCTTGTGACGGCTCAAGGGAAAGGTGGCAAGGCTAATGTCAACGTGCTTACGTACCTCCAGTCCGTATATATGCAGCGTCTTTTGAAGTCGTCCGAATCGATGACCGTGGAGAAGGCCTCTAAAAAGGCGTCTGATGCTGTTTGGAAAATGTTCCATTTCGACAAGGCTGGGCTAGGCGCGGTTGATTCGGTGACGTCGTTTGCAGGGGGGGAGACGGGTGCCGCTCTCTTGGCAGTGACGGTCATGATGCAATCGGTTGTGAACGATACTGCCGCGAATCTGTGGAAGGTGGCTGCTGATTTTGCGGATGGTTCTTGGAAGGATTCCTCTGCCCGTGCGAAAATTGCGGACTGGGCGTTTGGCGAGGATATCAACGATGAATTCGAGACCGTTCACAAGAACGTTGAAAAACTAGGGCTTGCCGCTGTACCTGATTTTGAAAAGTACATCAGGACTTTCTACTTGGCCGAACTGGGGATTGAAGCCTGCACTGCCGAAAGCTATGGCGCTGTTGTCCATGCGAAAAACAAGTTTAGCAAGTATTATGCCGCAGACTATTCCGATGTTTCCGTCACGGCAGATCGCTACGTGTGCGACGAGAATACGGGTACGTGGCGAGAGGCTTTGGACAAGGAAAAGGATACCTACGGGTTCGGTGCTGGCCAAGATGGTGAAACCCGCCAAGGGCTAGTCAATGCGGGAATCGTCTATACCTACAATGAAACTAGCGGTAACTGGCGTGTGGTGTCTTCCCGTGCCGAACGTGATGCTTACTTTGTCAAGAAGTCAGCCATTACTGACTTTGTTGATATTCAGAAAGTCTATGAGGGAATCAAGGACGACGAGAAGGTGATTTTCTTGCTCAGACATGGAGCGCGAATCAAAGATGCCACGAACAAAGATGATCCTTTGAGTGCCCAAGGTATTGCAGATTCCAAGAATGTGGGGGCTAAACTGAAGAAGCATAAAGAGGATTTCCGCCTCGGGGCTTCCGAATTCTATCGTGCGCAGCAGACAGTTATTTCAATTGCTCTCGGACGTGGCCAGGACACGTTGGTGGCAGACACGATTCGCGAATTGAATGATGACTGGTACATGGTCAACCGAGATACTGTGAACAAGGTTGAAGCGGCTGTAGGTGGTTGGGAAGCTATTGGCCTTTACGTTTATAATGGAGAATATACCGATGATGCGGAGACGGTTGCTTATTATAATCTGAAGGATCGCTCTGCTGAACTGATTGAAGATGTCCTGCTCGCCAAGTACGATACGGTACCCGAAAGGTTCATCATGCTCAGCTCGCATGATAAATTGATGGTTCCTTTTGTTGCCTACTGTTCGGATTTGAACATCAATATGAATCTGAAGGGTGGTGGAAAATGGATCAACTACCTTGCCGGAATAGCAATTATCTGGGATAAATCCGGAAATAGGCGTTATGTGGCCTTTAAGGGCCTTAAAGATGCTTATTTTGATAATAATTGGTAAGCTAAAAATCAGAGAATCGGATTTGGATAAAAGAAGAAAAAATTCTATATCTATATTACTATGAAGAAACTGTGGCTTACATTCCTCATCGCCTTGTTTGCGATATCTTGCGGAGACGACAAGTCGTATTCTCCGGAAGAAGAGGATCTTTCAGAAAGCACGGATATTGATTCGACCCATACGGGGCATCACAGCTCCAGGCAGGGATACTCAAGCAGTTCCAGGAAAGGTTCATCGGATTCCAAAAATCCTTGGGAACATCACCACGACAAGACGGATACCGCTAATCATTCGGGCGTGAGTGTCCCGAAACTGGATTCTGTAGTTGTCGATACGGGCGTCGTGAGCTCGAAAACGGAGCTTCCTCCTTGCTCTGCGCAGAACGAGGGTGAATCCTTCTTGGTTGATGAATCCAGTGAGTTGTATTTCTGCATTAATGGTGAATGGCGAACTTCTGTAATCGGTGTTGTGAAGGCGACTTGCGCGGATGGTGAACTGAAGGTGGATCCGTTCACGGCAAGTGACGCTGCCGAAGCCGAAGACCCGACACTTGCGGGGACTTACCGCAGAGTGGCAGTTCCGGTTGCGGGATCTGCTCAAAAGGGGCCGTTCCGCCACGGGGCTTCGGTCAAGATTATTGAACTGGACAGCGCAAAGCGCATGGCCGATTCCAGGAGGACTCACGAAACTTGCATTGCTTCGGGTGACGGCAGCTATGCGTTCCCGGGCGTGAACCTGGTTTCCCCTTACGTGCGTGTCGAGGTGAATGGATATTTCCGTAACGAACTTTCGGGCGGGCTCTCGACTTCGATGGTCACGCTCCATTCCGTGACGGATTTGACGGAGCGCGATTCCGTGAACGTCAACATGCTGACCCACCTGGAATCCCCGCGCCTGCTAAAACTCGTCGAAAATTCTGGGTTCAACCAGCCTATCCGGAGCATGAAGGCGCAGGCGCTCAAGGACGTGCTTTCTGCATTCAATATCGACCTCGGTGGCGGTAGTGGAAGCAGTGGCGGCGGAAACAGCGGTGGCTGGTTCTTTGGTGGCGGTGGAAATAATGGTGGCAGTAGCTGGGGTGGTGGCCACACTCATACCACTACGGCTTCGGGCTCTTCGGTCACGGCCGACGAAGTGAACCTTTTTGGTGGTGACGAGTATAGTGCGGCCCTGCTTGCGATTTCAATCATGATGCAGCGCAAGGGCTCTGGTCAGGAGATGGTGAGCTACGCCGACGGCATTGCCGAACGCATCAAGGGGAACGGCAACTGGGACGACAACAACGCCCGTGCAGACTTGGCTGACTGGCTCATGGAGTTGGATGCGAGCGGCGGCTACGATAAGATTCGCCAGGTCTTTGCCTCATGGGGCAGGGGCGAAGCTCCCGAGTTCGAAAAGCATTTGCGTAATTTCTGGTCCAAGGTTTACGGCTTCGAGACCTGCAACTCCTATACGGCGGGTCAGGTCAAGAACGTGAACACGAGCCTCAGTGCCTACTTTGCTCCGTATTACGACCATCCGGATAGCCCCAAGATTCGCTTCATCTGTGACAATTCGATTAAATCCTGGCGCGTGGCCACCGACATCGAAAAAGATACGGTGGGCTTTGGGCCCGGGACCTATGCCGGCCAGATCCGTAACGGAAAGATCAATACGGATAAGTCTTACGTTTACGAACAGAGCAAGCATGTTTGGCGCGAGGCGACCGCTGCTGACGTAACCCCGTTTGATGATATCGCCGATGTACTTGCAACAGTTGCTCCTGGCGAGAAGGTCATCTTCATTTTGCGCCATGGCGAACGTACCGACGATACTGGCAAAAACGGCCATTTGACCGACAACGGCAAAAAACAGTCGCAGTCGGTGGGTGCAAAGCTGAAGGGCGAAAGCATCTCTTTTGCGAACTCGACTTTCACGAGAAGCAAGGAGACGGCGGAGAATTTTGCTACGGGTGCCGGGTTGACGTTTGCCGAAAACACCATCGAAGATTTGGATGGCGAATGGTTCGTGAAGGATGACTCGAGATTGGAAAACCATAAGAGTTCTGATGGTGGTGGCTGGGTCGTGACTTCGGCTTATGCTTACCAAGGCAAGTATAGTGATGCGTTCTATGATTTGGACACCCGTGGCGAAGAATTCATGAATACGGTCGTGATGCCGCGATTCTCCGAAATCAGTCGCATCGGTGTCTGGATTTCCCACGATATGTTGGTGGTGCCATTGACTGTTTATGCCACAAACAAGAAAGTGAATTTGCGTTACTTTGATACAAAGCAGTGGATAAATTATTTGGCTGGACTCGCCATTATACTGGATACAAAGGGAGTTGTCCGTTATGTTCCAGTAAAGGGATTGGCCTCGGGAACAATGACGCTGTAGCCTGCAAAATAAAATGAGAAAGAGAAAATTACTAACAATCCTAATAAATTTATCCATTCTGGCGTTACTTAATTCTTGCAGTGATGATTCGGAAAGTTCTGTAAATTCTAAAGGTTCGGATGCGGGAGAGCGCGATTCGGTCGTCGTTCATGATAGCGTGAACGTGATAGACAGTATCCGGATTATCGACAGCGTTGTCGTGAAGGACAGTATCCGCATTATCGACAGTGTAGACGTGAAAGACAGCGTTCGCATCAAAGACAGCGTTGTCGTGAAAGATAGTATCCGTATAAAAGACAGCGTGGATGTAAAAGACAGTGTCCGCATCAAGGACAGCGTTGTCGTGAAAGATAGCATCCGTATAAAAGACAGCGTGGATGTAAAGGACAGTGTCCGCATCAAAGACAGCGTTGTCGTAAAGGATAGTGTTCATGTGATTGACAGCGTGAAAGTGCGAGACAGTGTTGCTGTCCGGGACCCGGAATATTTTTTGGGAAAATGCAGCCAAGAAAATAAGGGAACGCTCAAATCGGCTGTCATTCAGGAAGAACTCCGCTATTTTTTATGTGACGAAGGAACGGTAATGTGGCGTGCCGCAAGCAACGTCGATGTGAATAACTACTATGTCCAAAAATCGGCGGTGACCAAGTTTGTCCGTTTGGATTCGGTTGCGGGCATTTTGGCAGAGGGCGAAAAAATGGTCGTGGTGATTCGCCATGCAGAGCGGAATACTGATTCTGCATCTGGGACGCCTTTGAACGCAAACGGGGTGCAACAGGCAAAAGAACTGGGTGGAAAACTGGCCTCCAATCTAGAATACCATTATGGAGCTTCAGGTTCCATTCGCACCCAGCAGACTTGCCGCTACATCGCTGCGGGCCGTGCTGGTGTTGATACGCTTGTCGATCTCTCTGTCGATACGCTTTCCCATATGGGAGAATCCTGGTATGTGAAGGATGCCGATGCCTACAATACGGCAAAGAACAGCAAAGGTAGCTGGTATGTTCTTTCCAAGTGGGCTTATGAGAACAGCTATTCGAGTGCGTTTTACGATTTCGGGCCGAGGTGCTCCGAATGGATTGATTCGGTGGCAATCCCTTTTTCCGAGTGGGCCGGAACGGATGTGGCGTTTATCGCGACGCATGATTTGTTGATAATGCCTTTGGTTGCGTATATCTCGGCTAAGAAAATAGACATCAAGTATTACGATTCCAAAAAATGGCTGAATTATCTTGCTGGTTTTGCCATCGTTCTGAAACCGGACGGATCCCGTGTTTTCTACGCCGTCAAGGGCCTGGATGCCGGAAGAATCTCATCGTAGCCAATATAAAGTAAATTAAACTAAACATAAAACAAGCCTTGAAATTTTTGTAAGAAAAAGGTAAATTTGCGCACAACTTAAACAAAATTACCTAGTCGCGGTAGCGACGAAGATGTGCCAAATGAAATCAAAAATCTTTAATGCTTTGTTGAGCGCTTCGCTCGCTTTTGTTTTTGCTGCTTGCGAGGACACTGCAATTAACATGGAAAGTGAAAACGAGTCTTCGGCCGACTCGGTTGTTGTTCGTGACAGTATAAATTGGATAGACAGTGTACATTACGTAGATAGCGTTCGTATTACAGATAGCGTGAATATTATCGATAGCATCCGCTACGAGAAGGTAACTCGCTTTTTGGATAGTTTGCGCATTACGGATAGCTTGCGTATTCGGGACAGCCTGAACGTCATCGACAGTGTTCGTTACAAGGATGTTGTCCGCTATGTCGATAGCCTGCGTATTACGGATAGCCTGAACATCATCGATAGCGTCTATTATAAAGAGGAGATTCGTTTTGTTGACAGCATACGCATCACGGACAGTGTGAATATTGTCGACAGCATCCGTTATAAGGAAGTCACGCGCTTCCTCGACAGTTTGCGCATTACCGACAGCCTGAATATTATCGATAGCATCCATGTTATTGATAGCATCCACATCGTTGATAGCCTGCATGTCATTGACAGCATCCACATCGTTGACAGCTTGCATATCATTGACAGCCTGAACGTCATTGATAGTATTCATGTTATAGACAGCATTAATATTGTGGATAGCATTTGTATTACAGATAGTATACATATTATAGATAGTGTTTATATAAGGGATAGTTTGCACATTACGGATAGTCTGCATATCAAGGATAGCTTGAACATCATCGATAGCCTCTACATTCGGGATAGCCTGAATTTGATAGACAGCATTCTTTACAAAGACAGTACCCGTGTCGTGGACAGCATCGTTCTTCATGGCCCGGAAGAATACTTGGGCGTGTGTGGCCGAACCAATGCCGGCGAGATAAAGACCGTCACCATCAATGGGGAAAATCGTTATTACGTTTGCGACAAGAGTACGCTCTTCTGGCACATCGCCGCCGGGCATGACCTGGACAGCTATTTTGTGACCCAATCCGCGGTTACGGATTTCACTCCGTTCGACTCGATCGTTAATGGGCTTGCCGAAGGTGAAAAGGTGGTGATAATGGTGCGCCATGCCGAACGCGGCGCCGACTATTCCAGGACGGGCCCGCTCACGGAAAATGGAAAACTCCAGTCTCAGGAACTTGGTGCGAAAATGGTTGGTAGCCCGGCTATCTATTATGCGGGTTCGCAATTCATCCGTACCCACCAGACGTGCAACAACATTGCCAAGGGGCACGGCGACGCCGATACGCTGGCCGATACCTTGTCTGTATTGAATGACGGTTGGTTCATAAAGAACCAGAGTGCCTACAATTCTGCGTCGTGGCAGGCAGGGGGCAACGCCTTTACCCTTCTCTCCAAGTGGGCGTACGAGGGCGGATACACCAATGCATTCTATGACTTGGCCGAAAGGAGCTCGGAATTGATAGAACAGCATCTCATCCCGGCATTGGAAAAATCAGGAAAATCTATTGGAGTGTTCGTCTCGCACGATGTGATGCTCCTGCCTTTGATTGCGTATGTCTCCGACGGGAATATCGATTTGAAGTACTACATTTCTTCCGAAAATCGCTGGGTGAACTATCTCGCCGGCTTTGCTGTTGTCATCAAGCCAGACGGAACCAAGGTGTTTTATGCGGTGAAGGGCCTGGACAAGGGAACGATGTAGACTCTCTCCCCGTCTCTTTTTGGGTGACGAATGCATTTTGCATTCGTCTTTTTTAATATTTCGAATAAAAGACTTTCTGTTTACTTTGTATTGACAATGTAATGCGAAGTAAATAAAAATTTTCATTGATGGGTTAACGCGGCGTTTTCTGTTAATTTATATTTTCAAACAAGTTAAACATAAACCTATGTCGTGGGAGCGACGGAAACAAAATGAAATCAAACACCCTTAAACTTTTGGCAAGTGCAATGCTTGTCTCTTTTTTTGCTGCATGCGGTGATTCCGATAGCAGTTCTGCAAGTCCCAATGATGCAAACGAGGCTGTTGCCGACTCGGTGGCAATCCGCGATAGCGTAAATCTGATCGATAGCGTCCGCTTCATTGATAGTGTCCGTGTTAGGGATAGCTTGAATATCATTGACAGTATCAGCTATAAGACGGTCAAGAAATATCTCGATAGCCTGCGTATTAAGGACAGCATCCGTATTACGGACAGCCTGAATATCGTTGATAGCTTGAATATCATTGACAGTGTCGTTACTCGCATTCTTGATAGCATCCGCATTCTCGACAGCATCCGTGTCATCGATAGCGTACGTATTAAGGATAGCGTTAACGTTATTGATAGTGTGAGCATCACGTTCAAGGACAGTACCCGCCTCGTGGATAGCGTGGTTATTCATGGCCCGGAGGAGTACTTGGGTGCGTGTAACGATTCGACTAAGGGCGAGCTCAAGGTGGCATCCATTAATGGCAAAGACCGTTATTATTATTGCGACAACGGAACGCTCTTTTGGCGCTTAGCTACTGAAGCGGAGAAGATGGGTGCCATTAACAGCCAGTATGTCACTCAATCTGCGGTCAGTGACTTTGCCCCGGTCGATAGTGTCTTTGCGCTACTCGCCGAAGGTGAAAAGCTGGTGGTGATGTTGCGCCATGCCGAACGCGAGAACACGATTAGCAAGGAAACTCCGCTGACGGATAACGGAAGGCTTCAGTCTCAACAGCTCGGGGATAAGTTGAAGGGTGGCCCGGAAATCTATTATGCGGGTTCGGAATATGTCCGTACTCACCAGACGTACAACAATATTGCTATAGGCCGTGGTGATGCCGATACACTTGGCGACACGATGGCCGTGTTGAACGAGGGGTGGTTCGTAAAGAACCAGATGTCCTACTACATGGCCCTTTACAATGAAGAAGATGATGGCAGGGGTGTCACGACGAGATGGGCTTTCGAAGGCGGCTACGACGATGCGTTCTACGATTTGAAGACCAGAAGCTCTGAATTGCTTGAAGATCATATTATCCCGGCGCTGGAAAATTCCGGAAAGACGATAGGCGTGTTCATCACGCACGACATTATGCTCATACCTCTTGTGTCGTATGTTTCCGAAGGACGAATCGACTTGAGGTACTATGAGTCTCCGGAAGATCACTGGCTGAATTATCTTGCCGGTATCGCGGTGGTCCTGAAGCCGGACGGAACCAAGGTCTTCTATGCGGTTAAGGGTCTCGATGAAGGTAAAATGACCATCATTGAATAAGGTTTTGTTTAAAAATGTTAACATTTGAGGCGCGCAAGAAAAGCGCGCCTTTTTTATGTGTATCCAACTTCCCATAACTGTCCCTCACTTCCTACTTCCTACCTCCTACTTCCTACTAAAATTCTATATTTCCCCGCGCTGATTTTTACAAAACAGAAACCCATAAGAATGGATTGAATCCAATATGAACGAAACACAGAACAATGCACCCGAATCCCAGGAAGTGGCTCCCGCCGCAGTCCAGGAAGCGGACGTGCAGCAGCCGGCTCTCGTTGCTCCGCAACCTGAAGCAAAGGTGAAGGGCAAGTTCGACGAACAGCTCGGGCTCATGCTCCCCTCCGATGCCGCCCAGGTCCAGGCGCAGCTTTCCATGCCGGGCATGGATGATTCGATGGTTTACAAGATTGTGGAAACCCACAGCGGTAACCATTCGGTCCTTTACAAGACATACGAACAGGCTGTCCTTGCCCGCGATGTTCGCGATTCCATCGAGAACGCCGCTGGCCACAAGGTGCTCCCCATCGCGAAGGCGAAACTCGGGTCCACCTACTGCAAGGGCCAGTACTCCACCGAACAGGGCTGCAAGGGCGACTCTGACACGTTCGGCATCGGTTCCCTGGTTGAATTCCAGGCGACCGGCCTTATTGTGGTGATGTGCGTCATCGTGGGCCTCACGGTGCTCTGTTACCTCATGAACTTCATCATGGCGAAGCTCGGCCTCAACAAGGACAAGGCTCCTGCCCCCGCGGTCAAGGCTGCTCCGGCACCTGCCGCTGTCGCGCCCGTGACTATCGGCCCCGCCCACTGCGACTGGGATCCGAACGCGAAGAGCGTGCATCCGGGCTTCACCAATAAGCAGCTCCAGGCCTTCCTCGGCATTGCCGCCGTCGCCGCCCTGGAAGAACACCCCGGCATGAGCAACGAACAGTTCCTCGCCCTGGTGACCGCCGCTGCGACCCAGGCCATTGGTCAGCCCTGCCGCGTGACCGCCTACAGAAACATTAACTCCCCTGCTTGGACGATCGTCAAGTAAGGTAAACTTTTAAAACTTAACAGGCTTAAAGCCAGGAAAAATCAAAATGAAGAAAACAGTCCGTATCAGTTTCGAAGGCAAGACCTACGACGTCGAAGTAGAAGTTCTTGATTCTGCCGTTGCCGCAGCTCCTGCTGCTCCGGTTGCCGCCCCCGCTGCCGCTCCTGCCGCAGCTCCTGCTGTTGCCGGTGGTACCGAAGTCAAGAGCCCGCTCGCTGGCTCCGTGTTCAAACTGAAGGTCAAGGTTGGCGACAAGGTCGAAGCCAACCAGGAAGTGGCTATCATCGAAGCCCTCAAGATGGAAAACCCGGTGGTTGCTCCGTGCGCAGGTACCGTTACCTCCATCTCCGTCAAGGAAACCGACACCGTCGTTGACGGTCAGACCATGATGACCATCGCCTAAGAGGTACAGATAAATGAGTTCACTCTTGCAATCGGTCGTCGAGTTCGCAAGCGATACCGGGTTCGCATATGTCACCCCTTCGATGGTGATTATGTGGGTCGTGAGTTTCGTCTTGATGTACTTGGCGATTGTCAAAAAGTATGAGCCGCTGCTGCTCTTGCCGATTTCGCTCGGCGCATTGGCGGTGAACATCCCGAGTGCGGGATTCTACGATGGCGGCTGGAGCATCGAAGGTATGTTTACCCCGACGGCCGGCCTCTATTACTACATCAGCCAGGGTATCCACCTGGAACTCTTCCCGCCCATCATCTTCTTGGGCGTGGGTGCCATGACGGACTTCGGACCGCTTATCGCCAATCCGCGTACACTGCTCCTCGGCGGTGGCGCCCAGTTCGGCGTGTTCGCGACCATGTTCTGCGCCGTGGCTTTCGGTGGCTTTACTCTCGGTGAAGCGGCTTCCATCGGTATCATTGGTGGTGCCGACGGTCCGACCTCCATCTTCACTGCGAATAAGCTTGCTAAGCACCTCATCGGCCCCATCGCCGTGGCTGCTTACACCTACATGGCCCTTGTGCCGCTCATCCAGCCGCCTATCATGCGCCTGATGACCAACGACAAGGAACGCAAGATCCGCATGAAGGCCCTGCGCAAGGTGTCGAAGGCCGAACGCATCGTGTTTGCCGTGATGGTGATGATCGTGTGCATCCTCGTGGTGCCCGATGCTTCTGCTCTTATCATCATGCTCATGCTCGGTAACATCTTCAAGGAAGCCGGTGTCGTGGAACGTCTCGTGAAGACCTCTTCCAACGAACTCATGAACATCGTGACTATCTTCCTCGGTACGTCCGTGGGCCTCACGATGTCTGCCGACATCTTCCTCAAGCCGCAGACCCTCATGATCATCGCCATGGGCGTGGTCGCCTTCGGTTTCTCGACGGCTGCCGGCCTCTTCCTCGCGAAGATCATGAACTGGTGCTCTCCGAAGAACCCCGTGAACCCGCTCATCGGTTCTGCTGGCGTGTCCGCCGTGCCGATGGCCGCTCGCGTGTCCCAGGTGGAAGGTGCCAAGTATGACCCGCAGAACTTCTTGCTGATGCACGCCATGGGCCCGAACGTGGCCGGCGTGATCGGTACCGCGGTCTGCGCAGGTTACATGATTTCCAGGCTCTCGTAAGGAGTTATGGCGAGCCCGTAAGGGCGTGACCATCTCAGACTCGCGTTACGCAAAGGAAAGCCCCTGGCAATGCGCCAGGGGCTCTTTTGTTGACATTTCTCCAGAGAAAATATATTTTCTCTTACATCAACCCAGAGGAGAGAATATGTTTACGAAAAAAGCTCTGATTATTGCCGTTGCCGTGCTGGCTGTATCTGCGAATGCGGCGAGGGAAATCACCCCGCAAGAACCCGCGCTTGTGAACGGCTGTTACCAGATTTCAAATGCCGAAGAACTGTATGGTTTTTCCCAGATGATGTATGATTGGGTTTATGAGCATGGCGATTCCTTTTATGGTTGTGCCGAGCTTACCCAGGATATCACGGTGAATGCGAATGTCTTCAAGAATGGTGCATTGAACAATGCGGATACGGCAAACTTTGCAGCGTGGATTCCAATTGAAAATTTTCTTGGAACCTTCGATGGCAAGGGGCATACTATTTATGGCCTCTATTATAATAGTGAAGGAGAATATCAGAAAGAAAATAACAAGTTTGAATATGCGCATAATTCAATCGCGGTAGGTTTTTTTAAGAAAATTTATGGAGATTCCTATAAGGACACAGTGACAATCAAGAACCTTCATATCAAGGATGCCTACTTCAAGGCTTATCACATGATTGGTGGTATTACGGGTATGGTGGATTATGCGACTTTGATTATATCCGGTTGCAGTGTGGATGGTGCTATAGATGGCTGGTCGGGCTTGGGAGGCTTTGTTGGGTTTCAAGATGGCAATGTATTGATAATTTCGGACAGCTACAATAGTATGTCGATAAACGGAGATGGGTATGTGGGCGGTATTATTGGATCTACAGACGATGATGTTTTCATGATGAATGTCTATAACGTGGGCTCCATAACGGCAAATCAAAATGTAGGGGGGATTATTGGCGAGGGAAAATATTTAGCTCACTTGTTCAATATATTTAATGCGGGGGCCGTTGTTTCAACGGACGCTTATGACAGTGGGAAGCCGATTGTTGGGTCTATATGGGAAGGGGTCGCTGAAAATAATTGGACTTATTATGATAACGTATTATACCTTGGCTCGGAACAAAATGATGCTTATGGCATTCCCATAAGTGCGGAAGTTTTTGAAAACGGGGCTGTCGCTAAGGTTTTGCATGATTACAAGATCAGTTATTTCGGTGGTCAAATTGATGTTGACGGCTCTATATGGGGCCAAAAAGTGGGTACTGATCCGTTGCCGAATTTTAGCGGTTCTATTAGCGGTGAATTGTCTTTTGATGTGATAACGCTTAGCCTTGATACGGGAAGTGCTGTGCCTTGGACAAAACAAATTCCGCGTGGTTTTCGCTACAGGTTGCCGAATGTGGAACGCGAAGGTTATGCGCTTTTAGGGTGGTACGATAATGCGAAATTTTCCGGTGACTCGGTAACGCATATTCCCGAAACGCAGACGACGGATGTGAAATACTGGGGCCATTACGAACGGAAATACAAGGTGACGCTTGAAATGGAAGATGCCACAGTGCATCCTCACGATCAGGTGGATTCTTACCTCTACACGGTTGGGGCGAAGCTTCCGGTTTATGTTTCGCGTCAAGGGTATGTTTTTGCGGGTTGGTATGAAAATGAAGATTTGAGCGGCAAGCCCGTCGCGAACATTTCGGCTACGGCTACGGGTGACAAGACGTTTTATGCCAAGTGGCTAAAGATCAAGACTCCAACAAAGGAAAGCGATGGATGCTACGCTATTTCGGACGCCGCCGAACTTTATGGTTTTGCCGCCATCGTGAACGGAACCAATGGAAAGGCTAAGGAAAAGGCCGCCTGCGGAAAGTTGACGAAGGATATTGTCGTAAACGAGAATGTCTTGAATTCCGATGGTTCGCTTAATATGGCGGATACCGCAGGCTTTATGCAGTGGAATCCGTTGGACAGCTTTGCCGGAATCTTCGATGGAAACATGCATACGATTTCGGGCTTGTATGCCAAAGAAGATATTATGACATATAGTTATGATAGGGGGATTGGTTTTGTTGGCTCTGCTTATGGAACAGGAGACGATCCTATTGTCATCAAGAATGTGGGAATCATCGGCTCGTACTTCTATTCGTTCCTGGCGTATGCCGGTGGAATTCTCGGAAAGGTCTTGGATAGTGAACCCGATTACTTGATAACGCATATTCAAAATTCCTACAATACGTCTACCGTGGTTGGTTATGCGGAAAGTGCTGGAGGTATTGTCGGTGGCGTAAGTGGCACGCTGGAGGTTGATAATTGCTACAATCTGGGACTTGTGCTAGGAAGCACAATTTATGATGATCCTGCTGGCGGAATAGTCGGCCAGGTTACTTATGCTGCTGCGGCATATATCAGCAATAGCTACAGTGCGGGAAAGATTGTTGCACGTCAATGGACTCCCATTGTGAGTGGTAAGGTTCGAATAGGGAACGCAGTATATGTAGATGTTACAAATTCCTACTACCTGGATTCGCTAGCTTCACAGACTCCAGACGATACCCTCGGGAAACCCGTGACTGCTGAATTGCTGAGGAATGGTGCTGTTGCACTTTTACTGCATGATGGATGGGGAGGGTCTATATGGGGGCAAAATGTCGGCGTGGACGATCATCCGGTGCTTTCGGGAGAAGTCAAGAATGCAGATGGTGCTAAGAGTTCTGTGACATTCCATACCATTAAGAGTGATACGGCCAAATATTACGATTACTATATCCCAGGATATTCTAAAATGCTGCCTTACAAGAGCGAAGTGACTGCACCGCACATGGATTTTTTGGGATGGTATGATAACGCCAAATTTAATGGTGATGTTGTTGAAGAAATTTCGGAGGATGCTACTGGAGACCTGGATTTCTATGCCAAGTGGGAACCGCATCTTTATAAGGTCCGTACCATAGGCCTTCGTGAAGATCGTACTACATTCACGATTTACTATACTTCGGTCGGGACGGTCGAAGGAGTTGATGAAGATAAAGGCTATAAGTATGGTGAAGAGATTACTTTGAAGGCCGTAACCGAAGAGGGTCATTGCTTTAGTTATTGGGAAGATGATACTGAAAATCATAATCCTGTGCGAACCATTGTGGTCGCTAGCGATACTCTTTTCAGGGCGTTCTTTGTGAAATCGGATACTGCGTGTCCGGAATATAGCTCGAGCAGCGAGGAATTGTCTAGTTCTTCGTCTGAACCGGCATCTTCGAGCAGCGTAGAGTCGAGTTCTAGTTCGGCGAAATCACCCAGCAGCAGTTCTGTGCTAAGGTCCTCGAGCAGCAGCGTTTCGCCGAAGTCGTCAAGTAGCGGCAAATCTCCGAAGTCCAGCAGTTCCAGCAAGAAGGTTCGTAAGGACGGCTTGATTACCGTTGCTCAGGCTCTACGGTTTAGCGTGGAAGTTGTCGGGCGCGACATACGTGTGTCTGGCGCGTTTGACGCTCGCTCCTATGCCCTTCTCGACATGCAGGGCCGTGTACTCCGCAGGGGGCCTGTCACTGGCGTGAGCTTTGCTATCCCGGTAGACCGTGCAGGAACATACTTTGTCCGCATCGGCAACGGAATGCAACGTGTTTCTGTGAAATAAATAATTTGTTAAAATCTAAAGGAGCCCCTCGGCAATGCGCCGGGGGCGCTTTTGTTTTATGGTTTTGTATTTTTGTTTTATAAAATGCGAAAAATATTTTTATTAAATGAATAATTTGCAAAATTTGCGTAAAAACACCATTTTTGTTTTTTAAAAATTGTTGCATCCCTAAAAAAGATGAGCTATTTTTATTGCCATGATGAAATCGGTTACAGAATACAAGGACTATCGCGAGTACGTTCTGGATTATTACCAGGAACGCAAGCGTAGTTCCGCGTTTACGTGGCGCAAGTTCGCAAAAGATGCTGGATTTGCCTCAGGATCGTATCTGAAACTAGTGTGCGACGGCAAAACGCGTTTGCGTGAGGAAGGTGCGAAAAAGACTGCGCATGCGATGGGTCTTGTTGGTTTTGAATTTGATTATTTTGTTTTGATGGTGCGTTACGAAAGTGCCAAGACGGACGAACAAAAGAAGAAGTGTTTCGAAGAAATGCAGGCGCTGAGCGCCGCGAACCATGTGAAAATTCTTGGGAGTGACTTGTTCACCTTTTACGAAACATGGAAACATTCCGTGGTGCGTGAGCTTGCCGTCGCGATGCCGGGAGCAAAACCGAACGAGATTGCGAAAGTTTGTAGGCCCGCGATTTCTGCGGCGGATGTGAGCGATAGCTTGCATTTTCTCGTGAAGGCAGGACTATTGACGCGTGATATCAAGGGCAATTATCACCAAACGAATCGTTCGCTTTCGACAGGGCGTTTGAACGTGGTTGCTGTTGCGGTGCATTCGCTTTTGCGCCAGATGGGCGAGTTTGCGCTCGATGCTCTAGGCAAGTTGCCGATTTCAGAACGCCATTTTAGCGGAATTACGATGGGCGTGACTGCCGAGACTTATGCGAAGGTTGTGGAAGAAATCGCGCTGTGCCGCAAGAGAATCGTTTCGATTGTTGCCGACGAGCAGCAACCGGATAGGATTTGCAGGCTCAATTTCCAGTTTTTCCCGTTGACAGAGAATTTAAACAGTGTCCAGGTGACGCCGGACAAAGGAGAATAAAGAATGTTTGTTAAAAAGGACTTGAATATGAAAAAATGGATTCTGCCGGTGTTCGCAATCGGGATGATTTTCATGGCCGCTTGTTCCGACGACAGCAAGGATACTGCTGGCACGAGCGAAGAGAGCGAAGGCCTTTATGCTGTTGAAAATTTAGATGTCGCGGGCTTGGCGCAAAAGGGTCCGTTTGTCAAGGGCTCTGCAGTGACTGTACAGGGTATTGATTGCAAGACGATGAAATTCACAGAAGAGGAATTCAAGGGAAAAGTCAAGAGCAACAAGGGCGACTTTGGCATTGACAGTGTGAATCTCTCGGCGTCTTGTGCGTTGTTCACGGTGTCGGGCTATTACATGAATGAAGTTACCGGTAAGAAGTCTTCGGAAAAGTTGACGCTCCATGCGATTACGGATTTGAGTAAAAGAAAGTCTGTGAACATCAACGTGCTTACGGAATTGGAGTACGAACGTGTGATGATGCTTGTCTCCAAAAATAAAATGTCCTTTGCCAATGCGAAATTGCTGGCCGAAGAAGAAGTTCTTGCTTCGTTAGGCGTGCTGAATCTTTTTGAATCGTTTGAAGGCTTGAACATTTATGAAAAGGGCGATGGAAATGCGACCCTCCTTGCGACAAGTGTGCTGCTGCAATCGGATTTGGATGCCAAGAAACTGGCAGACCGTATGGATGACTTCGCTTCGTCTATTGCGGAGACGGGTGAATGGAACGATGAAAAGACAAAAACGGAAATGGCAAATTGGGCAGCGGCCGCCGAGGCTGACGGCACGTTCGAGGATATTCGAAAGAATATTGAAAAATGGGGCGATAACGATGAATCCCCCGAATTTGAAAAGGTCATAGAAAAGTTTGGGGCCGATTCTACAATGACGGATTCCCGCGATGGCAAGGTTTACAGGACTATAAAAATTGGCAACCAGGTTTGGATGGCAGAAAACCTGAATTTCAAAATAGACAGCAGCTACTGCTATAATGATTCCTCTAAATATTGTAAAAAGTACGGCCGCCTTTACTCTTGGGCTGCTGCGAAAAGGGCGTGCCCCGAAGGCTGGCACTTGCCGACAATAGATGAATTTGAGACGTTGTTCGCTGCGGTCGGCGGACAATCTACAGCGGGTAAGAAACTCAAGTCAGCCAGCGGCTGGAAAAAAGACGGCAACGGCACGGATGATTACTCGTTCACTGCGTTGCCTGCTGGTGGCAGGAGTACCAATGAAAGTTTCTATGGTGGTGATGGTGGTGCGTATTTCTGGAGTTCTACAGAGTACGGAAAAAATCGCTCGTACTACATATTCTTGAACTACCAGGACGACGAAGCGAATGAAGTTGACTACTACAGGGACGATGGAATGTCTGTCCGCTGTGTGAAGGGTAAATCTGCTGCGTCGTCCAGCAGTAGCTCTGCAAAATCGAGTAGCAGTTCTGTAGATGCTGATGGATGGAACTGGGATGTACCCAAGGAAGCTCGCTTGAATCCGAAAATCAAGTACGATACGATGATTGACCCGCGTGACAAGCAAGTTTACAAGGTCGTGAAAATTGATGTGCCCGATACGAATTATTCGCAGGTGTGGATGGCTGAAAACTTGAACTATGCCGATAGCGTCAAGACTCCAAGCTTGAAGGGCAGCAACTGGTGCTACAATGATGATGAAAAGAATTGCGAGGTGAGTGGCCGTTATTACACCTGGGCTGCAGCAATTGACTCTGTTGCTTTGGCGAACGATCCGAAGGAGCCGTTGGATTGCGGTTATGGCAAGACATGCGGTCTCGATCATGGCGTCCAGGGGATATGCCCTGATGGTTGGCATTTGCCGACACTCCGTGAATGGAGCTTGCTGTGTGAGGCTATAGGGGATTACCTTACATGTGGAGAACCGCTCAAGGCTTTGACTGGGTGGAACTATGCTGGAACGCCTAATAATAACGGTACGGATCTTTACGGTTTTGCATCACTCCCGACCGGAAGAAAAATTTCTGCAACTAGTTGGCAAAAGGTGGGCTCGGATGTTTATTACTGGAGCGCCACCGAATACAGTGCCGATCAAGGCCGGTATTTCAATATAAACAACATTTATACTCAAACTTATACCTATCAGAATTCCAAATATTATGGACAAAGTGTCCGTTGCGTGAAAGGCGAACCTGTTGCGGCATCATCCAGCAGCTCTGCAAAAATAGATTCTACAGGATGGAGCTGGGATGTACCCAAGGGAACTCACCTGAATCCGAATATTGAATACGATTCCATCGTGGATTCCCGTGACAACCATGTGTATAAAGTTGTAAAGATAGAAGTGGAAGAAAAGAGTTATTCGCAGGTTTGGATGGCGGAGAACCTGAACTATGCCGATAGCGCCACGACGCCGAGTTTGATTGGCCGAAACTGGTGCTACAATGATGATGAAAAGAATTGCGAAGTGGGTGGCCGGTATTACACTTGGGCGGCTGCGATTGACTCGGTTGCGCTGGCCGCTGATACTGTAAATCCGATGACTTGCGGTTATGGCGAGGAATGTGAACTTGATAGTATTGTCATACGGGGAATTTGTCCTGAAGGTTGGCATTTGCCTTCAATCCATGAATGGGGCCTGTTGAGCGTGGCTATGGGGCCTGCCGCTGTAGCTGGCGAACCGCTCAAGGCTTTGACTGGGTGGAACTATGCCGGAACGCCTAATAATAACGGTACGGATCTTTACGGCTTTGCCGCACTCCCGACCGGAAGAAAAATTTCTGCAACGAGTTGGCAAAAGGTGGGCTCGGATGTTTATTACTGGAGTTCCACCGAAGAGGATGCTGATGATGGTAGGTATTTCAACATAAACAACCTTTATACCAATTCTTATACGTATCAAAATATGAAAACTTATGGACAAAGTGTCCGTTGCGTAAAAGACTAGGAAAGAGATGAACGTTTTTTTTGGGGCCCGCGTGTGCGGGCCCTTTTTCATGTCCTCAGAACATGCGGGTCATGTTCTAAAATGCGGAAATTTTTGAAATTTAGCAAAAAGTGGTAAAATTTGCTCAAAAACGCAAATTTTATGTTCTAGTGTTAAAGAAATAGGGTATATTCATACTCATGAAGGAAATCGTTGAATATACAGATTATCGCAAGTTCATCCAAGATTACTACGATGAACGCAAGCGTTGCTCCGCTTTCTCCTGGCATGCGTTCGCCCAGAAAGCGGGCTTCTCTTCGGATGTCTACCTAAAGTATGTCTGCGAAGGGAAAAAGAATTTGAGTGTCGGGTCGGCTGGCTCGGTGGCGAGCGCTATGGGGTTAGTCGGTTTTGAATACGACTATTTTATCCTGATGGTGTCGTATGCGCACGCCAAGAGCGACGCGGCGAAGAGAGCCGCGTTCGAGGAACGGTGTGCGATGGCGAATGCCCACAAGATGCGCATCCTCGGGAATGAAGAATTTGCTTACTTCAAGTCGTGGAAAAATTCGGTGATTCGCGAATTGGCCCCGCACATGCCCGGAGCAAAACCGCTCGAGATGGCGAAGGCCTGCAAACCGAAGATTTCGGCAGCGGAAGTTTCCGAGACCCTTGACTTCTTGGTGAAGGCGAAACTCTTGAAGAAGGACAAGAACGGGAACTACCATCAGACGGACAAGGCGATTAAAATGGCCCCTGTGGAGGCCGTGCCGTTGGCAGCTCGCGATCTGCAGCGCCAGATGGGGGAATTTGCCATCCAGTCGCTGGGCCTGCCGATTTCCGAGCGCGTCATGTCGGGATATACGCTTGGCCTTACGCGTCGCGCTTTCGAGCGGATAAAAAAGGAAACAGAGGATTATTACCGTCGTGTCGTAGCGATTGCTACTGCAGACGACGAAACGGAACAGGTGTATCGCCTGAATGTACAGCTGTTCCCGATGAGCGAACGCTTGGGGACGGGGAAGAAATGTGAATCTGATAAGGAGGGAAAAGATGAAAAGGGATGTGTATAAAGTATTAGGAGAAAGCTTGGCCTTTACATTGGCTTTTGCCATTTTGCTGGGCTTTGTGGTTGCCTGTTCCGATTCCGATGATAAAGATGTCGCTGGCGGTGCTTCGGGCGATGCTGCCGTTGTTGCAATTACGAACAAGCAGATTGCCGGCGTGGCGCAGAAAGGTCCTTTTGTAAAGGGCTCAAATATTGTCCTCGAGGAAACGTCGGCGGACGGTAGCCTTGAACCCACGGGCAAGGAATTTTTTGCCACGACTCGTAGCGACTCGGGCGATTTCGTGATAGATGATATCAATCTGGAGAGCCAGTTTGTTCGGCTGACGGCGACGGGGTATTATAAAAGAGAAACGACGGGCGATAATACGGTGTGTCAGATCAGTTTGAATGCACTATCCGACATTAGCGATCGCGACAGGATAAACATAAATATCCTTACGCATCTTGAATATAATCGCACCCTGTACCTTATCGAGACCGGAAAGTCGTTTGCCGAGGCAAAAGAACAGGCTCGTAAAGAATGGATGAAACAGCTTGGTTATAAAAACCTTGCGGATGATTTTGAAGATCTGGATATCGGCAACAATGGAGAAGCCGACAAGGTGTTGGAACAAATTAGCGCCCATTTTGATGAATGTATGTTTGGTAAACGCTGCGATTTTGCTTGTGATTATGACTACATCAATGATTGTACTCTCCGTCAGGCAAATATTGACTCTCTTGCAAAAGTATTTTCTGCTTCAGGCGAATTATCAATTAGGATAGATCATTTTGATTCGTATGAACAGCGTGAATTCTTTACATGTATATATGAATGGATAAAAAAATAAGGAGGAACTATGTCTAAAATAAACCTTGCCATTTTTACGTTACTTGTCGCAGGAACTTTTTTCACGGCGTGCAGCCAGTTTGAATCGGGTTCTGGAAGTTCAGCCTCTGGAAGTTCAGCCTCTGGAAGAACTATTTCCGGAAAGTCGCAAAAGGGGCCTTTTACGAAAGGAACCAAAGTGACCCTTTATGGGATGGATGAAAAGCTGCAGCAAACGGGGGCCCATTTCTCCACGGAAATCGATAACGATCGAGGTGAATACTCCTTGAAAAACATTGATTTGGACGATCGCTATGCATGGCTCAATGCCAACGGTTACTTTACCAGCGAGTTGAGCGGTTTTCGTTCTGAACAAATGATTTCGTTGAATAGCCTTGTAGACCTGCAAGACCTCGACCATGTCAACATCAACGTTCTGACGCATCTGTCTTTTGACCGAATTCGCTACTTGGTCAAGCAGGGTAAAACCGTTGGCGAGGCGAAAAAACAAGCCGAAAAAGAAGTGATGGCTGCTTTTGGATTTTCAGAAGAGACTGAAGCCTTTGATCAGCTCGACATTCTCAACAATACCGAAGGCGACGCTAAACTTTTGGCAATCTCCTTGATTATGCTTACGGGTAAAGATATGGGCGAAGTAGCAAATACTTTGGCCGAGATTTCCCTGGATTTGGAAAAGGATGGAACCTGGGATGACACCGTCTTGATTCGCCGGACAAAAGACCTCGTGTCCATGGATTACCACGATGGTGTTTTTGACGATGCCAAAGTCGGGCTTGAGCCCGTCTACGATTACGACTCGTACTACACTTACTATAATGGAGGTCACGATACCACTATCCCAAATATAAAAGAATGGGTTAAAGTCGCCGAAGTTCCCGATTTTAAAAAGTTCCTCAAGCAGTTCGCTTCTCCTTGGGATTCTGTATGGGGGCACTGTAACACTCAAGACGAGGTCAGAAGAACGACCCATTTCGAAGAAAAGGAGCGAGTTATTTGCCGTGACGGCGTATGGATGGGTTATGGTGGAGAAAGAGACGAAGGGGACTCTCCTGTTGACACCACGGGAAAATATGGCTCTTTTGTCGATGAAAGAGATGGTATGGTTTACAAGACTTTAGATGTTGAATTGAAAAATGGCGATACGGCTACTTGGATGGCAAGCCTTTTGGAATACGACACTAAGAATGGTGATGATACTGTTTCTCGCTGGGGAAACAACCGAGGTGAAATGTATTCTAAAGGGATTACGAGTTATAGACCTGGGGTTGGTAGAGGGTATACGATTTGCCAGATTTTTGGGCTTTCCGCTGGAGAAAAGTGCGAGTTTAATAGCTCTGAGGTTCGTCTTAAACAGCCGATAAACCTCAATGAGAATGTCCAAGGTATATGCCCTGACGGTTGGCACGTACCCAATAATCAGGAGTGGGACCAAATGGCTGACGCCATAAAGGATGATCTCGAAATGCTAGAACTGATGCGTTATCCCCAGTATCCCAATCCAGAACAGAAAGCTGTGTATCATACCCTTTTCTACAGTAATTATACTATTGAGCCTGGTGATGACCCGTCCGATGACTCTCGTGATAGCTTTGGAGTTTATGTATCGAGAATTCGAGATGAAAGGGTTCCATTATTAGCTCTTAACGATGGAGATTTACTTTTGGGTCTCCGCTGCGTGAAAAATTAGGATAAATTCTTACCTTCTTTCTGGCCCCGCTTGCGGGGTCTTTTTTTGTTATAGTGATTCCATCCAGCGGGACATGAATACGTTGTAGACGCTGTAGTTTTTTCCGTTTAAATCGCTTTGTTCTAGCAGCAGTTCTTTTTCGACGAGGGTAGTAAGGATTTTTTTTGCGGTCGCACTGCTGCCTATCCTGTATTTCATTAGGAATGCGCTTGCGGTTGGCTGTCTTACGGAGCCTTCCTTGGCTATGGCGATTAGTAAGACATCGATAAGGGGAAAATTGCTGTATTCTAGGAATACATTGTTTGTATTCTAGAATTGTGAAATTAATTAAAAACACAAAAATTGGTAAAATTTGCATTAAAACGCAAATTTTGTATTCCATTTTTGAATTAAGTGCCTATATTTATAGGCATGAAGGAAATTGTTGAATACACAGATTACCGCAAGTTCATCCAGGATTACTACGATGAACGCAAGCGCAGCTCGGCGTTTACGTGGCGCGATTTTGCACGTGATGCCGGGTTCACTTCGCCGATATACCTGAAATATGTCTGCGAAGGGAAAAAGAGTTTGAGCGTTGGTGCGGCCGGCTCGGTCGCGAATGCCATGGGGCTTGCGGGGTTCGAGAGCACCTATTTTGTGCTGATGGTTTCTTATGCGCACGCGAAGAGCGACAAGGCGAAGCGTGCGGCTTTCGAGGAACGCTGTGCGCTGGCGCAGGCGCACAAGGTCCGTGTGCTTGGGGACGAGGAGTTCGATTATTTCAAGTCGTGGAAAAATCCGGTGCTGCGCGAGATTGCTTCGCACATGCCGGGGGCGCGGCCTCTTGAGATGGCGCATGCCTGCAAACAGAAAATATCTGCGACGGAAGTTTCTGAGACGTTGGACTTTTTGATGAGGGCAGGCCTCCTAAAGAAAGACAAGAATGGAAATTATGTGCAAACGGAAAAGTCCATCTCGATGGGCTCCGTGGATGCCGTGCCGGTGGCTGCCCGCGAAATGCAGCGCCAGATGGGGGAGTTTGCGGTGAAGGCAATGGACTTGCCGCTTTCGGAACGAGACATGTCTGGGGTGACCATGGGCATCACGCGCCGGGCTTATGAGCAGATAAAAAAGGAAATCGCGGATTTCCGCCGCCGCATTGTGGCAATCGCTTCGGCAGACGACGATACGGAACAGGTGTACCGCCTGAACATGCAATTGTTCCCGCTGAGCGAAAGATTTAAAACAAAAAAAGATGTTAAACTGAACGGAGTGGAATAAAATGAAAAGTATGGTACAAAAGAAAATAGGGATGGGGGTGTTCTCGGCTTGGGCACTTGTCTCGATGTCGTTAATTGTGGCGGCATGTTCCAGCTCCGACGACAAAAGTGTCGCGGGTGGCACTACGGATGATGCGGGCATCACCGCAGTCACGGACTGGGAAGTCGCGGGCGTTACGCAGAAGGGTCCGTTTGTCACAGGTTCTGCCGTGACGGTGCAGGAACTGGACGGCATTACGCTCAAGCAGACGGGCAAGAGTTTCAAGGGCTCCATCAAGAGCGACAAGGGAGACTTTTCCATCAAGGATATCGATCTCAAATCGCAGTATGCCATTCTCGAGGCGTCGGGTTATTACCGCGACGAGATTACGGGCAAAAAATCTTCGGGCACGGTGACGCTTCGCGCGCTGACCGACCTCAGCAATCGCAAGACGGTGAATATCAACCTGCTTACACATTTGGAATACGAACGTGTGATGTACCTTGTGACCGAGAAGAAAAAGCCTATTGCCGATGCAAAGGCGCAGGCGGACGAAGAAATCCTTGCGGCGTTCAACATTGCGGGTGATTTCGGTGAATCCGAAGACCTGAATATCTTTGAATCGGGCGACGGGAACGCTGCCTTGCTTGCTATCAGTGTCTTGATGCAGGCGGATGTGGATGTTGCGGGCCTCACCGAGCGTATGGGCGAGTTCAGTATCGCGATTGCAGAAGGTGGCGCCTGGGAAGATTCCGACACGAAGGCTGTAATTGCAGACTGGGTATGCGATGCCGACCTCAAGGGAACGCTTGCGAACGTGCGAAAAAATGTTGAGAATTGGAAGTATGCGGATTCCGTGCCCGCGTTCGAGAAGTACGTGACGAACTATTGGTGGGAAAATTACGGGCTCGGTCAGTGCACCAAAAAACGCGAAGGCGAAGTCAAGCGCAACGTGAACAAGTTGAGCAAACTGTACAACGAGTACTTCGTGTGCGAAAAGGGCCGCTGGCATATTCCGGGCGATGAACCTGAGCCAAGTTCGTCTGGTTCGCAGGATTCGCATTCTGTGCTTCCTTCGGAACTTCAATTCCTGGAGGAGTTCTGTTCCGTCAGTGGACCGGTGGTTTATGGCGATGGAGAACAAAAGGTGTGGACATGTGCATCTTGGGCAAATGTCCATGATACCACGACAAGAGATTCTGCCGAGAGTGCTTTGGTGGATTCTTTGGGCAAAAATGGCTTTGTTTTTGAAAGGACCATGTTGAGTGATTCGCTGAAATCGTTCTATTTACATTCGTTCCGTGATAGCTTGTCTTATATTTACTCCGCAAAGAAGAATAATGTAGTCTATAAAATTGCAATGACAAAGACTTTGTCTCCGGCAGGGGCTGGCTATGGGGCCTTCATGTTCGATGTCGCTATATTTGAGATGAAGGAAGGGTTCGAAGATTTGCCGATTTCGATGTCTTCGAATGCCGCTTCTTCGAGTTCCGTCTATAACCCGTATGTTTCGTCTTCTTCAAGTTCTGTAGAACAGAAGAAGGATACCTTGCCGGACTTGCCCGACGAACTGGCCTTTGTCGAGGATTTCCTTGAAAAGAAGACGGAATACACCGAGTATGCGGATGGGGGACAGATTATGTGGCGGGGCCAGACTCGCGCACTTGGGGGTGCTTGTGATTCCATTGCGACGGAACTGATAAACGAGGCTGCGGGAAAGGGCTTTGAATATGAAGGTGTATATTCCAATGATTCATTGGATAACGATTATACCGAGGATTCGTATGTTTACGTGAGAACGTCTGGCGGCAAGGTCTATACGCTCGTGATTACGAAGGGCGAGGTCCGTGTTTGGACTACGCTTGGTATCACGATGCCGTCGCAGATGTTTTACGTGAAGCTGATCGTCCGTGATGAGGGTGTCGAAGAGATTCCGACGGAAACGAAAAAGGACTATTATTCTCCCAAGTACAGGGAAATCCCCGAAGACCTGAAGTTTGTCTTAGATTCGACGCAGTACCATTATAGGTACTATTCGAATGACCAGAAGTGGACGTCTTGGAATGCTTATACCCGACTCGGTTCTAGTGTCGGCGCTAGTAATGATGACTATTTCGATGAAGCCAAGGCCAAGGCCGATGAATACGCCTTGATGATGGAAGCGCACGGCTTTACCCTGAAGAGCCAGGAGACGCTCACCATAGACGATCTTGAGTCTATGCAATATACGGAATATATAGAATCGGATTATGACGGCGAACTGACATTCTACCGGTTCGAGAAGGAAGTCGAAAAATTCCGCTATGAGGCAGAGGTCTTTGCGGTTGTTGATTATTACCGTAATCTCGGCGCGGAAGGCCACATGTTCCGGGCCAGAATAAATATTACCATCTACGACAAGTAGCCAAAAAAAATGCTGGGCCTTTTTGTGTGGGTCGGGAGAGTTTGGTTGTGATGGATCAAGTAGAGAAAAACTCTTTCATTCTACTTACCTTTATAATAAATGACCCGTAAAAACGGCCCTTTTTCATGACGTTGTTATGGACAAATAGTCCAGAAAAATGAAGGAAAACGGGCGTGTAAAGGTGTAAACGCGTAAAAAAATATTTACAAAACTTTAAAAAGAGTGTGATTTTCGTCACTGTGAAAAATTTCACACTTTTTTCATAAAATCAAACCTTGAAACAAAATTACGAAAAAGTTACATTTCCGCGCAAAACCAACCCTCAGAAGGTAAAAGATGAAAAAAACAATCCATGCTATTGCTGCACTTTCTTTAGTGTTAGCATCAACGTCATTCGCTATTACTCAGGCGGATACGACTATACTTGGTAAAGACTATGCAAAACTTACACAGTGCACGGATTTGAATAAAGTCCGTGACTGGACCAGTGAAGGCAAGGTCGTCAATGTCATCGTGATGAATGACATCGACTGCGGTAACGCAGAATTCAAGCCTATTGGTCAGTCTGAATCGAAGGCCTTCGAGGGCGTTTTCGATGGCAATGGAAAGACAATTTCCAAGATGAAGATTGTACACAATGCTGAATATTCCGGTTCTGGGAACAAGGATTCTTACGCCGGCTTCTTTGGCGTGATTGGCCAGCAGGGCGTTGTCAAGAACATCACTATTGATAATTCCACAGTGACGGCCAAGTCGCAGTATGCCGGTGCCATCGTTGGCTTGAACTACGGTGTCGTTGAAGGCGCCAAGACGACCGCATCTGTGAAGGTGAATTCTTCGAAGGATCCCGATGAACTTGGTGGTGCCGGTGGTATTGCCGGTCGTAACGGTGGTTACGGCACGATGACTGGTTGCGAAAACCATGCCACGGTATCGGGTAAGAACATGGCTGGCGGTATTGCCGGCGCGAACACGGGTGCAATCAGCAATAGCATCAACTATGGTGCTGTATCCGGCAAAACTGCTGGCGGTATTGTCGGTAACACTCATTATAGAACGATCGAATCTAATGTCACGCACGTTCCTGGCCGTATCGCTGTTTGCCAGAACCTCGGTTCTGTGACAGGTACGACATATGCCGGTGGTATTGTCGGTTACAATAAGGACGGTTCCATCAACAACTGCCGTAACGATGGCTCTGTTGCTGCTACCAATACTGGCTGGACTTCTACTGCCATTGCCGGTGGCGTTGTCGGTTATAGCTATTTCGATGATGATGATCGCTATACTTCCGGTAACTACACGACTCAGGTGTTGAACTCCTTCAGCACGACAAGCTCTGTTACCGGTAAGACTGTGGGTGGTGTTGTCGGTAAGGTTGAAAATGATAATACCAAACATAAAGATTATTCTAAAGTTGAAAACTGCTATTACGATTCTCTGGTCTTTAAGAATGCGAATCCTGTTGGCTATCAGGGCTCCCATACTACGATTACGACTGTCGAAGGAAAGGCGACTGCCGACATGAATTCCAATGATGGCTTTGTTAATATCCTGAATACTCAGAACGGCCAGATTGCATATTCCTTCGTGTGGCTGAATGAACCGGGTGACTATCCGGTGCTTGACTTCACTGGCTGCCAGGGCAACTACAAGATCACGTTCTACGTGGGCAATAGTCTGAAGCCTTATCTCGAAGCTACGACCGTCGGGGGCCATATTGTCGAAGTTACCGTGACGGATCCGAAGGTCGCTGGTGCTACCTTCAAGGGTTGGAAGGACGATCATGGCAATGTGCTGACTTCTGAAGAAGCTCAGAACAAGTTCTACCTTCGTAGCGTGACCTACCATGCCGTGCTGAACGAAATGTTCGAAATCACCTTCGTTACCGACTACGGTGTTGTATTGGACAAGAAGTCCTTCGAAAAAGGCTCCATCCCGTTCTACTACGATGAAGAAAATGAATCTGAAATTCCGGCTGACCTCGAAACGGATTCTGCAACCTACAAGTTCATTGGTTGGGACAAGCCGTTCGTTGCCGCTGTTGACACCGCAACTTACACTGCTCAGTTCGAAAAGACTGCCAAGACCTTCACTGTGACGTTCTTTGTCCAGGGCGAAACCTACGACGAACAGACCGTTGCTTTCAATGCTAACGCTCAGGCTCCTGCCGATCCGGTTGTCGAAGGCTTCCGCTTTGACGGTTGGGACAGCGAATTCACGAACGTGAAGACCAACCTGGAAATTCACGCCAAGCTGGTGAAGACCTACAACTTCTGCTACTTCGATCTTGAAACCAAGCAGTGCGAAACTGTTGACGCCGGTACCGAAGTTGCAATTCCTGAAATTCCGGGAAATGATTCCACGGTTTGCTCCGCTTGGATGAATGGCGAAGAAGTTGTTGAAGGTTCGACGATTGTCGTTAACAACGACATTGATCTCGTCCCGAGCTGCGACGTTCGCAAGCTCAATGTGGTCTTCCTCGTTCAGCAGAAGACATACAACGAACAGAAGGTTGCCTACGGTACTAGCGCCGAAACTCCGGATGAACCGGTTGTCGAAGGCTACCGCTTTGATAGCTGGGATAAAGAATTCACGAACGTGAAGACCGATCTCGAAATCAACGCCAATTTGGTCAAGACCTACAACTTCTGCTACTTCGACCTTGTTGCCAACCAGTGCGAAACTGTTGATGCCGGTACCGAAGTTGCAATTCCTGAACTTCCGGGAAATGAATCTACGGTTTGCTCTGCTTGGATGAACGAAGAAGAAGTTGTTGAAGGTTCGGCGATTGTCGTTAACACTGACATTTCTCTCGTCCCGAGTTGCGAAACTCGCAAGTTCGACGTGAAGTTCCTCGTCAAGGATTCTCTCATGAACAGCCAGGTTGTTGCCTACGGCGATTCCGCTGTAACTCCGGCCTTCCCGGTTGCTGATGCTGTAATTGCTTTTGAAGATTCCATGTTCATCTTCAATTACTGGGTTGAAGACTACTCCTATGTGACCGGCTCCCTTGACGTGACGGCCAACATTTCTCCGGCTATTGAATACTGCCACGTTGCCCTCGGTGATACGATTTGCGATACCACGAGAGTGGGTACTGAAATTGAAACTGAAGAGCTCCCGGAAACCGCAGATACGGTTTGCGTTGACTGGTATGTGAATGACACGCTCGTCGTTGGAAAGACCTACGTTCTCGGTGACAAGAAGGTTGTGTTCGTTGCCGATTGCCATGCTAAGGAATTGAACGTGAAGTTCCTCGTCAAGGATTCTCTCGTGAACAGCCAGGTCGTTGCCTACGGTGATTCCGCTGTAACTCCGGCCTCTCCGGTTGCTGGCGATGTGATTGCTTTCGAAGATTCCTTGTTCATCTTCAACAGCTGGGTTGGTGACTACTCCAACGTGACCGACAATCTTGACGTGACTGCCGACCTTTCTCCGGCTGTGGAAGTCTGCCAGATCGCTCTCGGTGATACGATTTGCGATACCACGAAGGTGGGTACCGAAAAAGAAACTGGAGATCTCCCGGAAACCGCAGATACGGTTTGCGTTGACTGGTATGTGAATGACACGCTCTTCGTTGGAAAGACCTACATTGTCGGTGAGAAGAAGATTGTGTTCGTGGCCGACTGCCGTGCTAAGGAATTCGACGTGAAGTTTGTCGCGTTCGACACCGTCCTCGTGGATAGCCAGCGCGTTGCCTATGGTCAGGCCGCTGTCGCTCCGGATAGCCTGGTGCCGGTCTTCGAAGGTTACCGCTTCAATGATTGGGATGCCGACTTCACCTATGTTGATTCCAACATGGTTGTCAACGCCGTGTTCGATACTCTCGTGAAGGTGACCATCTCTGCCGACGTTGGTATCTCTACGCTTGACACGAGCTTCTACGTCATCAAGGACACGTCCTTCACCGGTCTCAAGTCTATGATTGATAGCCTCAGCGGTGAATTCTTCGTCTGCGAAGACATCACGGTTAACGGCGAAGCCCTCGCGGATACGATTGTCGCTACCGAAGATCTCGTTGTGAGCGCCAAGTGCGAACTTGTCCTCCACACTGTTACCTACTATGTGGACGATACTGTGTACGCTACCGAAAAGGTTGCCCATAGCTTCTCCGCTCAGGGCCCGGAGGCTCCTGAAAAGGCTGGCAAGCTGTTCAGCAAGTGGGACAAGGATCTTCACAGTGTTATCGCTGACATCAAGACTAAGGCCATCTTCACCGATGTTGAATACGATACCATCAAGGTCGTCGTGAGCGGTAAGGTCATTGATTCCATCGTGGTTGCCAAGGGTGATTCTGTGGAATACAAGCTCCCGAAGGTCAAGGACACCAAGGATAGCACCTTCCTCGGCTGGAAGGTCAATGGCAAGCTCTTGGATTCCGGTGACAAGATCATCGTCAAGTTCGGTGACAAGAAGATTGTCGCTAGCTTCGATCCTGTGACTGCCCTCCGCGGTACCCGCGCTATTGCCGGCTTCTCCATCTTCAGCGAGAACGGCCAGCTCCAGGTGATTGGTGCCCGCATCGGTGCTGAACTCACCGTGCTCGACCTCCAGGGCCGCGTGGTTGCCAAGAAGTTCGTCCAGAACTCCGTCGAACTCATCAGCGTCGCTACTCGCGGTAGCTACCTGGTTCGCGTGGGCTCGATGACCAAGCGCGTCGTCGTCCGCTAATCGGATAGGACTGAAAAATTGAGAAGGCGGCCTCCGGGCCGCCTTCTTTTGTGTATGCGGAAATAAAAAAAGAAGCACTGCGTTAAGCAGTGCTTCTTTTTAAGGGTGGATGACCGGACTCGAACCGGCAACATCCAGAATCACAATCTGGGACTCTAACCAATTGAGCTACATCCACCATGTAGCGAGACCAAATATAAAAAAGCCATCCCAGATTTCAAGGGATGGCGTAAAAAAAGTCCGCAAAACAGGCCCGTAAGGGCAAAAAAAGCTTAATCGGAGCTCTTTTTCGACATAATGCGGATGAAGTTCTCGCGCTTGAAGTCGTTCCTGTGCTCCATGCAGAAGCGCGGGTACACGTACTGCTTCGGGAAAATGCGGATGGTGAACTTCTCGTCGCACCCTTCCAGGCTGCACTTGAAGGAGAGGTCCATGGATTCCGTGTAGTTGTGGCGGAAGATGATGTTCTTGGATTCGATGTTCTCGACATCCTTCTTCTGCTTCTGGCGCTGCTTGATGTCGCGGTGCAGTTCGCAGTATTTGGCAATCGGGTGTCCCCAGAATTCGCGCCCGCAACCAGGCTCCTGGCAAATCTTGAGTTTGATGCGCTTTTTCTTTTTGTATTTGGGTAATTGCATAGAATCTCCGATTTTCAGCATAAAATTTAGTAAAAAATGGGGGAGGGGGGAAAAGCGGATGCTTTTTTTGCGTGGGAATGTCGTTTTTTGAAATAAGGAATGCGGGAGGGGACCACGCTCGGAGTTGCGAAGGCCGCCCGGTCCCCTCCCTGCACCCTCCCCTTCCCCGGCCGACGCTTCCATTTTCTTGCCGTTAGGCCGATATCTCAATGACTGAGCGAATTTCTCGCTCATGACTGAATAGAAATGTTTTGCTGGTTATGTTAAAAAAGATGGGAGGGGGCAAAAGCCCGCGTTTTTTTTGCGTGGGGAATGGGGGATTGTTGTTTTTTTTGAAGGAAAGATGCGGGAGGGGTTTTGTTTTTTTTGATGTGGGGTGGACAAAAATGGCGGGAAAAACGTCTATAGGGGTATGTGCGATTCTGTTTTCTCGGTTTTCCTTATTGTCTGGTTTTGGCTGCGCCGGGTTGCCGCTTTCCTTGCTCTGTGCGCCGTTTTTTCTGCTTGCATGTATGCCGAGGAGGGCTCCGACCGAACCGGCTTGCGTGTGAGCTTCCTCGACGTGGGGCAGGGCTTGGCTGTGTTGCTAGAAGAGGATGGGCGCTACGCGCTGTACGACACGGGGCCGGACTCGGCCGGTCTCGTGGACACGCTTGCGACGCGTGGCGTCCGTGAACTGGAGTGGGTTCTGGTGAGCCATGCTCACCGGGACCACGGCGGCGGCTTTATGGAGTTTGCCCGTGCGGTCGAGTCGGGGGCGCTCCGGGTGGGGCGGCTGTACGTTGGGCCCGATACCTATGCGGGGATTGTCCGTGACAGTGTGCTCCGGCTGGCATCGCGGCTCAAGTTACCTGTGGATACTGTTGTTCGCGGGAGTGTGCTTGGGATGCGCGGGTTAGGCAGTGCGGACGGGGGCTCCGGTGCCGCCTCGCCCGGTGCGCCTGTTTCGCGGCTTGACGTGTTATGGCCGCCCAAGGGCGAACCGCTCGCCGAAAATGCGGCGAGTGTGGTTGCGCTCCTGGAGTATGGTGGTTACGGTGTGCTGCTGACGGCGGATTTGGATTCTGCCGGCGAGCGGCGGTTGCTGGAGTATTCGCCCTCGCTCCGTGCAGATGTTTTGCAGGTGCCGCATCACGGGTCGGCGGGGAGCAGCACCATCGGGTTCCTGTCGCAGGTGGCTCCGCGGTATGCCGTGGTGAGCGTCGGCGCGAAAAACGCCTACGGGCACCCGGCCGCACCGGTGATGCGCAAGCTCCTTTATGTCGTGGGAGATTCCTCGGCGGTGTACCGCACCGACCAGGAGGGTAGCGTGACCTTTGAACTATTGGAGGGCGTCGGCGTTGTCCCGGTCAATAGCCGGGATTGACGGCTCAAGCCCCGCCTAGCCGTCGGTGAGGCCGATGCGTGCCTGGAAATGGCACTGGGTCATGTCGTCGGCGTTCATGCCAAATACGTAGGCGTGGTGGTTTGTGTTCTTGAACCTCACGATGTTCACCTTTGCATCTAGCGGGACCTGCGCGATGTAGTTCATTTGTATGGAACGCACCCGGCGATTCTTGATTTCGTCTTTGTCAAGCGCGTCCATCACCCAGTCTACGTAGCGGCAGTGGTTCACGTGGTTGTTCATGTCGAGGTCGCTGTAGTGCGCCTGTTCCTGGTGGACGATTTTCGGATCTATCTCCGGGTTCAGGATGTCCATCATCTCGGGGAGGGCGTCTTTACCGGGGTGCAGCGGTATGGGGAACGGGCTGTTTGCCGGGTTCTCGGATTTGCCGGTCTTGAGGTTCACCAGTAGCCACGAAGAAGTCGCCTGCGCGATGGAGTTGCCTTGTGAATCCATGATAGAGTAGTCCTTGAGGCAGACTTTGTCTTTATAGAATTCCTTGGCCCAAGTGGAAATGGTGAGCTTTTCGCCCCAGACGGGCGTGTGCAAAATGCGAACCTTCATGCGCGTGATGACGGTGGTGTACCCGGCCCTCATCATCTTCCAGAGACCGAACCCGTTCCTTTCGGCATCGGCGATGGCGGTTTCTTCCATAAAGAGAAATAGGTTCGAAAGCTTAAGGCGGCTATGGTGGTCGCAGTCTGAAAACCGGACCTCGAAACTTTTAGTCGTAATTCCTTGTTCCATTTTATCCCATAATCATTTAACGTTACGATAATAATGTATAATTTTAAATCATGGAAGATTTTCAGTTTCGCCCTAGTTTCCTTCAATTGCCGGCCTTGCACTCCTATAACGGCGAAGTGTATTTGCCGGGCTCCAAGAGCATCACGAACCGGGTCCTTTTGATTTCGGCTTTGGCCGAGGGAAACACCCGTCTGCATAACTTGCTCAAGAGCGACGATACCCGCTACATGGGCGATGCCCTTTGCAAACTGGGGGGCAACATTGTCTTTACCGACGATTTTTCCAAGGCGTATGTCGTGGGCAGCGGTGCCCCGATAAACATTGCGCCGCAAGTGCAGGATTTGTTCCTCGGCAATGCAGGTACGGCCATGCGCTCCCTGTGTGCCGCGTTGACGCTTGGAGAGGGGAGCGTCTTGCTCCATGGCGAAGAACGCATGAAGGAACGCCCCATCCGCGATCTGGTCGATGCGCTCAGGTCTATCGGTGCCGATATCTCTTACGAAGAAAGCGAAGGCTACCCGCCGGTGCGAATCCACGCGCACGGCTTGAAGGGCGGTGATGTCAGTGTCCGCGGTAATATTTCGAGCCAGTATCTGACTGCGCTCCTCATTTGCACCCCGTACTGCGAAACCCCGTTGCACATTCACGTGGATGGCGAACTCATTTCGGCCCCGTACATTTTGCTCACGCTCGACGTGATGCGCCGATTCGGCATCGATGTGAAACATGACGGTTTGACCGATTTTTATGTGCCCAAGGGCGTGTACCGTTCTCCCGGCGATTATTATGTGGAAGGCGACGCCAGTTCGGCGAGTTACCCGCTTGCTGCCGCTGCCATTGCAAAAGGCAAGGTGCGCGTACTTGGCGTGGGTCGCGACAGTATCCAGGGGGATGTCGGTTTCACGGATGTCCTCCGCAAGATGGGCGCGAAGGTTGAACTCGGCCCCGACTGGATTGAATGTGATGGCTCCGGCTGCGAACTTCACGGCATGGAACTGGATTTAAACGATATTCCGGATGCCGCCATGACGGTTGCCGTGCTGGCGCTTTTTGCGAAAGGTGCCACGAACATTCGCGGCATTGCGAGCTGGCGCGTGAAGGAGACGGACCGTATTGCCGCCATCGCGGCAGAACTGCGCAAGGTGGGTGCCGAGGTACGCGAGACTTCCGACAGCATCTTGATTACGCCACCGCAACAGTTGCAACCGGCGACTATTGAAACGTACAACGATCATCGTATGGCGATGTGCTTCAGCCTGGTCGCTTTGGGTGGAGTCCCTATCAAGATTATGGACCCCGCTTGCGTGAACAAGACTTATCCCAGCTATTTTGACGATTTCCTGAGATTGGCGAAGTGAAGCGGATTGTAGAGAGAACGCGCGTCTTTTTCGGGGTATGCCTTGCTGTCCTCTTCTTGTCGGCAGAAGCTTTTTCGGCGATAGACATTTCCGAATTCCAGGCGTATGTGGATTCCATGGTGCCTGGGGCGAGGTACGGGCTTTCAGTGCGCTCCGTGCGGAGCGGCAATGAAATCGCGAACATCCGCGGCAAAGAAAAATTCACTCCGGCAAGTACGCTCAAGACGCTTACCACGGCTGCTGCGTTGCACTTTTTGCCGTTGGACTATGCTCCCAAGACGGTCATGAGGCTGAACGGCAGCGTGAAGGGGAAGACGTTCTCCGGTGCGCTTGGAATCCGTGGCGAAGGTGACCCGAACATTTCTGGGCGCTACTTTGCTGACCCGTTCCACATGCTTTATGCCATGGTGGATTCGTTGCGGGCTATGGGAATTGACACCATCAGGGGTCGCCTTGATTTGGATACGTCGTATTACAAAGGCCCGTGGAAGGCCGAACACTGGCGCAAGAATTTTTACGATGCTTGGTACGGAGCCGAAATCGCTCCGCTTGGCTTCAACGACAACTGCGTGGTGGTGCGCGTCAAACCGGGTGCAAAGCCGGGCGATGCCGGTATTGTCTCGGTCGTTCCCGATGTGGGCTATGTCGTCATCAACAACAGGCTCACAACCGCGAAGGGCAAACGTCGCAAGTGGACGTACGCGATGGACCCGGTCAAACCCGAAATCACGATTGGCGGTGAAATCGGCGTGGGCGTGGATTCCGCGCAGATGGTGCTGCCTGTACGCAATCCGGTGGGGTTCTTCCGTGCGGCGTTTATGCATGCATTGGCCGACGAGGGCATCGTGTTCGTTGAAGACCAGACCATACCTTCGGGCATTGCGATCAAGAACTTCACGTATTCTTCGGCTCCGCTCCTGAGCTTGCTCGACGAAATCAACCAGCGCAGCCAGAATCTGCATGCCGAGACGATTTTCAGGAACATGGGTGCGCAAGTTTTAGGTGAAGGCAGCGTTGACGCTGGCCGTGCTGCCGAACGCCGGTTCCTTATCGAGATGGGAATCAGTCCCGACGATTTCGAGGTTTGGGATGGCTGCGGACTTTCTCCCAAGAACAAACTCAAACCCTCGACGGAGACAAAACTTCTGCGTGCCATGGCCCGCCATTCGAAGGGCCGCTACTACATCAACAGCTTTGCCGGGCCCCGTGTGGGCACGGGTGGCAAGCGCATGCTCGAACTGGAATACCCGTGGCTCACCCGTTTCAAGACCGGGTTCATTGCCGAGGCGCATGCCTTGGTGGGTTACGTGTTCCCGATGGACGGCGACACGCTCGCGGTGGCCATGTACCTGAACGAGACAGGTGGCAACACCGATGCTGCCAGCAAGGCCGTGCTCGACTCGCTCTGGATTCGCATTGTCAAGGCGACGAGCGACAATTACGCCTCCCTGATGGAGATGAAACAGATGTGGCTGGATGCGCAAAATGTGCGCGGGCTTTTTGAACGACTGGACCATTTTTCCAGGCTCCTCATGGGCAGGCCCTACAGCTTTGGCCCCATGGGTGAAAGCTACCTGGATTCTATCGAGAACAAACCTCTTGTCTACCTCGATTCCGTGGACTGCGTGACTTTTGTGGAACACGTGCTTGCGCTTGCCACCGCTCCGGACGAAGATTCCTTGTTTTCGCAACTCCAGCGCATCCGTTATAAAGACGGCAAAATCGGTTTTACGACCCGCAAACATTACATGATGATGGATTGGGTGGGCGAAGGAAAGTTTGCTAGGGTGTTGCCCATGCCTGGTGATACCTCCATTGTCCGCAAGATGCCCAAGAACGAATTCTTTGCATCCAAGAGGCTCAAGTATTTGGTGGATGGCAAACCCGCCGCCGACCCGATGATGGACTTGCGTTACCTGCCGTACTCCAAGGCCTTGGATTGGTCAAGAAAGGCGTATAAAGGGCCCATGATGGTTGCTGGCATTGCGTTCGTTGGCAAGTCCGAAAAAATAGACGTGACCCACACAGGTTTTATCATCTTGCGCCCCGGCGACAAGCCCCGGTTGCGCCATGCCTCGATGGTTCGGAAGAAGGTCGTGGAGCAGCCTCTCCAGGAATATCTCATATCCCGCAAGGGCAAACTCCCGGGAATCACGCTTTTCGAATTTGTACAGCCTTAGGGTGTTGTTCAGGAATAGAAGACGGGCGATTCCCCGTTTTTTTTTGCGTTTTTTGCGCAAAAAAGCGGGGTGAAAAATCGTAAGAAAAAAAACGAAAATAGGGGAGCAAAAGAAAACTTTATTTTATTGACATTGGCGAAGCGGATAATCTATTTTAGGGGAGTTGTTGGGGGAAGAGTTATTTTTGGGGGAATACAAATGGAAATGGAATACATCAAGTTGTTCTGCATTGCTGGCCTTGCGGTCCTTGCATTCGCTTATGTTTGCTGGAAAACAAAGTTTCACCAGGAAAAGCCTTTTGTTGGGTACAGGAAAGAAAAAAGCATGGAATCTTTCGAAACCTGGTTGCAAGAACATCATAAAAGTGCTACCCACCACTCCTAGCGATTCTACATTTACCGGGGAAAATGTATATTTCCGGTAGGTGAGATATCATAGGAGGCCTGTTATGAAATTCAAACTTTTCGCAACCGCATTTGCGGTATCTTTCGCACTGACTGCTTGCGACAGCGGTTCGTCGTCGTCTGATGCAAACGAAGCCGTATTCGACAACTCCAATCCTGGGCAGGAACAGCTCGCTACCGAAGTAGAAAAGGATTCTAGTTCGAGTGAAAAAGTTGCTGATAAAGGCAAAACTTCCACAGACACTACGGAAGAGGTGAAAATAGTTAAAACAGCCGATGCCTCCAACATTAATATCAATGGAGAAGGTTTATCTCCGGAACAGATTCAGATTCTCAGGGCTCTCGAAACGAAAATGGGGAATTTGGACGAAGGTGGGAGTGCAACCCCTGTATCCAATGGAGAATGTGAAAATGGTGAAGTGCAGACGGGTGTCTGCATGGGCCAGAATGTGCAATGGACATGCCTTTATGGAGATTGGATCCCGACTGCGGGCTTTGACAAAGTGATTGAAGCGATTCCTTCCGAAGATTTGAATGAAGCTCTTGCGGGATCGGGCTTGACCAAGGAAGATTTGTTGGCAATGCTGAATATGTTATCAAATATGGATGCGTCCAAGAGCAATGCAGATGTAGTTTGTGAAGGCGATTTGACGGATAACTTCTGGAATATGAACATGACTGGAAGTTTTGCCGGAATAGATTTCCTCCTGAAAGGCGATGTGACCTTTGAAGGGGATTCGATGATTACGAACAGCGTCATGGAAACGGACTACGGCAGTGAATCCCTTTGTAAATCTTATTTGAACACGGATGATGACGAAGACGACGAAGATGATCTTGATAAGGAACTTTATGGAGATGTCGTCAAATCAGAGAGCAAATGTAACGGAAGCCGCTTGGTTCAGGTGGAAAAATTGGTCAAGAAAGGCGTGACGGATGCATCTCGAAAGTCGGTCTATGATGAGATGATTGGCCCGTGCAAGGACTATCGCGACGGAAAAATCTCATTCGAAGAATTGATGGTTGACTAGAAAAAATCTAGTGAATATCCATCTTCGAAAATAGATTCAGCACGGCAACGCCGGAAACAATTAGAATGAGCCCTACAATGGCTCCCAAATCGGGCATCTGCTTGAAAAAGAAGATGCCACTTATTGTAATGAGAGCAATGCCGAGTGCCGACCAGGTGGCGTAAGCAATGCCGATGGGGATGGTGCGCAAGCAAAGACTCAGCAGGTAGAGCGACGCCACGTAGCAGACGAGCGAAGCGATGGAAGGGATGAGTTTGGTGAACTGCTCCGACATCTTGAGGAGCGTGGTACCGGTCGCTTCTGCGACAATGGCGAGGATAAGAAATACGTAGTTGAGCATGGGGAGAATATACAAATTAATTTTTGGAATATGAATCGATTCCGGTGAAATTGTTGATTTTGCAGGGGCTATGTCTTTTTTGTGTGCGGAAAAATCTATTTTTTTGAAACGATGAAACTTGTTTGTGTTATAGCCTTTTTGCTTTTGACCGGTTGTGCGTGCAACGATCCGCGCGGTTGCCATGTGATTGATGGAGTCGGGAATACGCCGGATGACCGTCGCATGGTGAAAGAAGGGCGAGATGTCCAGACATACCAAAATACAAGGATGCCGGACCCATCTGCAGAAAACACAGTGAACCGTTCAGATGGGGTTTCGCTGCGAGTGTATAATCCAAGCGATACAATACATATCGACGACAAAATTGACTGGACGAAAGTGGAGTAAATAGTTATGCCGAGTTCTGAAAAATTTCGTGATCATGTTTTGCAACAGTTCAAGGGCGAATTGCGCGTGACCACCCGCAAGATGATGGGCGAGTACATTCTGTATGCTGATGGAAAAATCTTTGGCGGGATTTACGATGACCGTTTGCTGGTAAAGCCCGTGGCTGCGGCTCTCACGATGTTGCCGGGCGCAAAGAAGCAGCTGCCCTACGAAGGCGCGAAGCCCATGCTCCGCGTGACTAACGAGCAGATAGAAGATAACGATTTGCTGGTTCGCCTGCTTGACGCAATGTTGCCGGAGTTGCCTGCTCCGAAGAAGAAATAGAAACGAAGTATGCTTGATAAAATTTGGTTATAACCAAGTTTATTATATTCTGGATGAATGAAAATTATTAGAGTGACAAAGGAATGTGAACGGGCCGGTGCGTACTACGTACGTATCCAGGCGATGATGCGCAAACACCAGATTCCGCTCGATGCCGAAATTGATTCGCATGATGGCGAGAACTGCCATTACATTCTTGCGCTGGACGATATTTACCCTGTTGCCACCTGCCGCTGGTTTGAAGTTCACGAGGGAGTGGCCGAAATCGGGCGTGTCGTGGTGTTGCCGGAATACCGAGGCCAGCACTTGGGCCAGGCCGTTGTCGCCGAGGCCGAAAAGTGGATGCGAGAAGCAGGATACCGCAAGGCGGTTGTATCGAGTCGCGTTGGTGTCGAGGACTTCTACAAAAAGCTAGGGTATAGTTTTAACGAAAACGGCACACCGCACCATGACACGTTCCAGTGCGTGTACATGGAAAAAGTCTTTGATTTGTAGGGAACGGAAGCTATGCCGAGCTCTGAAAAGATTTGTGACTATGCCTTATTGCGGCTGATTTTGATATGCGTGAGCATGTTTGTTTTCCCGGCGTGGGCAGATTCTGCGGATAAGGATTCTTCTCTTGGATGGGGAGAAATTATTAACGAGGTGCTTTCATGTAAAGACGACGATTATGAATGTAAAAAGCGCGAAGGTGAAATTCACAAGCGCGAAAATGAGGAGAATGCACTTCGTGTTAAAGAAATTCGGAGAACTTGGCGCGAGAAGAATCGAGCATACAAGACGGGCTACTTGGGAATTGCGTTGACCATGCCTTTTTTAGCTGAAGAAAAAGAGGTCACGAGCGGTGCGGAACTTGTTTGGGGCTTTGTTTCTCGGCTTGGGGAACTTTTTATGTCGCTGGGTGGTGGCGCAAATTTATCGGCGGCACTTGTTGATGCGAACATTTTTTACAGGCCGCCTATCGACATGAACGGCATCTGGAAAATCGCTCCCGAAGTAGGAGTCGGTGTAACGTCTTATGAACCGTTTGATAGCGATGATGACATCCAGCCGTTATATCACTATTCGTTTGGGGTCCGTTACGAACATACCCTGCAAGATCGCAGGAATATTATTGAAGACGAAGACGTGCTAATCAATGGGGTGAGCACCGGGTGTGCCGTGTGGATGAACTATGCGGACTTCGCTGGAGTCAAGTGCGATGTCCGATTCGGGTTGTATTTGTAAATTGTAGATGATGGCTCGTGGAATTTTATGGATTGTGTTGATGGTGTGCGCCCTGCTGCTTGCGGGGTGCTCGTCGCATGCGCCATCTCTGCAGCACAGTTTATGAAGGAGATGGCGCTCGTAAGGCGGATGCTGAGGCGACAACCCGTTATTTTGATGAACTTAAGCTGGCTATAGCAACAATTCAATAATTGTGTCTTTGACGGAATATCGACCTGTAAAGAATATAGAATAGTAACAATTTAATGAATAAAGACTTGACATGGCCATAACAATAGTATACATTTGTTTAGGTTGAATTTTAAGAGGATTCTCTTTATATGGAAGCTTTTGTCCAAAATCTAGGATCGCATAAGATTATTCTCGAAAATAAAAATTCTCTTGAATGTTATGCGCATTGGCCTTCTCCAACGGTTATATTCGTTGATGGTCCCTATGGAATAGGTGGCTTTCCTGGAGACCCTAAAGATACCAGACTTCTACCTGAAGTTTATGCCCCACACATAGCAGAGTGGTCTAAATATGCAAAACCAAATACAACATTATGGTTTTGGGGAACAGAACTTGGATGGGCCAGAATGCATCCGTATTTGGAAGTTAATGGGTGGAATTATGAACAAACGTTTATATGGAATAAAGGGATAAGTCATATTGCAGGAAATGTTAATTCGAAAACGATTAGACAAGCCCCTGTTGTAACAGAAATTTGTGTAAGATATACGAGAAAGGTTACTGTAGAAGGATCGGATGGTGAAATTCTAGATTTGCAGACTTGGCTCAGACGGGAATGGCTGAGAAGCGGATTGCCTCTTAGTAAAACCAATGAAGCATGTGGAGTGAAAAATGCGGCGACACGTAAATATTTTACTTTAGATGATTTATGGTATTTTCCTCCAGCAGGAGCTATGAAAATGATTTCGGATTATGCAAATAAGTATGGGAGCCCAACAAATAAACCGTATTTTGCGATTGATGGAAAAAAAATAACTGAAGAGAAATGGGACTCTATGCGGGCAAAATGGAATCATATTCATGGTTATACAAATGTATGGAATTGCCCTGCTTTGCATAGTAAGGAAAGATTAAGAGTTCTTTCAAGCCACAAGGCGATGCATTATAATCAAAAACCTATTTCGATTATTGATTACATTATCCAAACGTCTTCTGATGAAGGCGATGTAGTTTGGGATCCATTTGCGGGATTGGCAACGACAGCATGGTGTTGTCGGACTTTAGGTCGCTCATGTTATTCTGCTGAAATAGCAGAAAGTACTTTCATGAATGCATATAATAGATTACAAGAATTGGAGCTTATGGCAGTATGAATGTAAGTTGCTTAATTAAAAACCTTTGTGATAATGCTTTGCCTGCGTTATCTACCGAATGTATAATAAAAAATGAATATTCAGGTATTCTTGCTACGGATTTATTCAGTTTGAACGCATTGCTTGGGTCTATGATTGAACAGAATGTTGTCCTTTTCTTGAATAATCGTCGCTCCCTTTGGGATGATAAGAAAGAATGGGAGGAATATCATTTTATCCGAGATAACGAATCGTTTCCAGATGTACGGCTTGTAAAAAGAAATGATAGAAATGATTCTATTTTAGGAATAGAGTTAAAAAGTTGGTTTATTCTTTCGAAAGAAGGAAAGCCATCTTTTAGATTTAAAACGGCATCTGAAACTTGTGGTGAAAGTGACTTACTTTGCATAGTTCCTTGGTTCCTGAGTAATGTGGTTTGTGGCAACCCCGTATTGGTAAAACCTTGTGTGGTTTTAGCTAAGGACGCTGCTAAGGCAGTGAAAGAACATTGGGAAAAAGAAGGCAACCGAAGTGTTGAAGCCCCGAAGGGGAACGAACCTTCTAAAACCAATTATAAAGCAGGAGAAGATAGTAGTAATAATTTTGGTCGGTTAGCTCGGACTGGAATTATGGATGATTATATTAAAGATGTTTTAGAAATGCCGATTCTTGGAATCCCAGCAAAAAATTGGATGAATTTTTTAAGAGTTCATACAAATAAAGCAACTTTGCAGGATATAAAAAATAAAATTATATCTAATGCGAAGATTCCCAAATATGAAGAAATTGAAAAAATTTTTAATCAATTGCATGAATATATAGAAAAGTTTCCGAAAGTGTAGAATTAGGAAGCGGGGGGCTCCCTCTTTGTGTTCTTACGAAAAATAGTTCTTGACTCACGCTTCAAGGATTTTATGTCTTTTTCCTGTTCGTCTTTCCTAGCCACCAATCACTGTTTACTATTTAGGCACGAGGCTCCAGGCCCGAGCGATGAGCTATGAGCCATGAGCTGTGAGCGGTGAGTATAAAACCTCACACCTCAAAAGCGTGCAAAACGAGCGTCGTATCGACAAACCTGTTTGTCGATATGACCGAGTGCAGCCGCGGACGCCGTAGGCGTCAAAGCGAGCTTGCGAGCGCCCTCATACCTCAGAGCGAAGCGACCTCACTCCTCATAGCTCCTAACCACTGTCTACTTCCTACTGCCTACTTCCTATTAACTCCACAATTCCCGCTGCGGTCAGCAATTCCGGCAGCACGATTTGCTTTGTGGCATCCCCTTCGGGGTAGATGGCGTAGGCGGGTACGCCTGATTTTTGCATGCTCTGGAGCAATGCGTTCACTTCGGGGGTCTCGCGTGTCCAGTCGGCTTTGACAAGGGCGACGTTCAGGCTGTCCATGGCGCGGCGGAAACTTTCGCCGCTCAGCACGGCGGCTTCGTTCGCCTTGCATGTGAGGCACCAGTCGGCGGTCACGTCGATGAATACGGTGCGCTTCGCTTTCGCGAATTCCTCAATCAGTTCGGGGGTGTAGCGGAACCATCCGTCTTCGGTCATCTGTTCCTGGAGGCGCGCGTTGAATTTTTCGCTAGCCGCCCGTTCGTATTCGGGGGCGACAATCCCGAACCATATCGAGAACAGCGCAATGACGGCGAGGGCGATGCCAGCGACTTCGCGGGTGAACGCGGTTCCCGGTGGTGCAAACTTGCCGAGCAGCACGCTGCAAGCGACACTCATGACGGCGATGATGGCGAATATCCCGACGCCGGAGAGCCCGGCTTGTTCATTCACAATCCAGAAGAGCCAGGCGACGCTCGCGAGCAACAAGACTCCCATGACCTTTTGCAGGCGGACCATCCAGGCTCCCGGCTTGGGGAAGACCTTGAGAACCTTGGGGAAGGCGCTCACCAAAATATAGGGGAGGGCAAGCCCGAGCCCGGCGGCGGTAAAGAAGAGGAACAATACCGGGGTGCTCTGAGCGAAGGCGAATCCCATAGCTGTGCCGAGGAAGGGCGCAGAACACGGGGTGCTCAAGAGGACAAGCAGGGCACCGGTAAAGAAGGCCCCGGCGAGCCCATGCTTGTGCCCGGCGGCATCCATCTTGGTAGTGGCGTTCCACGGGAGCCATATCTCGAACACGCCGAAGAAACTCATGGCGAATGCGGTCAGAATGACGGTCATGAAGGCGATGAAGCCTGCGCTCTGGAACTGCATGCCCCAGCCGGCGGACCCGCCGCCGGCTTTGACGGCGGCGACGACGGCGGCGAGGACCCAGAAGCTTGCGAGGATGCCCGCCGTCGTGGCTCCTCCCAAGGCGAGGAGCCGTCCGCGGCTTTCGCCCGCCTGCTTGATGAGGCTGAAGAGTTTGAGCGAGAGCACCGGCAACACGCACGGCATCAGGTTCAAGATGATTCCGCCGATAAAGGCGAACAGGAGCAGCGCGAGGATTCCGGCAGGGGCGCCTTCTTGCGGTACCGTCCCTATCTCATTTTCGTTTTTTTTTAAGGAACTGCCCTGGCGGCTGTTCAACCCGAGTTCGCCCATCTTGATTGTCTTTTTCGCGGGCGCAAGGCAAATGGAATTGTCGCAGGCCTGGTAGTGGAAGGTCACGTTGGTGGTGAGCGTGTCGTAATCGGCTTCGACGCTGTCTACGGGGAGGACGACTTTGAACTCGCCTTTGAACACGAGGTTTTCAAGGTCGAGCGCCTCGCTGTATTCCTTGATAGGTTCGGGCCACTTGGGCTCGCCGAAGTGTACGCCTAACGCTGCGATTTCGATGGAAGAGGGCTTGAGGAATTCGTCAGCGGCGATGTTCGCGTTCACGTGCCAGTTGTCGGGGATGGTAATCCAAACCGTGACGCTGGACCCCTTTTGCAATTTGCCTGCGGAGTAGTTCATGGACATGTCCGGAGGGGGCATATTGTTCATGTTGAATTCTTCAGCATGGCAAATGTTAAATAAAAAAAGGCAAATGGCCAAAAGATTCCAAATATGCAATTTTGGCTTGCGTAAAAATATATTATTCGTCAAAATCATAGTTTTTTTCATATATTTTGCACATGGGATGTGAGCGCATTAGAAAATATAAAAATTTGCTAATCGCATTTGATATATGGACTACGAATCAGGGCGGTTCCAAAATTTTTAGTTCCCAAAGAATAACGTCAACCTGATAGCGACGGAAAAAGAACTTTGAACAAATGTGTGGCGCATTTGTGGGTTTCTTCTCGTTTTTGAGGAACTGAGGTCGGAAAAGGCCCTCTTCATTAGGGGAAAAGGAATGGCATTATCTCTAGTGCAAAAGGTAAGAGAGGAGTGTTATAGGATTTGTAAAACGAAAAATGAAGCCGACGATCTTTGTCAGATGACTCTCTATAGGCTGATCAAGAACGTCCGCAATATCGAGAGTCCTGAATCCCTCATGGCTTATGTGCATAGTGTGTTGATGAATACCTACATAGAGCAGAAACGTCGCCGGGGCAGGGAAACTCCCTTTTCGCACCTGATGGAAAAATCGGGTGTCTACAATGCCGACCTTGATGAGAATGTCGTTTCGAACTATGTACTCGGGGTCGAAGATGTTAGCAAAAGCTGCATAAAACGGTTGTCTAACGTTCTTTCTCCGTTGGAAAAACAGATTCTGGAGCTTACATCTCTCCAAGGGTTTGTTTCTAGGGAGGTTTGCTCTGCGCTCGGGCTTACACCCAACAAGGTCGCGAAGGCCAAGACGAAGGCCAAGGAAAAAATGAGGGCGGCTGCGAAGATTTCGGATATACCGCCGTCTTGGATGAACTAGGCCGGATAGCCCATGTATGTGGACCTTTTTTGGGTGACGTGTTTTTTTGCAGGTGCAAAATTTCGTAATTTTGTTTTGTGAAGTTTTTAGCGTATCTTATCTTGCTCCTGGCGTTGGCGATGCCCTCGTTTGCGGCCGATGTATGGCGAAATTACGGTAGCCCCTATCCGGTGCGTTCAGGCCTCACCTATGGTGAAGGGGTCTTGTTGGCTACGGCATCGGGCATTCGGTTCCTCTCTCCGGATGCTGATTACCTCTTTTCCTCGGTAGACGGATTGGAGACATCGTCGTTCTATGCGTTGACTCTAAGCAAAGCGGGTATTTTTGCAGTATCCGAATATGGCTTGATTGCCGGATGGAATATCGAAAAGGAATATTGGAATGTGATCAATCGCTCCTATGTCTCGAATGGAGTGCGCCTTATTCAGGACATGGTTGTAGGATACAAGACCTTCCTTGTTCTTGCGTTCGAAGACCGTCTTGCTTTTTTTGATATCAAGAAACGTCGTTCTATCTTGACGATCAACAAGGTTGGCAAGAATTCTTTGCTGTCGACTCCGGTTCAGGCGCTGAGTGTCCATAAGGATACTCTCTATGTTTCTGTGGGGACGACGCTCTACAAACGCTACATCGATTGGGACAACATTGAACAGGATATCCGCCTTGTCGATCCTGAATCATGGAGTGTTGAACGCGAAGGAGAAATTATCCGAACAATTGCTTGGAAGGGGAATGCCTTGAAAACCTTCTCGGTGAGAGGTCAATGGGAATGGGACGATGACGGCAAGTTGACCACTACGGCGCAGGATTCGTCTGAAATCATGGTGAAGGGAGTTCCCGTGACAGATAAGCTCTTTTACCAAGATGGCTTAAGCAATGTCTTTTGGATTGGACTGACCAAGTCTTATGCGTACTTGGTTGGTGAATATTTTGTCTCTAGGTACGACCTAAAAAAGAAGACGGCTACGGACTTTTCCCCCATCAGCAATTTTACGTTGAATGGGACTTATGAAGTGCGCCCGAAGGCGGGTGGTGGCATCATCGCGGCTTCTCTTGATGGGGTAATATCCCATACGGTGGACCATGTCTGGCAGTACAGGGCGATTGTGGACGAAGGTCATATGAATGGTTCGGGATCTCTGTCCAACAGGATGAAGGTCCTTTCGTTCCTTCCGCCCGACAATGTTTTTTACCACATATGGGGTACCGGGTTCTTCCTCTTCTCTGAATTCGGCCATAAACTGATCAGTAGTTCTGCCAAGGATAAGAATCGATGCTACCACGGGTATGATAGAAAACATGAGGATTACATTGTAACTGCAGGTTCTACCATTGCACCGGATTCGTCGGGCTTCCTGACGACGGCATCGACCGTTGGAGGCTTTGACTTGATTTATGTGACGAAAGACGGTGAGTTTAGTTGCGTGAACCATGTGGGAAAAACTGACTTTTCCGGGCCTATTATCGCGACGCCGATAGAGGGCTCTTCGGACTGGCTTGTAATGGTGGCTGGCCGTAAAGTGGCTTCTTATGAATCTGAAGGTGCTTTGGAAGTCTTTCGCATTGCAGACCCTTCGAAGCGGGGCGGACGCCTAGAAATTATTAGCGAAAAAGTTATCCCTTCGACTTTTAAGGACTCTCCTGTTGATATGGCCTACGACAAAAAGGGGGGCTACCTTTGGATGGTGACAAAGGATCAGATTGCATATTGGGACATGGGGGATGCCGACAAGGATACGATCAAGGCTCCGCAAGTCGTGAAGGGGGTTATTGGAGCGGAATACACGTCTCTGGAATTTGACGTGCAAGGAAATCTTTGGATTGGTACGATTGGTCAAGGGGTGTACCGCCTGACTCGCAAGGGGGTTACGCAGGATACGCTCACGGCAAAGCAGTTTACCGTCAAGAACGGGTTGCTTTCTAACGAAGTCCTTGATATCGCCATTGACCCTGTTTTGGGCGAAGCCTGGTTCTCGCACGAGACGGGCATTACCATGTACGGTCGGAGTGACTTGCGAGATGTTTCGGATGAATCAACGGATTCTGTCAAGCACGATATTATCGCATATCCGAATCCGTTCCGTTTGGGAGAACATCGTTGCATCACTATTGACAATATTGGTGAAAATGCGGTTGTTTCTATCTATAATCGTGCTGGTCATTTAGTGCGGTCTTTTAACGAAAGCGAAACGAAGGGTGGCTCCGTGGATTGGAACGGGCTTTCCAAAAGAGGCAATATTGCCGCACCGGGTGTTTACTGGTATGTTGTCAAGAACTCTTCTGGGAAAAAGAAGGGCAAGTTTATCCTCATTCATTGATAATGGATTCTATGGCCACGATTACGACCCTTTCCGGCGAAACGTACACTCCGGAACTTCCGGGGCGCCTACTGCATATTGTCCACGATATTCGTGAGGCGGGCGGGCGCGCATTCTTGGTCGGGGGCTGGGTCCGGGATGCCCTTTTGGGGCGGGATTGCCGGGACTACGACATCGAGGTCTACGATATCGGCCAAGAAGAGCTGGTGCCGATTCTCAAGAAGTATGGCCGGACGAACTTGGTGGGGAAGGCCTTCGGGGTGATTCACCTTGCGATGAAGGGCGAATCGCTTGATTTTTCGTTCCCGCGGACCGAAAGCAAGGTGGGTTACGGCCACCGCGGTTTCGTGGTGCATACCGACGAGAAGCTTTCTTTTAAAGAGGCGGCGCTCCGTCGCGATTTTACTATCAACGCGATGGGCATGGAACTGCCCGATTTGACTCTTTGCGACCCCTATGGCGGCATCGACGACTTGAAGGCGCATGTGCTGCGCCATGTGGGCCCCGCCTTTGTCGAGGATTCGCTGCGCATATTGCGCGGGGTACAGTTTGCGAGCCGTTTCGAGTGCTCGCTTGCACCCGAGACGGTCGATTTATGCAGGACGCTTTCGCTGGCCGACCTTTCGGTGGAGCGCCTTTTTGAGGAATTCAAGAAATGGCTGTTGAAGCCGGGGAAACCATCGATGGGTCTGAAAGCTTTCCTGGATATTGGCTTGGACGGTTTTTTCCCTGAAATTGTACCTTTTGCCGGATCTTGGGATGTACTCGGATGCTTGCTAGATAACATGGTGGCTATCCGTGAGTCGGTTTTGCAGGAGAATCCTTCCGCGTTGGGTGGGGATGAATGTGCGGAATTGGCTTTTGCTGCATTGCTTTCGGGGAATGCGCTTGCCTGTGTCGCTCCGGAGGGGGTGAAATCGGTTGCCGAAAAGTTCCTTATGCGTATCACGAACGAAACGCATTTGCTGAAAAAGGTTCCCGAAATCCTTGCGTGCTATGGCAGGCTCGACTTTGAAAATGTGCCCCCTGCACCGGAACTCCGGCGCCTCTCTGTTCGCCTGGGCGGGCTCAAGTTGCTTTGCCTGCTCGTACAGGCAACTCCTGAAATTATGCTCAAAGAAAGCGGTTTTGCCGCCGAATTGGCCACTGCTGCCCGTGAAATCGGTGTGTACGATGATGCCCCTCAGCCCTACTTGACCGGAAAAATGCTCATGGACATGGGTGTAAAACCAGGAAAGGAGATGGGGGTCATTATCAAGCGGAGCTTTGAGCTGCAATTGGATGGCGAAATCAAAAATATTTCGGATGCGCTTGCCTGGGCGAAAGAAATTAACTTATCTTTATCGACATGAAGTACTCGGTCCTTTTCTTGCTTTGCCTTGCGACAGGCGTTGCGTTTGCCGCACCGAAAACCGTGGCTCCGGAACCTGCTCCCGAAGAACTGAAGGACATCCGTGACGGGAAAGTCTACAAGATTGTCCGGATTGGAGACCTGGTCTGGATGGCGGAAAACCTGAACTACGCTACGCCGCAATCGTTCTGTTACGACGACCGATTTACCCTGTGCAAGGCAAACGGGCGCCTGTACACTTGGCTTGGCGCGATGAATATTCCCGACAAGTTCAAGTCCGAACGCTATTCGTCCAAGCTCAAGAAAAATCACCAGGGCATTTGCCCCGCGGGCTGGCATGTGCCGACAAACGCGGAATGGCAATCCTTGGCCAAGGCGGTCGAAGCCGTCCAGGATACTTGCAACGAAGCCGATGTCTGTGCATGGAAAAATGTAGGCAAGGCGCTCAAGGCAGCCTCCGGCTGGGAAACCGAGGACGGGGATACCACCCCCAACGGCGAAAACACATCGGGCTTTGCCGCCATCCCGAGCGGTAGCCGCGACATGATCAGCAATTACGAGGGGCTTGGCTCGGCGGCGAGGTACTGGAGCGCCGAAGAAGGAATTGGCAACACCTACGATGCCTACCACTGGACGCTGAGCGACGACATGCTGTATTTCGATGCCGGCTACAAGAACGAGGGCGGTTCCGTCCGCTGCGTCAAGAATAACTGATTCCTGGGGAGTCTATATGAAAAAGAAACTCCTTATTTTGTGCAGCTTGCTTGCGTTTTTGGCCTGTTCGGACGACAAGAGTAATGATGGACCTTCGGCTGGGCCGTCATTTTGGGAAGCTTTGCATAGTGAGAATATTGAAGAGAACTCGGATGAGCCCAATCGGGAAGAACGTGATGAGGACTCCGACCAAGAAGAACAAAATGAGGTTTCCGGTTCGGAAGAATGGAATGAGGATTTTGGTCCAGATGAAGATTTTTTTGACGATTCGGATGAATGGCATGAGCCTTCCTCCAGTTCGAAAAAAAAGAATGCAGTGCGCAGTTCGTCTTCTGCCGACAAGAGTCCAGAGTCTTCTGAATATTCGGAAGTTAATATAGAGCCCGTGTCATCCTCCAGCAATTCAAGTGCGAGCGCCACGCTATCTTCAAGTTCCTATAAGAATTGCTGCGCTGATGTTTCTCCTATTTCTGCTCCCGCCCTATTTACTGATTTGTGGTATGGGGATCTCTATGCTGTGAATACGGATGCTTATGCGGGGGAAAAGTGGAAAAATAGAGATGTAGGTTTATGGTTTACGAATACGGATTCCATAGACGGTGGAGAGTCAAGAATTATTTGGCCGGAACTTCCCGGAACGGCATACTATGAAGCTTCCCTAGATCCAATAATTGATTATTGCTATGGCCTGTGTGGCGAGTTCCAATTGGACGGGAGTGCTCATAGCATTTATCCGTTTGTGGAAATCGGTTTTTTCCTGGTGGGGCTTGACTCTAACGGAAAGGATATTGCTGTTGATGTTTCGAATTGGGAAGGTATTTGTATCCAGTATACAGCGAGTGTTTCTCCTGCGATATTGCTGGATCTTGGAGACTCGGTCAATAAGACAGTAGAATACGATGTGCCTAGGGTTCAGTTGCCCAAGAGCATTTCTGGAGCAGACAGATGTTATTTATGGAGCGACTTTGAGCAAGAAGGATGGGGTCAAGGAGACCATATTACGGGTGAACAAGCTGCCACACATTTAGCCAGGGTTATATTCAGGATGCAAGAAAAAGATGGATCGAAGGGTTATTTCAATATTACATCGCTTGGGACTGCGAAGGCATATAAGTTATAAGTAGTTGGTGTAGGGCGCTTTATTTCCAGCGGAACATGCCGGTGATACCTGCGGGTACGCAGAAGACAATCATCGGGATTTGAATGAGTTCCACCGGCAAGAAGGCGAACATGCGCCGCTTGGAATGTAACTTCCACGAGGCGATGCTCAAAAAGACGAAGTCCACGACAATCTTGGGTAAGATGCTGAATACGCACCATTGCCACGGGAAATCCAGGAAAAGGACGCACCACGGGCTCACGAACATCCAGATATAGTACGTGTAAATCAAGGTGAGAAGCAGGATATAGGCCTTGCTTTCGTAGTTGGTGCCGTTGCTGCTCCAGCGGGCGCGTTGGTTGAAAAGTTGCTTCCACGTGTGCACGGGAGCGGTCTCGATAACGGCGTCCTTGTCGAGGTTGTAGCACACCTTGGTGCCCGGGACCTTCATCATCTTATGGATGAGCATGTCGTCGTCGCCGCTCGAGAGGTTGATGAGGTCGCCGAAACCTCCGACCTGGAAGAATAGGTCCTTCTTGTAGGCAAGGCAGGCGGCGGATGCGACAATCGGGTGCCCGAGGCTGAACCCGGCGGCTTCCATCGCGGTATAGCCGAGTGTTTCGAGCTTTTGGTAAAGGTGGGGCATGGAACGGGTGCCGTTGTTCTGCTTGGGCCCCTGCACGATGCTGACCCCGTCCACGAAACGGCCCGCCATCGCGGTAATCCAGCTCTTGCGCGGAATGCAGTCGGCATCCATCGTCAGGAGCACTTCGTTTTTGGCAATCTTGAATGCGCTTTCGAGGGCGCGCTTTTTGGGGCTTGCAATTTGCGGCAGGTCGGCTGGGAGGCTGAGTACGCGGAAGCGCGGGTGCGTAGCGGCAAATTTCTCGAGGATTTCGCGTGTGCTGTCGGTCGAACGGTCGTCGACGCAAATGACTTCCCATTCGCCGGTGTAGTCCTGCTCGGCGAGGGCTTCTAGGGTGCGCTGTGCGAATTCCTCTTCGTTCCTCATCGGCACCACGACCGAGACGCTCGGGGTTGCCTTGGGGCCCTTGTAACGGTGCGTGCGGACAAGCCCTATTATGAAGAATAGGAACAGGAGCGCATAGAGCGCGGTAAGGCTTGCGACAATAATGCCACCCATGGGCCGAAATATAGTAAACAGGTCCGAGGCGCGAGGCTCGGGGCTCGAGGCACGAGCGGTGAGCAGTGAGCAATGAGGTCGTGCTTCGCACTCTGAGGTATGAGGTATATTTTCGGTAGTTTTACCACTCATCGCTGACTGCTCAAAGGGGCTATAGCCCCGCCCTCAGAGCGAAGCGACCTCATAGCACAAAGGCACGAGCAATGAGCAGTGAGCCATGAGCGATGAGGATTAAGGTGATTAGTAAGCAGTTAAAGGTCAAATTCAGTATATCCCTCCTAACCACTAACCATTGTCTACCTCCTACTTACCTCGCACCTCACACCTCAAAGGGAGCGTTAGCGACCGACCTCACACCTCAAAGGCGACCGACCTCACACCTCAAAGCGACCGAAGGTCGCGACCTCATAGCTCAAAGGCACGAAGTGCCGCCCTCACCGCCTCTAATTACTATCTTTACTACATGCTTCATCCTTCCGCATTTGTCCACCCCCTAGCGAAAGTCCACGAGTCCGCCTCGGTCGGGCCCTGGTGCCTGGTGGACGAAGGTGCCGAAATCGGGCCGGGAGTTATACTCGAGAGCCGCGTGCATGTGTATGGCGGGGTCTCCATTGCCGCTAACACCCACGTGTACGACGGAGCCGTTCTCGGAGCTCCCCCGCAAGACCTCAAGTATGCCGGGGAACCCACTCGTCTTGAAATTGGGGAAAACTGTATTATTCGCGAATATTGTACGCTCAATCGTGGTACGGTTCAGGGGGGCGGTTGCACCCGCATTGCCGATGGAGTGCTGATTATGGCGTATGCCCACGTGGGCCACGATTGCGAAATTGGAACTCATGCGGTTATATCCAACGGTTGCCAGCTCGGGGGCCATGTGCGTATTGGCGAATATGCGACGCTTGGTGGCGTGACCGGGGTACAGCAGCGCAACCAGGTCGGTGCCTACGCCTTTGTGGGCGGGACGCTCAAGGTGGACCGCGATGTGCCGCCGGCCAGCAGAGCTTTCGGCATTCCGCCTAAATGGGGTGGCTTGAATCTCCATGCCCTTCGTTTACATGTAAACGAATTTCCGCCTTCCCGTATCGACGCCCTTTCCCGCGCTTTCCACGAATTGTACAGGAGCAGTCGCCCGATTGCCGAGGTTGTCGAAGAATTGAAAAAAGGCCCAGAACCCTTGTTCCAGACCTTTTTCGACGATCATTGGTCCGGGACGCTTATACGCCCCTGATTTTTAGTGACAATCCTTAGTTAATCAACGATTTCGGGAATCCCGAATACCATGCGCTGTTTTGGCGATCGTATGCCTCGAACCCGCCGACTTTGGTGAATCCCCAATAGTGGTACGACATCCCGTATTTCTTTGCGGCTTCCACGGTTTCCTTGGCCCACTGGGCCTTTGCCGATGCAGATGGGAGTGGCTGGTCGGCTTCACAGACGTATCTGTTTTTGGTTGCTTGGTTCGTTCCGCCTGAAATCCCGAATTCACCCATGTTCATGGGAATGTAATCCGTGCCGTTCACATCGGGGTAGAGTTCTTTGGCCGTGGCCGTATATCCTTTGAAGTCGCTATCGGCCTTGTTCGAATAGGCCGCATCACCTACACAGTTATAACTGTGGCCCTGGTGGCTGAATGTGTAAGGCTCATAGTAGTGCCCGCTGAAGATGATGTTTCCGTCTTGCGGGAGTTTGAGTACGGTAATTTGGGCGAATTTCGCATAACCGCTGGACTCAAACATAATGGTCTTTTTCGGAGCGGCCGCGCGGATGGCCTGGTATGCACCGAGGAGTACGTCGTTGAGCGTTTCTGTGCTTGTAATGGTCGGCTCGTTGAAAATGTCAAACGCAATCATGGAATCGGGGAATGTGTTGAATTCTGTGGCGATTTGACGCCAAAGCTCGATGAAATGCGTCTTTTCGGCCTGGAAAAGGGCTACGGAATCGCCTTTTTTGCGTTGGGCACCCCCCGCAAGGGCGTTCAATTCGACGTAGTGATGGAAATCGAGAAGCACAACCAGCCCTTCGTTGATGGCTAGCGTGACGTCTTCCTTGACGCCTGCGAGACGATCCGGGTCAACAGTATGAGTCTCGTAATTGGAATTTTTCTGCCAACGAACAGGAAGGCGGATGGAATTGAAACCGGCTTCCTTGATTATCTTGAAGTCTTCATCTTTGATAGGGTTGCCCCAACCACCATCATCCTTGCCGTCGGAATCCCAGGAGTTGCCGAGGTTGATTCCTTTGCCGAGTCTCTTGTTCATGGCGCGTCCGGCAGAATAGTCGACGGGAATGGCGGTGACCTTCGATTCGCCGTTATTGTCCGTCGGAGCCACTGGAGGAGCACTGCTGTCGTCGCATGCAACGAGGGCACCTGACATGCCCATAATAGCAGAAATCGCAAAAAGCAAAAGTAAACTTTTTTTCATAGTACATCCTCCATTAGGGCTCTTTGTAAAAATACTTAAATTAAAAAGGTTACGGGGAGAAATCCCCAAAATAAAGTGTTTACGTAAGTAACCATGATTTGGGCCTCAAAAATCAGCCTTTAAGCGCGTCTTGCTTCTGTAAATCCGTCACATTTTTCTGCTATACAAATTCAATTGGTCAAAAAACAAGCTATATTGTAGCCAATCCGAATATGGAGACTTGTACCTATATGAATGGAAATTTGAAAAAAGCCGTCTGGACAGGTGCCCTCGCCGCACTGGTCCTCGCCTCTTCTTCTTTTGCAGGTTACGGGTTCAGTGATTATCGCGACCGTGACCAGTCCCGCTTCGTGAAGAAGCCTGCGAAGCCGTTCCGCCCCGATAAGGAAGTTGTCACGGTTGTTATGCGTGAAGCTATTCCGCGTGGTGGTGGATATACCTATCAGTATCCCCGTGAAAACCCCGAGCCGGTTCTTACGGACAAGTATGCCATGGAAGGCGCTCTTTCCATGGAAATTGAACTTATCGCAAGTGACTATTCCGGTGTGGCTATTTGTATCGCCGGTTCCGTGGACTTGACCCCGTACCTCGAAGAAGGTGTCCTTGAATTCTGGATCAAGGGTGCAAAGGGCGGCGAGAACGCCTTGTTTGTGCTGGTGGACGATGGTGTGAAGAGCGGTGGCGAATCCCTGCAGGTCAAGCTCCGCTCCAAGAGTCTTGGCGAGATTACCACGGAATGGAAGCATTTCAGCATTCCGCTGAAGCTCTTCGGCAATACGGGTGTTTACTGGGATGCCAAGAACACGCGCGAAGTGATGCTCCCGTTCGCCTGGGACAAGTTCAAGGGTTTCCGTCTCGAAGTCCGCAAGGATGAAAACGAATCCTTCAAGGTCTGGATAGACGATATCGTAATCAAGAAGCACGGCAAGCCGTACGAAGGCCCGGCTTACTATCCGTTCCGCAACGAGATTTAAGAGGATTTTATGCGCAAATCAGTATCTAGTATCTTACTCGTTTCTTGCCTCGGCGCGGCGTGGGCGCTTCCTCCGCAGTTGCAGCTCGATTCCCTTCATGCGGCTTTGGACACGATGTCCAACAACATGGAATCTACGTTGCTCGGCAAGGACGACCTGCCGCTCGCAGTTTCCGGCTACATGGCTTTCCGCCTGAAAAATTTCCAGTACTCCGAACCGAGCCCCTGGGTCAAGGACGACCGTGCCAGGACGGCCGTGGATGCTACGCTCAATGTGAACGTGGTCGCCATGCCGAACTCCTACATCACCTTGTTCACGAACCTGTCGTTCCCGTTCGACATGACGGGTACGCACACGAACAATCTGGCGAAGAACCCGACGAACGCACCGTCTAACGACGAACGTGTCCTCTACGACCACTCGACGGACTACTATTCCTCTACGCTTAACGAAGAATTCAACGTGGGCGTGGATATCCGTGCTGGCGTCTTCGGTGCCTACGTTACGGCAGGCGGTGTCATTTGGGCTAACGCCTCCCCGCTGACCATGTGGGAACGCGAAACCATGGCCCGTTTCTCCTGGCAGTACGAACTTTACGAAGACGAAAAGACTGTCAGTACGTATTACAAGGAAAAGTCTTTCAAGCCGGTTAAGGAAGGCGGCCGCGCATTCTGGACTAACCGCTCGTTCGGTGGAGTCTTTGGCAATGTGTACCAGATGCCTGCGAACATGAAGGCCCAGTTCCTCGTGTCCCAGCCGATGGATGCCGACATGGCAACCCGTGACGGTCTGCGTATGTACGGTGGCCAGCCGGGCGAACTTGAAATGATTGGTTCTTACGACTTGCGTGCAAGCGTTTATCATGGTCGTGTCGCCAAGGAAAAGATTGCGGACAATCTTACCGTGGGCGTCAACTATTTGGGCGTCCTCTATGACGATGGGACTATTTACGAACCGGAATTCCGCCGTCAATGGTTTGTTTCCGAATATGGTGTCCCGGTGCTTCTCAACAACCATGTCGGTTCTATTGATTTAAAGGGTAACGTTACTCCGAAGCTCTTCTTGATGACCGATGTTGCCTTGAACATGGTGGACTCTTCGATTTTCTACCAGTCCGGGCAGATAAAGGGTTATAGCGGAACGGATAGGACTACTGGTTTCTCGGCAGACGGAAACAAGGACAAGTGGGGCAAGCCTGAGATGGGCGTTTATGTGAAGGCTCAGAGCAAGCATATCGAAGGTTGGCCGATTACTCTCGAGGCTGCCTACTTTAGCCAGCATTTCTATTCTCCGTATGCTATTACGAACCCCTCTCGTTTCCCGGGATGGCGCAAGGACGAGGCTTACCTGAATGGCGGTTCGCTCCGTTATTCTCCCAACTTGGCCGGTGTCAACCTCAAATTGGAACCGACGTTCAATCGCGGTTACTTTGACTTGCAATATGGCCAGCATCGTCAGATTAAAAAAGGAAACGACGTTGTCGTATTCAACTACCGCTTGAATGGCCGCAACATGTGGGAGAGCTCGAACTCCTGGACCAAGCACAAACCTCTGTTTATTGCTGACTCCGGTAACTATAGCGGTCCTGCTTACGTAAACCGCGTGGGCGCCTCGATGAATGCCGATGATGGTGTCAAGCAGTATCGCCAGCGCGGTGGCCTGTACGGCGGAACGTGGGAACTTTGGGAATCCTTTGCTGCCTACGACGATGCCGAACAGATTCAAGAACAAACTGTTCCCATGCATGCCAAGTGGGAATCCTACTTCTCCTTCATGGGCGGTTACGACATCGGCCACTGGTTCGGTACCGACCGCAATATCATGATGACCGCTTTGCTCGCCCTTTCGGGTGTATCGAATTCCTTTGCTCCGCTCGCCGTGAACGAAAAGACCTTCGACATGTTGCTGTGGTCTTTCTACGGTCAGTTTGAACCGACCATCGCCATTACAACCAAGTTCCACATGGTGGGTATCCTTGGCCTCGAAACATTCCGTTCCGACAAGGCCTACATGGCAGAAGTGGCCTCCTCTTTGATTGAGGACAAGCACCCTTACTCGTCTGAAGTGAATCAGTACCTGTACAAGAAGGCTCCTATCAACTATAGGGAAACTGCCGTGGGTCTTGGTTTCGACTGGGACTTCGCCGACCGCGTCGGCTTGCACGTCCGCTACAAGTACATGACCCATTCCGACGAGACTGTTTCTATAAACGACTGGCATTCCCATTACATTTCCGCCGAAACAAAGGCGTGGTTCTAACGGAGGGTGCTAAAGATGAATATGAAAATGAAAAGAACATTGTTCATTCTCCTTGCTGCTTCGGTTGCGGCTTTGGCTAACCCGGTCAATGAGAATAAGGATTTGCTGGAAAGCAAAGCCGATTCGATAAATGCCAAGCGCGGATTTGAAATTGGCGGTGCCATCCGGGCTGTTGCACAGCGTTCTTCGTTCGATACGAAACAGGATCCGTCTGGCTCGATTCGACAGCCGACGGAGGAACGTAACGAGTTCGTCACGGCCGACATCGATTTCCGCTTCCGCCCCTACGAGGAAGTCCGAGCCAACGTGATGCTCCGCCTCGGTGGCGGTATGCAGGAATACTTCGCATCCGCAGCCAAAACGCTGACTGTCGCCTGGATCAATGTCGAAGGTAACGTCGGCAATTCGTTCTACTGGATTGTGGGTGATTTCCGCCAGCAGTATTCTCCGCTGACACTCTTCTTGCCGGGCATCGACATCATGTACGAACCGACGGTGTTCGCCCGCAAGCGCCACATGGCGCAGAAGGAACAGCTGATCGAAGGCAACCAGCGTAATTTGCAGGGTGCCAACATCCAGTTCCGCACTAGCTTGGGCGATGCTGTCGGAGAAATGAGAGCCGAGGCGCTCTTCGCTCGCGTTAACCGCACCTCCGTTCTGGACTTCAGCGGTGCCGAGGGCAATATCTTGCCGAACGGCTTGTTCGCCGGTTCGACCCAGGCGTCCAATATGGACAAGTGGTTGGCCGCAGGTAACCTCGAACTCCTCCCGCTCAACAAGAATCTCTATGTTGGTGTAACGCCAATGTACATCTTCGACAACAAGAATACTTACGCGCACAATGCTTACAGGCATCCTGTTGACGAAGATAATAACTACCAGCTTGGCAAACCTTATGAACGAGGCGATGTCAACCCGTTTGACACTTCTGCCCAGAACACGATTGTTGCAAGCGGTCGCCTTGGTGCAGATGTTGCCGGACTTCTCGGATCCAAGACTCTTGTGGCCGACCTCGTAGGCGAAGGAGCCATGTCGATGAACAAGATCGACAAGGTCAAGGATGACAAGATCAAGGAAGAAACCGAAAAGGGTATGGCTATCCTTGCAACGGCGAATGTTGGTTACAAGGTCGAGAACAAATTTGGTGCAGTTGTCACGGTGGACTTCATCCGCAACGATAGCGCCTGGTTCAACAACCTTGCCCAGTCTTCCAGTTTCTTTGCACAGAGAATCCTGAACTCCGATGTGGATTACGACCAGGTCCGCTTTGGCGTGAATGCCCCGCTGTACAGCACCTTTGATGCCCTCTACAACTTCTCCCCGAAATTCGCACCTGTGGCAACGTCCTTGGGTACGGACGACCAGAATACGAAACTCGGTCAGACGGAAAGCTACAACATCGCTCCTTATAACAAAAACTCTTGGACAACGAACGTATATACGCTTGCTCAGTTGCGCTTGCTTGAATCGTTTGCCGATCCGAACATCCAGCTTTCTCTCCCGAACGGTCTTGCTACGGCGAACCGCATGGGTGCTCGCGCAGTCTTGACGGGTAACTGGAAGGACCTTGCCGAACTCCAAGGTATGTTCAGCACCTTCAACCAGGTCAAGGCTATCAAGGCTGATAACCTCAAGGCTGCCAAGTATATGGAATATGGTGGCGGCGCCAAGTGGGACATCTTTAAGACAATCGGTTTCCAGCGTCCGCTTGAAATTTCTGGATCCTACAAACATTCCGAACGTTCCGTCGATTATGATCCTGCTCTTATGGGTGTCGGTGGCACTGCGGAATTCAAGAGCAACTTCATCAATGCCGGGCTCTACCTGCAGTACTTGCCGCGCTTGGGCTTCACTGCCGGTTTCCAGATGATTACTTCGGAAATCAACGATCAGCAGGCGCAGATGGATGCTGGCTTGACTTATCCCAATGTCAGCAGGAAGAAAAATCCGATTATGAAGGGTAATCAGAAACAGTGGATGGTCGGCTTGGACTACGCCATGGAAGAACACGCTTGGTTGTCGGTCAATGTAGGCCAGGTTAGGGTCAAGAACGAGTACAACTTGACTCTGGGCGGAACTCCGGGAACCTACAAGGTGGATGACGGGGTTTATTCCTACAAGGACTCCAAGGATCTGTCTATGAATTTGCCGGCGTATTACTATGTCGAGGAATCTGCAACTCCGACAAAGTTTGAGCATGAATTCACCCAGATGATTTTTGAAGCTTCCATTAATGTGGAATTTTAATGGGAGGTAGTTAAGATGAACTTCAATATGAAAATCAAAACAATCGCGCTGGTTTCCTCCTTCTTCTTTGCGGCCGGTTCCGCTATGGCTGCGGATCAGGATTCCATTGTCTCCCAACAGAAATCCTTGCTCGAAACATTGGATTCGCTGAACGATGCCGTTCTGGGCTTGAGGGTTAATGGTACCGCAAAATCCGGTGGCCTTACTTCCATAGCGAAATCTGACAATTTTGCCAAGGAATCTGCAACGCAAGAAAACCAGGCATATACCGACGTAGACCTTAAATTCGGAGCGAACCCAAGTGCCGAAACGCATGTCGATGTCCGCATGCGCTTGCATAAGGATTGGCAGAGTGCTTACGACGTGAACAATAACCCGGTTATTGGTCACTGGTTCTCGTACGATGGACTTATCCTCAATAAGCACCTGAATTTCAATCTCGGTTACATGCGTGTCGGTTACACTCCGCTCACCATCAGCACCCCGCAGCCGGATTTGTTGCAGGAACCGGAAATCCTCGCTTCCCACAGGGTCGAGGCTTTAGCTCGCCGTAACCTGGATACGACGGATCGGCGCCTGTTGCACGGCTTGAACGCCGAATACAACAGTGGCAAGATTGGCGTTGTGGACAATGTCTCTATGCAGATTACCGGGGCTCGCTTGCGTAACGTTGCCAAGAAGACCGACCAGGTGTTCTTCGATTTCGACTTTTCCGACCGTTATCTCCTTGCATCCCGTCTCGGGCTTGAAATTATGGGCTTCCGCCTCGGGGGCGATTTCTACAATGTTTCGGACCGCAAGTTGAGTCGTCGTTCGCATATGATTTTGGCGTCGGACACGGTATACTATGAGTATAACCGCGTCATTTCCGCCGAACTTGGATTTGCGAGCAAACCGCTGATGCCGTCGCTCCCATTGGAATTCGGTTTCAACGGTGAATTTGCCATGTCCAACTGGGATATGGATCGTGATTACATGAAAAAGGAAAAGGTGGAGAGCTATCTTTTGAATGTGGGACACAATCCCAAGGTGCCGGCAGATTCCTTCGTCTATTATAAGAAGGGTGAGGTTGATTCAAGTTTCAACTTTTCTGAAAAGGTTGCCGATGACAAGGGCAAGAGCTTCTATGTGGAACCCTTTGTTCGCGGAGATGTTGCCAATGTCGAATACGATGTGAAGGTTCGCTACTTGCAAACGGATGAAAAATTCTGGTCCGAGATGGCGGCGACTCCGTCTTACCGTGGCAATGCAATCGTGCTGAATTCGAATGCGTTGTATTCGAGCGCGACCGACAGCATGATTGTTGCTAACTTCGGTTCCTCCAGCTTGGAAAACCTCTATTTCAATGTCTACAATGCGGTGACCTTGAATGCGACGAACCTCATGACTTCGAAATCCAAAAACGCCCTTTCCAAGAAGGACGAAAGTGATTTCCTCTATTCCCGCCTTTACAACAACTATAAGGATGGGCATTTCTACCGCAATGGTTATTCGGCTGCTATCCTGAAGCGCTCCGAGATCGAGTCGGACATGTTCGCTCTCGACCCGACAATCAGTCTCGCTATGCCTTATGGTGATGTGACCCCCGATCGCAAGGGTGTCAAGGCATCCCTCGCCGTGAACTGGAACGATATTGTCATGTTCGATGCCCGCTTCGACATGCTGACCCAAGGCAAGAGCGTCAAGAGCGTGGATGTCGATGACAATACGGGTGCTATCAATGTCGTTACCGAAGAAAACAAGTTCAAGCGCTACGCTGCCGGTTTAGGTTTCGATATTGGGCAGCTCCTGGCTTTGGACCGCAAACTCCTCATTCAGGGGTCCTACGACCATTCCGAGGAAAGCGCAAGCCTGAAGCGCAAGGCAGACCGCATTATGGGCGGTGTCACCTTGAACGTGTGGGGCCCGATTTCTCTCTTGGGTAGCATGCAGATGTTCAACAAGGAATTCGGGAAGACTGGCTTTGTCATTGCCGACGGCCTTGCTACTATAACCAAGAGCAAGGAAATGCTCACTCTCGAAGGTTTCCGTCTGAGAATCGCTCCTGCCTCCTACCTGGATTTGCAGGGTGGGTACTTGAAGAACGATGTTACCTATAAATCTATGGATGAGGCCGGCGCTATGAAGGAGTCTACGCTTTCTGTAGGCAAGATGGTTGCTTCCGCCGACATAACGGTTAATTTCTAAGGAGTCTTGAAAATGAAAAAAATGTACCAAGGCTTGATGATTATTGCAATGGCGGCTCTTGTGGGTTGTTCTTCCATGGAAGTCAACGATGTAGATGCCGTGGCTGAGAACTATCCCAGCGATTTCGATGGTTCTGTCTATTTGCAACTACACCCGGTGCTGCTGACAATGCAGATCCAGGATTACGTTGCAGATAGAAATGCGAAACTCAAGGCATCCATGGATGCCGATGCCTACAAAGCTCTGGTAGCGGAAGATTCGCTTGCCTTTGTTCAGGATACGGCATCCTTGCGTAGGTTTTATACCAGTTCGCGATATGCCGACTTCCCTCAAGAAAAATGGGATTCCCTTTGGATTGAAAAACAGGATACGAATGTCATAGAAGTCAAGGAAACCGTGATTACGAAAGTCACCTTGGATTCCCTGGACTCGGCGGGTACTGCGTATGCCCAGTTGCCCATCTATGTCGATAGCGTTGCTTTTGATACGGCCGGCATGATTCAAACTGTTTATGGTAAGCTGGACACAACTGAAGAGGCCGAGGCCATAGAGGTTGAAATCGACAAAATTACGGTAAAGGTTAATTCCAAATCGATCAAGAGAGATACCGTAACTAGGGATTCAATCGAAATTACCCCGGTACCTCCTGGCATTGATAAATCGGTAACCCGTTATACTTTGCCCTACAACATTTACGGGGTGGATAAAGATATCGATACGTTGAATGTCATTATTCCGGATGCCGAGGCCGCTACTCTCCAGTTTGTCGCTTATGGTCAAAGTCATGGCTGGGCCTATCGCCGTTGCCATGAGAGCGAAAAGGGCAATGAGGAAGCCGGCGAGGTTACTTATCCTACAAAGAAATTGTACTGCGATGACAACGGTGTAGTCCGTGAAATTAAGTAGGCGAGGTATTTATATGAATCTGAAAGTAGTTGCTTTGGCGTTAGCTTTGGGATGTGCCGTTTCGGCACAGGCTGCCGCTGACAAAGTAGTCGGATACTTCCCGTATTGGAGCCAGTATTCCCAGTTCTACCCGAAGGACATTCGTTACAACACCGTGACGCACGTCCATTATGTGTCCCTGATGCCGGGCGAAGACGGCTCGCTTGCTTTCGTTGACGAGAACGATGTTGCGAATTTCAAGGATTTGGTCAAGTTCACAAAGGAAAATGGCGTGAAGTTGGTCGTTTCTGTCGGTGGTGCCGAAGCCGAGGGCAACCTGAAGGCTATCGCCTCTTCCGAGGAACTTCTCCCGACGTTCGTTTCCAATGTCAAGAGCTGGCTCGATAAAAACGGCGGCGACGGTGTCGAACTGGATTGGCAAAACATCACTGCCGAGGATGCCGAGGACTATTCCAAGCTGGTCAATGCACTGGTGAGCGAGATGCCCGGCATGATTGTCGCCTCGTCCATGTATCCGTACATGGCCCAGGAAGCCTATTCCGCCGAGACGATGAACAAGCTCTCCTACATCGACGTGTTCATGCCCGACCAGATGACGGAAGAATCTTCCGAGCTCGTCCCGAACCAGGGTGCCACCAAGATTCACGAAATGCTTTCCATGGTGAGCGACATGGGTATAGAGAAGGATAAGCTTCTCCCCGTGATTTACCTGTATGGCAAGTCTTTTGTCGGCGCTACGGGTTATGGTTCTTCCCACCAGGGTTTCGGTAGCGGTAACGAAGGTTACCTCGGCTATAACGAACTGATGGGCAAGTTTGACGAACCCGACTACAAGGTCACTTTTGACGAAGATTCCAAGTCCGAATTGGCTGTGAGCGCTTCCGAAGCGATTGTGTTCATGGGGATCCCCTCCGTGAAGGCTGTTGCCGAAGATGTCAAGAGCGAAGGCTTCAGTGGTGTGGCTGTGTACGAACTCGACCAAGACCATCACGAACCGATTGTTTCGCTTCTTGTGACCATTGGCCTGCAACTTCGCCCGAACGTCAACTACAAGGCTACCAAGAAAAAGTAATTCGTTCGGCTTCAGTAAAGCATTTAATAGAGAAATCCGTCCTGTGGGACGGATTTCTTTGTTTAGGAGAGAATTTTTTGCCTGCAAAGGCCTTGCGGTATGGTTTTAGGCTATATGGATTCATAAACAAAGCCTCACCAGTCGGTGAGGCTTTGTGAAACTTCCGATTTGCCGGTCTAGCGCTTGTTCCAGCGGAGTTTTGTCGCTTGGCTGCCTTGGCGTACGATTGCGACGTAGGAGCCGTTGGAAAGGCCCTTTAACTGCACGGAATGGGTCCCGGTGGTGTAGCGTTCCGATTGGCTCAGTACGCGGTTGCCGATGGCATCATAGACTTCCAGCTTGACCATTCCGGCTTTCTCTGTACTGAACGAGAGCGTGTTTCCGTTTATCTGGGCGCTGAGGCCGCGAGCGATTGTGATAGAGGGGCGAATGGCGTCATCTTCTATTACCTCTTCCTCTTGCTGCTGGTCCTTGTTCAAGAATGCCTGGTGCTCGGCCAGGTTGACTGCCTTGCTGGCATCGCCGATGGTAACGACTATGGAGACTTCCTTTGCCTGGTATAATTCTGTTTCTTCGACTGTGGCCGTGACGGTGACTATCGCATTCTGGTCTCCTGCGACTAGGGTGGACCCGTCGCGTGTCAGATATTTCGATGTCGGTTCACCGTCGAACGTGTAGGTGATTTTTGTTCCCTTCATTGTCGTATCGAGGACAATCTCTTCCACTTTTCCCCCGAGAGGGATAGTCACGTTCTTGAAATCGGGTGTTATTCTGTTGTAACCCTTGGTATAGGAGAAAATAATAGTGTCCTGCATTGCCCTGTAACCGGTCACGGCGGGTGCCGTTGCGACAATCTTTGCATCGCCGAAACTATTCATCTGGAACATCCATACCTTGTTGTTGTACAAGTCTCCTGCGCAGGATGCAATCTTGCATACCACATTTTTGACTTCAATGATTTCCGGGTTTAAGGATTTGAGCGTGAATGTAGCTCCTTCGATAGTTTTATTGCTTTCTGTCAGCGCGTATTCTTTTTTACCGTCTTCGTCATAGTCTTTTAATTGGGTAGAAGTTTTTTCGTTCCAACAGTCGCTGTTGTAGGCGCATCCTCCATTGGAGAAGTTGCGAATCGTCTGCCCGGCAACCTGGTCGACGTTTACGACCGATTCGGACCCGTCGTTGCCGGTGAGGATTGCGAAACCGTAGTCATGGATATCAAGTGTCGAGCCGGAAACAGATACGACTGCCTCGTTGCTGGAGGTATAGGTGCAACCCGATTTAAGCGCGTCGGTGACTTGCGCTACAGTCTGCTTGACATAGACGCTCTTGAATGCGCAGCTACCAGTGTTCTTGCCCTTGACTAGAGAATCGGCCCAGTTGCGCCCGTTCTTGGTGAGGTATTCCTTAACAATGTTCCCGGAAGTTGTGTATGTAGCCGACGAAAGAAGACCGTAGTTGTTGAGCGGTTGTTTTCCTTCGAACATGGCCGATTTTTCGCTCTTGTTGTCCGTGGCGCTTGTCAGCTGGCGGAAACTCCAGTTGCAGTTGGGAATCATCTTCTGGTCCATGTAGCTGGTCCATTCGTTTGTGGCGCTGGTATTCGGGTTCCCGTCACCGTCTGCATTGGTTGTGCCCCATTCGCTAATGAACACTGGGTACCCTGCATTCAGGGCCTGGTCAATCCTGCCGCTGTAAGAGCCCTTGGAATGTGTTGCTGCGTAAAAGTGCAATACGTAGGCGATGTTTGTTGAATTTACGGGGTCCGACGCTCCATTCTGCGGATTTTGCGACCAGGTCGGCGTGCCTACGAGAATCAGATTCTGCGTGTTGTTGCGAATGACGGGACAGATGGTGTTGGCGTAGCTTTTGACCGCGCCCCAGTTGCCGCCGTTTCCGTCAACAGGTTCGTTGAAGATTTCGTAGATGACGTTCGGCACGTCTTTGTACTTTTTGGAAACCGTTTCGAAAAATGTCTTTGCGAGGGATGTTTCCTTGTGGGCGCGGTGGCTATGCCAGTCGATAATGATGTAGACATCGCTCTCGATGGCGGCCGCAACCATGTTGTCGATCAAATTGAGACTGTTGTCCGGGGCGCCTTTGTACGAACTTTCACTTGTCAACTCGTTTGTTGTGCCTCCGTCGCTATCGTAGTATTGAACTCCAAGCGCGAAACGGAATACATCAATTTTGAGGTTTTCGGCGGCCCAGGCGATAACGTTCTTGTTGTAGTAGGGTTTCCCTGTGCCATCGGCCCAAAACAGGCTTACTCCGCGGAGCATCACCTGTTGATTGTTCTTTTCGCCGATAATCTTGTTCCCACTGGTGTGGAGAGCTCCGTAATAAGATACGGGGCCGACGCGTTTGGGAGTGCAGTCGACTGCTGCCGCGAATGTGGGGGCAGTGACAAACATCGCCAGACATAAGAGTAATTTTTTCATTTTCATAGTTTCGTTCCTGTTTTGCTATTTCAAAATAATGCTACCTGGACCCAATCGCATACACTATATTAGAAAAAAAATGGTTACGGTCGTAAACGCGTTTCGTTGAATTTCCCGTAACACCTACCATGAAAATAAATTCGTGCGTCCATTTCGGCGATAGGGTAGACTCATAAAATATGTTATTTTTGTGATATGGTGATTTCCCGCACATAGTCGTTTGGAAGGTGATTTCCTTTTTATGCAAAAAAAAGTGTTCCAAATTACAAATCAGCCTAAAAATGCTTCAGATTGTAAATATTTGCTAAAAAAACGGATTTTTCGTGCTTTTTTTATTTAAATAGAATATATTAGCGCCAAAACTAGCCTCCGATAGGAGCAAACCCCTTAACAAAGAGAGAGAATTATGAATAAGAAAATTCTATGCACAACTGCAATGGCCATTGCCGCAACGTCTGCATCTGCATGGCTTTGGGATGGTCTCACGGAAAAGGTCCCTGTAGGTATGGACAATGATACCAAGACTGGTGGCTATTGGTTCGACTATGGTGACGGCGACAATGGTGGTCAATCCGCTTTCCAATATGACGTTGATAAGGGTCCTGAAAAATCCATGGGTCCGATTATTGACGAATGTCAGGGTATGTGCGGTTCCTTCACTCTTGCACAGGGTACGTTGACTTATCCTCCGTTCCTTGGCATCGGCTTCAACATCGTCGGTGAAACAAGTGCAGAAGACCCCACTCCGGCCGCGGGTGATGCTACCGAATGGGGTGGTATCTGTATCGCCTATTCGTGCGATGCGGCTCCCTCGCTCGAATTGGGCCTCGGTGATGCTGTAGACAAGTCTCTCGGTTACGACGTTCCGGTAAAGCAGTTGGCCAAGGCCTCTGATCCTGCAACGGGTAAAGTCGTGCAAATTCCATGGGAAGAATTCGATCAGCAACATTGGGACGATGAGAAGGTCATCACCACGGCAGATGCTATTAAGCAGTTGGTCGCTATCAAGTTCAAGATTCAGGCTAACGATATGACGGGTAGGTTCCGTATTTCCCAGATTGGTTCTCTTGCGGCCGGTTGTCAGTATGTTGCGGTAGATCCTGTCCCGAATCCGAATCCGACGGAGCCGGGTGATGATGCTGTCAAGGGTGTCCGTTCTGTTTCCGGTGTGAAGGCCATGGTTTCGGGCCGTACGCTCTCCTTCTCTGGCATTACTTCCGATGCCTCTGTTGAGCTTATCAGCCTCCAGGGTCGCGTTGTCAAGAAGGGCATGATCAAGGGCGCCTCTTCGCTCGATCTTTCCTCTGTTGACGCCGGTGTCTACATGGTCCGCGTTTCGGGCAAGTCTGTTGACTATAGCAACAAGATTGTCCTGAAGTAATTATCAAGGATTGGAAGGGGGAGTCGCCGGTGCGGCTCCCTTTTTTTGTTCTTTTCGGCAAATACATTTATCGGGGTGCGTTGGGTCACGCGAGATGGCGTTTTTCTGTTACAATGTGTCAGAAAAAGCTTTATAAATGTATATTATGAAGAAAATGAGGTCTTGTATGTCCGCTAAGAAATTCATGTTCTCGTTGCTCTGCGCTTCCCTTTTGGGAATGGTCGCCTGTGGTGACGATAAGTCCGATTCCGCTGATACCAATCCCGTTGTTCCTCCGTCTCCGACTTCTTCGGCGGATCCTGTGGATTTGTCAGGGCAGTCTTCTGGCGTTGAACCTGTTTCATCTTCGCCTTCGCCTGCCACGACGTCTTCGCCTACGCCAACCTCGTCGGCAGAGGTCACGCCGCCTCCGCAATCCGGCGATTATGCGACATTGGCGACATCGGCCAATGTGAGTATTCCTGGTGCATGGTACGATAGTTGGAAGGCCAACCATTATTCAACGCTCGAAAAGGATGCCACCTATTATCCGTCGCTCTCAAGCGATTTCGAAGAGATTTTCAAGGGGGATTTCCTCCCGGCAGGCCGTGTCGTATGGCAATCGTCCACTCAATATCCGAAATGCAAAGTTGCCGATGCTACGAATAACCGTATGAAGAACCGAGCCTGCACGGTGTCGGAAGGTATAGGGTACGGCTTGTTGCTTTCGTATTTCAATAATGATTCCGAAACGTTCACCCGCCTTTGGAACTACAACCGCGCATACAGGGATTACAGTGGTCCCGGTAATCTTATGCCGTGGATTGTACCCAGTTTCTCTTACGTTATTATTGACAAGGGAAGCGCGACGGATGCCGACTTGGATATAGCGACAGCGCTAATCCTGATGTACTACAAGACAAAACTTGAACCCTACAAGACGGATGCACTGGCCATTATCAATGACATTTGGACGTATGAAATCGAGCCGAATTCCAAACAGATTCTTTCGGGCAATACGGGCATGTGGAACGGCAAGGGTGATACTGAAATTACGTACAACTTAAGTTATTTCTCTCCGGTGGCACTTCGCCTGTTTGCGCTGGTAGATACGGCCCACGACTGGAATGGCGTCTTGGATGCGATGTACACCTACATGGCTAAGGTGCAGGATGGCGGTACTGGTGTGTTCCCGGATTGGAGCAATGCTGCCGGTGTTGCTGTCAAACCACCTAACAATTCTGCAGATGCCACTTATTTCCGTTTCTACAACGAAAGCGTACGTATTCCGTGGCGCATCGCTTGGGACTACTACTGGTTCCAGGATTCCCGTGCGGCGACTGTGTTGAACAAGCTGAACAAGTTCATTGTGGATAAGTCCTCTGGCGACGTGAAAAGCACTGCCTTGGGCACGAATTATTCCTGGAACTTGAGCGTGGGTGCCGACAAGACGCAGACCTCCGTGATGGGGATGTGGCTCGCTGCTTGGTGTGCGACCGGTATTGCCGGCAATTCGACTTGGTTGAATGCCTGCACGACCGAACTCAATACCAAGAAGTTAAGCAATACTACGGCTAGTTACTTCAACGACATTCTTATGGTGATGTACAGCCAGTTGTTGAACGGCCAGTTCGTGAAACCGTTCTAGTTTTTAGAGTATAATTCACAATGTTTTTTGGCCGTTGGGGTTTTCCGGCGGCCTTTTTGTATATTCTAGGCATATGGAAAGTGATTCTTTAATCGAAAATGACGCTACGGTAGATTCCTCTGCGCCAGAACAGGTGCTCCCGTCACCGGAGCAGCTGGGTATTTCGGTTTCATCAAGCCCTGTGCCCGAATTGACCGTGGGCGACACGTTCGATTACCAGGTAACGGTGAGCTGGAGCGTGCAGGGGAGTTCCCTGCTCGTGGTTCCCGTGAGTTCTGCGACGGCTAAGGGCTTGGCCCAACTCGGCATGTCGCAGGAATCGGCGCGGTCCGTAAAGGACGGCGCCGAGATTGCCTCGATTACGTTCACCTATAAACTGATGGCGCAGGACACGGGCAACCTGAATATCCCTGCGCTCCGTTTCGAGATTCCCACGGCACTGGGGTCTTCGATTGACTTGCGCAGTGAATCCGTGCCCGTGCGCGTGGAGTCGCCTTTTAACCCCCTGCCGTTGGCAGTGGGCGCGGCAGTCGCTGTTTGCGTGCTTTTGGCCGGCCTGTGGCGCACTCGGCGTCGCGCGGCGGCACGGGCCGCGGAGGCGGCGAAAAGTGCGGCCGAGCGCTCTCTCCGCGAACGTATGGACGTGCTGAAACAGCGTGTGAACGTCGCCGACAGCCGCGAGTGGCTCTTGGAATTGGAAAGCGCCTGCAAGGAATACGCTCAGGAAAAACTAGGCCTTGCCGCAGCCGACGTGAACCTGGAGTCCTTAATGAAGGATGGCAAGCTCGAAGGCTGGGAAACCCTAGTGGAAGAGTTCGCACACGCCCGCTACGGCGGCGGCCAGCGCGACGGATTCCAGAACCTCGAAACATGGAAAGCCGCCATACGGCTCATGGGAATAAAAGAAGAATAAGAAATGCAACAAAAAGGCCGCGACTTAAGTCGCGGACTTTTCTAAAACCCGGATCCTTCTCTCATACCTCAAAGGGAGCGAAGCGACCGACCTCACGCCTCATGGCTCAGAAGTAAGCTCTGCTTACTTCTGGTGTGCCTTGAACCACTTGATGAGCCCGTTGGTGGAGCTGTCGTGGTTCAGTTCGGCGTCGGCCTTGGCGAGTTCAGGAAGGATCTTCTTCGCGAGCTGCTTGCCGAGTTCAACACCCCACTGGTCGTAGCTGTTGATGTTCCAGATAACGCCCTGGACGAAGATCTTGTGTTCGTACATGGCGATGAGGGCGCCGAGCGTTTCCGGAGAAACGTAGTCCATCATGATGGAGTTTGTCGGCTTGTTGCCTTCGAACACCTTGTGCGGGGCGAGGAATGCGATTTCTTCTTCGCTCTTGCCGTCCTTGCGGAGTTCTTCCTGGGCCTGGGCGAGCGTCTTGCCGTTCATCAAGGCTTCGGGCTGTGCAAAGAAGTTGGAAAGCAGCTTCTGGTGATGGTCGCCGACCTTGTTGTGGCTGTTAGCCGGGGCGATGAAGTCGCAAGGAATCATCTTGGTGCCCTGGTGAATCAGCTGGTAGAAGGCGTGCTGGCCGTTGGTGCCCGGTTCGCCCCAGAGGATCGGGCCGGTCTGGTAGTTCACGCGCTT
>Ga0310690_10000160_pt1 | contig 155522 bp, 102 predicted proteins | sample AusTroGonzalo_MG_2_FD_207661 | JGI IMG/M metagenome (GOLD analysis project Ga0310690, IMG submission 207661) | Bovine rumen microbial communities from tropical cattle in Woodstock, Queensland, Australia - Gonzalo_04 (v2) (version 2) | ecosystem: Host-associated > Mammals > Digestive system >...
ACCCAAAGAAACAATCAATCTAACTTAATATGAAAAAACTAAATCTAATCCTTTTATCCCTGATGGTCAGCCTGTTCGCTTCGGCACAGACCATCGAGAAGACCTATTATCTGGGTCAGCCTACCGTAAGTCAAATCCAAGGTTACGAACAGATTCAGTTCGCAGGTTGTATGCAGTCAGCCCTTGCCGGTCAGCCTTCATTGCCTTGGCACAGCGTCAGCCTGATGCTGCCTCAAGGCACGGAAGCCGTCAGCATCGAAGTGGAACTCTCCGATTTCCAAACACTGGAAGGTTACTACCACCTCTTCCCTTACCAGTCGGCCCTCACCTACTCCAACCCGGTGCGCAAGCAGATTGAGAAGGACGAGGCCCTCTATGCCTCGAAGAGCGTCTATCCTGCCCAAGCCTACGGCAACCTCACCACGCAATACATGAACGGCGTCGGATTCGCCTTCTCGGCCTTCACGCCCGTGCAGTATGTGCCTTATACCGGCGAGGTGAGATATGCCACCAAGGCCACTGTCAGGGTCACGACGGGTGCCGCCAAGTCGGACCAATCCCGCCGCCTGTGGCTCAACGGCGACAACGCCTCGCGCATCATGCGTCTCGCCCAGAACCCTGAGATGTTGCAGACCTACAATAGTAGAGGTCGCGTCGTGGGCGGTTACGACCTGCTCGTGGTCACCAAACAACAGTGGCTCGATGCCTTCGACGACTATGTGGCATTCTACCAAGCCCGTGGCCTCCGCACCCATGTTGTCAGCCTTGAATCCATCACCAGCACCATGAGCGGACAAGACAACGCCGAGAAGCTGCGTAACTACATCATCCAAGAATACGAAAACAACGGCATCATGATGGTGAACCTCGCCGGCGACGTGCCCGACATCCCCTACCGCGGCTTCTACTGCGACGTGCTCACGGGTGGCGAACACCAAACCGACAACGACATCCCTGCCGACCTCTATTATGCTGCCCTCGACGGCACCTGGAACGACGACAACGACAACCGTTGGGGTGAGATTGGCGAAGACGACCTGCTGCCCGAAATCGGCATCGGCCGCATGTGCTTCAGCAGCCAAGAGGAGTTGAACAACATGTTCCATAAAGCCATGACCTATCAAAGCGACCCCGTCTTGGGCGAGTTCCGCGATGTCATCATGGCTGGTGAGCACCTCTACGACAACCCGGTGAGCAACGGCAGCCAATACCTCGAGCTGCTCATCGGCACGCACGACGACAACGGCTACACCACCACTTGCATCCCTGAAGAATACAACTTCACCCGCCTCTACGAAGAGGAAGGCAACTGGAGCGGCTCGTTGCTCCGTAGCGCCATCAACCAAGGCACGCAATATGTCCACCACGACGGTCATGCCAACACCAACTATGTGGCCGGATGGTATAACAACGACATCACCAACAACAACTTCAGTGGCGTGAATGGCGTAGACCACAACTACACCTTCTTCCACACCTCGGGTTGCATCTGCGGCGACTTCAGCAGCGACTGCATCCTGGAGCGCATGACCAAGATCGCCAACTTCGCCGTGGCCACCTTCGGCAACTCACGCTACGGCTGGTTCAACGAAGGCCAGACCGAAGGCCCCGCCATCCACCTGCACCGCGAGACGGAAGACGCCTACTACCACGACCGCATTCCTTACGGCGGCATGGCCATGAGAGAAGGTAAGATAGAGACCGCCCCATGGGTCACCGCTCCCGGGCAATGGGAAGAAGGCGCCCTGCGCTGGAACTTCTACGACCTCAACATGATGGGCGACGTGGCCGTCAGCCCTTGGCACGACGAGCCTTTCACGCCCGATGTCAACTACACCTCTGAACTCCTCGTCGGTATGACCTCGATGGATGTCACAGTCACCAGCAACGGCGACGGGTTGAAGAACTTCCGTTGCGCCCTGTTCCACGGTGCAGATATGATCGGTGTGGGCTACACCGACGAAAACGGCAACGTCACCATTGAGTTTGCCGAGCCTATCGACTTCGTCGACGAGATGAGTCTCATCGTGACTGGCTGTGACGCATGGCCGCAGACCTTGCCCGTCCTTACCCTACCCGGCAACTGCGCCTATATCATCTACGACAGCTACGAAATCAGCAACGGCGCCCAGCCTGACTTCGGACAGAGCATCGCCCTCGACATGCAATTCAGGAACGTGGGTACCGTGACCGCCAGCAACGTCACCGCCACCCTCAGCACCGAATGCGAATACCTCACCCTCACCGATGCCACCGAGACCATCGAAAGCATCGAAGGCGGCGCCACTGTCACCCTCGAGCAGGCTTTCGCCTTCGACATCGCCGACGACGTGCCCAATATGACCCAGGCCAGCTTCACCCTGACCTGCACCGACGGCACCGACACCTGGGAGAGCAGCTTTAACCTCCCCCTCTATGCTCCTGAGTTCGCCGTGGTCGGCACCGTCATCGAAGACGGCGACGGCAACGGCCATGTCGACCCGGGCGAGACCGTCACGGCCCACATCACCGTCAAGAACGCTGGTATGGCGACTGCCCCTGAGACCCTGTTCAACATCATCTGCGACTTGCCTGAAATCAGCTTCGAGCAGAGCGAGTTCCCGCAAGGCACAGTGGAGGCCGACGACGAGTTCACCGTCGACTTCGTCTTCACCCTCTCCGAAGAAGTCGAACTCGGCGTGGCCTATGAGATTGGCTTCAACGTTACCTCAGGCAACTACGCCACCGAGGGCAGCTTCGGCTTCATGGTCGGCAATGTCATTGAAGACTGGGAGACCGGCGACTTCAGCATGTTCGATTGGGAGAACGACCCCAGCAGTCCTTGGACCGTGGTCACCGAGAACCCCTATGAAGGTAACTATTGCGTCAAGTCGGGCAGCATCGGCAACAATGCCAGCTCTCGATTGAGCATCACCCTCGACGTGCGCAGCGAAGGCGAGATCAGCTTCTACAGGAAGGTCTCGTCGGAAAGCGGCTACGACAAGCTCTACTTCTTCATCGACGGCGTCGAACAAGGCGAATGGTCGGGCGAAGTGAGTTGGGGCGAAGAACACTACACTCTTACTACTGGACAGCACGAACTTGCATGGATCTACGAAAAGGACGTCTATGTCAGTAGCGGCAGCGACTGCGCCTGGCTTGACAACATCCTCTTCCCGCCCACCAATACCATCACCGTGACGCAGGAAAACGAGATGAACAGCATCGTCCTCTACCCCAACCCGAACCACGGACAGTTCAGCCTCATCCTCCCCGAGGAAAACTGCGACATCATGATCTACAACAGCCTCGGCCAACAGGTATACAGCCATCAAGCCAATGGCATGACCACCCTCAACCTCGAAAGATTGAACAGCGGCATGTATTTCGTCACCGTGAAGTCGGCCAGCGCTGTCAGCACTTTGAAGTTTGTGAAGGAATAAAGTACTTTTAACACTATGGAAAAAGCCTCGAGATTTAGGTTTCGAGGCTTTTTTCTTTCTCAAATAAAAAAAATGGCCATCCTATTGCGTAGGTTTTTACAAATCACTATCTTTGCAACTTAATTTTTCGAGAGAAAGAATATCAGTTAAATCACTAATAATCAATTAAAACAATGACAAAGTACGTTTACACCTTTGGCGGAAAGACCGCTGAAGGCAATGCTTCGATGAAGAACGAGTTGGGCGGCAAGGGCGCCAACTTGGCCGAGATGTGCTTGCTCAAGCTGCCCGTACCGGCCGGCTTGACCATCACCACGGAATGCTGCACCGCCTACTATCAGAACAACTGCCAACTTCCTGCCGGCTTGATGGACGAGGTCCACGCAGGCATGAAGAACATGGAAAACATCATGGGCATGAAATACGGCGACCCCGAGAACCCGCTGCTCGTCAGCTGCCGTTCCGGCGCGCGCAAATCGATGCCCGGTATGATGGACACCGTGCTGAATATCGGTCTTTGCTCCAAGACCATCCCTGGCCTCATCAAGAAGACCAACAACCCCCGTTTCGTGTATGACAGCTACCGTCGTCTCATCATGATGTACGCCGACGTCGTCATGGAGAAGGCCGAGGGCATCGAGCCCGCCGACGGCAAGAGCATCCGCAAGCAGTTGGATGACATGCTGGACGCCTACAAGGAGAAGATGGGTTACAAGAGCGACACCGAGCTGAAGGCTGAAGAGCTTCAGATGTTGGCCGAACAATTCAAGGTCCGCATCAAGGAAGTGCTCGGCACCGAGTTTCCGGATGACGCCGAGGCTCAGCTGGAAGGCGGCATCAAGGCCGTGTTCAAGAGCTGGAATGGTAAGAAGGCCATCTCCTACCGTCGCATCGAGGGTATTCCGGACGACTGGGGCACTGCCGTCAACGTGCAGACCATGGTCTTCGGTAACATGGGCGAAGGCTCCGCTACCGGCGTGGCATTCACTCGTAACCCCGCCACTGGCGACAACCAGTTCTACGGCGAATGGCTCATCAACGCCCAAGGTGAAGACGTCGTTGCCGGTATCCGTACCCCCAACCCTTTGAACGACGACACCAAGAACGAGCAGAACAAGCACATGCAGTCGATGCAGGAGCTGATGCCCGAGACCTATAAGGAACTCTGCGAGGTGCGCCGCATCCTCGAAGAGAACTACCACGACATGCTCGACATCGAGTTCACCATCCAGGATGGCAAGCTCTACATGCTGCAGTGCCGTGTCGGCAAGCGCACTGGCGTTGCCGCTCTGACCATGGCCCTCGACATGCTGAAGGAAGGCCTCATCGACGAGAAGGAAGTCGTCATGCGCCTCACCCCCGAGCAACTCGACGAGCTGCTCCACCCCATCCTCGACGCTGCCGACGAGAAGAAGCATGACGTCATCGCCAAGGGTCTGCCCGCAGGTCCTGGCGGTGCTGTCGGTAAGATCGCCCTCACCAGCGAGAAGGCCAAGGAATACCGTGCCGCCAAGGTGGCCAACATCCTGGTCCGTGAGGAAACCAACCCCGAAGACGTCGAAGGCATGCGTGCCGCCGACGGCATCCTGACCGCCCGTGGCGGTATGACCTCACACGCCGCCCTCGTGGCCCGTGGCTGGGGCAAGTGCTGCATCGTGGGCTGCGACGCCGTGAAGATCGACCTCGAGAAGGGTATCGTGAAGATCGGTGACATGCAGTTCAAGGAAGGCGACACCATCAGCCTGAACGGCTCGAAGGGTTGGGTCTATGCCGAGCCCGTCGCCATGATCAACGCCACCGAGAACCCGCTGTTCCAGCAGTTCATGGCCTTGGTCGACAAGTACCGCAAGATGGGTGTCCGCACCAACGCCGACAACCCGGAAGATGCCCAGAACGCCGTCAACTTCGGTGCCGAAGGTATCGGCCTGTTCCGTATCGAGCACATGTTCTACGGCAAGAACAGCGAAGAGCCGCTGGCCAAGCTGCGCAACATGATCCTGGCCAACACCACCGAAGAGCGTGTGGCCGCCTTGAACGAGCTCGAGCCTTACATCAAGAGAGCTGCCAAGGGCACGCTGAAGGTCTTGAACGGCAAGCCGTTGACCTTCCGTCTGATGGACCCGCCCTTGCATGAGTTCGTGCCTCATACCGAAGAGAAGCAACGTGCCCTCGCCAAGGAGCGTGGCATCAGCTTCGAGGAGATCAAGAAACGCATCGACGCCCTCAACGAAGTGAACCCGATGATGGGTCTGCGTGGCGTCCGCCTCGGCATCGTCTATCCCGAGATCACCGAGACCCAGTTCCGCGCCCTGTTTACGGCCACCGCTGAACTGATGGCAGAAGGCTTCGACCCGCATCTGGAGATCATGGTCCCGCTGACCATCAACGTCAAGGAGCTTGAGCACCAGAAGGCCATCGCCGACCGCGTGAAGAAGGAAGTGGAAACTGACCTGGGCGTGGAGATCAACTACCTCTACGGCACCATGATCGAGATCCCGAGAGCCACCCTCGTGGCCGACCAGATCGCCAGCGTGGCCCAGTTCTTCAGCTTCGGCACCAACGACCTCACCCAGATGACCTTCGGCTTCAGCCGCGACGACGTCAACGCCATCGTGAAGGACTACATCAACGAGAAGATCATCCCCGCCGACCCGTTCAACACCCTCGATCAAGAAGGCGTTGGCCAGTTGGTGAAGTTGGGTGTCGAGCGTGGCCGCAGCCAACGCGCCAACCTGAAGTGCGGCGTGTGCGGTGAGCACGGCGGTGACCCCGCTTCGGTACACTTCTTCTACAAGGCCGGCTTGAACTACGTCAGCTGCTCGCCGTTCCGCGTGCCCGTCGCACGTCTGGCCGCAGCACAGGCTGCCATCGAAGAAGAGAGAGCCAAGTAAGAATTAAGGATTAATTGACAATTGACAATTGATAATTGACAATTGATTCTGGATTCAAGAATTGAAAGCCTTCGGAAACGGAGGCTTTCTATTTTATTGGACTTGTTCAATTGTGATATCCTCGGAGAGATACACCAGAAACGCCCGAATCTCCTTGTCGGTCATTTCTTTCAAGGCGTTGGCATAGGTCCGCACTTGCCTCTGGTGGTCTTCTTCCCTTTTGCCCGTCTTGTAATCGATCAGGTAGATGACATCGGGCAACTCGGCGTAGCGGTCCAAACGGAGCACCTGACCCCGACAAAGGATCTCACATTCCGTCTTCACCTTGGCCATAGGGCTGAATGCCGCTGCTATCTGTGCGTCCTTCGTCATTTGCATGAACTTCTCACGAATCCAGGTAGCAGTCTCTCCGTTGATGGTGGCATTGGAAACAAGGGGCTTCAACACGGAATCTATCTCATCGCTGGTGCGTATCTTCGACAGGATCTGATGCACCAACTCGCCAAACTCGCGAGGCAGGAGTTTGTCACTCTTCGACTGCCAAACCATGGTCGGATTGGGGTCGACACTGATTTTCCCAAACCAGTCCGAAGCCACCGAATCGGTCACTGCCTCGTCTTTGGCCTCATCCATCTTCTCCTTCGGATTCCTGAAATCAGGACTTCCAAAGCGATACACCGCAGCCTCACCAAGTCCAGCATCCGACACCTTAAATTGTTCTTTGTCGGTCAGGAAATCCCGTAACAGGTTGGGCTTTTCAGGCTTGCCTTGCTTGGCGATGACATACAGGCGCTGCACTGCACGCGTGAAAGCCACATACAGCAGATTGAGATTGTCCAATTGATTGCTTTCCTTCTCTTTCTCAACAAGCTGCGCAGCCGCCGCACCCATGTTTGCCGCGTTTTTGTCCATCTTGAACAAGACCTTATCCAGATTGGGCAAGGCCTCGAAACCCAACTCCTCCGGACGGAGCCATGCCTCAGCGGCTTTGCTGGCATTCAATCTCTCGTCAAGGTCGGTGATGGCCTCAGGATAGATGACCACGGGGAACTCCAAGCCTTTCGACTTGTGTATCGTCATGATCCTCACCGCGTTGCCGCTCACCGACATCACCGCGAGCTTGTCTTGTTTCTTGTCCCAATACGAGAGGAAGTCGGCAATCCCTTCGATCAAACCAGACTGCACCTTGAAGACCTCTTCCATGAAATAGTTCAGGAAAGCATCACGGATGGTGTCGAAATGGAAGAAGCGTAACATACTGGCACAGAGGTCGTAGAGACATGTCGCTTTAGAAAGTACTTCATGCAACATGCCCGCATCGCCAATGCCCATCACGGGTTCTATCGCCTTCTCGCCTTGGGCGATGGCTTTCACATCGCCGAAGACTTGACTGACATCACCTTCAAAGCCAGGCTCTTGTGTCAGTTTCCAGTAAAACAACACATTGGCGACAGTCGTTTCATTGTCGCCATTGATCAGATAGCGCAAGGTATTGACCATCAGTTGTACCTTGTCGGACGACTTGAGCAGGATCGAGTCTTGCGAGATGACGGGGATTCCCTTGTCATTCAAGTAATTGGCCATCTCCGAGCCATAGTCCGACTTGCGGGTGAGCAGGGTGATGTCGGCATAACGATAGCCTTTCGTCTCGGTGAGGTCGCGGACGATGGTCTCCACCCTCTCAAAGCAATAATCGGGTTGGTTTTCGGCATCATAAAGCTCGACTTGCACCAAGCCCGCTTCCGTTTTGGCTTTCTTTTGGTAAATAGCTACCCCTTCGTCGGTGCCTGGTTTCTCATCCACATACACCTTTTGCAGGTAAGGCGACAGGCCATGATACACCGAATCGAAAAAGGCATTGTTGAAGTCGACCACATTCGCAAACGAGCGATAGTTGGTATCCAGGTTCTTGAAAGCGAAGTTGTTACGAAGATTCGTCTGGTATTGCAAGAACGCAGCCTTGCGTTCGTCCTCAGGTAAGGCATAGATGTCGGGCAGGTTCACGATTTGCTCCACCTCACCGCTACGGAAACGATAGATGGACTGCTTGCCGTCGCCCACCACCATGTTCATCTGTCCGTTGGACAAACCATTGTCGATGAGCGGAAGGAGGTTTTGCCATTGCAGCACAGAAGTATCCTGGAACTCGTCCACAAACACATGGCGGAAATGCTCACCGATGCGTTCATACACAAAGGGAACGGAGAAGTCGCCCATGACCGTGTTGAGCAGTTTGTTGAACTCCGAGATGTGCACCACTTCCTCCTCATCGACCAATCGGGCAAACTCATCCCGAATCTGCGAACGCAGGGCATAGAAATAAAGCAAGTTGCGTTGTGTGTTGTAGAACAGATATTTACCATATTCCACTTCATAAAACGCATTAAGTGGTTCAAGAACGATGAGCAAAGCTTCGTTGACAGCATCGACATTGGCCTTCCCCAGCCGTTTCTCAGCATCCTTTGAGAGACAACTCCGCTTTTCGAGCACGGTATAGAAACGGCTTCCAGGTTGTTCGTAGACCTTGTTGGAGAGTTTCCTAATGAAAGAGACAAAACCGGTTTTCCCATAGGAATAGTCGGCATCGGAAAGGCCATATTGCTTCTCAACACGATGGAAGTCATCGACAAATGACTTCAATCTTTGTTCAAAGTAAGATACCTTACTTGTCAGGAAATCAAGAGTTTGTTTGTATTGCTCAGCGTTACTAATGTTATTGCTTTCATCTTTCTGGTAAGCTTTCTCGGTCATCAGTTTGGTGATGAAATCGGAGAGTTGGCTTTCGATGGCCGTTGAACGCTGGTTGTCGAACTGGTTGTTGCTGAAATCGACGAGCAAGTGGGTAAGGAAATCATCGTCATCGCTGATTCTCAGTCCGATGTTCTCCGTGATGGTCTCAGCCACCTCGTCGGTATCGATGCTGACGGTGTATTGGCTCGGGAGGCCCAAGTCGTGGGCGAAGCTGCGCGACAGTTTCTGCACGAAGGCGTCGATGGTGCTCACGCAGAAACTGCTGTAGTCGTGCATGATGCAGGTCATCAGTCTTTGGGCATTGCATTTCAGCTCGCCGTCATCGATTCCCAACTCTTCCAAGAGTTTCGCTTCCATCGACTTGGGGTCGACCGCCTTGCTGTCGATGATTTCCTGAAGGGCATTGACGATCTTGGCCTTCATCTCGTTGGCCGCCGCATTGGTAAAGGTGATGGCCAGGATGTTCCTAAAATTGTCCACCGAACCCTCGTCCTTGAGGCAAAGCTTGAGGTATTCCTTGATCAGGGTGAAGGTCTTTCCCGCCCCTGCCGAGGCCTGGAAGACTTTGAAATCGGCGTTTTTTCCCATGATGGTCAGTTGTTTTCCTGTTTACGCGGCCTGATGAGCGGCTGGTTGGGGCTGACGGGTTGCTTCTTGAACAGGTTGCGGAAACGGTTGAACGACCTGCTGTAAGAGAGACCCAAGCCTTGGGTATAAGGCGCACGCCTGTCTATGGCGAAGCTGTTGAAGTTGCTGTTGTAGTTGGAGTGGTTGTAGAAATGCCCCTGCAAGCGGCCGTCTTGGCTCAACTTGTAGTACAGGTCGAACTCACCCACAATGTTGGAAGCTTCAGTGCCGCTGTTGCTGGTCATCACACCCACATTGGTCTCGATGGTAAGTCGGTCTTCAAACAGATGTGTCCTCAGGGCCACCTGATACTCGTCGTAAGAGTCGTAGCTGCCCGAATGGTAACTGACCCCAAGGTTAAGGTTATTGGTGATGTCGACCTGCATCTGCGTTGAGAATAAATTGCTCAGGTCAAGCGTCTGGTCAGCGGTTGCCGAACCACCTGCATAGGCGAACTTGCCTAGCACCAACAGCGAAATAGCCTGGTTGGCCATCACCATCTGATTGGTTGTGTCGACGACCGAAAAGACGGTCTGGATGACATCTTCACTGGCATTGGGCAGCCTCATGCCGAAGGAGATGGTCGGATTGAGCAACGCGTCCTTGAGGTGGACCAGACATTCGACGTTGACATTGTCGTTTGACGACATCGTAGTGTCGGCCAGAACACCCAAGTCGGAGAGCGAGCCTTTGGTCACATAGACGCCCGTCGCATTGATGCGGCCATCGGTGGGGTTGCCCGACCATGAGATGGTTCCTCCGTTCTTCAAGTTAAACGTCCTCGACACGATGTTCATCAAGGTCAGCTGGAAGCGGCCCGACTTGATGGTATACTCGCCAAACATGGTCATGGCCTCGTTGGTCGAGGTGCCCAGTTTCACGTTGCCGTTGCCCTTCGCATCGATGGTGCCGATGTCGCCCGGAAGGATAATACGCAAATCGGCCACGTCGGTAGCCGTCACATCGAGATTGATCGAGAATTTGTTCTTCCCGTCCTCTTTCTTCTCCTGACCCTCTTCTTTTTCCTCCTCAACCTTATTGCCCACAAACACGATAAAATCATTGTCTTTCACCGTGGCAGAGGTGTTCAGGGGGATGGTAAACTGTGTGCCTTTTCTCGTCAAGGCCTTGATATCCAAATGAATATCATTAAACGGTCCTTTCACGGTCACCAAGCCGTTGGCGACGGCCGTACCATAGAAGGTGTCGTTGTCCTTGCTTGAGGTGGCCATGGCCAGGAAATTGCGCGGATGCATCCTCAGGTCTAGGTAGAAGTCTTTGAAGCGGTCATGGGAGATACGGCCTTCAACCACAGCCTGGTTGTTGAGCGTATCGGTCAGCACCAGATTCTCAAACTTAATGGATTGGTTGTCAACCAAGATCGTTGGACTTAAGGTATAGAAGGTATTCAGATAGTCGATGTGGCAGCCGGCATCGATCAGCTTGATACGTCCGTTGATGTCGGGTTGTTGCAGTGAACCCGAGATATTGACCACGCCGTCGCCGTAGCCCTGCATCCGCGACACCACGCCAGCCAACAAGGGGCTGAAAGCCACAAGCCTCAACGAATCGAGCTCGACGGCGAAATCGAGGTTATCGTCTTCCCTTTGGGTATAGTAGGAGCCTAACACGCTCAAGATCTCCCTCTCTTGGTCGAGGATGTTCAAGTCGACATCGACAGACTTGGTGGCGTTGTTCCACGAGCTCTCAATGAGGGCGTCGCCTATCGTCTCGCCGTTCACTCCCAATTGCTCCACCGTAATGTCGGCCAACACCATGGCGTCTTCCTTCATGTTACTAAGCAAGGCATCGCCCGAGATGAAGCCGTCCACATCGAAGCCTTTGAAGAAGACGTCGAAATTGGAGATGTCGAAACGTCGGAGCTGAACCGAGATCGTATCCCCTTCATGCATAGGAGCATAGCCGTCGGCACGTATCATCTGCTGCTGATGGTTGAACATGAGGTTGGAGATGCACACGCGATCATCGACGAGGTCGATATAATTGTCGGGCGACACATTCCATAGCGAGTCATTGATGGTGATGTCGGCAGCGGTGATGGAGAAGATGCCTCCCCCTTCATGCGGATGGAAATAGGTCTCTATCAAGGCTTTGTTGTGGTCTTCCATCGATTTGTCGTCCCACCTGACATGCGCGAAGATGGTGTCATCGGTCATTCGGGTGGTGAGGGAGAGTTTTTCCAGGGCCATCTCCAGCGTATCGGATTCAGAGATGTTGGCATATTTGATCTCGTCGAGCTTGAGCGAGGTGAAGGCCACTCGTCCCATACTGAAGCTCCTGAGCTCGATGTTGTTGAAATCCAAGTCGCCCACACTCACATTCCCCGATCGTAAAGTCAGGTTGAGGAGGTTGTTTCGCGAGGTGAAGGCGCCATTCAGCGTCGTGTTACGCGCAATATTCACCGAAGGCATCAGCAGTCGGCTGATGGTCCGCGTGTCTTTCAGGTTGAGCGTCACCACGAAGTCCTGCTCGACGTCATGTTTGAGGCGGTATTTCCGGAATGCCTCCAAATTCTCCTCCCATTTCGGGAAGTGGACATAGGAATCGACATACTCGTTGAGTGTATTCATCAGGCTGGCGAAATTGATCTGGCCCGCCATCTCGAAGTTGAGGAAGTCGCAGTCGATGTTGATGCGGCGTTGCATGAGGTTGTCGTTGACGACGGAAGCATGGAAATCGTCCATGTAATACGAGCCGCGGCCGTCGCGATAGAGCGTGCTGTCCAAACGCACCTCGCCTTCAAGGTCATCGAGGTCGAAGCCTTTCATGTTCACATAGATCATGGTGCTGATCTCGCAGATGGAGTCTTCCTTGTTGAGATGGAGTGCGCTCAGGTTGGCGTTGCGGATGACTGCCGTGAAGTCGGACTTGGGGTGTTTCTTGTCGCGAAAATCGATTAAGCCGTTGAAATCGAGCGACAAGTCGTCGTCGTCGACCGTCACCAAACCCTTAAAGCGGTTTTCCCTGAAGTCGCCGTCGAGCTTGACCTCGTCGATGTGGTTGCCCAGAAGCTCGGCGTTCGAGAGCATGCCATCGACCTTAAACTCAGGTCCTCCGTTGCGGGGGAAGGTGGCCGTGAAGTCGGCATTAAGGTCGAGGTCGCCGACGAATTTGGAGGCATTGGCGATGGCGCCCGCCTTCAACCCTGACGCGCTGATGTAGCCCGAGAACTGGTTGTCGCCCTTGCCATTCATGGCGCGAGCGATGGAAGCATCGATATCACCGACACCACATCTGAGGCTGAGATCGGAGATAAAGTCATTGTACGACCCTTTGAAATCAAGGCTGATGCGGCCTTTGTCAAGGGGGCGCAGCGACTCCGGTAGTGGGATGGTCTTGGTCGATGAAGGGATATAGAAGTTCACCAAATCGTCGTAGGTGAAGTACATATTGTCGATTTTCAGCGTATGATACCCATCCTTGAAATTGAGTGGATGCATGCTGATGCTACCCTGGAGGCGGGTCGCGTTGCCGAACGCCGCATTCATCCCGTCGACGCGGAAATGCTCGATGGGGCCGGTCAAATGTCCCTCAAACTGGATGCGGTTAGGCATCTTATTCATTACATCGGCAAACACGCCGACGTCGGAAAGCAGCATGTCGGTGGGACGGATGACCGCATCGAACTCAACCGAGTCCACGAAAGAGCTGAAGGCGGAATAGTCGTTGTACATCATATGGATGTCGGCGTCGAAGCGGCTGTTGTTGGCTTCCATCTTCATCCCGTCGAGGAAGATGCCTTTGGAACAGACAAGCACATCCGACTCGAAGCTCTTCATCTCCAAGCCGCTGCGTTCCAGGCCGCGGAGCATGTCGACACGGGCCATGATAGAGTCACCCCGCATAGCGAAGCCCCTCGCCTCCAGGCAGATGCTGTCGAGGCCGATATGGGCATAGTCCATCAGGTGGTTCTCGGTCTTGTCGGGGTCGTCCTTGTTTTGGTCCCAGAAGGCGAAATCGAAGTTACGCAACGAGATCTTGTCCACCACGATCTCCAAGGGCTCGGAGTCCTTCTCCTTGAGCGTGTCGCTACCGAAGGCCTCCACCAGAAAAGCGAAGTTGAATTTGTCTTCGCCCTCGTATTTGATGATGTTGGCCTCGGCGTTTTGCAGTTCCACGTTTTCGAGATGGATCTTGCCGTCCAGCAAGTCGCCGATATCAATTTTAGTGCGCAGCGCCTCGATCTTGGCCAAGTTATTGTCGTTCAAGTCTTTGACCTCAACATCGTCGAGGATGACACGGAAGTCGGGCGTCACCACTAGTCCGCCCACCTTGATGTCGGCACCGGTTTTTTCCGAGAGGTAACCACTTGCGAATCGCACTGCAAACTTCTGAACGATAGGGTCTTGGATGGCAACGAAGACACTTGTGATGATGGCAAGCACCACCACAAAAAAGATCAGGATGCTATGGATAATCTTTTTTTTAATACTTTTGACCCTCCAAATTGAGACCCATGAACGAATACATTTTAGGCATCGAATCTTCGTGCGACGACACCTCGGCCGCAGTGCTGCAAGGCACGCGCGTGCTCTCCAACGTCATCGCTGGCCAGAAGGTTCACGAGCAATACGGCGGTGTGGTTCCCGAACTCGCCTCGCGTGCCCACCAGCAGAATATCATCCCCGTCATCGACACGGCCTTGAAGACTGCAAAGATAGAAAAAAATCAATTATCCGCCATCGCTTTTACGCGCGGCCCCGGTCTTTTGGGCTCTTTGCTCGTAGGAACCTCATTTGCAAAGGCTTTCGCACAGACCTTGGACATCCCCATGGTGGAGATCGACCACATGAATGCCCATATCCTGGTGCATTTCGCCACCGACGACACCCACACCGAGGTGCCCGACTTCCCGTTCCTGTGTCTCACCGTCTCGGGTGGCCACACGCAAATCGTCGTCGTGAAGGACTATTTCGACATGGAGGTCATCGGCAAGACCATCGACGATGCGGCGGGCGAGGCTTTCGACAAGACGGCCAAAATCCTCGGCCTGCCCTACCCTGGCGGCCCTGTCATCGACAAGTTGGCCAAGATCGGCAACCCCGAGGCCTTCAGCTTCGCCAAGCCCCAAATCCCCGATTTGGACTATAGCTTCAGTGGACTGAAAACCAGTATCTTATACACCGTCCGCGATAATCTGAAACTCAACCCGAACTTCATCGAGGAGAATAAGGCCGACCTCTGCGCCTCGGTGCAGAAGACCATCATCGACATCCTAATGAACAAGTTGGTGAAGGCCAGCAAGCAGACGGGCATCAAGACCGTGGCCATCGCCGGCGGCGTGAGCGCCAACAGCGGCCTCCACGACGCCATGCTTCGTCTGGGCGAGAAATACCACTGGAAGGTCTTCATCCCTCGTCTTTCCTACTCAACCGACAACGCCGCCATGGTCGCCGTAGCAGGTTATTTCAAGTTCTTGAAGGGTGAGTTCGCCTCGCAGGACTTGGTGCCTTATGCGAGGCAGAGTTTGAAGGACTAACGAATCAAATCGATATACACCGGCAGGTGGTCGCTGAAGCCGCCGAAATAGCGAGGGCCGATGTAGGTACGGAAGAGTTTCTTTCCGTGATAGGTCTCGTCTTCCTCCAGCATGAAGTCGGCGTGGAAGATACAAGCGCTACCTTCTTGGTAATGAAGGCCTTCCCTATCATCCATCACGGCAGGTGTGACGATGATTTGGTCGAAGATCTGCCAGTCGGCTTGGTGTTTCAAGGTGCCTTCGAAATCCAGATCCTCGTTTTTCCCGAACAGGTTGATGAGACAGCCCTCCTCCATCTCAGAAGGATGCCGCGCCCGTAGCACGTCGTAGACGCTGGGGTCGGTGGGGCAGTCGTTCAAGTCCCCCATCATGATGACTTTCGGCTGGTATCCTTCGGGTGCCGCTGCAACGATGGAGTCGACCTTGGCACGCAAGAGCGAGGCCGAACACGAACGCGAGCCTACCGTCTCCAACTCGCCGCTGTAGCGGCTCGGCCAGTGGTTGACGAAGATGTGAATGGTGTCAGCCATAAGGGTCGGCCCTTCGACAGGCTCAGGGACCTGATTTACCGCAACAAACTTCGCATACAGGATATCCCTAGAATGATACGCCGTGTCCTCAGGATTATAATAAGGTATTACCGCGCTCTCCACTAGTTGGAAATGGTCCAGGGAATACACAATGGCGGGGTCGATGCCACGCTTGTCGGGACCTTCGTAATGCACCCAGCGGTAGTTATGCTTCTTCAGGGGCGTCTGCTCGAAAAGGGCGCGCAGCACATACGCATTCTCTACCTCACACATGCCAATGATACCCAATGGGCGGTTCTCCGACATGGCCAGGATGGCCTTGTACATGTTGTTGCGTTTTTTGTAGAAGCGGCTCTTCGTCCAATGCTGCATGCCGTCCTCGGTGAAGGCGTTGTAGGTCTTGGTGCTGTCCACAAAGGGGTCGAAGAAGTTCTCCATGTTCCAAAAGGCAATGCGGACAGGCTCGTTTTGCGCCGAAACGACAGCCGACATCATGAGACAAACCAAGCTTAGCAGAACCACTCTTTTCATAAGGCACGGATTTTGTTTCCGCTGCAAATGTAAGGAATTTTTTATTTTTGCGCCATGAAATCGAAATTGCTCATCCTGCTGTTCTTGCTCGTCATCCACCTAGGCATGGCCCAAAACGCCCATTTTTGGGACGGCATCGAGAGCTTCGACGGACCGACGGACGAAAACCCCGTCCTAGCCGCCCAGCTGGACTTCTATTTCGACAAACTGGTGGTTCCCCTACCCGATTCCATTACCGTGGAAATCAGCAGATTGGTTGAAAAAACCGAAAACAACACCAATCTGCGTGACTTCATCCTCTGGCACCTCTTGGAGAAATACCTCCATCCCGAATACATGGCCCAAGACCAAGTGTTCGTTTGGCTCTACGACCAATGTTTCTCCCAACTTGAAATCAAGGACCTGAACGAAGTCAATCTGGCGCTCATCAGGGAAAAAGCCGAGCGGTTGAGACGGTTGGCACTGTTCAATGTAGCTCCCAATATCCAGCTCAACGATTCCACCGACTTACAATCCGTCGTAGGCGATTACACGGTATTGTTTTTCTACGACCACAGCTGCGAGGTGTGCCAGCAGGAGATGCACGACTTGGACTCGGTCTGTGCCGAGCGCCCCGAAATCACGGCAATCAAAATCGACATGAACGACGATCGGGAAGGATTGGGTGAAATATACGACGCCTATGACATCGAAACGACCCCGCTCATCTATATCCTCGACAAGGACAAACGCATCTTGGCCAAGAAAATACAGGCACGGCAGATTCCTATCGTTCTAGGATAACCCTTCTCATCTCTGGCAGACAAGCTACGGCCTCCTCATAAAGCTTCCACTGCGCCCTTGTGCGGACCAGGTTGTGGATGGGGTACTTTATTTTATAATAGGTGTTGCCGTTGATGTAGTCCGTGAGGAAACGCACCGCCTGCATATAGGGGAACAGCGTGGCAGCGTATGGCAGGTTCTCCTTCTCGACAGGTAGCAGGAACGACTTTGTGCCTTCCAGATAGCCTTTGGCGAAAGCCTCGAAGACTTCCATGTTGAAGTGGATGTTGTCCAAATCAGGGTCGTCCTCGGCACCTGTGTTGGCGGCCGAACGCAAAAAGTCGCCGAAGTCGGAGAAGACGAAGCTCGGCATCACCGTATCCAAGTCGATGACACAGAGCACGTTGCCGTCCTTGTCAAAGAGCATGTTGTTGACCTTGGTGTCGCAGTGGCAGATGCGCTTCGGGAGTTTGCCCTCACGATACAGCCTCTCGCCCAGACACATGTCATCGGCCACCGCCCGAATCCTGTACACCAACTTCTGCACCTCCACCTCGCGCATCATCCCGACCCTGTCCTCGGCAACGGCGTCATCCAACTGCTTCAGGCGGAACTCGATATTGTGGAAATCAGGGATGATCTCCCCTATCGGCGCCTCCAAATCCGTCAGCAGCGACTCGAAATCACCGAAGGAACGCCCTGCATAATAGGCGTACCCAGGCGTGACGGCCTCATAGGTGTAGCTGTCGGCGATGAAGTCCATCACACGCCAATACTTGCCGTCCTCAAAAACGTATGTCTTCCCCGTGTCGGCCTTCAGGAAATGCAGCACCCGACGGTCAATATCCTTGATGCCTAGGATTTCATATTTCCGGCGGATGTGGCCCGTCACGGCCTCGATATTGTTTTGCAGCATCTCCACATCGGTGAAGACGGCGTTGTTGATGCGTTGCAGCACATATTTCGGTTGGCCGTCCACCACAATCTTAAAGGTGTCGTTGATGAGTCCGTTGCCCAAAGGCGCAATGTTTTCGATGGTTTTTGGGTCGATGAAATGCCCAGCGATAGTGAAAAGTTCGTTCATGATGATGAAACCGTTAGTTTATACGAAGTAAAATTTTTTGCGAAGATAGGAATTTCTGACACGATTTTCCTAACTTTGCCCTCAAATTAATACTCATTCCATGAAAAAGAAACTTCTACACCTCATCCTTGGACTTGTCCTGCTAACCATAGCCACTGCCTGTGGCGAGAAAAAAGAAGCGGAAGTCCGCAACGGCAACTACCGCATCGTTGACAACACCATCGTCTTCGACGAGCCACAACGCATCGAGGGACAGCAAAGCGTACTGCAATTCACCGTCGACCCCATCGAGAATGTGCGCATCGGCTTCATCGGCCTCGGCATGCGTGGTCCCGATGCCGTCGACCGCATGACCTACATCGACGGCGTGACTGTCGTGGCCCTCTGCGACATCGAACCCGACCGTGTGGAGAAAGTGCAGACCGACATCCTTGAGGCCAAAGGCCTGCCGCGCGCCGCTGCCTACACGGGTCGTGAAGGCTGGCGCGAGCTATGCGAGCGCGACGACATCGACCTCGTCTACATCTGCACCAACTGGCAGACCCACGTCATGATGGCCACCTACGCCATGCAGCAAGGCAAACACGTGGCCTTGGAAGTGCCCGCTGCCACCTCTATCGAGGAATGCTGGCAGCTCGTCGACGTGGCCGAACAGACCCAACGCCACTGCATGATGCTCGAGAACTGCTGCTACGACTTCTTCGAATTGACCGCCCTCAACATGGCCCAACAGGGCATGTTCGGCGAGCTCATCCACGGCGAAGGCGCCTATATCCACAACCTGGAGCCTTTTTGGCATGAATACTACGAAAACTGGCGTCTCGAGTTCAACCAAAGCCATTCGGGCGACGTCTACCCCACCCACGGTCTCGGACCTCTCTGCCAAGCCTTCAACATCCACCGCGGCGACCGCATGAAGACCTTGGTCTCGATGAGCACTCCGTCATACAACGGACAAAGAGTCGCCCAAGAGATGATGAACACCTCCGACTTCGCCAATGGCGACATGACCACCACGATGATCCAGACCGAGCTGGGCAAGACCTTGCTCATCGAGCATGACGTATACACCTACAGACCTTACAACCGTTTGTATCAGCTCACCGGCACCGAAGGCTTCGCCAACAAATACCCCGTTGAGGGCTTCACCCTCCTCGAGGACAAGTTACCTGCCGGCTTCCTCGCCGAAGGCCAACACCTCAACCCACATGCCTTTGTGCCTGCCGCAGTGCGCGACAGCATCCTGAAGGAGTATCTCCACCCCATCGCGAAGGAAATCGAGGCCCAGGCCAAGGAAGTGGGTGGCCACGGCGGCATGGACTTCATCATGGACTACCGCCTCATCTACTGCCTGCACAACGGCTTGCCGCTCGACCAAGACGTCTACGACGCCGCTGAATGGTCATGCCTCGGCGAGCTGACCGCTGCCAGCATCGCCAACGGTGGCATGCCGGTGCAGATCCCCGACTTCACACGCGGCGACTGGAACAAAGTGCAAGGCTACAGACACGCCGAATAAATCAAGAATTATCAATTGTCAAACCTAATATTATGAATGTCATGAAAAAAGTTACCATTCTTACCCTTTTGTTGTTCTTCTTGACAGCTTTCAGCTTCTCACAAGAAAGGCTGACCGACAGGGAGTTAGTCAATGTCATCTATGCCATGGGACAGATGTATCCCGACGGCTTCACCTTGGACCTGAACACCATGCGTCAGCCAACGGAAGGCCTGATCGTGTCGTACAAGGCCACGCAAAACAGCTTCGACCGCAGCAGCATACCCGCCGTGATCCGTCACGCCCGGGCACACCAGAACCTGGTGGGCGGCTGGTACAACCCTGAGAATGGCAGGTATTATTTCGACAGCAACCGTTTGTTCCCCGAGGACAGCCTGGCCGCCGCTGTGGCTTTTGCCCGCGACAACGACCAACACACGGTATATGTCGCTTCGAAAGACATCAACATCTGGTCGAACTATGAGCAACAAGACATCCGCGTGATCTTGGACTGCGACATGGGCAGCTCGACCGACGACCTCTTCGCCTTGATGATGCTCTACCGCTACATGGACATGCAACGTTGCTCGCTCATCGGTGTCGTTGTCGACCGCATGGGCAAAGCCAATGCCGACATCGTGGACATGATGAACAACTTCTATGGTTATCCCGACATCCCTATCGGACTGGAGACAAAAGGCGTGGAGACCCCGCATGTGTTCATCACCTACCACAACGCGCCCTATGCCCGCACCACGGAGGCCGAACCTATGTTTGAACGCACCGTGGGCGACGACAGCACCTACATGGAAGGCTATCGCCTCTATCGCAAGCTCCTCAGCGAGCAGCCCGACCATTCGGTGACCATCGCCTCCATCGGCTTCGTAACTTCGTTGGCACGTCTGCTGGAGTCAGGCCCCGACGAGTTCTCGCCCCTCAACGGTGTGGACCTAGTCAGAGCCAAGGTCAAGGACATCTATGCCATGGGTGGCGTGTTCGGTGAGGCCGTCGAGCCCGACTACAACTTCAAGGCCGCCATCGATTTCTCACTGAAGTTCTTTGAGTTGCTGCCTAAGGAGGTCAACATCGTCTTCTCGCCTGGTGAGGTGGGCGACCCGCTCGACTACCGTCCCGAGACCGTCATCACCGACATGAACTGGACCGACACGCATCCCATCAAGTGGATCTACCAGTTCCTCAATTGCGACACAGGTCAAAAGATGTGGGATCCCCAGGCCGTCATCAACGCCGTGGAAGGCGACGGCTTCTACAAACTCTCCGAACACGGCTGGGTGACACTCACCCCGAACGGCGAAACGATCTTCACCCCCGACCCCAACGGCAACGCCCGTTACCAATTCCCTGGCGACCCCGTATGGTGCGACATGGTGCTCAAGTACATCCGCCTGATGGCCATCCAACATTAATGTTTCCAAACGCTAAAACACAAATATCATGAGACGCAATTTCCTCATTTTGTTGGCGTTTGTTCTGGCCATCCCCTTGGGCTTCGCCCAAAGCAGGAATAACGCCAGCCGCATCTCGGACAGGGACCTGGGCAATGCCATCTACGTCTTGGGAGAGATGTATCCCGAAGGCTTCACCTTAGACCTGAACACCATGCGTCAGCCTACCCAAGGGTTGATGGTGTCATACAAGGAGACGCAGAACAGCTTCAGCCGCAGGAGCATACAGCGAGTCCTCAAACATGCCAGAGCGCACTACAACATCGTCGGCGGCTGGTATGACCCCGACAAAGGCGACTATTACTTCGACAGCAACAGGCCCTTCCCCGAAGACAGCCTAGCCGCCGCACTCGCCTTTGCACGCGAGAACGGACAACACACCGTCTATTCCTCTGCCTTCGGCATCAACGTGAAATCCAACTACGAGCAGAAGGACATCCGCATCATCTTCGATTGCGACATGGGTAGCTCTACCGACGACCTCTTTGCCCTGATGATGCTCTACCGCTACATGGACATGCAGCGTTGCACCCTGCTCGGCGTGGTGGTCGACCGCATGAACCGTGCCAACGCCGACGCTGTGGATGTGATGAACAACTACTACGGCTATCCCGACATCCCCATCGGGTTGGAGCGCACTGGCGTCGCAGCACCGCGTGTGTTCATCCCCTACCACAATATGGCCTATGCCCGCGACATCGAAGGCAGACCGTTGTTCCGCCGCACCGTTGGCGACGACGGAGAATACATGGACGGCTACAAACTCTACCGCAAACTCCTTGCCGAGCAGCCCGACAAGTCGGTGACCATCGTGTCGGTGGGCTTCGTCACTTGCTTGGCCGAACTCTTGCAATCCGGCCCCGACGAGTTTTCGCCCCTGAGCGGTGTGGAACTGGTGCAACGCAAGGTCAAAGACGTCTATGCCATGGGCGGCGTCTTCGGCGACTCGTTTGAGCACGACTACAACTTCACCGCTGCCATCGACTTCTCGCTCAAGTTTTTCGAGATGATGCCCAAAGACATCGACATCGTCTTCTCGCCTGGCGAGGTGGGCGACCCGCTCTATTATTCGGCAGCACAGATCATCTCCGACCTCAGCTGGACCGACAGCCACCCCATCAAGTGGATCTACCAGTTCCTCGTCGAAGACAAATTCCAGAAGATGTGGGACCCGCTGGCGGTCATCAACGCGGTGGAAGGCGACGAGGCCATCTACCAAATCTCGCAGCGCGGATGGATCACCCTCACCCCCACGGGTGAGACGCTATTCACACCCGACCCCAACGGCAACGCCCGATACCAACTACCAGGCGACGACTCCTGGAGCGACCAGCTGCTCAAATACATCAGGCTGATGACCATCCAACACTAAACAACAAAAAAGCCTCTGCACAGAGGCTTTTTGTTTACTTGGCCGCCACCGACCTGAAAAATATCTCGGCGTCTTTCCAAACGGTGTAGTCGCGGGCGTAGAGCAGATTCAACTGGTTGGCAAAATCGGGGTCGACCGCCCTGTTCTTTTCCAGATGCGAGGCGGGATGATAGATGCCTTTGCGGATGCTGGGCAGCTTCTGGGTCTCGTCGGCAGGCGGACAATAGCCCACCCAGGTGCGACGGCCCAACATCACCAAAACAGCGTTCTTCAGGAACCTGACCGGCTGTTTCACCACCAAAGCCAAAGGCAGCCAGAAAATGATGCTGAACGCGCTCATCACCATGTCGAACAGGCGTTTGTTGCGGCGGTTGGACACGGTGTCGATGGCCTTGATGTCGACAGTGTAAAGGTCGCCACGCGTGTTGATGCTGTTGCTGCCGATGATGGACAGGCTGTCCTCAGGGGCGATCTTATAGTCCACATTGGTGGCATGCCAGTCCACCATCTTGTCGATGATGACTTGATGCGGCACGTCCTTCGAGCAGAAGATGACCTCCGTGATCTTGTAGATCTCGATGATATCTGGCACCTGCGAGAGGTTGCCGATGAAACCTTCCGGTGCCTCGCCTTGAGCCTCCGAACTCACCAATCCGATGAAATCGGGCTTGATGGAGGTGCTTTCAAGGATGGAATTGACACGCTGGGTCTCCTCAGGGCTACCGACGACAAGGAAGCGCTTCTTCTCCGTCTTCTTCGACTGGAAGTTCTCGTTGCCCAACAAGATGCCGACGAAGCGTGTGAGGCTCATCTCCAAGGCCAGCCATATCATGCCGAAGAGGATCAAGGCACGAGAGAAACGCAGGCTCTCTGGAAGCAAAGCGTAGAGCACTAGGATGATGGCGCTGCCGAAAGCAACGCCAAGGATGGCTCGTGCGATGCTATAGGGTTTATCATAACCTCCTGTAAAATAAGTAGATAACAACCAAATCAAGATATAGGCGGGCAACACGGCAGCGAAGAGTACCACGGGATAAGTGCCCACCCCACCATAGACATTGGCATGGCCCCAGAAATAACTGATGGCCGCCAAGCCACCATAGCCCAAGACGGCGTCCAAGAAGGGCACCGCTGCCTTGTGGAAGAACTGCGACACCAAGGCGAAGAAGGCCTTGATGTAGATCGCCAGATTGATAAGGAACGAGAACGACTTGGCCCAGGAGTTGCCAAAATGTTTCTTGGCAAAGATCTCCATGGCGCGATAGAAGACAAACACATAGTTGACGCTGGTCTTCTTGGTGCTCTCGCCCTTGTAGTGGATGATGCGCGTCTCAGGGAAATAGTAGTTCTTGTAACCGCCTTGCGTGATACGGTACGACAGGTCGATGTCCTCACCATACATGAAGAAGGTCTCGTCGAGCAGGCCGACTTTGTCGAGGGTCTCCTTACGCATGAGCATGAAGGCACCCGCCAGGATCTCCACCTCGTTGGTCTCGTCGTCGGAGAGATGGCCCATGTAATAGCGGGCGAAGCGCTTGCTGTGCGGGAAGAGCTTGCAAAGGCCAAACATCTTATAGAACGCGGTAGCCGGCGTAGGCAGGCCACGTTTCGACTCAGGCAGGAACTGACCCTTGCCATCCACCATCTTCACGCCGAGACCACCCGCGTCGGGATGGCTGTCCATGAAGGCGAGGCACTTGGAGAAGGTGTCGTCTTCCACCACAGTGTCGGGGTTGAGCAGCAGCACATATTCGCCCGTCGACTCACGGATGGCCTGGTTGTTGGCACGGCTGAAACCGACGTTCTCCTTGTTGGCGATGACCTTCACCTCGGGAAACTTCTGCGCCAGCATCTTCAACGAGCCGTCAACGGAGTTGTTGTCGACGACGAACACCTCCCCTTCGATGCCCTGCATGGAGCGGCGCACCGAATAGAGGCATTGCTCGAGGAAATACTCGACGTTGTAGTTGACGATGACGACAGAGAGTTTCATATCAAACCGAATCAGTTGTTGGGATTGGAATCAAAGTTGCCGCGAATGGCGTGGATCTCAGTCTCCATGTTTTGTGGGATGCTGTCAGTGATATTCTCCAAGCCGCAGGCCTTCATGATTCTCTCCTTGATTTCGTTGTTCTGCATCCAGCCCGTAAACAACTCAGCACCAGGACCATAGGCATACACCATCACTGGCAGGCAGGTATGGCTTCTGGAAGAGTAGTCAAAGACGACATTGGTATATCTGCCTTCGGGGTCGGGCAAGGTCAGGCCGCCCGTCTCATGGTCGGCGGTGACCACCACCAAAGTGTTCCCCCTTTCCTTGGCATAATTCAAGGCCACTTGAATGGCAGCGTCGAAATCCATCATCTCATCCATCATCCAAGTGGAGTCGTTGGCATGGCAGGCGAAGTCGATCTGCGAGCCTTCCACCATGAGGAAGAAGCCGTTCTCGGCGTTGTCCAAGGTCTGAAGAGCAGTCTCCACGGCACGTGGCAGGAAATCGCCACGCTCGGCCGCGTGCGGCATATGATTCTCGTTGGCCATCACTGCGTATTTCTTACAAGTCACGTCGATGTCGGCGAGGGTGTCGTAGACCCTCCAACCCAGTTCGTTCACCATACGGTCGACGAGGTTGAGGCTGTCCTTGCGCTGATTGAAATGCTTCATGCCAGCGCCGATGACGACGTTGAGATAGGGACTCTCGGCCATCTGCATGGCGATGTCCTCATACATGCTGCGCTTCGGCACCTTGGCATAAAACACGGCCGGTGTGGCATGGGTGACATAGCAGGTCACGACGATGCCCGTCTCCTTGCCTTGCTCGGAAAGGATTTCCAGCACGGATCTCACCGGGATGGAGTCGGGGTTCATGCCGACCATGCCGTTGCGGGTCTTGTGGTCAGTGGCCAAAGCCGTGCCACCAGCCGACGAGTCGGTGATTTTGTTGCTGGCCGAGTGGGTGTCGACCACGCCGATGTAAGGGAACTGAGAGAACGTCATCTCCTGGCCCGAGGCCAGCATGGCGGCATAGACTTGAGGCAATGCCATGCCATCGCCAATCATATAGATGACATTGAGCGCCTTAGGCGGTTCGATAATAGTTTCCTTTTTGTCGCATGAGGGCAAAATACCCAGCATGACGAGGGCAAAAAGGAATAGTATGGTTAGTTTTTTCATATTAGCATTAATCTTGAATTCAAGGTTTTATTGTTTGCGAGCCACAACTTTTTTCACAGCCTCCACGATATCGGGCGTGTCGAGGTGGTAGGCTTTCATCAACTCGTCAGGTGTGCCGCTTTGTCCGAACACGTCGTTGACGGCCACCATCTCCATCGGGCAGGGCATGTTCAAAGCCAAGACCTGGGCGATGCTGTCGCCAAGTCCACCGTTGCGCTGATGCTCTTCGGCGGTGACCACACAGCGGGTCTTCTTCACCGACTTCAGCACAGCCTCCACATCCAAAGGCTTGATCGTGTGGATGTTGATGAGTTCCGCGTTGATGCCCATCTCCTTCAGTATCGGCAGGGCCTGCACGGCTTTCCACACGAGATGACCACAGGCGAAGATGGTCACGTCGGTACCTTCTTGCAGCATCTGGGCCTTGCCGATGACGAACTTCTCGTCCACAGGGGTGAAGTTCGGCACTTTCGGGCGACCGAAACGCAGGTACACGGGGCCGTCGTATTCGGCAGCGGCGATGGTGGCGTTCTTGGTCTGGTTGAAGTCGCAAGGCACGATGACGGTCATGTTGGGTAGCATCTTCATCAGCCCGATGTCCTCGAGGATCTGGTGCGTGGCGCCGTCTTCGCCAAGTGTAACGCCGGCATGCGAGGCGGCAATCTTCACGTTCTTGTTGGAGTAGGCCACACTCTGGCGGATCTGGTCGTAGACGCGTCCCGTCGAGAAGGCCGCGAAGGTACCCGTGAACGGCACGAAGCCGCTCAAAGCCATGCCTGCCGCCATGTTGACCATGTTGGCCTCGGCGATGCCCGTCTGGAAGAAACGCTCGGGGAACTCCTTGGCGAAGTCACCCATCTTCAGCGAGCCGGTAAGGTCGGCACAGAAAGCCACCACCTTGGGGTTGCGGCGACCCGCCTCGAGCAGGCCTTCACCGAATCCCGATCTAGTATCTTTTTGGTTTTGAATAATGAATTCCATATTTTCCTTTTTTTGCCACAAAACCTACAAAACTTTCAAAACCTTTTGGTAGGTGTGGCGGCTCCGCAACCGCGTCGCCGCCGGAAAGTCGCCGGTTGGCAGGCTTTCCCCGACCAAAACAAGATTTATGTTTTGTGAGTTTTGCATGTTTTGTGATTAATAATCTCTTAATAATCTCCTAAAGTTTCGGTTAATTGCGACAAAGCGTTGGCGGCTTGCTCGTCGTTGGGGGCCGAGCCGTGCCATTTGTGGGTGCCCATCATGAAGTCGACGCCCATGCCCATCTCGGTGTGGGCCAGGATGAGCTGCGGCTTGCCTTGGAAGGCGTTCTCGCGGGCGAACTTGAGCGTGTTCACCACGGCTTGCATGTTGTTGCCGCTCATCTCGATGACGTTCCAGCCGAAGGCCTCATATTTGGCTCGGAGGTCGCCGAGGTTGAGCACGTCGTCGGTGGAGCCGTCGATCTGTTTCTTGTTGTAGTCGACGATAGCCACGAGGTTATCGACGCCCTTGGCGGGGGCATACATGGCAGCCTCCCAGATCTGGCCTTCCTCCTGCTCACCGTCGCCCATGAGGACGAAGACGAGGTGCTTGTCGCCGTTGAGGCGTTTGGCTTGTGCTGCGCCTACTGCGACGGATAGGCCTTGTCCGAGCGAGCCTGAGGCGATACGCACGCCCGGCAGTCCCTCAGCCGTGGTGGGATGGCCTTGCAGACGTGTGCCGAGACGACGGAAGGTAGCCAGCTCGCTGACGGGGAAATAGCCGCGTCGTGCCAGGATGCTGTAGAACATCGGGCTGATGTGGCCGTTGGAGAGGAAGAACATGTCCTCGCCGTTGCCGTCCATGCGGAAGTTGGCGGGGTCGATTTGCATTTGGTCGAAATACAGGGCTGTGACGATGTCAGTCGCGCCCAAGGAACCGCCCGGATGTCCCGACTGGCAGCCATGCACCATACGGATGATGTCGCGGCGCACTTGGGAGGCGATTCTTTCTAGTTCGTTGATGGTCATATTTTATCTATTTGATTTTTAATAATTTACAAAATAGCAAGTCGTATTATTCCGAAAAGCAAATGTAAGGTATTTTGGTTTTCAATTGTAACAATCCAATCAGAAAATTCTCCAAAATCATCCTCACCATCTCCCCGAATGTCCACCACCGCCGCTTCTTCCGCCGCCGAAGGAGCCACGTGAAGAATGACTCGACGAATGGTAATGGCTACCCGAAGAGCTGTGGGACGAGCCACCACTGGAGTAATTCACCAACTTCGCAATCTCTATGGTCTTTGTAAAGACATCGCCGCAGTGCTGGCATTCGTAGGTCTCCTCTTTCTCGCCGCTTTGGTTATAGTCGGCCTCACGAACGATCTCAGTCTTGACGAGCTTCAAGGTATAGGCCCCGCACTTGGTACAGGTCGAGAAGTCAGCGAAGTGTTCCCCGTGCTCCTTCACCACTATCACATGGCCGTTGGCGCAGCGGAATGGCGAGAACTTCAAGGCATCTACCCTTTCCTCTGCCAAATGCTCTTCCGACAGGTTGAAATCGCCGAATTGCTGTATCTCCTCGCCACAATTTGGGCATTGGCAGTCTTTGCTCTCCTTCACTTTTTTCTTGAGGATGAGATAATAGATCCAACCCAGCCAAGGCGCCATCCAAATCGCCACCTTGTTGGCCTCATGGTTGAGCGCTGCCTCGTAGACCGACTTCGGGCTGAATGAGGTCTTGGCCAACTTCTTGGCCGTCTTCAGGACACGGTGGTTGTGACGGAAACAAATCCAGGTGAGATACAAAAACAGGGCGATGACCGTGGACCAGTTGATATAGAACTTCCTATGTTCTGCAAAATCGGAGCAGAAAACCGCAAAGGCGGCGATGGCAAGGCCAAAGATGACAAAGATGGACATGCCCACCATCAGGCCACCGAGACAGCCCTTGCCGTCCCACGGCGAGCCCGACCACGAGGTCTTGAAGCCATCGACATAGGTGACACCGTCCTCTTCTGTCAGACCACTGGTAACCTTCGTCGGGTCCTTGGTTTTGTTTTTGACTCCCCAAAAGATGATGCCGATAACGGGGAACAGCGCGATGATGAAAAAGAACAAGAAAAACCAGACACTCAAGTCATCGAGCCACTTAAAGATCTCGCTGTCCTCATCGTCATTGGCTGGCAGGTTCGCCTTCAGTCCCATCGGCACCTCGCCGCCGAAGACGGTGACGATCTCGGCCACGCCTGAGCAAAGGCCACCTTCGTAGTCGCCAGCGCGGAAACATGGCGCCATGATGTTGTTGAAGATACGCTCGCACTTGACATCGGTGAGGATGGATTCAACCCCATAGCCGGTCTCCGTCTCCAAGGCATGCTGGTCTTCGACGAAGAGCAGCAGCACGCCGTTGTTGGTCTCGGCATCGCCGATACCCCAGTTGTTGAACAGCGCCGTGGCAAAGTGTCTGGGCTCTGCCTCGCCGATGCTGGCCAGCGTCACCACGAAGACGTCGGCCTTGTCGCGGATGGCACACAACGCCGTGTTGATGGTCGCCTCGGTGCTGTCGGAGAGGAAGCCATCGGGGTCGCTGACGTGGATGTCGTTACCTTGCAGGCGTGTGTTGGGCACGGTCTCAACAGTCCAGACCGTCTGCGCCATCATCGTGACGCTCAAGAAGATAAAAAAGAGTATCAAGCAGTGTTTTCTCATGGCAGTACGTTTTGAGAGGACAAAGATACAAAAGAAGCCTCAATTCCCCACTTTTTATTATTTTTGCACCAAAATTCAAGCCTAGGGATCCCATGTTTGAGGACGAAGAAGAATATTTCGAGCACGAGGAAGAGATTGAGAAAGCCATCGAAAAATACGAGGCGATGCTGAAGTCGCATGACTCGTTGTATTTCGACAGTGAGGAGTTTGAGTATATCATCGACCACTACACCAAAAACAACGAGTTGAAACGCTCGCGTCAGGCCGTGGAGTTGGCCATGTCGCAACATCCCGAAAGCAACATGCTGAAGATCAAGTACGCACGGCAGTATCTCTTGGAAAACGACGCCCAACGCGCCTTCGACATCATGCAACAGGTGGAACGCTACGACGATGACGACGACCCCGACTATTTCCTCACCCTCGGCTCATGCCTGGCAGCCTTGGGCAAGTCGGAAGAAGCCCTCGAGAACTACTTCAGTGCCCTGCCCTACTTCGACGAGGACGAGAAGTTTGAGCTCTACAACGCCATCGCCTACGAATACCAGCACATGCAGAAATACGACCTCGCCCTCGAGTTCTACAACAAGGCCCTGCCCTTCGCCGACGACAACGACACCCTCTACCATGAGATTCGTTGCTGCTACCTCAGCGCAGGCCGTAAGGAAGAAGCCCTAGCCTTCTTCCAGCAGATGATCGACAAGGACCCATACAACAGTAAGGCCTGGACCAACATCGGCGACATCTACCGCATGATGGGACAATACGAAGAGAGCGTCGACCCTTACGAGTTCGCCCTCAGCATCAACCCCGAAGACCTCTGGACCAATATGCATCTGGCCGACATCTACTACGACCTCGGCCGCTACAAGGAAGCCATCGACACCCTCGAAGAGGCCCTGCGCAACGGCGTGGAGACCTCGATGATACACACCACCATCGGTGACTGCTACTACCGCATCAGCGACTTGCAGACTGCCGAGGAGCATTTCAGCAAAGCACTGGAGATCAACCCGATGATAGGTGCTGGTTATGCCGGTCTCGGCTATGTGTTCAGCGATCGCGGACAAAGCCACAAGGCCATCAAGTACTTCCAAAAGGCCATGGAGCTGGAGCCATGGGAAACGGACCACCTCTACTCCATCGCCACCGACTACATGAAGATCAAGGAGTACGATAAGGCGATGGAAAGTCTGCGCAAGATTCAGGAGCAGACCCCAAGCGACCCCGACGCCTATTATTACATCGCCGACCTCTATGGCCAGCAAGACAAAATCGACGAGGCCATCAACACCATCAAGTTCGGACTGCTGCAGACCGACAACGACTACTCGTTGCTCTACCTCCTGGCCTACGCCTATTTCGTCAAAGGTCTCCGCAACGAAGGCCTTGAGGCACTTGACCAGGCCCTCAGCGCCGATTTCGAGGTATGGCCCGACTTCATCGAATACGACCGTGAGCTGTTGGCCAACGACACCGACATCCTCGCGCTCATCGAGCAACACAAGAAAAACCAAGCATCCAACGACAACCCCGCATGAAGAACTACATCTATATCTTCCTCATCGCCATGGTGCCGCTCATCGAGCTGCGTGGCGCGCTGCCCGTGGCCTATGGCATCCATACCGCCAACCCCGACTTCAGCCTGCTGTGGAGTTACATCATCATCGCCATCGGCAACATGCTGCCCGTGCCTTTCATCTATTTCTTCGCCCGCAAGGTGCTGGAATGGGGCAAGGACGTCAAAGTACGTTGGTTCAGCAGGTTCTGCCTCTGGTGTCTCGAGAAAGGTGAAAAAGGCGGACAGAAGCTGCAGGCCAAGGCCGGCCGTGGCCTCTACTGGGCCTTGATGCTCTTCGTGGGCATCCCGCTGCCTGGCACAGGCGCCTGGACGGGCACCCTCGCGGCCAGTTTCCTCGACATGGACTTCAAGAAGAGCGTCCTCGCCGTCGTCGGAGGCGTGGTGCTGGCCAGCATCATCGTGGGTGTGGTCTGCACCTTGGGATTTGGGGCAATATTTGGGATTGGATAATTGACATTTTTTGAGACGCCTTGCGCCTCTACAACAGATATTATGAAACGCTACGGTTTAATCGGACACCCTTTGAAACACTCGCAGTCGAGGTTCTTCTTCAACGAGAAATTCGAATACGAGGGCTTGGACTGCCTCTACCAGCACTTCGACCTCAAGTCGCTGGACGAATTGCATGAGGTCATGGAGCGCTATCCCGACCTCTGCGGCTTCAACGTGACCATCCCCTACAAGGAAGCCATCATGCCGCTGCTGGACGAAATCGACGAAACCGCACAACAAGTCGGAGCTGTCAATGTGGTAAGAATCACTGACGGCAAGCTGAAAGGCTACAACACTGACGTCTACGGCTTCGAGCAGCTGCTCAACCGCGCCACGAACGGCAAGGAGATCGGTCATGCCTTGGTTTTGGGCACGGGAGGTGCCTCCAAGGCAGTGCAATACGTGTTGAAGCAAAAAGGCATCCCCTATTCCACCGTCAGCCGCAGCGAAGAAAAAGGCGAATTCACCTACGACACCTTGACTGACGACATCCTTTCGCAGAACCAACTCATCATCAATACCACGCCCTTGGGCATGTTCCCGCATGTCGACGACTTCCCCGACCTCCATTACCAAGCCTTGAGCAAGAAACACGTCCTCATCGACTTGATCTACAACCCGAAGGAGACGGCGTTCATGGAGTTGGGCAAGACCTGGGGAGCGAAGGTGTACAATGGCATGCAGATGTTTGAGGAACAGGCAAAAAAAACATGGGAGATATGGCAAGAAACAAAGTAAAAAGAGAACCCGAATTTCTGGAGAACGTCGAGATCATCGACGCGGGTGCCGAAGGCATGTCGGTGGCCAAGCCCGAAGGTCGCGTGGTCTTCATCCCCTTCGGCGTACCTGGCGACGTGGTTGACATCGAGGTATACAAGCGCAAGAAGAACTTCTTCGAAGGCAAGATATTGAACTTCAAGAAGATGTCCGACAAACGCGTAGAGCCGGTATGCCAGCATTTCGGCCTTTGCGGCGGCTGCAAATGGCAACATGAAGCCTACGAATGGCAGATCTACTACAAGCAGAAGCAGGTGAAGGACAACTTCGACCGCATCGGCAAGATCGAATACCCTGAGATACGTCCTATCTTAGGCTGCGAGAAGCAGTTCGCCTACCGCAACAAGCTGGAATACACCTTCTCCAACCGCAAATGGCTCACCGACGGCGCGCCCACTGGCACCCACGACGAAGACGCCTGCAAGGGCCTCGGTTTCCACCTGCCCCAACTCTTCGACCGCGTTGTCGACATCGAGCGCTGCCACCTGCAGGCCGACCCGTCGAACGACATCCGCCTCTTCGTCAGGCGGTTCACGATGGAACGCCACCTGCCCTACTATAACTTCCGCGCCCATGAGGGCCTGATGCGTAACCTCGTCATCCGCTGCAACTCGAAAGGCGAGTTCATGGTCATCCTCGTCATCGGTGAAGAAAACGAAGTGGTGCGCCACGAACTGATACCCGCCTTGGAGATGGCCTTCCCACAGATCGTTTCGTTGCTGCTCGTCATCAACCCGAAACTCAACGACATCATCAACGACCTGCCCTTCGAATGCCTCAAGGGCGAGCCTTACCTCACCGAGACGATGGCCTCGCCACGTCCTGGCTTCGACGACCTCAAGTTCCGCATCGGACCCGTTTCGTTCTTCCAGACCAACGTCTACCAAGCCGAACGGCTCTACAAGACCGCCTTCGACCTCGCCGACGTGCAAGGCGACGAGCTGATGTACGACCTCTATACGGGCACAGGCACCATCGCCCAATACTTCTCGCGTTTCGTGAAGAGCGTCGTCGGCATCGAGTATGTGGAAGCCGCCATCGAAGACGCGAAAATCAACGCTGAGATCAACGGCATCACCAACTGCAAGTTCTATGCAGGCGACATGGCCAAGGTGTTCACCGACGACTTCATCAAGAGCAACGGCAGCCCCGACCTCATCGTCACCGACCCACCGCGTGCGGGCATGGCTGAGAAGGTCGTGGAACAACTGCTGAAGATACGCGCAAAGAAGATCGTCTACGTCAGCTGCAACCCCGCCACTCAGGCCCGCGACCTGCAGCTACTCGATTCAGCCTACAAGGTGATGGCCGTGCAGCCCGTCGACATGTTCCCGCACACACAGCATGTCGAAAACGTATGCTTGCTTCAGCTGAGATAAGACAAAAAAAAATCCGTGTCAATCGACACGGATTTTTCATTTCAAATCGTAAAACCAGTTATTTCACAACTACGTTCTTAGTCACTACGCCATTAGCAGTAACTACTTGTATCGTGTAAAGTCCTGCGGCATAGTCCCCGACTTGAAGCACAAACTGGTCGCCGCCCACTTCGACGGTCTCGACCAGCTGTCCCATCGCGTTGTAGACGGCAATCCTCTGCAGGTCTTCTGCCTTGATATTCAGTTGGTTTTCAACAGGATTGGGATAGATCGTCACTTGCGAGGCCATACCCTCGTCGACGGCATCGGTAGCGATGCGGGCACACTCGGCCAGACAGGCGATGTTCATCTGGCAGAAACGCTGCATGTTCGGGAAACTGTTGACGCTGGGTCCGATCAAGTCCTCGGGGGTGTGGATGTTGGGACTGTAGTTCTCGTAATCCTCGAAGGGGAAGATACCCATATAGCCGTGGTTGCAGAACGAGGTGTGGTCGCTGTCACCCTCGCTGAAGGTGACGTGACGGATGGGGATCTCGGGATAATAGACACTGCCGATCGTCCTATAGAACTCTCCGATGGGTTCCACCGCATCGGGATAGATGCAGTCGATGTGGATGGGGTCGCCATCACGGAGATAGCCGTTCATGTCGTTGTTGAAAAAGCCTATGATCTCCATGCCCTGTTGTTGGCAACGCGAGGCATAGGCCTCACTGCCGTAAAGACCCAGTTCCTCGGTGCCGAAGGCGCAGTAAACGATGCTGCATTCAAACTCGTACTTGGTGAGGATGCGGGCGCTTTCCAAGACCGTCGACACGCCCGTGGCATTGTCGTCGGCGCCTGGGGCACCGCCAAGCCCGATCAAGGCCTCGTAGGAGAACGAGTCGAAATGGCTGCCGGTGACGACGTAGACGTCGGGATAGAGGGTACCGCGTTGGATGCCTATGACATTGGGTGCGGGGTCGCCGCCAAAGCCGATGTTCAGATCAAAGGGTTGCTGTTCCACTTCGAGGCCCATGGCACGCATCTGGTCGGCAATCCAGTTTGACGCGGCGTAGGCGCCGTCGCCAGCCCACAAACGGTCGCCGTAGTCTTGCAGGTGCTGCACGTTGGCTTCCAACTGGCTTTGGCTCACCTGGTCGACCATCTCGCGGACGACAGGGTTCTCCTCTGTCACCTGCGGGAAGTCGCGGCTGAGGCGAGGCAAGCGGGCCTCCTTGTTGAAGATGGCCACCGCGCCGTCATTCTTGTAAGGCATCACGCTGCCTCTGAAGACCACATAGTCATTGGTTTGCGCCAAGGTCTCCCTGCCTAAAAGATAAAGCTCCTGGTCCGCCAGCGGGCAATATACCAAGGTGTAGACCTCGTTTTGTTCAAAGGCATTATGGTCGACAAGGACCATGGTGTTGGCATCAAAGCGTTCTACTGAGGCGAACACCTCGGAATTGTTGTAGTAGTGCACCGTCAAGTTGGGGTCGGCGAAGACCTTCTCCAACTCAGCGCGGCCGGAATACGAAATCCGGACCAAGTCCTTGGCCATCATCGTCGACGACAGCACCAGGGCAAGCAATAAGACGTAGATTCTTTTCATGTCAATCGTGTTTTAAGTGTTTTGTTGCCGCAAAGATAAACAATATACGACAAACGATCCAAAAAAAGCAGGGATTTCGGCTTTCCCAAAACAAGAGGGCGGCCGTCCTTGACAGCCGCCCTCTCAAAAAAGTATGAAAAGAAAAAATTACTCTTATTCCTCACGGCGTCTCTTGCCTACGAGGTAGGCGGCGCCGAGGCCAAGCAGCACGGCGATGCCACTGCCGAGGGGCCCGTTGGCATCGTAGTTGGTGTTCTGTCCGTGGGTGGGCAGGGCAGGTTCACCAGCGTTGGTGCGGGGACCACCTGCGGTTTGCTCTTCGGAGGCACCTCGTTGGAACAGGCCGCCATTCGGGTCAGCGAAGGTGGTCATGCACATCCCGAGGACGATTGCTATTGTCAGTGTTAGTTTTTTCATCGTATGTAGGTTTTTGTTGTTATCATTCCGTTATTTCACGATTACCTTCTGCGTCCTCACATTATCACCGTTGACGAGGCGAATCAGGTAGACACCGGCGGCGGCGTTGATGCGGGTCTCGGCACAGCCATCGATCTGCTCGCTGCTGAGGATGCGGCCATTGAGGTCGATGACCTGCAGGGTAGCGCGGCCTTCGTTGGCGATGACCCAATTGCCGTTGCTTTCGAAGGCGAAGGTCGGGTTGTCGCCGACAGTGTCTTCATTGGCGGCCACAAACACCACCTTGAAGCGCGAGGCGTAGTCGCTCGTCCTGGCGTTGAAGGTGTATTCGGGCTGTTGCAGCAGGTCGACATCGGCACCGGTGAGGTTGTCGATGAGGTGGCAGTACATCAGGCTTTCGGTCTCGTTCTCGAAGTTAAGAGTGTATGTGCCGTTGGCGGCTGCCTCGAAGTTGAGCGGAAGTTCACCCACGGGCTGGGTGCTGACCACGGCCATGTCCTTACCGCTCACTGGGATGTAGAGTCGGTTGGGGTCGGCCATAAGGTCGAGGTGACCGAGGTTCTGGCCTTCGCCGAACTGGATGCGTGTACGGTCTATGGTCGCTGAGCCTGTCAACGCGCCATCCCTAGTAAGTTCGGCCTTGTGCAGGCTGAAGTTCATGCCCTGACTGCGGGTAGGCTCGGTGGTGGTAAAGGTGACGCTGCTTTCAGCCTCAGTAGTGGCTTGCACGAACACGCCTTCCATAGGTGCAATGACGTTGCTCGAAGCCAACACAATCCTTGAGCCAAACTCGGTTTCTTCCAAGCGATAGAATGTACGGTTTCCGCTTAAGTAGGCATTGCACGGGAACGGGTTGCCGACCAGGTTCCAGTTGTAGAAAGGCCTGTTTTCGGTGTTGGCACCATATGTGAGACCAGTAACCTCTTTATCGACATTGGTAGCCAATATATTACCCGTAAAGGTGAATGATGTGTAGTTATTATTCCCTGTCGTGGGTTTAGCATGCGCATACAAATAGCCTTTGCCACGGGTCAATGACGAGAACGGCGTAGGCGTGTTTTTGTAATTAATCCATTCTAATTCCGCATTACCATTAAAACTGTATAAATCATAAGAGCCAGAAGTAAAGCCACTTATATTGCTTAAGTCCATCATCGTATTGGCATTATTGCGTGTCACAGCCGTTGCCAACAAATAGTAATGGTCGTCACCGCTTGCGTTGTCGTAGCCAATGATTTTTTTGCTCATCGAAACAAACGCTGGGCTATTGATTTTCAGTTGACCGCCATCAGAGATACTAACACCTGCACCAGCTCCTGCTCCAGTACGATTGATCTGCCCAACTTCCAACAAAGAGCCATTATAAACTGTTACAGCTTGGGAACCGACTGTCAGATTGTTTGAATAGGCATGATAAGGATTGTTTCCATCTGTACTACCAACATGAGCAAGGCCAGTAATTGCATCAGAATTGACAAACACATCATCATTTGCCGTAGGAACAACATGTGGCCACCAGTTTAAGGCATCCGACCAAAGATATGAAGAATTTGAAGAAGGCCTGTCATAAACCTTATCGAAGGCATTGCCTATAACCTCAATATCATCCACATAAACAGTCATAGCGTTTCCATTATACGGCCCAAATTCAAGTTTGATTGTGTTATTCATGTAATTACACAAAGAAAACGTGTATTGTTTCCACGATGAGGAGACGTTGTTAACCAAGTATTGTTTTACAGGCGTCGTGTAATTTGTGCTTGTATATACTTTCAGTCGAATAGTAGTGCTTCCCTTGATCCAGAAACGAATGATTGCATTGTTGCAGTTGGAGAAGTTAATCTCAGGCGTGACCAACCCATTCGTTGAACTATTGCTAAAGGCGCACAATGTGCTATTGTATCCGCCTTCATACTGCGTATTCCAACTGCCTTCCGTCCAATTGTACACGCCATATTCAAAGTCGTTCTCGAAAGGATGGTTAGGAGATACCGTGAACACGCCGTCGCTTGTCCACATACGGTAAGATTCGCAATAGGTGGACCAGTCTAAATTAGAGTTACCGTTGCTTACCCTAGCGCAGGCGCGGAACTCGTAGTAGGTGTTCGGGTCGAGGCCAGTCAAGGTCAAAGTGTTTTCATAGGTGTAAGGTGACTGGTTCTGGAAATCCGGATAGTCGGTCCAGTTCGTCTGACCCACCCTGCGGTATTGCACATGGAACCATGAGGAAGGCCAACCATGGTTGTATGCATTGTCATAGAGCGTAATGGCGGCAGTGTTGGCACCACAGCTCACTCCGGCGATATAGGGCTGGTAGCTCTTGAAGGTATTCACCGTCAGGTCGTCGAGCAAGCAGTGATCCATAGGATTGTAGCTGCCTACCTGATCACCCACAAAGCGCAAGCGTACATAGACCTTGTTGTATTGCGTTGGAGCCTCGAAAACCCGGTCGTATTTCGTCCATCCCGATTGGCCTTCAACATAACGCTTGATCATGTCGCCCTGCTGCACCCAGTTGGTTCCGTCAGTAGATGTCTCCACATACACGCCGTCATTCTTGTTGGAATTATTGGTCCCGTGATACCAATAGAAGCTGATTCTTGCATAGTTTTCCGCAGGGCGCAAAGGCGGCAGCACAAGGCTGTAGGATCGAGTGACGGGTGCGATATTGTTAAAGCGCAACACGTAATTACCGCTGTGAGCCTGTCCTCCATCAAAATAAGGTTGATAAAAGTACAGCATATCCACTTGCTCGTATGGATAGCTACTTGAGGTGTAGCCATTTAAGGTAAGGCCGTCAACGAAATTCCCCGTCTCAAAGTCGTAGCTCAACGGGAAGATGGTCACCGGGTCGGTCCACGATGCAATAGTGAACGTAATCGGCTCCGACCAATCGGCATTTGTGATGGAAGTAGATTCATGGCTATTTGAATCGTAAATGCTCTCTATTTTCACGCGGAAGTAATAAGTGCCAGGAGCGAGGTTCGAAGCCCAGCTGTTGCTTGCCAAGCCTGAGTTTTCGAGGCCCCAACTTCCCGTATTGGTAGTCAGTTGCCACTTGTAGTGGAAAGATTGGCCTTGAGGAAGTTCCATCCCCACCGTCCACATCACATTGGCCCATGAACTGGTTTGGTTGACAACGGTCAAATCGGTGGGGCAAGGATACAAGGTGGTAACGGCTACCGGAACCGTCCAATCGGAATAGATGGAATTGCCGTTGTCGGTATAGACCGAACGGACACGCACGTGATAGTTCGTGTTGGGTGTGAGGCCCGTGAGCGTGATGGAATTCGTGTTGGTCGAGACAATCGGAGCATCAACGAAACCGTTGTTGCCCAGAGGCTCGTATTGCACCTCATAGCCCGTAGGAGTCAACGTGCATGTGGGAACCGTCCAAGACAGTGTTGCCTCGGTGTCGGATTCTACAACTGCGATACTGGCGGGCGAAGCTAAGAGTTCCGACCATGTAACGCTGACATTGTCGATGGCGCCAGGCGGGTTCTGTCCATCTCGGCCAGGGGCACCTGGATTGTGCCACAAAACAACAATCATATAATTGCCAGGCTCGAAGGTGCCTCCAGGATACACATCAAGAGTGATGTTGATTTGTTGTTTCCAATGATAATAATTTGCCGAATAGCCGGTAAGCTGTTGTCCACGGTCGAGCGAGAACCAGCCATTAGGCGTGTTCTGATAATCGAAGCCGTTAGGCATGACTCCTGCGACAATATTCGTTTCGGCAGGCACCAAAACGACACGCATGTAATCATCATCAGCCACTCCTTTTACAGCATATTTATATGTAAACACGTAATGTCCTTCACTCAGAGCGAAAGTCTTCACCGCGTAAGAAGTGGCTGGAGTCCCCAAATATTCGGTTTGTCCATTTACAGTATAACTTCTGCGTGTGGTATAGCTCCAACTTGGATTCAATGTATTATCAGCCGAACTCGTTACACGCAAGCCATAGCCCTGGTTCCCATTAATCTGACTATTGTAAGAAAATCTCTTCCATTTGTTCGTGGCGGCATTTATGAAGAACCAATTCCCGTTGTTGCTTTCGAAATCTTCAAAATATGAGCTGTTTGAGGCATTAAGGGCCACGGCTTCCTGCAGCAAAGTCTTGAAGGTTCCAAAACTCACCCAATCGCTATTTTGCGCTCCATAGTTGGCGCGGATTTGGGCTTCGTATTCGGTGCCAGCGGTCAATCCGGTCATTGTATAAGAATTGCCTACAGGCGTGACGCTCTGTGACCAGGTGCCTCCTGCAACTCTATATTGGAGTTCCACGCTGGCGGCAGCGGTCGTCCAGCCCAGTGTAGCCGAAATGTTGGTCAGATTCACCGTGAGGTTGCTCGGCGCCGGGGCGCGTGTCACGACGAAATTATCGAAGAAAACTGCCTGTTCGTCTAATGGACTATTGCTGCCATAGACATACAAAACAATGAAGCCATCGGCATATTGCGAATTGCTGAAGTTGACGCTATAATCCGTCATGTCGCTAGTCAAGACGAACGATTCGATGGTTTGGGCGCTGGTTATATATGAAGGATCCGACACCACTTTGACATCGACATTGTAGGTGTAGTTACTGTTGGACGAAGCCCCCTGAAAATCGAGTTGCAAGGCATTTAAACCTGTGAAATAAGGCAACACGACATTACCATTGAGTGCATAATGAAAATAATTATAATAACCAGCTACGCTATACACCTCGCTGCCCGAATGCACTTTCAGGACGTTGTTGGATGCATCATTCGGGTCGGCGACGACATCGGCATATTCGTGAGGATAGACCGGCTTGATACGCCAGTATTGCGGCAATTCCGAAAGACCGGTAAAGTCCATCGTGTATGGCGTTGCCGTGGGCGGGCACATGGTATGGAACGAAAGAACGGCTGAGTTTTCGAAGATGGAGCCGTTATTTGCCTTCACCATCACCTCGTAGTCCGTATAGGTGTTAAGACCCGTAAGGGTATGCGAGGTGCCTGTCACTGTTGTATAGGATAGCCAAGAATGCGGGTCACCATTCTGGTATCCTTTTGGCCTATAATAAAGTTCCAAAGCGTGGGTGTTCACGTTGGGATCGTTCCATGAAATGACGGCAGAGTTAGTGGTGATATTGCTGGCCGTCAGGTCGATGATGGGCAACAGATCGGCAGCCTTGCGAATGACGATGTTGTCGATGCTGAAAGGTGACGAAGTGACGAACTGGAAATAAGCGTTTTGGGCGCCTATGCCGTCAGTGGCGCGTACCATGTAATGGGTGCGGGTGTTGGCCGAGAAGGTACCTAGATCGGTATCATAGCCTTGACGCCAGAATTTCACCTGCAGGTCGGTCGCGCTATAGAGGTCGAATTCCATGATGATGCCATTGGTTGCATTGGTATAGTTCAATCCAGGCAGGTTCACGGTCACTGCTTGGTTGGCTCCATACCGAAGCATATAACTGCTGTAGCCCGACTCTGGGCCATCCATGAAAAAGTAGCGAGTGGTTTCAAGTTGACGATGGGCATTACCAGTGGCAGTTATGCCGTTGTGTACGAAGGCACCATCAAAGTCGAGTGTGAGGTTATCGTTATCGAGGTCAGCAATGGCATATGTGCTGATAATGGCCATGGCAAGGTCAGAGGCATGGTCACCATCGTAGGCACGTACATAGACGTCATACATGGTGTTGGGCGTCAGATTGGTAAGCAAATCAGCGGTATAAGGTGTATAGGACCAATCATCCCAATTGGGCGCATAGGGACGCACCGAGTAGAGGGTTTGGTACCCCCCACTGTATCCACTTGGAGCATCCCAAGCCAAATGCAATCTACCATCACTATCAGCCGAAGCTATCAGGTTCTGTGGGCGGTTGGTGTTGGCCCAGTTGGCATTGTCTTGATAGGTAAAGGTAGTTTTGGGCACAAAGCCGTAATGGCGATAGATGCCCCAACCCATATCAATATTTCCGGCAAGGGCCTCGTCAACACCGTAAAACATAAGATCGCATGTACCATACCAAGGCGAATAATACCATTGTGAACCATTGGAACAAGTGAACTGTACCAACAGGTTCTTGGTGCCACTAAAGGTAAAAGGTTGACTGAATTCGATTACCAGCATATTGTTTTCGACGTCGAGTGACACATTGGTGGCCACAGTGACGGCATTGGTCATCTCGTTGCTTTGTATCAGCGCATTACTGGTGAAACGGGGCACATCCACTTCGGCCAACATTACGTTGTAGGGTAAATGATTGCCAGTATTCGGGGTGGGTGTCGGAGCAACGGTGTGGAAAGCCATCTTGGTGATGGGCTTGCCCACGATGGCACTCAACTCAACCCTGTTCATGATGAACTGGTTCTTGGCGGAGGTGGAGACTCCATGTGAGCCATCCACGGGGATGTGGGTATTTGTGGAGATACCATTATACACGGTCACGGAGCGCTCCACTTGCGCATTCACCGCCAACGGCACGGCCAGTGCCATCAGCAGGGTTAGGAGTAAATTTTTTCTTTTCATTGTGTTTGGATTTGATTTGTTAATATTTAATTTATTGATTTTCAATCATATACAAAACAAAAGCATTTACACACTTCATCGGTGCAAAAATATAGTGGAAAAAAGAAAAATAATAAGGAGAAAACTCCTCAATTTTTTGCGTTTATGCAAAAGGAAAGGCCGGCAACTCGCGTTGCCGACCCCCTTCAAAAAGATGTATGAAAAGAAAAAATTTACTCTTACTCTTCTCTGCGTCTCTTGCCTACGAGGTAGGCGGCGCCGAGGCCGAGCAACACGGCGATACCGCTGCCGAGGGGAGTCTCTTCAGCATCCATGTTGCCGAGTTCGCCATGGTTGGGCAGTGCAGGCTCTGATTGGAGGGTACGGCCCAGAAAATGGGCCTCTTCAGTGTTATTGCCGCGTTGGAACAAGCCGCCAGTGTTGCTCGGGAACGCATTGGTGGAGAAGGCAATTCCGAGGACGATGGCTATTGTGATTGCTAATTTCTTCATCGTATATAGATTTTTTGTTTGTTTTCTTGCTTTGACTTTCGTTTTCGGTTTGTCGACTATGACCCTTGACCATGACCATGACCCGTTTCACCCAAAGGATGAAATTCGCGCTTTGGGATGAACCAGTCATAGTCATGGTCATCAGTCATTGTCCTCATAGTCATCTGACGATCACCTTTTGGGTCTTGACATTCTCGCCGTTGATGAGGCGCATCACGTAGACGCCGGCGGCGGCGTTGATGTGGGTCTCGGCGCAGCCGTTGATCTGCTCGCTGCTGAGGATGCGGCCGTTGATGTCGATGACCTGCAAGGTGGCGCGGCCTTCATTGGCGATGACCCAGTTGCCGTTGCTTTCGAAGGCGAAGGTCTGTCCATCGGTCCCTGAGCCTGTCGAAGGGCCGTTGGCCACAAACACCACGCGGAAGCGGCTGGCGTAGTCACTCGTCCTGGCGTTGAAGGTGTATTCAGGCTGTTGCAGCAGGTCGACATCGGCGCCGGTGAGGTTGTCGATGAGGTGGCAGTACAACAGGCCTTCGGTCTCGTTCTTGAAGTCGAGTGTGTAAGTGCCGTTGGCGGCAGCCTCGAAGTTGAGCGGCAGCTCGCCTACGGGCTGGGCGCTGACCACGGCCATGTCCTTGCCACTCACCGGGATGTAGAGTCGGTTGGGGTCGGCCATGAGGTCGAGGTGACCAAGGTTCTGGCCCTCGCCGAACTGGATGCGCGTGCGGTCTAAGGTCGCTGAGCCTGTCAACGCGCCATCCCTAGTAAGTTCGGTCTTGCGCAGACTGAAGTACATGCCCTGACTGCGGGAAGGCTCGGTGGTGGTGAAAACGACAGACTGGCCTTCGCCATCGGCCTCTACAAACACGCCTTCCATGGGATGGATGACACCTGAAGCGAGCGTCAAAGCCGTGCCTCCTTCGTTCATTCTGTAGAAGTCACGCCCATCCATGAAGTAGGCATCGCAAGTGAAGGGATTGCCAACGAGGTTCCAGCCTCCGAAAGTGGTCGAAGCGAAATCGAGGTCAACGGTCTTGGTCTGGTTGCTCGGCAACACCGTCCCCTTAAAGGACGGACTGACATTCGCGTTGTTGGCATACAGGTAACCATAACCGTTTTCGAAAGCAAACAAGTCTTCATTCTGTTTATAGTTACGCCATTCCTCTCTTTGGTAACTGCCATCGAAGCGGTAGAGGTCGTAGCTGTTTTCAAGAACGTCAGTGATGCTGTCGCTCTCCGGCTTCAGCGCTTCCTGCACTGGCGGCGCGATGAGGTACCAACCGTTGCCGCCACGCGTGTAGGCGCTGACGGATCTTTCCATCGTTACCTCCACCTCGTCGTTCACCATCAGCTGGCCACCATCGGCGATGAAAACGTTTCCGTATTTCACACCAGCTATCGTATCAAGGTTCAGCACAATCCTGTTGGCCTCGGCGATGAAACCTTCGGGGATGGTGACCTTGGCATTGATGAGCACATTGTCATCAGCCGTCGGCAGACCGCCTGACCTGTTGCCGCCGCCACCCCACATGTTCGGGTCGTCCCAGCTGCCTTCGGTGACTTCCGATCCTCCACCGAACACATTGTCGAACACCTCGACGCGCACGTTGTCGACCCACCAGTCATAGTTGTTGTAGTTATGGGCAAAGACATAATCGAAAGCGATGATGACCGTATCACCGATATAATCGTCAAGATTGACGAAACACTGTCTCCAATAGTTGGCATTACTGCTATTATGATATATGTTGCCGTAATCGAAAGCGGTGTAATCGGTCGAGAGGTAGTCCCCGTTGACCCAGATCATCTTGGTGCCTCTTGCATCGCTGGCGTTGTAGGCGTCTTTGCTCCAGAAGCTGAGCACTGCCGATGTGGCGTTTTCGTCGATATAGATGGCCGGCATCAGTATCATGGAACCGGGACTGGCCCACGACATGCATTCTCTGCAACTGGATATGCATTTCGTGGCGGGCAACGCTTCCCAAGTGCCGCTGGTAGCGGTGATGCATTCCCAAGTGTCGTAATGATCCATGTCGTAGTTATAAAGATTCATCCGTCCCCAGTCAGCCGGCATGCCGTCTTCGAAGTCCTCATAATAGGGATGAGTTTTGTCCACCGTGATGAAACCGTCGGTACTGTGGGTATAGAAATAGTCTTCCGACGACCATTCGCCCTGGCTGGTCTCGTCGCAATAGCCTCTCACCTCCCAATAATAGGTCGAATTGGGCTCCAAACCAGTCAAAATGTATTTTTGCAACGATGCTTCGGGTAACACATCGGTAGTGACGATGTTTCCTTCAGGGTACTCCTCTTCCGATTCGAGTCGGTATCTGATCTGCCAGCGCGAGGCTTCAGCATCGTTTCTCCAATTCAGAGCGGCCTTTGTCCCGAGGTGGCTGGTGCACATCCAAGGCTCACCATCCCAACAGCCTGAACCGGTAATGAAATAGTCGGTCACCCAATCGCTATAGCCGTCGTCCACCTCAGGACAGCTGTACATGCCGCAGTGTTGGCGCAGCCTGATGTCGTATTCCGTACCAGGAGTCAAGCCCGTCAATCGATAAACCACAGAGAGTTCTGCACCCATGATTGGTGAAAAATCTGTAGGAGTAATCCATTCGTTGGAAGAAGACTCCTTGTATTGGAATTCCCATTCGTCATCAGGATCAGCATACCAAGAGATATCGGCCACTGTATGTTTTGGGTGAATATCATTGAAATAGGGAGCAGGGCAAGCCCAATCGGTGGTGAAGCTGCTGTAATCGGCACTCCAATCGCTGTATTCGTATTCACCGCACTTGGTTCTCACGTAGAAATAATAGGTGGTTTCCGCGTCGAGACAAGTCAACTGATAATCCCTGTACATGGTGCCCGACAGCGGACTGTCGAAATGCACGTCCACAATGGTGCCGTCAGCGGGGGCGAAACCTTGTTCGGTACTATAGGAAACCTGATAATCAAGTTGGTTGGCCTTGCGCGCCTTCCATCTGATATATGCCTCATGAGCGTAGGTGGTATTCGAACTCAGTTCAAGAGGAGCCATGCAGGTTGGAGCCACCGACACCTCGATATCGTCAATATAATAAGTAGTAGTACCACTGTAACGCAATGCTATGTACTTACCTTCGCCAGACCAATTGTCGAAATAAAGTTCAATTTTTTTGTATGTTGTAGAACTAAGATTCGTACTGGCGCCTTGCACATACTGGAATGTCGTCACATCATCAGGATCGGTCATCACACCTGCATACAAATAATCATAATAATAGTTGCTTTGGCTTGCTCTTGCCCAAAACGTCAATTGTAAAGTGCTGATTGGATGTTCGTCGGTGTTGATTTCCGGTAGTACCAATATTGCTGCGTTGTCTGAGTTTTTCTTTATTTGGAGATAATGATTGCCTGAATGGGCGCTACTACCTTCATAAATATATGGATAAGTGCCATCGCTGAAATGCCAACAGGTTGGAGCGACGTGACCGGTTGCATCGCTATCGAAGTCGTGGCTGTATGGCAAAGCCATATAGTCGCAGTCGGTGGTGAATGTCTCTGCCGCGACCCAGTCGCTGTAATCGTCGTCTCCACAGACGGTGCGCACTCTAGCCACATATTCCGTTGCAGCAAGCAAATTGCCCAAAGTATAAGATGCCGTTCCACTTACCGCAATGGACTGACTCCAGTCGGCATCTGAAGTCATTTTGTACTGCACCTGCCAGTTGGTTACATCGCCGTCTGGAGTCCAGGTGAAGGCAGCCGAATGAGCAGTAACATCACTGATTTGCGGGTTTTCAGGAGCAAAACAGACACTGTTTGCAGTCACCTCAACGTCATCGACATAGATTTGATTGTAAACGCTTGCTCTTTCGCATTTCAAGGCAATGTGATGGCCCGTACCTTCGTATGCATCAAAACTGACTGTATATTGGGCATATTCACTAGAAGCTATCGTCACATCCTCAATTTTAACGAATGTTGTGGCATCGTCGGGGTCGGTCATCACACCGACTGACAAAGGCTGGTTGGTTCCAGAACCCAATCTGGCATAGAACGACAATTGAAGCGTCCTGACATCAGCGTTCAATTCAGGAAGAACTGCGATTTGATTCAATGCCGTATAATCATACAAACGCATGAAAAACAGGCAATTTGATCCAGAATGCGAATTACTGCCCATGATATAGGGAAAATAGTTATAGCTTGGGTCATCCGAATCGTTGACCTTCGTCCAACATTGCGGGAATGCTGCACTCGAACCAGTGGCGTCGCTTTCAAAGTCATGCGAATAAGGAACATTTGTTGGACCGCAGGAAGTGGTAAAACTACCGGCAATCCAACCACTCGTATCGCCTCCACCGCAATCGGCTTGCACACGCACTTGGTATGATGTTATTGGCGAAAGATTGTTCAAGGTACAGGTTGGCGTATTCTCAACAGCGATAACTGCACCCCAATCTGTTGCTGAAGCCTCTTTGTACTGCACATTCCAATGGGTCTCTTCATCACCGGCGGTCCATGTGAACGTTGCTGAACCGGAAGTCTGACTGATATTAAGATTGCTTGGTTTCATGCAAGTCGGAGCCGTACCTGGAGTGTAGCTGAATGTGGTTTTGGGCATAAATTTATATCGGCTGTAGGAAGTATAACTGTATGCAGTCATTTCATAACCGCCGTATGCGCTATAACCCGTCGTTGATGCACCATACCAGCCGAAGTAGTCGCTTGTGCTGCCCGAAGCCGTTTCCACAAACCCAATCAACAAATCGCCCCCCATATATTGATAAGGTGCTGCGAGGGTGATTTCCATCTTGCTTCCGCTGACGGAAAGAGAGCCGGAATATACCGTAGTCATTTCCGACCAATCAAAAAACTCATAGTTCTCAAAAACCGTCACGCCGTCCAATTCACCGATGAGCACATCGAAAGTGACGGTGCCCATGTTTCCCGTCTCTGAAGTCGCGTAGAAAGTCATTTTTGAAATGTTGGCATACAGCAAATCGGCCAAATCGGCAGCAGGAACGATAAACTGGCTTTTCGCCGTATAGTCGATGGCAGAGGCGCAAATCGGAATGTAGGCATTGTAATTTGTTCCGTTGCCCACAGTGAGTTCGTATTTGGGCATGAAGGCACAGATGCCGCTCCAGTCGCTGTAGATATTCTCGCCACAAACGGCACGCACATAAGCGTAGTACTGGGTGTTCAGCGTAAGGCCGCTCAAAGTGTAAGGTTTCGAACTGACGGTCACGATGGTTCCGTTTTCAGGAGTGAAGCCCTCCGTTGTTGAATATGAAATCTGCCATTGCGATTCGTTGCTTCCTTGTGTCCAAGCCAAAGTAGCCGTAGTTGGCGTAACGCTGCTTTCCTGAAGATTTGACGGAGCAAAACATTCGGTAGTCATGCTCACCTCTTCGCTCCAATCGCTGTAGTCGCCCTCTCCGCACACGGCGCGTACATGCGCATAATAAGTAACACCCGTTGCCAATTCTTCTTTGACATAATACTGCGTGGTAACCGTTTCAGGTGTAACCTCATCGGGATCAAAGCCTTGCTGGTCGGAGAATGCTACTTGCCATGATGTCTCCGAGCCGACGGGAATCCACGAAAAATAGGCTTGGTTGCATGTCGCCATGCTTTCAGCGATTGTCGGAGTAAAACAACCAACTTCAAAAGTGCAGGCATTGCTCCAGTCGCTGTAATGCTCGCCGTTATTGTAGTTGCCGCGAACGTAGGCGTAATAAGTCTCGCCAGCAATAAGTCCAGTAAGCGTGTAAGGCTTCGTTTCAGTGTTGCTCACTTGTGGGGTCGTACCCGCATCGGGAACCGCATCGCTCGTGGAATAATAGATATCCCAATGGTCTTGACCTGTACGGGCCGTCCAGTCGAGCGTGGCGGTGCTTGAAGTATATCCAGTTAAAACGAGGTTTTTCGGTGCCGGATACTCCGAATAATTTTCAAAATTGAAATCATCAAAATACAGTGATGTGTAAGTGGATCCACTGGTGTATTTAATAGCAATATACTTAGTTTCAGCGGCAAAAGTTTGACTAAAGGCGGTCCATTGGGTACCATTGGTAGTAATATCCTCACCATAAGTAAAAGCGCTGGATTCACTAGTAGTGGTTGAATATCCCACTTGGAACGTGTGCGCATTTGACGATGAGGATTTGTAATAAAACTCTACCACCGTGCCGTTTGTAGTAGTCGACAATTCAGGTGAAACCAAGTATTGTTCAGAGCACAAGGACGTGTTGTAGAACCTGAATCCGTAGTTGCCGGTTCTTTTGGCATACTGATAAATTTTTGTGTTTGAGGAACAGGTGTTTAACGTCCACCCTTCTCCAGCCAAATCGTTGTTCTCAAAACCGTATTCATACGGCAAGGTCTTCTGTCCCCACATCGCCAAAGGCAAGGCGAGCGACATCAACAAGATGAGAAGTAATTGTTTTCTTTTCATAGCGTTAATATAATTTATTGTTATTCAATTAATTACTTATTTTCAAACATAATACTATTTAACGCAACAAAAATATATTACAAAAAAGCTAAATACTAAGGAGAAAACTCCTCAGTTTTAGGGTTTTCGGCGAATATTAAAGTTTTTGTTTATTTTTGCAGGTGAAAAACAACCCAATATGGAATACGATTCCCAAGAAGAAAGAAAAACCACGATGGCTTCTGAGGCCGCATTGGCATACGAAGTATCTACCAAAACCACCACATTGGCAGAACTCGAAGAAGAGTGCATGATTTTGGAGGAATCAAAACGGCTGCTGCTCGAAAGAGTTCTTCAACATTACCATCCGAAAGATTGACAACCCTTGTTGGGTCAACCGTCAGCAAATCAACCCCACCCGAAAGGCGTAAAGGATCAACTCGTTGGTGGACTTCACGCCGATCTTGCTGAAAAGAGCGCTTTTCATGTTTTCGATGCTATGGGGCGTCACACACATCTCTTCAGCCAACTGCTTGGTATTCAGGCCCGTGGCGCAGAGGGTGATGAGTTCCATCTCGCGGCGCGTGAGGCTCTTCAAGGTCTCGTAGTCATCCTTCAAGTCGTCCTCGACACGCATCAAACCCTCGCCGGTGTAGTCCTGACCCTGCATGACGGAGTTGATTACCACGGCAATCTCCTCGGGACCGACGCTCTTGCTCATGAATCCGTTAACGCCTGCCTCCATCAGCTGCTTGAGTATGGCACCGCCGGCCTCGCCCGAGAAGATGACGATCTTGGCCTTCAGTCCCAGTCGCTTCACCGTCTGTATCACATCCATACCTGTGCCATCGGGAAGGACATAGTCGAGCAGAATCAAGTCTACTTCCTGCCCGCTCTTTTCGAGGTATTCGATGGCTTGAGACGCCGTTCCGAACTCATTCAATATCTGATGGTTGATGCTCGAACTGCCTAAAGTCATGCGGATGCCAAGCCTGCATACGGGTTGGTCTTCGACGATGATGATTTTGACTTTATTATCCATGTTTTTACTTTTTGTCCGAGTTAACAATGAATACTGAAACGGACCATAGTCCCCTGCCCTTTCGCGCTTTCGATAGTGATCTCGCCGCCAATCTTATCGATGAACTGCTTGCTGACGAAGAGGCCGATGCCCGTTCCCGTCTCGCCGCCGACGCCTTTCGACGAGGTGGTCATGTAATTGAAGATCTTCTCCAACTTCTTCTCGCCGATGCCCATACCGTTGTCGGCCACCGACAACCAGATGCGGTCGTCTCTTTGCTCCGACGTGACGGTGATCTCGCCATCGGGATAGGAGTATTTCACGGCGTTGCTGAGCAGGTTCTGCAGCACCATGCTCACCACGCTGGCGTCGTCGTGGGCCTTGAGGTCGACAGGCACGGCGTTGACCACCTTCAGCGACTTCACTCCTATCGCCGTCTCCAGCGTCTTGATGCAGTCCTCTACCAAAGCGTTGACGCCGAACTCCTCAGGCGTCACCGCACTGCTCGCCAACTCCTGTTTCACCCATTTTATGATGTTCTCCATGCGGTCTTTCAAAGCCTCCGACGTCGAACGCAGCATCATGAGGTGGGCCTTCTTGTCGGTGTCGGTGATGCTGTCGTAGCCTTCAGTGATGCCACGCAACACCTGACAGATGGCACTCACGGGGGTCTTCACGTCGTGCGACACGATGGATAGCAGGTGGTTCTTCGTCTCGTTGAGATGGGCCAGCTCCTCGGCGCGTTTCTTGCGGACATTCGCCAAACGGAACCAGATGACAGCGATAATCAGCAACAAGGCTGCAACGACAGCCAACACAATGACATACAACCTGTTGCGTTTGGTCTTCTCCTGTTCCATCTGCAGCTCGTGTTCTTTCTCCTGCGTGGCGTAGCGCACCTGGTAGTCGCGGATGAGCTGCTGTTGCGTCTCGTTGAAGACGGAGTCTTTCATCGCCATGCTACGTTCGTAGTATTCAAGCGCCAGCCTCGGGTTGACATCGCGCTCGGCCTTATAGGCGTCTTCGAGCGCCTCCTGGAGCAGCTCGTCGTAGTGGTTCTCCTCCGCCATGGCGATGGCTTGGGCGTAGTCGCCCTTCTGCAGGTGGATGACGGCCTGAAGGAATACCTCGTTGTTGCCCTCAGCCATTTGCAGGGCTTCGTCCATGAGGCGCTCGCCTTCCTCAGTCTTGCCTATGCTGCTGTATGCCTTCGACAACGACAGCAGGCGATTGATGATCTTGTTCGGCGTGTCCTGGTAGCGTTGCGAGAGTTCCAACGACTGCTCGGCAAGGCCGACGGCGTCATCCTTGTGTTGCGCGATGTGCACTTCAGCGAGGTTTTGGTAGTAGGTGGCCAGGTCGAGGTTGGAGGCGGTGTCGGTGGGATCGACGTCGCCGAGCATGGCGATGCATTTGTTATACATCTCCTCGGCGCGGTCGTATTCGTTCATGGCGAGATGGATCTCCGCGATGTTGTTCAACACATAGCGCTTGTTGACTTCAGCCATCTCGCCGCCAATCACGTCCATGAGGTCGTTGCAGCGGTTATAGCACTCGATGGCCTTGTCGAGCTGTCCGAGGCGTTGGTAGGCGTTAGCTAAAGTCATCGTGCAGCCCGCCTCGTTGAAGGGGTCATCGATCTTGTTGTAGTGCGCGATTCCGACTTCGGAATACTGCACCACGTGCTGGAAGTCGTTGTTGTTGAAGAAATAGAGGATCATCGTGCGCAGCACCTTAAGCTTGATTTCGTCCTTGTCGGTGTCGGCGTCGAAGTTAGGCTCGCGGCCTATGACCTCGTCGATGGCCACGGCGGCGCGGTAGGCGGCCTCTCCCCTGCCGTGTTCGAAGACTTGGTAGAGGCTGTCGAGGTCCTGCGCCGGCGCAACGATGAAGGCCAGGAGCGCACCTATTATTAATAAGGTTTTCTTCATCCGAGGTATTCTTTTATCGTTGTCATGAGGTCATCCATATCGAGGTCTTCCGACTTCACCGTGACGCGTGCCTGTTTATAGAAAGGCAGCCGCGAGGCATAATGCCGGTTGACGAACTCGGTAAGCTCCGCTTCGCTCTTGCCTTCGGCCAAGGGGCGTTTCCGCTTGGCGTGGACCAGGCGGTCGACGACAGCCTTCTCGCTGATGCGCAAAAACACTGTCAGGCCGTGTTGGTTCATCCACTCCATGTTGTCGAAGTAGCAGGCCGTGCCGCCGCCCGTCGAAACCACGACGTTCTCAAGACTCTCCGTCTCCTTCAGCACCTCCGACTCCAGCTTGCGGTAGAGCGGCTCGTCGTATTTATTGAAGAAATCACAAACCGAGATGCGGTATTTCGTCTCGAACAGCTCATCGGTGTCGACCACCTCCCAGCCGAGGCGATTGGCCAGACGTCGGGCTGCGGTGGTCTTGCCCGCGCCCATGTAACCGACGATGTAGATCCTGTTCAAATTGAGAATTGAGAGTTGAGGGTTTAGAGTTGAGAGTCAGTTGAAAGTTGAGTGTTGAAAGTTATGAGTTATGAGAAATCATGTTGTATTGGCATATCTGGAGCTTCCCATCACCGTCGCGGAGGTGGAAACCGTTGCCTTGGCAATAGCGCCACATCTTGCATTTGGCGCATTGGTCGGTCTTCATCCATTTGCGGTCGCGGTAGACCTGGAACTTGTTCTGCCACACGTCCCAGAAGCTGTCGCGGTAGATATTGCCCTGATGGTAGTCGCTGCGGATGCTGAGGCAGCCCGAGATGGAGCCGTCGGCCAGCACCGATGCGATGTTGATGCCAGCGCTGCACGAAAAGAAGTGGTTGCGCACCTCGCCTTCGTACTTGCCGAGGAAGCCGTCGCAGCCATAGTCGGCGCGTATCTTGCCTTGGAGACGGGTCACCTTGATGAACTCCATCAGCTCGACGAACTGCTCGTTGCTGAGTTTGAAGTCGGGTTCGTTGGCGGCACGTCCAAAGGGGAACACCGTGAACAGGCGCCAGCGCTTGATGCCCAGCGAAATCAAGAAGTCGCGGAACTCGGGCAGGTATTTGATGGTGCGTTGGTTGACGCAGGTGATGACATCCCAAGTGAGGCCCGGGTGTTGTTTCATGGCCTCCACGGCGCGTAGCACGTTCTTATAGCTCATGGGATTGCCGCGCATCCAGTTGTGGTCATCCTCGAAGCCATCGAAGCTGACGGCGATGCTCTTCAGCCCGGCTGACACGAACTCGTCAAGCTTCTCTGCTGAGAGCAGCATGCCGTTGCACACCATGCCCCACACGAAACCGCGTTTGGTGATCTCGGCGCCGCAATGTGCGAGGTCGGGGCGCACGGTGGGTTCGCCGCCCGTGGTGATGACCATCACCTTGGAAGGGTCCATGTGGGTGCGGATCTCATCCAGCACTTTGAGGAAGTCCTCGAGCGGCATGTCGTCCTTCTCGGAGAGCATGCGGCAGTCGGAGCCGCAGTGGCGGCAGTTGAGGTTGCAACGCAAGGTGCATTCCCAAAACAGCTGGTGCAGCTCGTGCTCGTCGATGCGGTTTTGCAGCACCTGATGGTTGAGTTCGAGCATCACGCGCTTATAGAAGCCGAGCTTATTGCCCATCGTACTATTCGGACTCTTCAGGCACCGGGACGCCATACAAGGCTTCCACGTTGCCATCGTTAATCTGCGACTCGGGGTTGTCAAGATCACGGAGCTCTTTACGGGCGGCTTCGAGTTCATCTCTCAGGCGTTGGGTCTCCTCGCCATACTGTTGGATGATCTCGGGCGAGCCATAGACGCAAGCGCCTTCGCGACGTTGGATGGCGACCTGAAGCTCGGCGATACGTTCCTTTAGGGCAAAGCGTTGGGCACTGCGTTCCAAGTCAACATCTTCGCCCAACTTGGCGTTGATGGAATCGAGCTGGCAGCGAAGACGATCGGTCTCTAAGCCGTAACTGGCGATGATCTCGGGCGAGCCGTAGACGCATGAGCTCTCGCGCTCCGACAAGATGGCTTGCAGGGAGTCGCGTTCCCTGATGAGTTGCTTACGCTCGGCCCTGGTCAGACCGCCTTTAGTGGTGCAGCAGGCTGCCAAGAAAGCGATGCCCGACAATGCTCCGATACAAACCGTTCGAACAATTTTTTTCATCTTTTTGGGTGTTATAACGCTGCAAAGGTAACACATTTTCGACAAAAGTAGTACTTTTGCAGCATAAATCTTCAACAAAACAACTGACAAAAACACCTAAAACTTTGACATCATGAGAAAAGCATTAGCAATCGTGGCTCTCGTAGCCGCCATGTTCGTCGCCGGTAACGTCCAGGCCCAAACCGTCCTTTACGGAGGTTACTCGCCTGAGACTTTCGTTGCAGGAAACACCAATTCCAACTACCAAGGCTTCTTTGTGGGATTCGCCCAGAACTTTGGCATCGCCCAAAACGTCGGCGTTACCGCAGGTGCCCAGTTCCGCATGAACACCGCTAGTGAGTCGACCACCTTCTTGGGCGTGACCACCACTACCAAGGACACCCAGTATCTTGTCGACGTCCCGATCCTGTTCAACTACGGCATCGGCATCAACCGTGAGTTCAAAATCACGCCTTTCGCCGGTCCTATGCTGTCGATTGCCCTGGCTGGCAACACCAAGTACACGATTGGCAGCAACACCTCCACAACCGACTGGTATGGCGACAACAGCAACTTGAACCGTTTCAACCTCTATGCCGTGGTCGGCACCGACGTTCAGTTCAGCAAGCTCAACATCTTTGGCGGTTATCGCCTGGGCCTGCTCGACCTCAACGAGAGCGACAATGTCATCCTCAAGACCAACGGCCTCTTTGTCGGCCTCGGTTTCAAGCTTTAATCGCGACAGTTCAATTTCGAATGGAGAGACGCTTTCGGGCGTCTCTTTTTTTGTCTTATCCAATAGTTATCAACAGCCCAATGTTGATAAATTGTTGAAAACTCATGCCGTATGACTGGGCAATGTCCGTGACATTTCCCTAATTTTGACACCTTGTATATTAAGGGTATTATACCCATTCCACATTGAATTAAATCATTAAATATCAAATAATTAAATTTTCACCCAATGAAACGAAAACTTACTTTTTTGTTGACAGCCATGTTGCTGTTGACGGGAATGACCTCATGGGGTCAGACACGCGACGAGGACTTGGTGTATACCTTAGAGCCTGTCCCAGGAAGCAACAATTCGTATGCCGGGAACTGCGATATTGAAATCGACGGCATTACATGGAATCTGACAGGAAACTCTCAAATGATTCCATGGCGTATTGGAGGCAAAAGCATTGATGGCGTAGACCGTGAGCTGTATTCCAAAACGCCCATTGATGACAACATCTCAACCATCATAATCGAGCATGGTACGGCTGCAAACATCACGGTCAACTCCATGACCTTAACTGTTTCCGCTAATGCTGACTTCAGTTCCCCTGTTAGTACTTTAGCCGGTACATTTGTAGCTTCTTCCACCACCACTTTCACGAGACCATCTAATGTGCATTGGGCTAACATGTACTTCAAAATCACTTATAATCTTACAAACACAACATCTAGCAATAGGTTTATCCAATTTGTTGGTGCCGATTTCTATGCAGAACCCGGCGGCAGCCAACAAGAAACCGTGGCCACTCCGACCTTCAGCCCCGCCAGTGGCATCTATTTTGAGGAACAAAGCGTGAGCATCAGCTGCGCCACCGACGGAGCCACCATCCGCTACACTGTCGATGGTAGCGATCCGAACGAGTACAGCGCCCTCTACACCGGACCCATCAATTTCAACGCCACAACTACCGTTAAGGCAAGAGGTTTCAAGAGCGGCTACACCGACAGCTCGGTCGCCACGGCCACCTATACCTTCCCCTCTCTGATCACCATCGCAGAAGCAAGAGCATTGGCTGACAATGAATATGCCTTGGTCCAAGGTGTCGTGACATTCATTGACGGCAGAAACGTCTATATCCAAGACGCCACTGCCGGCATCGACCTTTACCTCAACACAAGTGCTTCAGGCATTAACTTGGGCGACGAGGTGAAAGGATATGGCAAGAAAACCGTGTACAACGGCCTCGTCGAGCTCACAGGCATCAACCAGAACAGCAGCGCCTTTGCCGTCGTTTCCACAGGTAATACGCTGCCTCTGGCCGTAAAGACCATCGCCGAAATCAACGCAGGCGGCAGTGGTGCCTTGCAAAGCACCCGCGTGAAGATCGAAAGCGCCACCATGGGTGCCGCAACCGGCAACAACACGGTGATCTCGCAAGGAACGAACACCATCAACATCTTCAAGATGCCCACTTTGACTGGTATCGAAGAAGGTGACGAGGTCGACGTCATCGGCGTGGTCGGTTATTTCAATGCAGCCCAGATGCGCGTGGCTTCGGCTTCCGATATCGTGCTGTCATATATCCCCGACCCGCAGTTGGCCGTCAGCCCTGCCCAACTTAGCGGCTTCCAGTACACCTTTAACGCCGGCCCCTCGCAGTCACAAAGCTTCAGCATCAACGGCTCCGACCTGAGCGGCAACGTCACCATGACGGCACCTCAGGACTTTGAGGTCTCGCTCAGCGCCAGCGGCAGCTATTCCGAAAGCCTCAGCGTCAACCCCACCAACGGCTCGGTGACGACTACCGTCTACGTGAGAATGAAATCCGGTCTCGCCGTCGGTAACCACACGGGCAACGTGAGCGTCGCCTGCGGCACCCTAAGCGCCACAGTCGCCCTGAGCGGCACCGTCAGCGAGCAGCCCGTGGCCGCCACGCCGACCTTCTCGCCCAACGGCGGCAACTTCATCACCGCCCAGACGGTGAGCATGAGCTGCACGACAGAAGGCGCCGTCATCCACTACACCACCGACGGCAGCACCCCGGACGAAAACAGCGCCACCTACAGCACGCCCATCACGGTGAATACCACGACCACCATCAAGGCTATCGCCGTGGCTGATGGCTACCAGAACAGCGCCGTGGGCGAAGCCACCATCACCATCTATGAAGTGGTCACCATCGCCACCGCCCGCGCCTTGGCCAACAACGAATATGCCTGCGTGGAAGGCACCGTGACCTTCATCGACGGCCGCAATGTCTACATCCAAGACGCCACTGCTGGCATCGACCTCTACCTGAACACCAACACCGTACCGTCGACCCTCACCCTCGGCGACAACGTGCGCGCCTACGGTAAGAAGACGGTATACAACGGCCTCGTCGAGCTGACCAGCATCGCGGGCAACAACGCCAATGTGTTCGCCATCATCTCTAGCGGCAACAGCCTGCCCTTGGCCGCCAAGACCATCGCCGAAATCAACACCGACTACAGCGGCACCAATATGCTGCAAGCCACCCGCGTCAAGGTGGAGCACGCCATCATCGGCGCCATCAACCCGAGCGGCACCACCGTCATCAGCCAAGACGGCAACTCGATGAACGTCTACCACATCCCCACCGTGGAAGGCATGATCCAAGGCGACTGGGTGACCATCACTGGCGTCATCGGCTGCTACAACGCGCCGCAGCTCCTCGTGGCCTCGGCCGACGATATACAATACACCCACCGTCCCACACTGACCGCCAACCCGGCTTCGCTCAGCGGCTTCACCTATGAGTTCGAGCAAGGCGGTCCTTCCGAACTCAAGAGCTTCGTCCTGGCCGGCGACTACATGACCGGTCCCGTCAGTGTCAACCCCTCTGCCAGCTTCGAAGTGTCGACCTTCGGTGGCGCCTCGTTCCATCCCGAAGATCCTGCCATGATCTATCTCACTGGAGGTGGTCATTTCTATAACATCAACGTCTATGTCAGGCTGAAGGCCGGCCTCGAAGGCGGCACCTATAACGAACAGATCGCCATCGCATCGCAAGATGCCGACACGCTGTTCGTCAACGTCACGGGCACCGTCACCGGTGGCACACCCACGCCTCCCGATCCGCCTACCCCGCCTACGCCTGGCTACGGCAACTACGTCCGCATCAGCGACCTCGGTGAACTCACCGAGGGTGCCTACGTGGTCTTTGCTGCCCGTTTCGACGATATTGCCAACAACTATTACGCCATGAGCAACACCTCGTCGGGCAAGCCCACGGGCGTGCTGTTCACCTCAGCCACCGCCGACGAGAACGAAGTGCTGCCCGCCAGCATCACTGACGAAGAAGAAAGCTTCTACTGGATTGTCGGCGTGACCGCCAACGGCTATACCTTCACCAACGCTGCCGGCGAACTCATCGGCTATAGCAGCAGCACCAACTTCTATACGGGCGGCGACAACACCGAGTGGAGCATCGAATCGGGAACATCGGTTGAGACCGCCATGGTGCCCAACTACACCGGCTTTGTCATCACCAACGTCAACAACGAAAGCAGAGCCTTTGCCCTGAACACCAGCCATAACTTCGGCCCGTATGCCAAGTCCAACATGAGCAACAACAACGCGGGTAGCTACAACTTCTTCCTCGACCTCTTCGTGAAGACCGAAGGCGGCACGCCGCCCACGCCCACCGTGGCCACGCCCACCTTCACTCCTGCCGCCGGCACTTACTTTGAAGAGCAGAGTGTGGCCATCGCCTGCGCCACCGACGGCGCCACCATCTACTACAGCACCGCATCGGAGAACGGTCCCTGGACGGAATACGAAGGAGCCATCACCGTTAGCGAGAGCATGACCCTCTGGGCCTATGCCGAGAAGGAAGGCTACAACGACAGCCCCGTCGCCGAGGCAGAATACGTCATCCAACTGGGTTTCGTCACCATCTTCAACCAAGACTGGGAAGGCGAGATGAACGGCTGGACCTTCGTCGACGTGGAAGGTGAGATGAGCTGGACCATTGCCAGCTACCAAAACAACCACTACGCCTACGCCAACGGCTACAACCATGGCGCCAACGAAGACTGGTGCATCTCGCCCGCCTTCAACCTCGACGCTTACGACAACCCGATGCTGAGCTTCCGCACCGCCACCAAGTTCGACGGTAACGTCCTACAGGTGTTCTTCTCCAACGACTACGACGGCGAAGACCCGACCGAAGCCATTTGGACCTCCTTGGACTGCGAGTTGTCGACAGGCAACTACACCTGGGTTGAGTCGGGCGACATCGACCTGAGCGCCTTCAGTGGCAGCAACTGCTACATCGGTTTCAAGTACACCTGTGAGGAGAGCCAGGCTGCCGCTTGGGAAGTCGACGACATCCTACTCGTCGGCCAGACCAGCGACCCCGTCGTCACCGTCACGCCTCTGACGCTGACTGGCTTCACCTACGCCGAAGGCAACGGCCCGTCGGATGAACAGAGCTTCATCGTCAGCGGCCTCAACCTGAGCGCCAACATCGTCATCACCGAAGCCACCGACTACGAAATCTCGCTTGGCTCTGGCAGCAGCTTCGTCGCCCAAAGCACGCTCACCCTGTCGACAACGGGTGGCAACCTGGAAGAGACCACCATCTACGTCCGCCTGAAGGCTGGTCTCGCTGTCGGCGACTACAACGACGAAGACATCACCATTGCCTGCGCCGATGTCGACGGAATCGAGGTGACCTGCAGCGGCAACGTCACCGAGCAGCCAGTGCCCGGCGGCGACTATGTACGCATCAGCGATGTCAGCCAACTCGTAGCTGGCAACCAAGTCATCTTGGCTTCGCGTTACAACGATACTGAAGATGCCTACCTTGCCATCACCAACACCTTGACGAGCAACAAACTCGGCACCACCGAGTTCACCAGCGAGATGAACGGTGACGACGAAATCATCCCCGCCGACATCATAGCCGACGAAGAAAGCTACTTCTGGACAGTAGGTGTCACCGCCGACGGTTTCACCTTCACCAACGCCGAAGGACAAGTGATTAGCTACAGCAGCGGCACCAACTTCAACTTTACCGGCAGCAATACCGACTGGACCATCGAAACCGGCACTTCTGACCCCACAAGCATGGTACCTGAATACTTTGGCTTCAACATCATCAACGTCAACAGCGACACGCGTGCCTTCGCCGTCCGTTACTACAACGAGAGTTATATTTGCGGTGCCTACTCCACTAGCAACATGAATAACAGCAACGCAGGTGAATACAACTTCTTCCTCGACATCTTCATGCAAGGCGAAGGCGGTGTTCCTCCCACTCCGACTGTGGCCTCGCCTACCTTCACACCTGGTGCTGGCACCTATTATGAGACCATTGATGTCACAATCAGCTGCGCCACTCCTGATGCCACCATCTATTACAGCCTCGATTCCGAGACGGGTCCGTGGAATGAATACGAAGAAGCCATCACCGTCGACGAGAACATGACCCTCTGGGCCTACGCCGAGAAGGAAGGCTACAATGACAGCCCCGTCGTCAGCGCCGAATATGTGATCCAAAACGACCTCGTCATCATCTTCAACCAAGATTGGGAAGAGGATTGGCACGGCTGGACACAGGTCAATGTGGAAGGCGAAGATGCCGAATGGACCATTGCCGAACACAGCGGCAATCACTATGCCTACATGAACGGTTATAACCACGGCGCCAACGAAGACTGGCTCATCTCGCCTGCTTTCGACCTCGACAGCTACAGCGACGTAGTGCTGACCTTCATCACCGCCATGAACTACACTGGCCCCGCCATCGAGGTGCTCTTCTCCAACGACTACGACGGCACCGACCCCAACGCAGCCAACTGGGAACCCCTGACTTGCGAACTCTCACCTGGTAGCTGGACCTGGACCGAGTCGGGCGACATCAGCCTCGACGAATTCAACGGCAACAACTGCTACATTGCCTTCAAGTACATTTGCGACGAAAATGAAGCCGCCGCGTGGGAGGTTGACAACATCCTGCTCGTCTCGGGCAGTGTCGGCGCCAACCCAACCCTGACGGCCACACCTAATACAATTAATGGTCTTGACTATGTGGAAGGCGAAGGCCCGTCGAACTCGCAAAGCTACACCCTGACGGGTGCCAACCTCGAAGGCGAAGGCAATGTCACGGTGACTGCCCCCGAAAACTTTGAGATTTCTTTGGATGACGAGAACTTCGTTGAAACCTTTGAAATCCCGTTCGCCGATGGCGTGCTCATCGACCAACCTGTGACCATCTATGTCCGCCTGGTGGAAGGCCTTGAAGTGGGCACTTACACGAACAGCATCAACCACGAGGGCGGCAACGCCACCACCGAGGTCAATCTGAGCGGTGCTGTCCACAGCGAGGACGAGCCTTTCATTATCTCGATTGTTCCTGTCTACATCCAAGGCAACAACGGTTCCAACAACAACCGCGTGCCTGTGGCAATCCCCGTAGACTTTTTCAACCTCACACCCAACGCCACATACCGCTACACCAACCAGTTTGTTGACGGTAACGACGGTCCTGAGACCGCTGGTGCTGGCAATGTGATCTACACCGATATCGAAGGCTTCTATCGCAGCACCAGCCCGAGCCTCTCGACTGAAGGCGGCTACGGCGAGTTCACCACCGATGAAGACGGCTATGCCACTGTTTGGATGATGAACGAGCCTACGGCCAACGCCCGCTTCACTCCCGGCAACCAAGTCTACCTCCGTATCCGCATCAACGACGGTAACGAAGGCACCAACGTCGACAAGATCTTCACTTCCAACGGCTACGCCACCGTGCTCAACTTCGGTAACGAGAACGATGAATTCAGCGGTTCTGCCTTCTACGTGAAGAGCAATGAAGCCCCGATGAACTTCGTCTTCATGTATGACTCAGAAAACATTCAGCCTTTGTATTCAACCAGCATTGAGACCACTGGCGTGGATTATGGCAGCATCAACCAGTATGCCGACTTCTACAAGGAAGAGGTGGCTGGCAAAGACGGTTGGTTTGGCGGTATCCTGCCCAACATCAATGAGACGGGTATCACCACCATCTTGATCTTGGACAAGGACCTCATGCCGGTAAACGAATACACCTCCGTAGACGGCCAATGGGCTCCTCAAGCCAATACCATCAACCCGAATAGCGGTCTCGACGAGCCCATCTTCATCGACCTCACTTACGACGGTGTGGCTGACATTGTTGAATCCAACGTGAAGATCTGGAACGCCGACCATGAGTTTGTGATTGAGAACGGCGACAACGCCCACTATAGCATGACCGTGTACAACGTACTCGGCCAGCCCATCATGAAGAAGCAGATCAACGCTGGCAGCATCGAGCGCATCAGCCACAGCCTTGCCAGCGGCATCTACGTCATCAACCTCCAAAACAACCAGAACAAAGTATCTGTGAAAGTAATTGTAAAATAAATAGTTAGGTAAGTAATTGTTCCCTTCGGGGAAACGAAAAGTCCGGGAGCTTCGCTCTCGGACTTTTTTGTTGTCTTTTTCTTCCTTATATATTAATGTAATTTCGACCGCTTAATCAAATAGCTCGTCAGGACTTGGTCGTAGGCCTTGTTGATGTCGGCCTCCACATAGTCGATTTGGTACTGGTAGCAGTGGCGCAGCAAGGCTTCCTTGCGCTCGGCCATGATCTTTTTATAGGCCTCTTGCACCTCAACGGGATTGAGTTTCAGGGTGTCGCCCGACTCCAAATCGACAAAGCGGTACGGGCGGTTCTCGAAGTCAAGGTTCTGTTCCAATTCGCCGTCAAAGACATGGAACAAAATGACCTCGTGTTTGTTGTATTTCAAGTGCTCCAAGGCTTCGAACATCGGCTGGTAGTCGTCGAGGCCGTCGAGCATATCGGTGAAGATGACCACAAGGCTGCGGCGGTGCGTCATCTCAGCAATCTGATGCAGGCACTGCGGCGTCGAGGTGGCCTTGCGGTTGTTCTTGTCGTAGGTGTCGATCAGTTTCTCCAGTTCGCTGTAGATCAGCTTTTTGTGGACATTGGACGACTTGGCCGGTTCGTGGAACGAGATCGTCTCATCGAACAGGTCAAGACCCACGGCGTCGCGCTGGCGGCTCATCAGTTCCATGAGCGAGGCGGCGGCATAGATGGAGAAAAAGAGTTTGTTGGGATGCTCGAAGTCGATTTTCTGCCTCACAGGGAAACACATGCTCGAGCTTTGGTCGATGACCAGTTGGCAGCGCAGGTTGGTCTCCTCCTCGTAACGCTTGACGAAGAGCTTCTCGGTGCGGCCATAGAGTTTCCAGTCGATATGACGGATGGGCTCGCCAGTGTTGTAGAGGCGATGTTCGGCGAACTCAACAGAAAAACCGTGGAAGGGACTCTTGTGTAAACCCGTGATGAATCCCTCCACGATTTGACGTGCCAAGAACTCCAGGCTGCCGAATTGCGTCAGCCGGTTCCTATCGATTGAAAAGTCCAATTAGAACAGCTTTTCCAGTTTTTCCACGAAGACCTTCTTCGGGGCGGCGCCGACGTTCTTGTCGACAGGCTGTCCACCCTTGAAATAAAGGACGGTGGGGATGTTCATGATGCCATATTTTCCAGCGGTGCCGGGGCATTCCTCGACGTCGCACTTCACGGCAACCACTTTGCCTTCATATTCTTCAGAGAGTTCTTCGATGATGGGTTCCACCTTCTTGCAGGGGCCGCACCAAGTGGCGCCGAAGTCCACCATCACAGGGAGTTCCGATTTCAGGACGACTTCTTCAAAACGGTCGTCGGTCATTTGAATAACTGCCATAGTTCTAAATCTGTTTGGTTAATTATTTGTTTCGACTTTTTTTCGGTTTGCAAAGATACACAATTTCTTTTTTATCGCAAGTCAAATTCCACAAAAGGCATCTTTTCCAAAAGCGGCAATACCTCCTGCGCATTGATGCTGCCTTTCACGGGTGTCATGTTGCAGGTCTTCTTGCTTAACAGATCGAAAAGATGCAACTTATAATGCTGTTTTCCAGGGTTTTCCTTTAGTACTTTGATAAACTCGTCCATGGCCTCCTTGTTCATCTCGGCCACGTTCAGTTTGATGTAGACCGTCTTCGAGGTGGTCTCCAAGAGCGAGTCGAGCAAACGCGCCTCGTTGAAGCGCACCTCGAGGGTCTGCAACACGACATTCGGGTCTTGTCCCGCCCTCGGGAAGGGCCTATCCATGACACCAGAAAGCATCACAAACGAATTGATTGTCAGCAGGTTCCTACAATTCAAATAATTCTCCTTGAACAAGGCGAACTGCAAGGCACCGCTCTGGTCCTCGATGGTGAAACGGCCATAGGGATTGCCGTTCTTTGCCGTGAATTCCTCGGCGCGGGTGATCTGTCCGCCGAGACGCACAGGACGCTTGAGGTTCTTCTCAGGGTCATTGAGTGCGGCCTTCAAGCCCTCCACATCGCAATTGCAGAAGTACTTGATGGGCAGGTGATAGACCTGCATGGGATGCGAGGAGATATAGAAACCGAGGGCCTCCTTCTCCATCTCCAGCTCTTTCATCTTCGACCATGGCTCACACTGCGGCAAGGGCATGTTGAAAGTCTCCTCCGCTCCGCCCCCATCGCCGAAGCCGAAGAGGTCCATCTGCGACGAGTTCTTGCGCTCGTTAAACGAGGCCACCATGCGCAAGGCCTTCTCGGAGAATGTGGCCGACTCATTGGGTGCGATGTAGAACAACATGGCGCGGTGGAAGCCCTTAAAACTGTCGAAGCAACCTGCCATACCCATGCTTTCAAGTGCCCTCACATTCAAGCCCTTATCCGCCACGCGCATCACGAAATCGCCGAAGTCCTTGAACTTGCCGTTGGCCTCGCGTTCGGCCACGATACCGGCCACTGCCGCTTCGCCCACGTTCTTGATGCCACCCATGCCATAGCGGATCTCGCCCTTCTCGTTGACGGAGAACTCATACTCCGACTCGTTTACATCAGGACCCAACACATTGATTTTCATGCGCTTGCACTCCTCGGTCATGAAGTTCACCTGCTTGATGTCGCCCAACTCGTTGTTGAGCACCGCCGCCATGAACTCAGCCGGATAGTGTGCTTTCAGATAGGCCGTCTGATACGACACCCAAGAATAGCAGGCCGCATGTGACTTGTTGAAGGCGTAGGAAGCGAACTTCTTCCACTCCTCCCAGATCTTCTCCAAGCGTTTCTTCACCTCGTCTTCGGGCAGATGTTCGGTCTGGGTCAGCTTGGCCACACCTTGTTTCATGAACTTGCCATAAAGCTCCTCCATCTTAGCCAGTTGCTTCTTACCCATGGCCTTACGCAGCGTGTCGGACTCACCACGGGTGAAATCAGCCAGCTCACGCGAGAGCAACATCACCTGCTCTTGGTACACGCAGATGCCATAGGTGTCCTTCAGGTACTTCTCCATGCAGTCGAAGTCGTACTTGATCTCCTGTCGGCCTTGCTTACGAGCGATGAAATCGGGGATGTTGTCCATCGGTCCGGGACGATACAGGGCATTCATAGCGATGATGTCGCCAATGACCGAAGGCTGCAACTCGCGCAGGTACTTCTGCATGCCCGGCGATTCAAACTGGAACGTTCCTATGGTGTTGCCCGCTGAGTATAGTTTATAGGTTTCCTCATCGTCGATCGGGATATGGTCGATGTCGATGTCGATGCCATGAGTCTTCTTGATGTTCTTCAACGCATCCTTGATCAAGGTCAAGGTCTTCAAGCCGAGGAAGTCCATCTTGATGAGGCCCACGGTCTCGATGACATGGCCGTCGTATTGGGTCACGACCACATCCTCTTTGGTATCTTTATCTCTCACAGTGCACACGGGTGCGACATTGGTGAGGTCGTCGGCGCCGATGATGACACCACAGGCGTGGATGCCGATTTGGCGGTTGGTGTCCTCCAGTTCCTCTGCGTAGGTCAGCATCGACGAAACGTTCTTATCATCGCCATTGAGCATCTCTTTCAGCTCAGGCACATACTTGTAGCAGTTCTTCAAGTTGACCTTGGGCATCTTCTTTGGCAGTTCGCCCTCCACGGCCTTCACCGCCGCCTCGTCGAAGTTGCGGTCGGGGATATAGCTCTTGATCTTGGCCACCTCGGGCAGCGGCACCTTTTGCACTCGGCCCACGTCCTGGATGGCCGACTTGGCCGCCATGGTGCCGTAGGTGATGATATGCGCCACCTTCTCCTTGCCGTATTTCTTGGTCACCCAGTCGAGCACGCGCTCACGACCATCGTCGTCGAAGTCCACGTCGATATCGGGCAGGGAGATACGGTCGGGGTTAAGGAAACGCTCAAACAGTAAGTCGTATTTCAGCGGGTCCAAATCGGTGATCTTCAAGCAATAGGCCACCACAGAGCCTGCCGCCGAGCCACGGCCCGGACCAACGCTCACCCCAAGTTCCTCGCGTGCTGCTCGTATATAGTCGCTCACGATGAGGAAGTAGCCTGGGAAACCCATGGTCTTCATCACATGCAGCTCGAACTTGATGCGCTCAATCTGTTCCTCCGTAAGGTTCTCGCCATAGCGTTGATGCGCGCCATCCCATGTCAGCTTGGCCAAGTAGTCCGCTTCGAGTTTGATACGGTAAAGTCTATCGTAGCCGCCCATCTTCTTGACCTTCTTCTCGGCCTCTTCCTGCGACATGATGACGTTGCCATGCTCGTCGCGGGTAAACTCATTAAAGAGGTCTTCCTCAGTGTATTTCTGACGGTATTCCTCCTCCGTGCCAAAATCCTCCGGGATGGGGAATTTCGGCATGATGGGGTCGGAGTCGATGCTATACGTCTCTACCTTGTCGACAATCTCTTGCGTGTTCTCCAAAGCGAACGGCACGTCAGAGAAGATACGTCCCATTTCTTCTGGTGTCTTCAGCCACTCCTGCTTGGTGTAGTGCATTCTTGAAGGATCGTCTAAATCTTTTCCCGTGCTGAGACAGATAAGACGGTCGTGCGCCTCGCCGTGTTCCTCTTCCACAAAGTGAACGTCGTTGGTAGCGATGACCTTAATGTCGTATTTCTTCGCCAAGTCCAAGAGAATTTTGTTCACCTCTTTCTGGCGTTCGTACACCTCGGTGTCGCCGCCAGGCTTGTCGGTCTTATGGCGTTGGATCTCGATGTAATAGTCGTCTCCAAAAAGGTTCTTGAACCATTGGACGGACTCCTCTGCACCCTTGAAGTCGGCGTTCATGATCTTCTGCGGCACCTCGCCCGCCAAACAGGCCGAACTACAAATCAGGCCTTCGTAGTATTTTTCGAGCAGGCTGTGGTCAATACGAGGATTATAGTAGAAGCCATCCGTGTAGGCGATGGAACTCAGTTTGCAGAGACTATGGTAGCCCGTCTTGTTCTTGGCCAACAGAATCAGGTGGTATCCGCGGTCTTGACGGCCGTCGCGCTTGTCGATGCTAACGGGTGCACAGTAAGTCTCAATGCCATAAATCGGCTTGAAAAACTGTCGGTTCAGTTTTTCGATTTGTTCTTGAGCGGCAATCTTCTCCTCATCGGTAGATTCTGGCTTTGCGATAATGGCCTGCTGTTCCTTGATGGCGTCTTTCACCTTGCCGTTTTCCTTGTTCACGGTGTCGGCGAAATCCTTGATGCCAAACATGTTGCCATGGTCGGTAAGGGCGAGGCTATACATGCCGTTTTTCTTGCATTTCGACACCAGGTCAGGCACCTTCGACATGCCGTCGAGCATGGAATAATGCGAGTGGACATGCAGGTGGGTAAAGTGCTGCGGGACATAGTCGCCCGTCTCGGGTTCCTCCTCCCCTTTCTCTTCCTCGTCGTAGTTCGCCACCACCTTAATGCCTGCGGGTTGAATCATATCGGGATTGGCCGCCTTGAAGTCGGCAACGAACTGGGGATCGACGTTCAAGTCCTTTTCGTCGATCACGCCTCGACGAATCAATTCGAGAAACACGCGGGCTGTGGCCTCCACGTCGGCGGAGGCATTGTGTGCCGAGTCGAAGTACTCGCCAAACAGCAGGTGATGGAACTCGCCCAAGCGCGGTAGCTTGAATTTGCCGCCCTTGCCTCCGGGGAACTGGCAGAACTCCGCCGTCTTCTCCGTGCAGGTGTCGATAATCTGCCAACGGCGCAAGGGATTCTCGCGACCGCAACGCAGGAACTCGCAGCCCAGCACATTGAGGTCGAAATTGATATTATGGCCCACCAGGTATTTGGCTTTGGACGCGGAAATCATAAACAGGTCGAGCACCTCGTTAAGCGGCTTGCCGTATTTCATGGCGTGCTCGGTGGAGATGCCATGCACCATCTTGGCATCTATGGGGATGACAAAGCCGTCTGGCTGAACAAGATAGTTATGTGCCTCCACGAAGCGGCCCAGCTCGTCATGGATCTGCCAAGCCAGCTGCACCATGCGTGGCCAGTTGTCGAAGTCGGTTAGCGGGGCGTTCTCTATTTTGGGGAGACCGGTGGTCTCAGTATCGAAGACTAAAAACATAGTATTTGAATGCAGAATGCAGAATTATGAATGCTGAATGATAAAGTTGCTGATAATCAGAACAGATTTTGTCCCGAAATTCAGCCTTCAAAGATACAAAACTTTGGAAAAAGAGACAAGGAAGAAATGAAGTTTTTTCTTCAATTTTTCAACATTCTACAAACAATCAATAAGATTGATGCTTTGAAACCCTCATGTCAAAATAAATACTATTTTTGCGACAGTGTTCCGTCCCTTCCACGGGAATTCCATTCCCGTCACAAAACCACTAATAAGAATGACCATCATTGCTACCAACATTCCCAACGAAACCTCCACTTGGCAGGAACCTGGCGCATGGCGCAAGCCCTGTATCGTGCATGTGACAATGGTGGCCAAAGGACGCGAATCCATTTTTGGCAAACTTACCCACAACGGCATACATGCCGAGGTAGAGAAAACGGCCATAGGCTGGGCACTCATCAACCAACAGCAACGAATGCTTGACCTTTGCCCTGAGATAAAAATCCTTGCGGACAAGGTCATGCCCGACCATCACCATATCGTTTTGCAGGTCCGACGCACAATGTCGCGTAGCATCAAAGAAGTGGTACGGGGATATATGCAGGGCTGCAAGGCCGAAGCACGAAAACTGGGCCATGAAGGGAACTTGTACGATGCACCTCCATATTACCGAGTGCTTACACATAAAGGGCAGCTTCAAGCGATGATAGCTTATGTTTACGCCAATGCCGAACGGTCGTGGCAACGTAAACAGAACCCCGACCTTTTTAAAATGCGCCGCAAAACGGAGACATGCAGTATGCTTTTCACTTCGATGGGCAATCATTTCCTGCTTGACTGGCCTGATCGTCAATTGGTAGAGATGTCGCGCAATGCCACAGACGAGCAAGTTCAACATAGGCTAAAATCCGTGATGACAGCGGCACAAAACGGAGCCATAACATACACGGCTTCCATCAGCAAAGGCGAGCAGTTCATCGCACGGACGCTGCGTGAGCAAGGTTTCCCGTTAGTCGTTCTCCTCAACGAGGGCTTCCCCGATGAAGGCACGCCGCATGAACGGTTCTACAAACCGGGTGGATTGTATTTTGAAGCATGTTCCCAAGGAAAACTTTTGCTTTTGGAACCAACGGAGCAGACTTTTGCCAGCCTGTTTATCCGTCAAGCCGTTGAAGAGACATTGCGCAGAAAGGCTGAAGCCAAGCATTTAGAATACAGACCTATGGCAATGGATTCGTTACGTTATCGGTTTGTCGCGCTTAACGAGATGGGAAGGAGGCTTGTAGATGGTGCGGGGCGGATAGAATCCGCCTTCAAAGGACAGGACAATATCTAACAACTAAATAATTCATGTCAAACTAACACGAATCCATCATGAAAATCTCAAGACTCTTCCTCCTCATTATCACCCTGCTCTCATGCCACGCAGCCATGGCGCAGGATTACTTCCTCGACAGGCTCTATTCCAATGACGAAGTCGACCAAATACAATTCTACTATAACGCCGACAACCTGCTGGAGTCTTACCATTCCATCTCCATCGCAAGCGGCGAAGTCGACGACCTCATCGACTCGCTCCAATACGACGAGCGCGGCAATGTGACCCGAGTCAACTTCTACCAATACTACGACAACGAGTGGATCTTCCCCTCCTACGTTACTTACACCTACGACAGCGACAACCACCGCCTCACCCGCACCAACTACAATGACTGGGGCACTGGATTCGAGCTTCAGGGCGTCTACACCTACAGTTACGAAGGCGACCGGCTCATGGGCTATGAGATGACCCTCGGCGGCATGTTGCTCATGCGCGGTACCTATACCTACGACGCCAACGGCCGCTGCACACAATGCCTCGAGGAATACAACGACGCCTGGGGCGGCACGGGCTGGTCCAACTCGGCCCTCACCACCTATGCCTATGACGAAGCCGGCAACTGCACCAACGAGACCTACTCCTATTGGCAAAACGGCTGGGTGCCCGACTCAAGCATCGACAGGACCTACGATGCCAACGGCAACTGCCTGCAACGTGAGAAGCGTTCCAATGGACAAGTCATCGACCGTGTGCGCTACGTCTATGACGAGGCCTGCACCATCAACCATGTGCTGCTGCCCTATCATCCCGAGCCTAACTACAGCTGGGACACGTTCGCCAACCGTCCCCTCAGCTATGCCTGGGAGACCGCTAACGACGGCGGACAGCTCGTCTACGTCTGCGACTACATCTTCGAATACGGCGCCTTCGAAAGCCTCCCTCAAAACGAGATGCCTGTCACGGACATGATGGCCGTCTACCCCAACCCCACACAAGGTGAGATGACCCTCAGCCTCGAAGGCTTGCAACGCTATGAGATCATCGACATGAACGGCCAAACCGTCATGCAAGGCCAGGCCAACGGGAAACGGCACAGCATCGACGTGTCCGGTTTGGCTTCAGGCCTTTATCTGGTGAAAGCCTACAACGGACAAAGCTGGTGCATTAGCAAGGTGCAGGTGAAATAAGCTCAAGCTTTCTTCTCCGTCAAGATCATAAATAGAATCGCGAAGAGGATCAATGCCACGCCGATGGCGACATTGAGCGTGAAGGCCTCTTTGAAAACCAGCGTACCGATGACAATGGCCGTCAAAGGCTCCAAGATGCCAAGCACGGAGGTCTTGGTGGCGCCCACCGCTTTGGTAGCTGCCGCAAGGGTGATGGTGGCGATGGCCGTAGGTAGCACCGCCAAGCCCAACACATTCAGCCAGCTGACCGCATCGGGAACGGGGTTGAGACGCATGCCGAACCTCGACAAGGCGAAGAGCATCAGCGAGCCAATGAAGAAACAATAGAAAGTCAGCGTGAGGTTGGGCATCGCCTTGATGCTCTTACTTTGGTTCACGATAACGATAAACAAGGTGTAGCACAGCCCCGAGGCCACCACGAGGGCGATGCCACGCCAGTCGATGAAGCCTCCCCCACCTTTGATGGAGAGTAGCACCGCGCCTGCCACGCCTGCGAAGATGGACACCCAGGTCTGCCAGGTCGGGAACTGCCTGAAAAACATCATGATGAGGGCCACCATGATGGGATACACATATAAGATGCTCGTGGCGATGCCCGAAGGGATGTATTTGTAGGCCTCAAACAAGGTGATGCTGCAGCCCGTGAACAGAATGCCAAGGAGGGTCATCAGTCCGAACTGCTTCCAAGTGATGCGGATCTGCTTCTTCGCCACTAACATAAACGCCAGCATCAACAAAGTGGCCACACCATAGCGGTAGAACAGCAAGGAATTGACATCCAAGCCCTTGTTGATGACGGGCACGCCAAAGAGCGGGTTCATGCCATAGGTGATGCCCGAGACGATGCCAGCCAGATAGCCCCAACGTATGTTCGTGTTCTTCTCCATCGGTTGAAAACGGCGGCAAAATTAGGCATTGTCGAGCGATTTCCGAAACGGGAAAAAGAAAAATTTGTTCCGACCTGATTGCCAGTCCGATAAAAAGTTGTACTTTTGCAGCCGAAACCTCGGGTAGGTTTTAGTTAATTCATTAAAAATCAACTTAAAACATTAAATTATGCCTGCAAAGATTAGATTGCAAAGACATGGCAAGAAGGGTCAGCCCTTCTATCACATCGTAGTTGCCGACTCTCGCGCACCACGTGATGGTAAATTCATTGAGAAATTAGGCACCTACAACCCGCTCACCAACCCCGCTCAGATCAACATCAAGTTTGACAGAGCCCTGTATTGGTACAGCGTTGGCGCTCAGCCCACCGACACTGCCCGCTCGCTGCTCAGCAAGACCGGCGTCATGATGAAGTACCATCTGATGCGTGGCGTTCAGAAAGGCGCTATGACTGAGGAACAAGCCGAAATCAAGTTCCAGAACTGGATGAAGGAGAAGGAAGCCAAGATGGCTGGTATCGCAAAGGCTAACGAAGAGAAGGCCCGTGGCGAGAAGAAGACCCGTCTGGATGCCGAGAAGCAAGTAAACGAGGCCCGTGCCGCCGAACTCGCCAAGAAGAGACTGGCTGAGATCGAGGCCAAGAGAGCCGCCGAAGCCGAAGCCGCTGCCGAGGAAGCTCCCGTCGAGGAAGCCCCGGCCGCCGAAGCTGAAGCTCCTGCCGCCGAAGCTGAAGCTCCTGCCGAAGCCTAAACCGCGAATTTTCTTTGAATCGCATAAAAACCGCCCTGATTGGGGCGGTTTTTTTAGTTTAGAGTTGAGAGTTTAGAGTGTAGAGTGTAGAGTCAGTTGGAAGTGTAGAGTTGATAGTTGTAAGAATTCACAGCGTAGCAGACGTTAATGTAGGGGCAGACCCATGTGTCTGCCCTGGAAATCACAATCCCCGGAAAAACAGATACGCCTCGTTTTTGATGAAATCACGCATTTCGCGGTAGGCATCGATGGATTTCTCACACGACACATCAGGGCATTCATACACCGCGTCGAAATCCGATAGATCGAAATCCGATGCCTTTTGCGGCTGGTAGCCCGACAAATCGACCAGACATTCCCTCATCGCCTCAACCGCCATCGCATCCATAGCCCTCGACGGGTTACGGCCAGCCGAGACCACCTCCATCGACGTGGAATAGTCGCGCAAAAACGCCGCAGCCATGGGACCGCAGCAAGCATCCGTCTCGGTAAGCACCAATATCCTCATACCTTATTACTTTATTGTTCCACAAAAATAGGAGATTTGCTCTAAAGAAAAGATTTTTTGGCAATAAAATTCATCAATTCAAGGCGATTTATTATTTTTGCACCCTAAAATATAAAATCTAAAAATCTACATAATGGGAAGAGCATTTGAATACCGCAAAGCGGCCAAGATGAAAAGATGGGGACACATGTCAAGAGTGTTCCCGAAACTCGGAAAACTGATTACCATCGCTGCCAAGGAAGGTGGTCCCGACCCGGACATGAACCCCAAACTGCGCCAGGCCATCCAGAACGCCAAGGCTGAGAACATGCCCAAGGACAACATCGATGCCGCCATCAAGCGCGCCACCGACAAGGACGCCGCCAACCTCGTGGAGATCACCTACGAAGGCAAAGGCCCCTTCGGCATCCAATGCATGGTGGAATGCGCCACCGACAACACCACGCGCACCGTGGCCAACGTGAAGTCGTACTTCAACAAGTGCGGCGGCTCGTTCCTGCCCATCGGCTCGCTGGAGTTCATGTTCACCCGCAAGGCCGTCTTCGAGATCGAGATGCCTGCTGGCATGGACAAGGACGACCTCGAACTCGAACTCATCGACTACGGTCTGGACGAAATCACCACCGAGACTGACGAAGAGGAAGGCACCACCACGACCACCGTCTACACTGCTTGGACCGACTACGGCACCATGCACGACGCCCTCGAAGAACGTAAGATCAACATCGTGAAGGCCAACCTGCAGCGTTTCCCCAACCAGACCGTCAGCTTCACCGACGAGCAGATGGTGGAAATCGAGAAGTTCCTCGACAAACTCGACGAAGACGAGGACGTGCAGGCCGTTTACACGAACATGGAATAAAAACCTAATGCTATGAGCTGGAACGAACCTTTAGGCAAAAAACTGTCGGCATACCTTGATGCCGAGTTTGACTACATTGAGACGAAAGACGTTACTGAAGCCTCGAAGATAGACACGGGTTGTTCCGGAATCTACATGGAGGCCACCGTCGCCTATTTCGAAATCAAGAACCTGGCCTACATCCTGAAGGAGAACGGCAGGCGCAAGACCGCCCTCATCTACACCATGTACAAGGAGGCGATCACCGCCGTGGCAGAGCAGACAGGCGCCTTCGTCAACTGCTTCTCTCCTTTCGCCTTCCTCATCGTCTACCCTGGTCGCGACGAGTCGCTGACCAAAGGCGTCAGAGGTGCACTGAAGATCGCCCACGCCCTTAGCGAAGACTTCAAGGAGCAGTTCTCGGGCATCAACGGACTGGAGTTCTCGATGGGCCTAGACCACGGTCACATCATGGGTACCAAGAACCTCTCCGACAACGGCTACGAGCACCTCACCTGGTACGGCAGCTGCATCTACAAGGCCATGCGTATCGCCAGGGAATGTGCGCGTCCCTTTTATGTCGGCATCTCAGGCGTCATCTACCACAGCCTCAGCGAAGACATGCGCATCGCAACCCGCCGCATCCTGGGCATCAAGAAAAACGTGGACATGTGGACCAAGGTCTCGTACCAGTACGAGAATGTGAAGAAGCACCTCTACCAGACCAACCACAGGATTTCGCCCGAGGAAGAGTAATAATTTGGCCTAAATTTGCGTTTTCTCCAAAAATCGCATACTTTTGCGTTTGGAAAAACGAGTCGCATACCAATGAGGTTACAGTTTAGGCAGATTATCCGTATCTTATTGATTCTCATATCAACATCCGTCTCTTTCCAACTTGTTGGACAAGAGCGGTATGTTTTTTTCACCCCGCCCATCGACTCCATCTGCCGCAACACGCTCGACTTGATTCGCATCCGACAGACCCTTACCCTGCAGCAATATGCCGTCAACCAGGACATCGGGCAGATCGAGAACACCATCAATGTCATGAACCGCCACATGGAGGAGAGCCTGAACGAGAGGCGCATCATCGAAAGCGAGCTGGCCACCATCAACCGCCTCATCGACTCGCTGACACCCAAGCGTCCCGACGGGCCACGTCCCAAGGAGAACATCATCGACATCCTCTACGAACGGTTGAGCTTTAACGGGAGCTATGGCCTGAATATCAACCAGTTGGCCTTGTCGAACTGGGCGGCAGGTGGCGAGAGTTCGGCGACGGGAAAAGCCTTCGCCAACTTCACCCTCATCGACAAAAAGAAATCTTTCGAACAAAGGCTAACGGGTGCCTTCGCCTTCGGCATCTCGCGTTTTGCCGACAAACGCATCGAGAAATCGGACGACAAGATCGACCTCACCTACTCCCTCTCGCTCAACAGCAAGACCCAATGGAACGTGACGACGGTGGCCACCTTCAACACCCAGTTCGCCAACGGCTACAAATACCCCAACGACTCCACGGTGATCTCCAGCTTCTTCGCGCCCGCCTACCTCACCTTGTCGGCAGGTTATTCTTACAAGACCAAGGACCAGAACTTCCAGATCTTCTTCAGCCCCCTGGCTGGTAAGGTCACCTTCGTGATGAACCAAGACTTGGCCGACGCCGGTAGCTTCGGCGTCAGGAAAGGCTACTTCGACGAAGACGGGCTATGGGTTCCTGGTGAGAACATCGCTGCGGCGGTGGGCGTCAACGTGATCGTCAACTACAAGCAGCCCATCGGACAGAACATCAGCTACACCACGATGCTCAACACCTTCTACAACTACACCGAGACCCGCGACGACGACCGCTTGCGCCTCGACTTCAACTGGGAGAACACACTCAACTTCGTCATCAGCAAGAGCATCTCAACCATACTGTTCGTACATTTGAAATACGACCACAACACCACCTTCCCTGTCTACGAGACCATCGAAGGCGTTGAGACCGTGGTCGACAACGTACCCAAGCTCCAGTTCAAGGAGTCGTTGGGCATCGCATTCATTCACAGATTCTAAAAACCATTGAAAATGAACATATTAGTCACGGGCTGCAAAGGCCAGTTGGGCACCGAGCTACAGAAACTCGCCGCCAGCGAGACGCAGCACCAGTGGGTCTTCACCGACGTCGACACCTTGGACATCTGCAACAAGGGCGCCGTCGAGGAATGCTTTGAGGCCAACGGCATAGACGCTTGCATCAACTGTGCCGCCTACACTGCTGTCGACAAGGCCGAGGACGAGCCGGAGCTCGCCACCCTCATCAACGCCTTCGCCCCCAAAGTACTGGCAGACACCTGCGAGAGGCACGACGCCCTGCTCATCCACATCTCCACCGACTACGTCTTCGGCGGCGACGCCAAAGAACCTTATAAAGCAGACGACCCTATCAACCCGCAGTCGGTGTATGGCAGCACCAAGGCCGAAGGCGAGCGCCTCATCCGTGAGAGCGGCTGTAATCATATGATCGTACGCACGGCATGGCTCTATTCCTCCGTGGGAAAGAACTTCGTGAAGACCATGCTCATGCTGGGCGACACCAAAGACGAAATCAACGTGGTGGCCGACCAGAAGGGCTGTCCCACCTGGGCACACGACCTCGCCGTGGCCCTTGTGGCCTTGCTCCACAAGAACGGCAAGACTCCTATCCATGAGACCTACCATTTCACCAACGAGGGACAAATCACCTGGCACGACTTCGCCACCGCCATCATGGAGATTGGCGGGAAGACCTGCAAGGTCAACCCCATCACGACTGACCAATACCCCACCAAGGCCAAACGGCCCGCCTACAGCGTGCTGGATTTGAGCAAAATCAAGGAGTATTCAGGGATTGAGATTCCGTTCTGGCGGGACAGTTTGGTGAAATGCATCGAAGAATTGAACAACATTTAAAATCAACTATATGAATAACATCGACCCTCAAATCATCGAAAGAGCAAAATCGTGGCTCACAGAGCAATACGATGAAGAAACAAGAAAGAGCGTGCAAAACATGCTCGACAACGACCCGAACGAGCTGGTGGAGAGCTTCTACCGCAACCTCGAGTTCGGCACGGGCGGACTGCGTGGCATCATGGGTGCCGGCACCAACCGCATGAACATCTACACCGTGGCCATGGCCACCCAAGGCTTCGCCAACTACATCAAAATGATGAACCCTGGGAAGAAAGACCTCAGTATCGCCATCTCCTACGACGGCCGCAACAACAGCCCCGCCTTCGCCAACGTCACCGCTGACGTGATGTCGGCCAACGGCATCAAGGTCTACATCTTCGACTGCCTCCGCCCCACCCCCGAACTTTCGTTCGCCGTGCGCGAGATGAAATGCGATGCCGGCGTGATGGTCACCGCCTCCCACAACCCCAAAGAATACAACGGCTACAAGGCCTATTGGAACGATGGCGGACAGTTAGTCAGCCCGCACGACAAGAACGTCATCGCCGAGGTCGAGAAGATCACCGACCCCTCGATGGTCAACTTCAAGCGCAACCCCGACCTCATCACCGTCCTCGACGAGAAGTTCGACGACATCTATCTCGACAAGGTGTACGGCCTCTCGCTCTCCTTGGACCTCATCAAGAAGCACAAGGACATGCGCATCGTATACACGCCCATCCATGGCACGGGTCGCCGCCTGGTGCCCGAGATCCTGAAACGCAAGGGCTTCGAGAATGTCTATTGCGTTGAGGAGCAGATGGTGGTGGACGGCAACTTCCCCTCTGTGAAGTCGCCCAACCCCGAAGAGCCTGCCGCCATGGCCTTGGCCGTGAAGAAGGCCCAGGAGGTGAACGCCGACCTCGTCATGGCCACCGACCCTGACGCCGACCGCGTGGGCATCGCCGTGAAGGACGACAAGGGTGAGTTCATCCTGCTCAACGGCAACCAAACCGGCAGCCTCTTCGTCTACTACCTGCTGACCCGATGGAACGAGTTGGGCAAGCTTACAGGCAAAGAATTCATCGTGAAGACCATCGTCACCACCGAGCTGATCTTCGAGATGGCCAAGAAATACAACGTGGACCGCTACGATGTGCTAACCGGTTTCAAATACATTGCCGACAAGATCCTTGAACTCGAAGGCAAGAAACAGTTCATCGGTGGCGGTGAGGAGAGCTACGGCTATCTTGCTGGCGACTTCGTCCGCGACAAGGACGCCGTCATCGCCACCAGCATGGTTGCCGAGGCTGCTGCCTGGGCGGCAGAGCAAGGCAAGACGCTCTACCAGCTGCTCATGGACATCTACAAGGAGTTCGGACTCTACAAGGAGAAACTCGTCTCGTTGACCAAGAAAGGCATCAGCGGCACCGAGGAGATCAAGGCTTTGATGGCCAAGTTCCGCAGCACCCCGCCCACCGTCATCGCTGGCGAGAAGGTCGTCGAGACCCGCGACTACAAGCTCCAGGAAGCCAAAGACCTGGCTACCGGGAAGGTCACGCCCATCACCCTGCCCAAGAGCGATGTGCTGCAGTTCTTCACCGAGAGCGGCTCGAAGATCACCATCCGTCCTTCGGGCACCGAGCCTAAGATCAAGTTCTACTTCAGCATGAAGGGCGACACTGCCAACGGTCTCGAAGCGGCCATCAAGACCCTCGACACCAAGCTTGAGCAAGCCGCCAAAGAGCTGACGGAATAACAAAAGCGATAAAAAAGGCGGAAAAAACTTTTTTTCCGCCTTTTTTGTTGTCCGTATCAAAAAAATATCTACTTTTGCACCCCGAAAGACGGCGGGATAGCTCAGCAGGTTAGAGCGTCGGATTCATAACCCGGAGGTCATGAGTTCAATTCTCATTCCCGCTACTGAAAAAGCAAGGTTGAAAATAGCCTTGCTTTTTTTCATGCACATTACTTTTTTTGTACTTTTGTCGGACGAAAACCAAAACACAAACAGCGCATCATGAAGAAACATTGGATTGCAGTCTTGATTCCTCTCGGTTTGGGCCTTTTGGGCTACTCTTGCGACAACAAAAAAATCAACACGACCCCCACGCCCGAGGAACTTATCGAAGCCGTCAGGAGAGCGCAGGCCGACAACACGCCGGTTCAAGCACCCGCTGCCGAGGACGACGGCGACCCCAGCATCATAGCCGCTTCGGTGGATACCATGGAGATGGTGGTCGACAACCGTGGCAACCTGGTCGGACGCTATGTCCAAACCAACCAGAACACCTATGTCGTTGAAGTCCAAGACACCATGGAGGTTCCAAGACTGGGTCACAAGATCGTTGTTTACAGGGCAAGAGACGGCCAAGGCATCGTCTACACGCTAAGGACGAACGTCAACGTGCGCCAACAACCCACGCTCGAATCACCTGTGGTAACCCAAATCTCCGTCAATGAGGGCTATGCACCCGACGTCTATCCCTGCCTCGGAAAGACCAAAGGCTGGTATAAAATCAATGTGAACGGCAAGATTGGCTACGTGCGCCACGACTTAGTCGAATGGGACGGCATGAACACCTTCTAAGCCCACAGCAACAAGCCTCCGCAGATAATCAGACCTGTGACGAACAGGTCGATGATGCAGAATCCCATGATATCTTTGGCGTTGAGATCGACACACAGGCATTGCTCACCACTTCGCCCAGGCAGATGCCCGACTCGCCCACACCCGTGATGATGCCCATGATGCCGGCATAGAACGGAAACTGCAGCAAGATGCCAGCTGCGCCTCCCACCGACTTCCCGAAAGCCTTCACGTAGGCCAAGGGTGTGCCGTGCAGGATGACACCCAAGAACAGGAACAGCATGATGACCGCGCCAAGGTCGAAGCTGCCGCCTTTGACGAACAATTTGATGACCAAATAGGTCAAACCCAGCAAGGCGATGATCCATGAGAGGACACGGCTGTTTTCCAGTTTCTCGGCTGGTGTAGTGGCCTTCGGCTCTGGCTTAGCCTCCTCCTCAAACAGCAGCGAAGGCTCGATGGCCACCACATGCTCTCCTTTGGGATGCATCAAGGCATTGACTATGACGATGGCCACGATGACCACGGCCACCATGATGAGGTTTTGCGGTGCAAGGATGGTCTGTCCTATCGGGATGGGATGTGTCAACGCCCCTTTTGTCACGGCCTCCAGATTCGAGCCTTCCGTGGCCATCGTCAGCGGGATGGAGCCTGAGAGACCCGCATGCCACACCACGAAACCGCTGTAGGCCGAGGCGATGAGCAGGCGGTAGTCGACGCCACGCAGTTTCTTGGCAATCTCCTTGGCGAAGATGACACCCACGATGAGGCCGAAACCCCAGTTGAGCCAACAGGCCAAGGCCGAGATGCCCGTCACCAATGCGATGGCGCCGGCAGGCGTCTTGGGCAGGCCCGCCAACGCGCTGATGCCTTTCTTGATGGACGGCGCCGCCGCCAAGGCCGAGCCCGTCACCAGCACCAATGCCATCTGCATGGCGAAGGCCAAAAGCGACCACACGCCGTTGCCCCAGTGCTCGACCACTTCAAGCGGTGTCTGATGGCAAATCGGCATGGCGATGATGAAGGCCAACAAGGTCAGCACCACAGCAAAGATAAACGGCTCAGGGAGGTATTTTTGGACTACTTTTACGCAAAAACGGATGATTCTCTGGAACATATCAAAATAATTATCAATTATTTGCGGACGCATGCGATGCGTCCCAACAATATTCTACTTCTTCCAAAAACAACGCATGGGCAGGCACTGAGGTCCCGGCCTCGCAGCGGTCCTTGCGCTCGATGACGGCACGGAACTCCTCCAAGGTCATGCGCCCCTTCCCTATCTCCAGCAGCGTGCCTACGATGGCCCGCACCATGTTGCGCAGGAAACGGTCGGCCTTGATGCGGAACACCAAGAGGCCGTCCTGCTCAAACCAACGCGCCTCCATGATCTTGCAGTTGTTGGTCTTCACCTGCGTATGCACCTTCGAGAAGCTCGTAAAATCCTCATATTCAAAGAGCATATCGGCGGCTTCCTGCATCTTCTCGATGTCAATATCGCCGTAAAGAAAGTAGGCGTCGTTGATATGGAACGGGTTCTTCGTGCGCGTGATGTAATAATGATAGGTGCGCGAAACGGCATCGAAACGGGCGTGCCTCTCGGGCTCGACCTGCCAAATGCGATAGATGACGATGTCCTCAGGCAGGAAGGCATTCATCTGATGGGCCAGTGTCTCCATGTCGGCAATCTCCTTCCCGATGTCGAAATGGGCGTAGTAGTTGCGTGCATGGACACCCGTGTCGGTGCGCCCACAGCCCGTGATGGAGACGGTTTGTCCGAGCTTGAGGCTCAGGCACTGCTCCACCGTGGCCTGCACGCTGTCGGAATGCGGCTGGATCTGGTAGCCATGGTAGCGGCTGCCATTATAGGCCATATGGATGAAATATCTGGGCATCGTTATTTGAAGCGCAAAAATACGTATTTTTGCGCTTCAAATCACCGAGATGAACATTTTGTACCAACTCAACGACGACGACTGTTTCTTCCCGCCTGCCGACCGTGCCAACGAGGAAGGGTTGTTGGCTTTTGGTGGCGACCTCTCGCCCCAGCGCCTCATCGTGGCCTACGCCAACGGTATCTTCCCATGGTACAGCGAAGACGAGCCACTGCTGTGGTGGTCGCTCGACCCGAGGCTCATCATACGCCCTGGCGAGATGAAGGTCAGCAAGTCGCTGAGGCGCACCTTGAAAGCGGAGAAGTTTGAAGTCAGGATCGACACCAACTTCCGTGAGGTGATGCTGCATTGCGCCGAGACGCCGCGCAAGGACCAAGACGGCACCTGGATCCAAGACGAGATGGTGGATGCCTACTGCGAGCTGTACGAAATGGGCATCGCGCATTCCTTCGAGGCCTATCAGGACGGTGCTTTGGTCGGTGGCCTCTATGGTATCGCTATCGGTCAGGTGTTCTTCGGCGAGTCGATGTTCCACACCGTCACCGACGCCTCGAAGGTGGCCTTCTACCACCTGCATCAGTTCTTGCAAAGCCACGGCTTCAAACTCATCGACTGCCAGCAGGAGACGAGCCACCTAATGAGCCTTGGAGCCTACACCATTCCACGCAAAGACTTCCTCAACGAGCTCAAGGTCTTGACCGTCGAGCCTTCTCTGGTCGGCAACTGGGGCTCGGGAAAATGGGAAGAGCTCTACCTCAACATACAACAACCGAAGAAGCTGCAATTCAGGGCCTACAACATGGACGAGGACGTAGCCCTTTCCGATGATTGACAGGCCTTTACGGGCAAGAAGATTGTATTTCGTCCGATTTTCAACTTTTTTCGTTTCGGTTTCGGGGAAATTCGTATCTTTGCAACCTATTCGGAGCAAGGACGAGATCCGTGCTCCTATCGTCTCACCAAATTTCTTTTTATGGATTCACAACAAGGAATCAATGTCAGTGTAAACTCTGAAATAGGAAAACTCCAACACGTTTTAGTTCATACACCTGGCCCCGAATTAGAGAAAGTCACCCCCGAAAACGCTCACGGCTTCCTGTTCAGCGACATCTTGAACATGCAGGTGGCGCAAAAGGAATACAGTTATTTTAAAAGAGTGCTTCAGAAAGTGACCCAGGTCCACGAGATCGGCGACCTGCTGACCGACATCTTGAAATCCGAGAATGTCAAGTCAAGTCTCGTCGACCGCATCTGCAAGATGGAGGACAAGGGCTTTCTGGCGCCCTACCTGAAGGCTTTGCCCGCCGAGGAGCTATCCAAGCAACTCATCGAAGGCGTCCAACTTGACGACATCACCTATATCAATAACGAGCGCTTCGCTTTGCAGCCCCTACCCAACCTGTTCTTCATGCGCGACGCTTCGTTCACGATGTTCGACAACATCATGATCAGCAACATGGCCACTACGGTACGTGCCCGCGAATGCATGATCCTCAACAGCATCTACAACTTGCATCCGCTGTTTGAGACGAAGGTCATCAACCCCGTGCTGAGCTACGACACCAACGGTATCGGAACCGTGGAAGGCGGCGACGTGCAGATCATCCGCGACGACGTGGTGATTTGCGGCCTTGGCTCACGCACCAACATGCATGGCGTGGAAGCCCTGGTGGAGCACCTGAAGACCAAGCCCGGCGTGAAGCACCTCATCTTCCAGGAGCTGCCCCTGACGCCTGAGTCGTTCATCCATCTCGACATGGTGTTCACCATGCTCGACGTCGACAAGTGCATGGTATACGAACCTGTCATCATGAGCAGTGCGCACAAGACCTTCCACATCACCATCGATGGACAGAAAGCCATCGGTAAGGAAGTGCCCGACCTGCTGAGCGGACTCAAGGAGCTCGGCATCGACCTCGAGCCGGTGTATTGCGGCAACCGCAACAACGACTGGGCCGCCCGCGAGCAATGGCATAGCGGATGCAACTTCTTCTGCTTCGAGCCTGGCAAGTTCATCGGCTACGGCCGCAACCAACACACTTTGGAGGCTTTGAACAACGCAGGATTCAATATCGTCACGGCTGCCGATGTGGCCAACAACAGGGTCAACCTCAACAACGTGAAGAAATGCATCGTCGCCTTCGAGGGCAACGAGCTCTCACGTGGCGGCGGCGGCGCCCGATGCATGACCATGCCAGTGCAGCGCATGGCTGTGGAATGGTAAGACTATGAAGAAACAGACTACACGCTGGATGCTCGTCGCCATCCTTATCCTTTGCGGTGTTATGACATCGTGCAAAAAGGAAACGACGAACCCTGAGACATTGGAGCTTCAATGTGAGAAACCCGCCTACCTAGTGGAGGGCGACACAGTAGCGCTCATCTCGCCATCCTATTTTACTCCGATGGAGAATGTGGAGCGCACCGCCGAAGTGCTACGCGGTTGGGGGCTGACGCCCATCATTGGCCCCAATGTGGGCAAGATCTACCAAGGCAAGTATGCCGGCACCGTCGAGGAACGCGTCAGCGACCTGCGTTGGGCACTTAACCGATCTGGCGTCAAAGCCATCATCTGCAATCGTGGCGGATATGGCACCATTCAACTCATCAACAAACTGTCGTTCAACGATTTCAAGGCCAAGCCAAAATGGCTTGTGGGCTTCAGCGACATCACCACGCTGCACGGCTTAGAAAGCCGCGCTGGTGTGATGAGCATACATGGAACGATGAGTTCGTTTCTGGCTGCCGGCGGCACCGACGCTACCAGCACCCTGATGCGCGACTTGCTGATGGGTCAGGTGCCTCGTTATGAGGTACCGGCACATCCGCAAAACATTGAAGGGCAAGCCAAAGGCGTTCTTGTAGGGGGCAACATCTGCACCTTCGCCCCTAACGTCGGCACCCAAGCCGACGCCACCCAGGCTGAAGACATCATCCTATTCATCGAGGAGGTTGGAGAATCGATGCACAACATCGACCGTCAGTTCAACATCCTTGTCATGAACGGCGTACTCGACCGTTGCAAAGGGGTTATCCTTGGGTCGTTCGTCAGCTGCGGCAGCGAGTTCGACTACGAAAGCGTTGAAGCGATGCTTCGTTCCTATCTTACGGCTTATAACATCCCTGTTTTATGCGGCTTCCCTGCCGGACATGACGACATCAACCTGCCCCTCGTGATGGGTGCTCCTGTCACCATGGACGTACGTGCCGACGGCGCCACGCTCCAGTTTGACATCGAAGGCCAACAAACTGAGGTGCGCACCGCCGACCTTTCCGCGACGACGACTCCTCTTGAGTATCGCCTTCAACGCTCTGGAAAGCAGGAATAAGCCGAAGTATGAGAAAACCAAAACGAAATGAAGATGGCGCTCGGATGAGTGCCATTTTCGTTTTATTACAACTTTTCCCTAAACCCGCAAGAGGACGCGGAAAAAAGTTGCCGGACGGGAGCCTCCGAGCACGCTCCGCGTGCACACCGCCCCCCCTATTTCTGCGCCCTCGCTCATTGCAGTAACGGAACAAGGGTTATTTCTGACAGACAGGGCGCACAGAGCAGCCATTGCGACGAAGTTGGTAGTTTTGCAAATTACAGAAATCAGCAGCCCCGAACTGTAAACAATCCACATTATAATCACCAGCGAGCGACCTCGTCCAATAGCTGCCGTTCTGACCAAAACGAATGACCGACGTATCCCACATATCGCCAGCAGCAGGAAGAAAGAGTGTCTGTCCGTTCTTCGCAGTAAATAGACGACCATTTACACCATTTTGTGTTATCCATTGGTTGGTGGTATAGTCCAGCAACTCCTTCCATTGCGCTTTAGTAGGCATACACCAACCCGTACCCCAGTTGGCCATGGCTGGGTCATCGATACTCTGCAAGATGGTCAAACTATCGGTGAAGCCATTGACACCACTCATAATCTCAGTGCAATACTTTGTTAATTTCACATAATCGCCGTCAACGTAAGCGTATTTATAGGTTTCCCAATTGTAGGTGCCCTTCGTAGTAGTTTCGCCCCAAGCATAGTAATTGCCATAATCTTCAGGGATTGTGGCTCCAACATTACAGGTAGCCCACAGCGTGCCGCTCGGCAGACCGAGGTCAACCCATTCATGGCCATTGGCAGTGCCAGTAAGGCTTGTCTGTACTTCATCGGTTTCCTGTATTGGATTGGTAGGCGAAGGTTCCTGTTTCGGTTGCCACAAAAGCAATACCACAGCTATGGCCGCCACCGCAACGGCAGCAAGGCCAATCCAAAGGCCTTTCTTGCTCTTGGGTTGTTCATTTGAGGTCCCTGAGCCTGTCGAAGGGCCGACGATTGGCTGTTGCTTTCCCGCCGCTTTTGTCATGCCAGCCACCTCGGTTCCCTCGTCATCGGGCTGTGAGGGTTTGCCGTTAGGTATAGGAGATCGCGGATCAAGTCCGCGATGACCATTCCCAGTAGAGTATGTCTCTTTTATGGCAATGGTCTCGTCTTCTTGGGCCTCGCCAGAGATAATTCCAAACAGCTCCGCCTCATCCTTGGCGCGCTTTTCGGCATCCACCACGAGACAACGCTCTGCCACTTTGCGCCACTTCTCGGGCATACCACCGAGGCTACGCACATCACCGCTCACAATCTTGTTATAAATCTCCATGTCGGCTTGGGCACTATTAGCAGCACCGCTATCCGCACTAAAGAGTTGCTTACCTGTAAATACTTCATACAAGATGCTGCCATACGACCAAAGGTCGGTGTTGAGGCGCAAAGGCTTGCCCTGCAGCTGCTCAGGCGAGCTGTAGCGCGGCGTACCTCCGCCAATGCTGTTGGTGAACACGCTGCCATCGCCCGTGTTGGCGGCCTTGCTCAAGCCAAAGTCGGTGATGATAGGGATGATGCGGTTGCCATCGCGCACAATCAGGATGTTACCCGGCTTCAAGTCGCGGTGCACCACCTTGTGTTCGTGCAGGAAAGCGATGCCTTCCAAGAGTTGGGTGGCGATGTCCTCCTTCTGCGCCACCGTCAGCCCCTGCTTGATGGCGTTGCTGAGGTTGCCGTCGGGATAATATTGCATGACGGCGTAATCATAAACACCGTTGGGCATCTTGAAGGTGAAGAGTTTATCCTTCTCGTAGTTGGCGATGTTGGGATGCTCTGGCACATGGGTCAGTGCCTCCACCTCGTCACGTAACGAGAAGATCTTGCCATTGACAGTCTTCACCTCGCTCACCTTGATGGCCACCTCACGGTGCAGTGTGGTGTCGTAGGCCTTGTAGACCGTGCCGAAACCGCCACCGCCGATGCGGTCGTCCACCACATCGTATTTGTAACGCTTGAAAAATTCTTCTTGGGTCATGTATTGTTAAGTTGTTTTATTCTATCGTCACCTCATCCACCATTATCCAAGCCTTCTGCCCAGCGTATGGATGCCACTCGGGCAGCACGCCTTGGTTCTCCACGATCACGCGGACGAATTTCCATTGCTTGCCGTCGGTCCTGAGGCGCGCCTCTATGCGGCCGAAGCCTCGCATGGGGTCGGGACGATCGAAGACGGGCAACTCAGCCAGCTGCCACTCGGTGAACTCCGTGCCATCCTTCGAGAAGCTGACCCACACGGCCTTGGGCCATACGACCCAGTCGTTGGGCTCATGGCAGAGGCCAATCTTCACCACGTTGATCTTGGTCGGGACGGCCAGCTCGATGGTGGCCTCCATGTCGACGCCTTCAAAGCCGAGCCAGTCGTTGTAATAGTCGCCGGGCATGCCTTTCTTGCCGTCCATCAGGGCGATGTCGGCATCCTTGCCATAACGCTCTACAGGCGGGGTGACGAAAGTCGTGCTCTTGATGTTCAGCCTATTGAACTGCCGCAAAGCCACAAACGAAGGACTCATCCCTCTCTTGAATGCTCTGGCCTTGATGGTACAGGTCTTGATGATAACGAACGACTTCTTATACACTGGCGACTGCATCGTAGGCTCACTGCCATCGGTGGTGTAATGGATCTCGGCATCGCTGTCGGCACAGGTCATCCAAATCGTCAAGGGACGGTTGAACATGCGGAAGTCCTCGTTTCCTGCCATCGTCGCCTTGATCTCGGGCATGGGCACCATCATTGCGACTGTATTAGGCAGTTCGAAACGGGTCAACTCTATCGGGTCTTGCGTCTTGTCGAAAGCACGAAGCAGCACCGTGTACTCATACACTTGATTGCCAAGCACATAACGCTCGTCTACGCCAGGACCACAAGTGGCCGTTCCTATGGGTGCATGCCTATAATCGAGGTTCACGGTCAAGTAATCGGTGGGATTCAACTGATTGATACGGCGGGCCTGTGTGAGGTTGGTGTCGTCATAATTGTAGATGCTGAAGTTGAACGGCTCAGCCATCGTGGCAAAGAGCCCGACAGGACTATTGCCGCTCGTCAGGGCCAGCCAACGGGTGTCGGCATGGTTACCGTTGTCCTGAGGCACCACATGTTGCTCAAACAAATCCATAGCATCCACCTGATACAAGCCCATCTTGCCCGAAGCGTTGCGATCGGGATAGTTCTCCGTGTCCTTGCCAAAGTAAGTCAAATTCCTGTAATCCAAAGGCATACGGAACTGCATGCCGATTTTCGGCAATGATGTCACCGTCTCCATCGGCTCCACACGGTTGGTGATGCTGACGTTGCCTTCGCCGTCAACGAGATACATCTTATTGACCACGATTTGCAATTGGTCAAAGCCGTCATAGTACTCCACAGCTACATTGACCGAAACCGTATTGTCATCAACGCGTTCAAATAGCAGCTTTGAGGTTTTGGCCGTCAGGTGTTGCAATCCTGCTTTCTTCCAACGCGGCAAGGCCCAACCGTCCACCTCGTCGTTCAAGGTCGGGGCGCGCCAGAAGTTATCCTTAAGTGCACCGCTCAACAGCTCTTTACCTTTCACGACAAACGAAGCAATCCCGCCCGAGACTGCATCGAATCTCAGCGTAAAGTCCTCGTTGTAAACGGTTTGGCTGTTGGCATTAAATTGCACTTGCTTATCGCTTGCCATAGGCTCCAACGGTGCCGAAGGCCAATCCAACTTGAACACATCGTAGGCGACTTCCGTCCCAGCAGGCATGAAAGGCTGGGCTTCCCTCAGCTTGACCGAGAAACGCACGAAGAACTCCTCGCCGGGATTGCCATAGATGCGGAGGCGCTGGATGTTGATATGTGTCGAGTCATAAGGCGCCAATTCGAGATCGAACTTCTCCTTCAGCAGCGTACGCTCAGCGGAGAAGATCTCATAATCGTAATCGTAGGCCGAGGCATTGGTAAAAGCGTTCCAGTTCGTCACCTTGAACTCGCCAGCGGCCAGATCCACTGCCTCAAACTTGATGGGTTGGTACACCTTCTTCACCTCAGCGGCATGATGGTGCGGCGTCCTGTCAGAGCTGACCACGCCGTTGGCACAGAATGCGTCGTCGTCGCCCACGCCATAGGCATGACCAAAGTCGCCACCCACGGCCAACCAATCCATATTCCTTTCATTGTCATGGACAATAAAACTCTGGTCCACCCAGTCCCAAATGCAGCCGCCTTGAAGTTGTTCGTTGGCTTCAATCACGTCCCAATAATCCTGCATGCCGCCCATGCTGTTGCCCATCGCGTGGCAGTATTCCACCATGATGAACGGACGATGCTGGCTATCAAGACCCTCATCCACAAAGCGTTGCAGGTATTTCGGGCTGGCGTACATCAAGCCGATGACATCAGTGTTACGGTCATAAACGGCTCTTTCGTATGTCACGGGACGCGAGGGGTCGCGGTCCTTCATCCACGCATAGGTGTATTCGAAATTGACGCCGTTGCCACATTCGTTGCCCATCGACCACATGATGATGGAAGGATGGTTCTTGTCGCGTTCGATCATGTTGCGGTTGCGCGACCAAATCATGTCACGGTATCGCGGGTCTTTGGCGAGACTGCGCTCGCCATAGCCTTGGGCATGCGACTCGCAGTTGGCCTCGTCCCAGACATAGAGTCCGTAACGGTCGCAGAGTTCGTACCAATAGGGATCGTCAGGATAATGGCAGGTGCGCACCGTATTGATATTCATGCTTTTCATCAATCTCACATCTTCTTCCATCGCCTCACGCGAAATCACATGACCCGTGTAGGGATCGTGTTCGTGGCGGTTCACACCTTTTATTAATACGTACTGCCCGTTGACCAATAGTCTGCCGTCCTTGATCTCAACGGTACGGAAGCCGAAAGAAGATGAAAGTCTTTCAAGGGAACGTGCTTTTCGATCCATGATGGACATCCTCAACTGGTACAAGTTGGGGCTTTCCGCCGACCAAGGCAACACCTTCCCGATATCCTTGCCATCAACTGCCAACTCCGTCTCAGCATAATAATAGCCATCTTCTGCTAGGGTGAAAGTCAACTCATTGAGAGGCTGCGTGAGCGTAAACATGATATTCTCGGGGAAGCCCTGCGTCTCAGGACCCTCGTATGCGCCGACCACCAAACTGCTTTTTTTCGGTATTTTGTTGGTCGTGCTTTGAAGCTTGATCTTTATCGCAAAGGTACCATTCTGGTAGCTTTCATCCAATCCGGCACGGACTTCATAGTCGTATACATTAAGCGTGGGCTTGGAATACACCACCACATCACGTTCGATGCCACTGAGACGCCAAAAGTCCTGACACTCGAAATAGGAGCCGTTGGAGAAGCGGAACACCTTCACCGCCAGCGTATTCTTGCCTACCTTAACGAAAGGCGTGAGATCGAACTCGGCGTTGGTCTTGGCATCCTCGGTATAGCCCACAAACTGTCCGTTCACCCAGACGTAGAAAGCCGACTTCACCGCACCGAAGTTGATGAAGGTCAGGCGGTCCTTCCATGTCTCGGGGATGTTGAACTCCGTCACATAGCAGCCTACAGGATTGTCGACCGTCGGGGCAAAAGGCGGCTCGTTGGGTCGGAACTCATTGTCCACGTTGACGTAGACAGGCGTGCCATAGCCGTTCAGTTCCCAGTTGGCAGGCACTTGTATGGTCTGCCACGACGAGGCGTCATAGTCGGCCGTGAAGAAGCCCTCGGGAGCCTTGCTGGGGCTGTCGACCCAACGGAACTTCCAGTAGCCGTTGAGGCATTGGCTCCATTGCTCTCCCATAGGAACGACATTCGTCCGAGGATACAAACGATTGATTTCAAAGATGTTGACATCATTCCAAGCGTTTAGCTGGGCTTCGGTCTGGGCTTGCACTGCAAAAGCAGCCAACAAGCACGCAATCAGCATAGACAGTTTTTTCATAGCATCAGTTGTTTAGGTCTTGCATCATTTTTTCCCTATCGAAATCAGGGATCCGCTCCGATTTGTTCGCCTCGCGGTCGAAATACACCACCACGGCATGGCACAGCGTCTTGACTTCGCCCGTTTGGGTGTCGCGAAGCAGCTGCTCCATCTTGAAGCTGGAGTTGCCCATCTCGACGACACGGCTCTCGCAGGCAATCTGATCGTGAAACAGCACGGGCTTGCGGAAGTCGAGGTCGACATGGACGAGGACATATTTGAAAGTCAGCCAGTCGATGGGTGTCTGGAAGACATGCTCGAAATAGCGGCTTCGACCCATGTCGAAATAGTTGCACTGCGCCCCGTTGTTGACGTGGTTGTAGGGGTCGAGATCGCTCATGCGGATTTGGATGGGACAGGAGAACATAGATGTTTGGTTTAAAAATGCAAATGTATGAAAAAAACCGACATTTCCGCATTCCATCCGTTTGGGGCTAAAATGTATTCTCTTTTTTCCCCGATAGGATTGAAAAAAAGACTACTTTTGCGACGTAGACAAAGCCAAGACCTTGGCCAAAGCCGTCAGGGCATTATAACTTTTGGCTTGTAAACCAATGACAAACAACCAATTAAAAATAAACCATATGAAAAAACTATCCTTAATCCTTATCGCAATTGCCTTCTACACCGTCGGCATCGCCCAAGAAATCCATGTCAACAGCGCCACCGAGTTCCTACGCGCCATTGGCAGCAACAAGACCATCGTCATTGAAAGCGGCTCCGTTTTCAACCTCACGGACGCCATGCTACAACTTCACAACAACTACCCCAAAGAGTATCCCATGCTTGACTATTACGAGAACGAAGAGCAGATGGCCCCTCTCAACAACAAAGTGTTCTCGCTCAATGCCTATGACGGACCGGAGATTGCCTTAAAGGGTGTGAGGAACCTGGTAATCAAAGGTGAAGCCTCCAACCTCCCGCTTCTGCTCGCCGAGCCCCGTTACGCTTATATCTTCAGTCTATATGACTGCAGCAACATCACCTTTGAGAACATCATCATGGGACATACCAACAAAGGGTATTGTGAAGGTGGCGTTGTGGCGCTCAACGATTGCAGGAAAATCAACTTCTTCAACTGCGACCTGTTCGGTTGTGGCACCGAAGGCTTGACAGCCAACAATGTGGACGGCGTCAAATTCAACAACAGCCACATCCACGATTGCTCCTATAGCATCATGACGCTTTATAACTGCCAGAACTTCAGTTTCAACAACTCCATGTTCTTCAACAACCGCATGTTCAACCTCGTCAACATCCAGGGCGGTGCCACAACGACCATTCGTTTCACGAACTGCCATTTCTTCCAGAACCATGGACAACTGTTTTCACTCTCCGACTCCATCCAGCTCGAGAATTGTTTCATCACGCAGCCTATGGATGAATGGGGCGACACGGAGGTCATCATGGACAACGGATCCGTGTGGTCGCAGCCTTCCGGTTACCCTTACGACGACTAATCCGTATCTAAAGATAACAAAAAAGCCTGGCTCAACGAGTCAGGCTTTTTTATATCATATCGTTGACTATTGCAACAGCTTCAACTCAATACTCGAAATGCGGTATCGGCTTCAGCTTGAAGAGGTTGGTCACATGCTTATGGTCGATGCGGGCCTTGGTGTCGGGGTCTTCGCAGATGCCGGTGCGGATGTATTTGTCCAACACGGCATAGGTGAAGCCGAGGTTGTCCTCGTCGCTCTTGTCGGTGAGGCCATCTGACGGCGTCTTCTCCACCAGCTCGATGGGCAAGCCCAACTCCTTCCCTATCGCCTTGACCTCCTGAACGGTGAGACCACCCAGAGGCGAGAAATCACCGGCGGCATCGCCGTAGCGCGTCGAGTAACCCACCCAGTCCTCGGAGAGGTTGCAGGTGTTGGCCACGCGGCCGTTCATCGACTGCGAGACGGCATAGAGGGTACTCATCCTAAGACGCGGCGGCAGGTTGATGACGGTCTGGCGGCTGACCTCGGCATCCAAAGTGCCCAACTGTTCCCTCACCGCTTCGATGAGTGTGTTATAGGTGTCGCCAATATTGACGCAGCAATAGCGGATGCCGAGGTGGTTGATGAGCTTCATGCTGTCGGAGATGTCCTTCTGTACGCCGTTGGGCATGGTTACGCCGATGACACGTTCCACACCGAGGGCCTCGACACAAAGGCCTGCAACGACACTGCTGTCCTTGCCGCCAGAGATGCCGATGACGGCGTTGCAGCCTTTTCCGTTTTCCTCAAACCAGTCGCGGATCCATTGGACGACTTGGTCTTTTACTTCTTTTGCGTTGAATTCTTTCATATTCTGGTTGTTTTATATTATTGTCATATAAGGCGGACACATGGGTCAGCCCCCTACGGTTTCATTACATGAAACTGCTGCCGCCGATGAACTGGCGCAGCATGGACGTGGCCGGAATCTCCTTGTCGGAGACGGGCGTGAAATAATGCAGGAAGCGCAACAGACGGTGGGCCTCGGTGTACTCGGGGCAGTTATGCGGCACCGTAGCCAGAATGCTCTCGGCATGGTTACGCATGACGGCAAACTCAAGCAGATAGGCCGAGTTGAACATCACGTCGGCGTTCTCCTGATAGGGGTCGATCCACTTTTCCTCAGCCTCGCGCACACTGTGCCACTGGCTGATGGTCTGTCGCGCCGTGAAAGCACCTTTGTTGTAGTCGCGAACGATACGACGCAACAGGCGGTTGTCGTCGGTCGGGATGATGTTGTGGTCGTCCAAGGCAGTGCTGGTCAACGTAGAGATGAAGATGCGGAATTTGGCCGACTCGGGAATCTGATCTGTCAGCATGGGGTTCAAGGCATGGATGCCTTCGAGCAGCAACACGGAACCTGGCTTCAGTTGGAGCTTCTTGCCGTTGTACTCACGCATGCCCGTGACAAAGTTGTACTCGGGCACTTCTATCTCCTCACCGTTCAGCAAGGCAATCAAGTCGCGCTCGAGGGCGACATGGTCGACGGTCTCGAAATTATCGAAGTCGTAGGTGCCATCGGGTAGCTTGGGGGTGTCGACACGGTTGACGAAATAGTCGTCGGTCGAGAACGAGATGGGCTTCAGTCCGCAGGCCTTCAGTTGGATGCTGACACGGCTGCAGAAGGTGGTCTTGCCGCTGCTGCTCGGTCCTGTTATCAGCACCAGACGCACCGGGTGCTCGCTATGATAGCGGCTGTTGATCTCCTCGGCGATCTGCACGATTTTCTTCTCCTGCAGGGCCTCGGCCACCTGCACCAGTTCCCGCGCCATCCCGTTCTGGCAGGCATGGTTGACGTCGCCCACCGTGCTCAGCCCCATGATGTCGTTCCATTTCAGGCTCTCAGAAAACACCTCGAAGGTCTTGGGCTGGTCATAGGTCTCCGCCAAGCGGTCGGGCTGATGGCGGTCGGGGATGCGGATCAAGATGCCGTCACGATAGGCTTCGATGTCCCAAATGCTCAGATAACCCGTCGAAGGCACCAAACGGCCATAGTAATAATCCGTCGTGCCATCCAAGGTATAGTAGTCGGTATAGGCTTTTCCGCTGGTCTCAAGCAACTTCACCTTGTCCTCCAAGCCCAACTTTCTAAACATGTTGATGGCATCCTCGATGCGTGCCTCATGACGGTGGAACTGGATATCGTCGGTCACGATGTTCCTCATCCTCAACCTCAACGCAGCAATATCGTTACCGTCCAAGTTCTCGCCATCGTCTTTCTTGATGCGGCAATAGAAGCCCTTCGAGATGGGATGCTCCATGCTCAGCTTACTGCCCGGAAAGAGGTCTTGCGCGGCTTTGTAAAGCAGGAATCCCAGCGACCGGATGTACACCAAACGTGCCGTGTGATGCGTGAGGTCGAGAAACTCGACGTCACGGCTATTGTAAACGCGGAACTTGAGTCCTTGCGACACGTTGTTGACCTTGGCGGAGACGATGGGATAAGGCCTTTCAAGTTCAAACTCGGGCAACATCTCTAGCAAGGTCGTGCCTTCCTTGAACTCTTTTGTCGTCTTGTTGTTGATGCAATAAACTTGGAGCATGGTTCTCTATGGGTTGTGTTTTTATTCTATGACTTGGTTTTGCACACGGTTGATGGCATCAATGGCCAGCTGGTAGTCGGGCTTAACCCTAAGCACCTCCTTGTAGATGTCCATGGCTTGCGAATAGTCGCCCATCTGTTCCAACACACGACCTTTGTTGTATTTGGCGTCGAGGTAGTTGGGGTTGACTGCCAGGGACTGGTTGAAATAGTCCAACGCGGCCTCGTTGTCTTCAAGGTACACGTAATAGACATAGCCCTTGTTGAACAGGACAATGTAATTGTCCGGACGTTCCATCAGCAGCGTGTCGTAATGCAGCAGGGCCTCATCCGGCTCACCGTGGCTCTGCAGGAACAGGGCCAGCTCATAACGGGCCGTCGGGAAATCAGGGAACTGCTGTTGCGCCTTGCGGAGGTAGTCCATGGCATAGGGAGGCTCCTGCTCGGCATAGATGCGGCAGATTTGCTCGACGGGGTCGTAGAAACTGTCGTCTTGCTCAGCAGACAGTTGGAAGTTCCTCAGCGCATTGGCCGTATCCTGTTTGGCGGCCATGTAGCACATGCCCTTGACAAAATACGCCCTCGGGTTGTATGGCGCAAGACTCAGCGACTTGTCGACATAGGCGAAGGCCATCGTGAAATTCTGCTGCAAGAGGTTCAGCTCGGCGAGTTTCACCAGGGGACGCGCATCCAAAGAATTGATTTCTACCGCCTTGTTGAGCGTAGCGTTGATGTTGTCCTGGTCGCCCAAGGCGTAATACACATCGGCCAGCAAAAGATAGGTGTCGATGTTGTTGGGGTCGAGTTGCAGCGACTTGTTGATGTCGACCATGGCCTGCCCGATCTGCTCCGTGGCGAAATAAGCCTTGGCGCGGCTCTGATAGAGGTGAGCGTTGGTGCTGTCCATGGCGATGGAGTCGGTCAGCAGGCGTATGGCCTCGTTCACGGTGACGGGAGCCGTTGGCTCATCCGGCGTATCATTCGGCTCAGGTTTTGGCGTGTTATTGCAGGCGAAAAGGGCGAGCAATAGACCGAGGAATAGGATGGATTTCTTCATTTTTAGTTTTTCTTTGGGAATTCTTAACTCCCCCTTGCCCCCTTAAAAGGGGGTTAGGGGGATTCAAACGAACCTTATTCTTCCGATTTCTCCAACGCCTCGAAGATCTTGGCGGAGAGTTCGTCGGCAAGTTCGGGGTTGTCTTCGATGAGTTTCTTGACCGAGTCGCGGCCTTGGGCGAGCTTTGAATCACCGTAGCTGAACCACGAGCCGCTCTTCTTGATGATGCCCATCTCCACGCCAAGGTCGACGATTTCGCCGGAGCGCGAGATACCCTCGCCATAGAGGATGTCGAACTCGGCTTTGCGGAACGGCGGGGCCACCTTGTTCTTGACGACCTTCACCTTGACGCGGCTGCCTTGCACGTTCTCGCCGTCCTTGATCTGGCTGATCTTACGGATGTCGATGCGCACGGAGCTGTAGAACTTCAAGGCGTTGCCGCCCGTGGTGGTCTCGGGGTTGCCGAACATCACGCCGATCTTCTCACGCAGCTGGTTGATGAAGATGCACACGCAGCCCGTCTTGTTGATGGTGGCGGTGAGCTTACGCATAGCCTGGCTCATCAGTCGGGCTTGGAGGCCCATCTTGCTGTCGCCCATCTCGCCTTCGATCTCGCTCTTGGGCGTCAAAGCGGCCACGGAGTCGACGACGATGACATCGATGGCACCGGAGCGGATGAGGTTCTCCGCGATTTCGAGGGCTTGTTCGCCGTAGTCGGGTTGCGAGATGAGGAGGTTCTCCACATCCACGCCGAGCTTGGCAGCATAGAAGCGGTCGAAGGCATGCTCCGCGTCGATGAAGGCGGCGATGCCACCCTTCTTCTGGGCCTCGGCGATGACGTGCAGGGCCAAAGTCGTCTTACCCGAGCTCTCGGGACCATATATCTCGGTGATACGGCCTTTCGGCAGACCGCCCACGCCGAGGGCGTAATCCAGGCCGATGGAGCCGGTGGAGATGCTTTCCATTTTCTCTGCCTCAGCGCCAAGGCGCATGACGCTTCCCTTGCCGAAGCTCTTCTCGATGTTTCCCAATGTGGCTTCCAAAGCCTTCAGTTTCTCCTGCCTCAGTTTTGCGGCTTCTTCTTGTGTTTTTTCTGTAGTCATAGTTTTGTGGGTTTAATTAATAAAGGTACAAAAATAGTAAATTTTACAATTTGAAATGTTTTCGCGTCGATTAAAATTTCATGCCGCAAAACTACAACGTTTGTCAAGAAAAAGCCGTTGATTAAACGTTTGTTGTCGACAGTAGTCGTTTGTTGTCGTTTGCTGTCGGGTATAGTATTGTCTTTCAGTAAGATGAAAATTTATATCATCTTCCTCCCCCAGTCGGCTTTCCAGATGTAAACCAATGAAATCAGGCCGATGGCGATGTTGTAAAGCCACTCGGCGGTCCAGACACCGGCGATGGTGGAGGTCTTGGTCATGAGGTGGACATAGACGATGTAGGCGATGAGGATGCCGAACTCCAAGGCCATGGCCGCCGTGGTGTTGCCCGTGCCCGAGACAGCCTCGAAGAAGACCATCGCGACAGCCGAGATGATGGTGGCGATACCGACGACATAGACCGATGGCACGGCCGCTTGCGCCAAAGCGAGGTCATCGGTGTAGATCTGCAGCACCAACTTGGGGATGGCCATCGTCACCGCGACCAATACGGCAGAACAAATCACACCGTTTTTCACGACCTTCCACAACGTCGCCATCACCTCGTCGCTCTTACCCTCGCCTATGATGCGACTCGTCAAGGTGTTGGCCGTGGCCGCAAAAGCGAAGACGGGGATGATAAGGATCATATAAGTGCTGCGCACTACCGACGACACGCCGATGGCCGTCTCCCCCATCTTCTCGATCATGACGAAGAAGATGAACCAGGCACCGAAGGAGAACAGACGCTGAATCATGCTCGGAAAGGCCACCTTCAGCAGGTCGCCAAGTAATTTCGGCTCTTTCTTGTGCCAACGGAACATGCCGTATTCCTCGTGTGGTATCTTGACGTAGGTGTAAATCCAGAAGAAGCAGAACGCCGTAATCTCAGCCATCAGCGAGGCTAAGGCGGCGCCGCCAATGCCCATCTCGGGCAGACCTGCGTTGCCGAAAATCAAGGCCCAGTCAAAGAAGATGTTGACCACGGCCATGATGAGGGTCGAGAAGGTGATGACTTGGGTGCTGCTGATGCCCACATAGAACGAGCGGAACAGGAAGTTGAACACCACGAAGAAGATACCGAACTGCCTGATTCTCAGGTATTCGTTTGCCGCCACTTGTATGTTCTCTGAATCAATGATAATTTTCAGCAACCGGTGACTGAAGAAGAACAAGATGCAGAATAGCAGCACGCCCAACAGCAGCACGAAATGCGCCCCATGCTGAAACACCACGCCGATGCGCTTGTAGTCGCCCTCCCCGAAACGTCTGGCAATGAAGATCTGGATGCCCACGGCGAAGCCCATCGCCAAGGTGGTGAAGACGAAGTAATACAAGCCCGCCATCATGGAGGCACTCAGCTCGTTGGTGCCGAGGTGGCCGAGGAAAGCAGTATCGGTGAAAGTGATGATGGTCTGCGCCAGGTTACCCAACATGATGGGGTACGCGATGCGCCAGATTTCCTTGTTGCTGACAGTGGATGGAATCATGCTGCAAAGGTACGAATTATTTCGCACGCAATGCCGCATAGGCTTTACCCAAATGTTCCGTGATGTCGGAGGCAATCAAGGCCTCCTGCCCTAGCTCCTCGGCGGCAAGATCACCAGCGAGACCGTGGAGATAGTCACCCAAGACGGCAGCTTCCTCAGGCGAATAATGCTGCGCCAAAAGCGAGAGGATGATGCCCGTCAACACGTCGCCGCTGCCAGCCGTGGCCATGCCGGGATTACCCGTGGTGTTGAAGAAACAGGTGCCGTTCGGGAAGGTGATAGAAGTGTGTGCGCCTTTCAGCACAACAATGATGTTATTCTTCACCGAGAGTTCGCGCTGCTTTTCGAGGCGTTCGAACGACGTTGAGCTCTTCCCTACCAAGCGATCAAACTCCTTGGGATGCGGCGTTAGGATGGTCTTGGCGGGCAGGAACGGCAGCCAAGTGGGGTTGTCAGAGAGGATGTTCAAGGCGTCGGCATCCATGACGAGCGGCACTTGCACCTCTTGTATCAGTCGCTTTAAGGCGCGAACGGTGTCGTCGGCCTTGCCCAAGCCTGGACCCACGCCTACGGCGGTATAGGCATCCAAATGCTGGAACATCGTGAAGCAGGTTTCGGACTCATCGCCGTCAATCATGGCCTCGGGGATGGCGGTCTGCAAGGGTAGCTGCGCTACCATGGGCAGATGGACGCTTAATAGACCCACGCCCGTGCGCAGACAGGCCTTCGCACCCAGCAGGGCCGCGCCCGTCTTGCCTTCGGAGCCAGCGATAAGCAGCGCATGACCATAAGTGCCTTTGTGGGAGTATTTCGTGCGATTGTGCAGGATGGGTTTCACCATCGTTTTGGCGGTCAGCAGGTTGGGCGTCTCCACCTCCTCGCAGTAGCGCGGATGCAGGCCGATGTCCAAGACCTCGAAACGGCCCACATAGGGGTCGTTTTCGGGGAAAAGAAATGCCAACTTGGGGAACTGAAACGTCAGCGTGTAGTCGGCCTTGAAGATGAAGCCCAAGGCGCTGGGTTGGTCGGCGAAGAGGCCCGAGGGGATGTCGATGGCCACGCGGATGGCTCTACTCTGGTTGAGGTAGGTAATTAAGTCGGCGGCCACACCCTGCGGCGGACGGTTGAGGCCCGAGCCGAAGATGGCGTCGACGACCACATCGTCGGCCCCGACCTTCGGGAAGTCGTCTTCGGTGAGGATGTCGAACATCGGCACCTTGGTCTCGTTCACAAGACGGTAGTAGTTCACCTCGCAGTCGTGGCTCATACGGTCGCTGTAGCGCACCATAAACACCTGCGGGACAATCTCTTGCTCGTTCAACATTCGAGCCACGGCCAGACCGTCTCCGCCATTGTTGCCCATACCGCAGAAGATCTTGATGGTCTTCTCGCGCGGTGCACGGCGGTAAAGCCATTCAAAGACCTTCGTAGCCGCCCTTTCCATCAGGTCGATGGACTCGACGGGTTCGTTTTCTATCGTGTATTTGTCCGCTTCGCGGATTTGATTGACTGAGAGGATTTTCATGACTTCTCTATTTTTTCACAAAACTCGCAAAACCATCAAAACCTTTTCTTGGTCATGGAAAGCCTGCCAACCGGCGGCTTTCCAGTGGCGACACGGTTGTGGAGCCGCTCACACTTCTTGTTTTGCAAGTTTTGGATGTTTTGTGACATAATTACAAATTGTGTAGTGTTCTTTCCAGTTTGTCTTTCCCCTCAAACAAAATCCCCGTAATCCCCAATGCATTGGCCGCCGCCACATTCTTCGGGTTGTCATCAATAAACACCGTTTCTTCGGCCTTGATGCCGAAACGTTGCAAGGCCAGTTCGAAGATCTTTGGGTCGGGCTTCATCACATGTTCGACGCCCGAAATCACCATGTCTTCCATGAGGTTGAGGACGGGATAGACCGGCCGCACCAAGGCGAAGGTCTCCACCGACCAGTTGGACAAACCAAAGATATGGAAACCCTTATTTTTCAGTTGCTTGACGTATTCCTCCATACCAGGAATCTGCCCGCCCATCATCTTCATGAACTCGCCGTAATACAGCTCGATTTCCTTCTTCCATTCGGGGTGCTCGGCGATGAGTTCCGCCACACCTTCCGCAATAGGTTTGCCATTATCGTGCTGGGCATTCCACTCGTAGGTGCAGATGTTCGTGAGGAACCATTCAGCCTTCTCCACATCGCCGAAATAAGGATCATAGAGGTAATGCGGGTTCCAGTCGAGGAGCACGCCGCCATAGTCGAAGATGAGGTTTTTGATCATCACCATTTAATTTGCCGCAAAGTTAATGAAAACTGAGAGAAAACCGTATCTTTGTCGCTTAAAAATCGGAACAAATGCAAAACACGATAGATTTCGCCCCGCAGATTGCGCAGGAACTGGGTTTGGCCGCGCATCATGTGGGCAATGTCATACGACTTTTGGACGAAGGTGCCACCATCCCCTTCATCGCACGTTACCGCAAGGAGATGACGGGCACGATGAATGAGGAGAACGTGGCCGCCGTGCAGAAACGTCTCGAACAACTCACTGAGCTGCAGAAACGTAAGGAGAGCGTCATCGCCTCCATCCGTGAGCAGGAGAAACTCACGCCCGAACTAGAGCAAAAGATACTGAACGCCAAGACGATGCAAGAGGTTGAGGATTTGTATCTCCCCTACAAGCCCAAGCGCCGCACCCGTGCCGCCATCGCCCGCGAGAAAGGCCTCGAGCCCCTCGCCGCCCAGATCATGGCTCAGAATGTGGACTTCGTGGACCGTCTGGCCGCCCGTTATGTCAACGCCAGCAAGGGCGTCAATGACGTGGAGGAAGCCCTGCAAGGCGCCAAGGACATCATGGCCGAGTGGGTCTCCGAGAACATCAACGGGCGCAACCGCATCCGCAAGATCTTCCATGTCCAGGGCGACATCAGCTCCACCGTCGTCAAAGGCAAGGAAGAGGAAGGCAAGACCTACCAGCAGTATTTCGACTTCCGCGAGCCGATTTCACAGGCGCCCTCACACCGTCTCTTGGCTTTGTTCCGAGCTGAAGAAGAAGGCATGGTGAAGCTGAAAATCAAGGTGGACGATGACTTCGTGTTGGGTTCCTTGGAGAGCATCTTCCTGAAGAACGACAACGCTTCGTCGGAACTCGTGCGCGATGCCATCGCCGACTCGTGGAAACGCCTCCTGGAGCCGAGCATTGAGACGGAAATCCGCAACTATTATAAGGAGAAGGCTGACGAGACCGCCATCCGCGTCTTCGCCGAGAACCTGAAACAACTGCTCCTCGCCGCCCCCATGGGACAGAAACGCGTCCTCGCCATCGACCCAGGCTTTCGCACAGGCTGCAAGGTGGTGGTCTTGAGCGAAACAGGCGCCCTGCTCCACAACGAGACCATCTATCCCCACCCGCCCAAGTCGGACACGGTGGGTGCCATGCGCAAAATCAAGAGCCTTGTGGATGCCTATAGAATCAAGGTCATCGCCATCGGCAACGGCACGGCGGGGCGTGAGACCGAGGACTTCATCCGCAGCATCAAGTTCGACCGCGACCTGATGGCCGTAATGGTGAGCGAGAGCGGTGCCTCGGTGTATTCCGCCTCGAAAATCGCTCGCGACGAATTCCCCGACTACGACATCACCGTGCGAGGCGCCGTCAGCATCGGTCGCCGCCTGATGGACCCTTTGGCCGAGTTGGTGAAAATCGACCCGAAGAGCATCGGTGTGGGACAATACCAGCACGACGTGGACCAGAAGAAACTTGGTGAGAGCCTCGACCAGACCGTGGTGAGTTGCGTGAATGCCGTCGGCGTGGAACTCAATACCGCCAGTCAACAGCTGCTGTCGTACGTCAGTGGCGTCGGCCCGACTTTAGCTTCCAACATCATCCAATACCGCGAGGAACAAGGCGGTTTCAAGAGCCGCAAGCAACTCAAGGAAGTGCCGCGCCTCGGCGACAAGGCCTTCGAACAATGCGCCGGCTTCCTGCGCATCCATAACGGCGACAACCCATTGGACCAAAGCGCCGTCCACCCTGAGAGCTACCACATCGTGGAGAAGATGGCCAAGTCGCTGAACGTAAAGGTCAAAGACCTCATCGGCAACAAAGAGCTCATCGCGAAAATCAAGCCCAACGACTTCGTGGAAAAAGACTTCGGTTTGGAAACCATCAACGACATCCTGGCCGAGTTGGACAAGCCCGGCCGCGACCCGCGCAAGACCTTCGAGGCCTTTGAGTTCGACAAGAACATCCGCACCATCAACGACCTACGCGTCGGCATGACCCTCAACGGCATCGTGACCAATATCACCGCTTTTGGCGCTTTCGTCGACATCGGCGTGCATCAGGACGGCCTTGTCCACATCAGCCAGATGGCCGACCACTACATCAAAGACCCCAACGAGGTGGTGCACTTGAACCAAAAGGTTCGAGTCAAGGTTTTGGAGGTAGATGTGAACAGGAATCGTATCAGTTTGACGATGAAATTGTAATTTTGCAGCTCAGTTTGCAATAAAACAAAGACAATTCAGTTTATCATAACAAATCGGAATCGAAAAATGAAAAGACTCAGCATAATCACACTGTTTTTGGCCTTTTGGGTCGCCGCCCCCACCCTGCTCCATGCACAAATCGTCAAAGGCGAGGTGTTTTTCGGCGGCAACCTTTGTCAAGTGGACGGCGACGAATGCTATGGTTACAAGAAGCTCGGCTTCCATGCCGGTGCAGGAGCCTTGGTGCCGATTACCAGCTGGATGGACATCGGCCTTGAGGTACTCTTCAACCAGAAAGGTGCCTTCAAGCGCGACAGCATCACTTACAACAGCACCTTCCCCCATTCCTACAACCTGAAGCTCAACTATGCTGAGATCCCGCTCATGATCTACATCACCGACAAGGATGCCGTTTCGTTGGGTCTGGGCGTCTCCTATGGCCGACTGGTGGGCATCAACGAGTTGGTCGACGGCAACCCCTCCGACTATGAAGGCGTAGGCATCGGCGTGGGCGACGGTTGCCTGCATTGGCGCGATGGTGTCAGGGAACTGCCCGACATCAGCAGCATTACAAGCATCGACGAGCTGGGCGAAGTCGTTTCCAAGGCCTACCCCAATGCCATGTACATCTCAGAAGTGATCGCCAACTCCAACACCTACCGTCCCCACGACTTCAACTTCTGCGCCGACCTGCGTTTCCGCATCTGGGAAGGCTTCCATGCCGAGGTGCGATACCAGTATTCCTTGAGGCCCATCCGCTACAGGATGTATTACGAAGACCCCAACTGTGTTCTGGCCAACCAGATCAGGACGCAATACAACAACAGCATCACCCTGCGCGTTGTGTATCTCTTCAACGAACACCGAAGCAAGATCAACAGGGAAGAGACGAACCAGCAGCGGTAAGATTCCGCAGGAAACCTCTAAAGTCCCAAATAATAGTCTTTTAGGAATTCACGGTATTGCGGCGTGAATTGCATGTCCATATTGCGAATGACAAAGGTTTCTTCCTGTATTTCAGCGCATTTTCCAAACATCAACTCAAGATTGACGCGGTTGGGTTCCTTGCCCGCTATCGGGATGATAGTCATCCTTTTGTGGAGATACAGACCGAACTCTTTCGCCGTTTGAAGGAAGTCCATCGACACATCGAGTGGCAGCACCAAGGCCAAACGGCCTGTCGGCTGCATCAAGCGGCACACCTCACGGCAAATGGTGACATACGTTAAGCCCGCGTCATTGTGGCGTGCACGGCTCTTGCGCTCCGAGTCGCATTTGGAGAAACGGTTGAAAAAGGGTGGGTTGGAAACGACAAGATCGTATCTGTTATCCGTTTGGAAATCAACGATATCCGAACAATAGGCTTTCAGATGGTCACGCCACTGCGAGGCCTCGAAATTGACGGTCGCCTCCTCTATCGAAGCCTTGTCGACATCCACGGCATCCACATGGGCCACGCCTTTTTGCGAGAGCATCAAGGGCAACAGGCCACAACCCGTGCCAATGTCGAGAACCACATCCGCTGGCTTGACTTCGGTCCAGCGTCCCAGCAAAATGGCATCGGTCCCCACCTTCATCGTCGAGCGGTGATGGTAGAGGCTGAAATGCTTGAAGTGGAACGGGCGCGCGTCGGTCATTGCAAGTACATGTCTATCAATCCTTCAGGTGCGGTAATCGTAAGTATTTTCTTATCCCTGTCCACCTTCTGAATCACTTGGTCGAGGATGGGGACGAGGATCTCTTTCTTGCCTTTCATCACCTGTAGGATGGCTTGCGTGGGGTACTCCAGCACCTCGGTGACGGGGCCCAACTCGCCTTTCTCAGTGTCGACCACCATGAAGCCTACAATCTCATGGAAATAGAACTGCTTGCCGCTGAGTTTGGGCAGCATCTCCAAAGGCAGGTAGGCTTGCTTCCCGACCAGATGCTGCGCCGCCTCAATGGTCTTCACGTCTTGCACGGCGATGAAGAACTTGTTGCCGCTCATCGTGATCTTCTCCACGAAGAAAGGCGTCAGCACCTTGTTGATTTCGAGGAAGAAATGCTTCATCTCGAGATATGCCGAGGGGTCGTCGGCCTCCACCTTGAGGGTCACCTCCCCTTTCAGGCCGTGGGTCTTGGCCACCGTGCCCAAGTAAAAACAGTCTTCTTTTTTCATTGTTTTCTATTTGGCTGCAAAGATAATATTTTCTTATTTTTGCCGCTCATTTTTCACGTAATGCACGACTTTATCGACTTATTATTGGATGTGCTGAGAAACAGCGTCTTAATCACCGGCCTGGTGATTATCATGATGCTGATGATCGAGTATGTCAACATACACTCGCACGGCCGATGGTTCACGAAGCTGCGCCAAAACCGCTTCGGGCAGGTCGTCCTAGGCGCCGGACTGGGCATCATCCCAGGCTGCATGGGTGGTTTCGCCGCCGTGTCGATGTATTCTCACAAGCTGCTGAGTTTCGGTGCGTTGATTGCCATGATGATCGCCTCGTCGGGCGACGAAGCCTTCGTCATGCTCGCCATGATTCCCCAGGAGGCCCTGCTGTTGATGGTGGTTTTGTTTGTGGTCGCCGTGCTCGCAGGTTGGTTGGTTGACAGGTTCTCCAAGCCTGAAAAGAAAGGCAAGCAGGAAGGCTGCGACGAAGGCTACCAGATTCACGAGGAAGACGAAGAACACGAGCATCCCGAGAAGTCATCGTTCCGTAACCTGCGACACGCCAGCGCGGAACGCATCGCCCTGTTGCTCGGTGTCATCCTTTTCATTGTGGCACTCGCCTTCGGCATGTTGGAGCACGAGCACGAACATGAAGGAGCCGTTGAGGCCGTCCACACCCAACTGAACATCTTCGACGAGTATTGGATGAACCTCATCTTCGCCGTCGTCAGTTTGTTCGTCGTGTGGTTTATCGCCAGGGCTCCCGAGCACCTTGTCAAGGAACACTTGTGGGAGCACATCATCCGCAAGCATTTCCTTAGCATCTTCCTTTGGACCTTCGGTGCGCTGTTTGTCATCCAAGTCGGGCTTCACTATTTCGACCTGGAGCAACTGATTAGCGAAAACATCCCATGGATGGTTTTGTTGGCCGTTTTGGTGGGCATCATTCCCGAGTCGGGACCACATTTGCTGTTCGTCACCCTGTTTGCCACGGGTGTTGTCCCCTTCTCGGTGCTGCTGGCCAGTTCCATCTCGCAGGACGGTCACGCCTCGCTGCCGCTGCTCGCCGAGAGCAAACGGAGTTTCCTTAAAGCTAAAATAGTCAATGTTTTAGTAGCGGCCGTATTCGGGTATCTTTGCTATTTTATCGGTTTTTGATCGGCGTATAGAAAAAAGTCCTATTTTTGCCGCCGATACCAATAGGGGTGCCTTTCCCGCCACAGCGGGATGAAAGCCAGGCTGAGATCAAACCCTTTGTACCTGATACGGATAATGCCGAGACAGGGAATCGAGTTCCTCATCATTCCTCTATTGATTTATTGAATTATTAATCATTAAATCAACGAGTTATGCTCAAAAAACAAAGTTTTTTCATCGCTATCGCCACATTGTTGGCGTTGAACCTTCATGCACAGAACAACGGAGTGCCGTATGACACCACGAAGTACGAATTGCTTAACGAAGTGGTAGTCAGCGGCGTGCTCGTCCAAGACAACGCGCCTTTCGCCGTCACCAACATCAAGAAGGTGGATCTCCAGGATTTCTCAAAGACTGGCCAGGAACTGCCTTTCCTCTTTGCCAGGACGCCCGGTATCATCGCCTGGAGCGAGAACGGTGTCGGCACGGGTACCTCTTACATGCGCATCCGTGGCGCCGGCGACTCGCGCATCAACGTCACCCTCGACGGCGTGTCGCTCAACTCGCCTGAGGACCAATGTGTGTTCTGGGCCAACATGAACAGCTACGGATCGCTTTTAGGCTCCGTGCAGATCCAACGCGGCGTGGGCACCTCCACCAACGGCGACGGCGCCTTTGGCGGCACGGTTGCCTTGTCGTCAGCGACACCTTCTTTCATCCCAAGCGCCGAAATCACGGGCTCCTACGGCTCGTTCAACACCCTCAACTTCGGCGTGAAAGCCTCAACAGGACTTTTGTGGAACCATCTCATCATCGATGGAGCCTACCACGAGACCCACACCGACGGCTTCATGCACGGCACCCAAGGTCGCAGCGGCAGCTACTACGGCGGCATCACCTATATCAACAACAACTTCCAACTCCGCTACAAAAACATCGGCAACTTCGAGAACACCGGTCAGGCATGGAACGGCGTGACGGCAGGCAGCAACGACATGAGCCTCATGGACGGTACCTACGGCATCCCGACGGGCATCAAGACCTACGCCGATATGTTTAACGTGGGGCTGGGTCAATACAATTCGCTGTACGAATATCTTGTCACCGATGAGGACGGCAATTTCGTCCAAGACGAGAACGGCAACTATGTCACCCAACGCTATCTGATGAACGACGGCACCTACTGGGACCGCACCACCGACAACTTCTGGCAGGACCACAACCTCCTCTCTGCAGCCTGGCAAATCAACGAGCATTGGAACACCTCTGCCACCTTGCACTACACATACGGTTACGGCTATTACGAAGAATTCCGCCCCAACAACAAGCTCTCGAAATTCGGTATGGTCTATATGAATCCCGACAGCACATATGTGAAAAAGACCGATTTTGTCCGCAAGAAAGGCCTCACACAGCACACCTTCGGCATGAACTGGAACGCCAATTACAAAGACGAGAGATGGGACATCGTCGGCGGTGTCTCATTGCAGGGCTTCATTGGAAACCATTTCGGATATGTCACCTACATCGCCAATCCCGATGTTGCCCAGAAATATCTCTATAGCGGCCGCTATAAATACTACAACTCCGACGCCGTCAAGCTTGACGGGAGTGCTTTTGTCAAAGCGGCCTTCAACATCACCGACCAATGGACCGTGTTCGGAGACCTGCAGTTCCGTTACGTGACCTATAAAACCACTGGCATCAATGACAAGTTCTACGAGGAAAACAGCCAATACTACAACCAGTCGCTCAACATCTTTGAGACTTATCCCTTCTTCAACCCGAAAGGCGGTATCTCTTGGAACATGAACGACCACCATGCATACGCCTCCGTGGCCATGAGCCACCGCGAACCTGAGCGCAACAACTTCACCGACAATGGTTCGTATCCTTTCCCCGTGCCGGAGCAACTCCTTGACTATGAGTTGGGTTACAACTACAACGGCCGTGTCTGGCAGGCGGGTGCCAACTTCTACTACATGGACTACACCAACCAGTTCGTGCAAACAGGTGCCGTCAGCGACATCGGCGAGGCCCTGACCACCAACATCAAGGACTCGTACCGCATGGGCGTTGAACTGTTGGCCGGTGTGAACATCGGGAGATGGCTGACCATTGAAGCTAATGCCGCTTTGAGCCAGAACAAGATCAAGGACTTCGACGAGGTCGTGGAAGACTGGGACAACTGGGATACCGGCGTCGCCACCATACATTACGACAACACGACGTTGGCCTTCTCGCCTTCCACCATCCTCAACGGTTTTGTCACCTTCCACCACAAAGGCTTCGAGGCCACCTGGCACACGAACTACGTCTCGAGGATGTATCTTGATAACACCGAGAACCTCGACCGCTCCCTGCCAGCCTATTCCACCTCAAACGTCAGCCTCGGCTACACGTTGAGGCCCAAGAAAGTCGTCAAGGAAGCCATCATTAAGGTGAGTTTCAACAACATCTTCAACAAGCGCTACGCCGCCAGCGGCTGGGTCTATTCGGCCATCTGCGACAGCTACGGCCACCCCAATGACAACCGCTACTACCAGATCGGTTTCATCCCGATGGCGGGGTTCACGATGATGGGGAACTTGACGCTGAAATTCTGACTCACGACCTAATCCAAAAGAGAAAAGTCGATACCTTGTTCGCCGAATCACTTGGCAAAATCAAGCCTTTGATTGAATTGTCGGTTGATTTGGACGAAATTTCTGTTATTTGGCATAATATTCGTCGTTTTGTCCGTCCAACAAAACACAATAATTCCTATTTTTGCACCTTATTATATTGTAAAGGAATTTAGAATAACAAGACCATGAAGAAACTAGCTATAGCAGTTCTCATCCTTATTTCCATCATGGCTCCGACGGTCCTGCGTGCGCAGGAGTCGCAGACCATACCGCTCACCCTTGACCAGGCCTTGGAGATTGCCCTCTCGGAGAGCAACACCATCAAGATTGCCGACATGACCGTCGAGAAGACGGGCTATGCGCAGAAAGGCAGCTATGCAGCACTTTATCCCAACGTCAGCGTGAGCAGTTCCTACCAACGCACCCTGCTGAAGCAGGTGATGGTGATGGATATGGGTGGCCAGCCCATGGAAATCAAGGTGGGTCGCGACAATAACATCAGTGCGTCGGCCTCGGCCAGCATGCCTTTGGTGAACGCCTCTCTTTGGGAGAGCCTCAGACTCTCCGAGATGGATGTGGAGATGGCCGTGGAACAGGCCCGTTCGTCGAAAATCGCCTTGGTCAAGCAGGTGAAGCAAGCCTTCTATGCCGTGCTTTTGGCCCAGGAGTCGTACAACGTCATGAACCAAGTGTACGAAAACGCACAGCAGAACTACGAAAAGACCCAACAGCGCTTCAACGTAGGTAAAGCCTCAGAGGTGGAGCTCTTGCGCGCCCAAGTCACGGTGCTCAACGCCGAGCCCAATGTCTCTAGTGCCGCAAACACGGTGCTCCTCGCCACATGGCAGCTGAAAGCCGTCATGGGCGTCGACCTCAACACCGACTTCATGGTGGTCGGCAACCTGGACGACTACACCACCGAGATGCTCACGCCTTACGTCACGGACTACGACCTCAGCAACAACAGCTCGTTACTCCAGCTGGACATCCAAGACCGCATGCTCGAGTCGACCATCAGGATGCAAAGGAGACAATATCTCCCCACGCTTGCCGCCAGCATCAACTACAACTACAGCGCCATGGGCGATGAAACCTTGAGCTGGTTCCCCTCGTCGACGGCAGCCATCAGTCTCAGCATCCCCGTCTTCGACGGTTTCCAGAGGCATTTCAACATCATGCAGAGCAAGAAGACCCGTGACATGCTCAGCTTGCAACGCGAAGACACCGAACGCAACCTACGCATCGCCATCCGCAACTACCAAGACCAGATGGCCCTCTGCATCAAGAACTACCAGGCCGCTAACGCCACCGTGGCCATCGCCCAAAAGAGCTACGACATCTCAGCCAAGATGTACGAGGTGGGCAAAGCCACCCAAGTGGAGCTGAACGACGCACAGCTGGCCCTGCAGCAGGCACTGCTCACACAGGCGCAGGCCATATACAACTACATGGTCACCAAAGCCACGTTGGATGAATTAATTGGAAAAGAAGAATAATAAACATAAACCGATGAAATACACTAAACTCAGTATCATCACTCTCGCCGTTGCCGCCCTGTTGACGGCCTGCGGCTCAAAAGAAACCCCTGCCGGACAACAGCCGGGTCAAGGCGCCGTGGCGCCCTACGTCAGCGTCATCACGGCACAGGCTGAAGATGTCGACATCACCAACACCTTCACCTCCAACATTGAGCCTTTCGCCACGAACAACATCGTATCGCAGACGGCAGGCCGCATCGTGAGCATCAGGGCCGAGGTGGGACAGCAGGTCCGCAAAGGCCAACTGCTGGCCACCATGGACGACGTGAACCTGGCCAAGACACGCATGCAGTACGTCAACGACTCGACCGAGCTGGCGCGCCTCACCGAGCTTTACAACATCGGCGCTGTGGCCCAGGCCGACTACGACATGGCCCGTCTCGCACTCAACATCACGCAAAAGACCTATTACAACTTGGCTGAGAACACCTACCTCCGCAGCCCCATCAATGGTGTGGTCACCGCTCGCAACTACGACAAAGGCGACATGTACAACATGGCCCAGCCTATCTTCGTCGTGCAGCAGATCCAGCCCCTGAAGATGCTCATCAACGTTTCGGAAAGCCTCTTCACCCAGGTCAATCCAGGCATGGAGTTCAACATCGAGGTGGAGTCGTACCCCGGCGAGACCTTCAAAGGCAAGGTCAACCTCATCTACCCCACCATCAACGCCAGCACACACACCTTCCCCGTTGAGATTGTCTGCCAGAACGACGACATGCGTCTGCGCCCAGGCATGTTCGCCCGTGTGACGGCCTGCTTCGGCACCAACCACCACGTGGTCATCCCCGACGTCGCCGTGGTGAAACAGATGGGATCAGGTGAGCATTTCGTCTATGTGCTACAACCTGACAACACGGTAAAATACACCCTTGTGGAGCTTGGCATCCGCATGGGCAACCGTTACGAGATCGTCAGTGGCATCAACGAGGGCGACCTCATCGTCACCGAAGGACAGGCTAGACTGAAGGACGGCGTGAGTGTTACCGTAAAATAAGAGGCCATGAGTTTACAACGAACAGCAGTCAATAATCCGGTGACGACGGCCTTGGTGTTTGTCGCCATCGCCATCTTCGGTATCTTCTCCCTGATGAATCTCTCCATCAACCAACTGCCCAACATGGAGACCAACTTCATCATGGTGATGACCTCATATCCTGGCGCCAGTGCCGCCGACATCGAGACCAACATCTCCAAGACCTTGGAGAACACCCTCAATGCCGTGCCCGACCTGAAGCACATCTCCTCCACCTCGCGCGAGAATACCTCCGTGATCTCCATGGAGTTTGAAAGCGGTATCGACATCGAGACTGCCACCAACAACGTGCGCGACAAGATCGACATGGTGCGCAACTACCTACCCGACGGCGCCACCAACCCCGTGTTGTTCAAGTTCAACGCCGAAGACATGCCCATCATGCTCCTCAGCGTGACGGCCGAAGAGAGTCTGCCGGCCTTGGACAAGATCATCGAAGACCGTGTCACCACGCCCTTGGCGCGTGTGAGCGGCGTGGGTACGGTGTCGGCCAACGGCGCACCCAAGCGTGAGATCCAAGTCTACGTCGACCCGAACAAGTTGGAGGCATACAACTTGACCTTAGAGAGCATCTCCAACACCTTGGCCACCGAAAACCGCAACGTGCCAGCAGGCTATATCGACATCGGTTCAAACAGCTACAGCCTGCGTATCCAGAAGGAGTTCACCTCCGCCAAGGAGATGGAAGACGTCGTGGTAGGTTCGTTCGGCAACGCACCCATCTATCTGCGTGACGTGGCCACCGTCATCGACGGCTCAGAGGAACGCATACAGGAGTCATACAGCAACGGCCGCCAAGGCGCCACCATCGTCATCCAGAAACAGACCGACGCCAACGCCGTCAACGTCATCAACGGCATCAAGAAACAGTTGGAGTTGATCGAGCCCACGTTGCCTTCCGATGTCAAGATCAGCATCATCGTGGACGGCTCCACCACCATCCGCAACACCATCAACAACCTGCGCAACACCATCCTCATCACCTTCCTCTTGGTCATGCTCATCGTGTTCGTGTTCTTGGGTCGTTGGCGTGCCACCTTCATTATCGTGCTGGCCATCCCGATTTCGCTCTTGGCCTCATTGATCTACCTATTCGCCACAGGCAACACACTGAATATTATCTCCATGTCGGCCTTGTCCATCGCCATCGGTATGGTGGTCGACGACGCCATCGTGGTGTTGGAGAACATCACCACACATATCGAGCGCGGCTCGAAGCCCAAGGAGGCCGCTGTCCACGCCACCCAAGAAGTGCAGCTGTCGGTCATCGCCTCCACCTTGACGATGTTGGCCGTGTTCCTGCCTTTAACCATGATTAAGGGCACCACGGGCGTGATGTTCAAGCAGCTGGGTTGGATTGTGTCCATCATCATGATCGTCTCCACCGTCGGCGCCTTGACTTTGGTACCGATGATGTGTTCGCGCATGTTGGTGATGAATCCCCACCAAAGCAAATTCCACAAGGCCATCTTCCGTCCCATCAACAAAGGCTTGGATGCCATCAGTAACGGCTACGCTCGCCTCATCAACTGGTGTCTCGGCCATCGTAAGGTGATCATCTTCGGCATGCTGGTCCTGTTTATCCTCTCCGTCGTCTTCCTCGCCCCGACCTTGAAGACCGAGATGATGCCCAAGCTTGACGAAGGTCGTCTGAGCATCAACATCGAGTTGCCCACGGGCACGGGACAAGATGTCACCGGTGCCTTCGCCAAGGGACTCGCCGAAGACTTCATGCAGATTCCAGAAGTGAAGATCTGTAACTTCAGCTTCGGCCAAGCCGACTCCGACAACGCCTTTGCCTCGATGCGTAACAACGGCACACACATCATCTCATTCAACCTCCGTTTGGGCACCAAGACCGAACGACGAAGGGCTGGCCTACGCCGAACCGCAGAGGTGGCCGACGAGATCCGTGCCAAGCTCAACGCCATGCCCGAGATCAAGAAGGCCAACGTCAACGAAGGCGGTGGCGGCATGGGTGGCATGAGCACTGTCCAGGTCGAGGTATACGGTTACGACTTCAACACCACCGACAGGATAGCCAACGAAATCGCCCAGAAGCTTCGTGACCGCGGCATCCTGCAAGTCATCGTGGGCCGCGACGAATACACGCCCGAATATCAAGTCGACTTCGACCGCGAGCGCTTGGCCCTCAACGGCCTGAACAGCACCACGGCAGCCACATATGTCAAGAACCGTATCAACGGCTCTGTAGGCTCCTACTACCGCGAAGACGGTGAGGAATACGACATCCGTGTGCGTTATGCTCCCGAGTTCCGCAGGAGCATCGAAGACATCGAGAACATCAAGATCTATAACGCATACGGACAGGCCATCCGCGTGGGCGACCTCGGTCATGTGGTCGAGGCGTTGACGCCGCCCAACATCCAACGCAAGGACCGTGAACGTATGGTCAGTGTCACCGCCGTGGTCGGCAAGGGACAGGTGCTGAGCGACGTAGTCAAGATGTGCGAGGAGGTCATCGACGACACGGAGATTCCATCTGAGATCATGACCAAGATCGCTGGTGACTACGAGACCCAGCAGGAAATGTTCGGTGACTTGCTCACCTTGCTTATCCTCATCATCATCTTGGTTTACATCGTGATGGCCTCGCAGTTCGAGAACCTGATGAAGCCTTTCGTCATCATGTTCTCGGTGCCCTTCACCTTCATCGGCGTATTGCTCGGCCTGTGGGTCACCAACACCGCCCTGGGTGCCATGGCCTTCGTCGGCGTCTTGATCCTGATGGGTATCGTAGTGAAGAACGGTATCGTGCTTATCGACTACACCACCCTCTTGGAGGAACGTGGCGTAGAGGTAAAAGAAGCCACTGTCATGGCGGCACGTTCGCGTCTGCGTCCTATCCTGATGACCACGCTGACCACGGTCTTGGGCATGATTCCTTTGGCCATCGGTCGCGGCGAGGGCGCCGAGATGTGGAACTCCTTGGGCACCACCGTCGCCTGGGGCTTGACGGTTTCCACTTTGATTACCTTGTTATTGATTCCGGCCTTGTATTGCTCGCTTGAGACCCGTGCCGTGCGCCGTAAGAGACGCAAAGCCGAGGAAGCCTTGACCAAGACCGAAAACATTAGATAAGCCATGAAAGCAATATTGATCACATATAACCAAGCCTATTACGACGAGATTGCCGCTGTACTTAACAATAATGGTGTCAAGGGCTTTACCGAGTGGAACGAAATCAAGGGGCACGGCAGCGAGACGGGCGAGCCGCATTATGGCACCCATGCCTGGCCGACCTTGAACAACGCCATCATCAGCATCGTCTCCGACGAGGCCGTCGACGGCATCCTGAAGGAACTGAAAGAAAAAGACCTGAAAGCCCCCGAGTTGGGGCTTCGGGCCTTTTACTGGAATGTTGAGGGAATGATTTAACCTCCAATCTCATCCAACTCCAACCACCGCAACTCCTTTTCATCAAGCAAGTCCTTGATCTCTTGCAGGCGGTTGCCCATCTCATGCAGTTTCTGGTAGTCGGTCTCGGTGTTCAAGGCCTCAGTGAGTTTCGTTTTCTCTTCTTCTAGGGCTTCCATTTCCTGCGTTAGCGTCTCATACTCACGCTGCTCCTTGAAGGAACGCTTCACCTTCTCGCGCTGCTTCACGGGACGCACCTCCTCTTTCTTCTGCACCGACTTCTCCTTGCGTTCCTCACGCAGTTTGGCGTCCAGATAATCCTTGTATTGGCTGTAGTTGCCCATGAAGCCTTTCACCATGCCATCGCCTTGGAAGACAAAGAGTTGGTCGACGACCTGATCCATGAAGAAACGGTCGTGCGAGACCACCAAAAGGCAGCCTTTGTAGCTTTGCAGGAAATCCTCCAGCTTCTGTAAGGTCAAGAGGTCCAGGTCATTAGTGGGCTCGTCGAGAATGAGGAAATTGGGATTCTGCACCAAGATGGTCAGTAGGTAAAGGCGTCTTTTCTCACCGCCACTGAGCAAAGCCACAGGTTGGCGATGCATCTTGTAGGGAAACATGAAATGCGCCAACAACTGGTCAGCGGTATAGACTTTGTCCTTGCCGTAGTTGACCACCTCAGCGATGTCGCGCACCGTGCTGATGACGGTCTTGCTTTCGTCGAACTGTATACCTTCCTGACGGTAATAGCCGTAGGTCACGGTCTCGCCCGTCTTCACACGGCCTCGGTCAGGCTGCATCGCGCCAGTAATGAGGTTGAGGAAGGTGGACTTACCCACGCCGTTCTTGCCTATCAGGCCTATGCGCTCGCCACGTTTGAAGACATAGTCGAAGTCCTTGAGCACAGTGAGGTCGCCGAACGACTTCGACACATTGCTAAGTTCCAAAATCTTGCCGCCCAAACGCTGCATCTGCAAACCGAACTCGAGGCGTTCGTCCTGTTCCTGGTATCTCGCCCGCTCCTTCAGGTCATAGAAGGCGTCGATGCGGCTCTTTGATTTGCTCGTGCGGGCTTGTGGCGTGCTGCGCATCCACTCCAACTCGTACTTCAGCAGTTGGCTGTTGCGTTCTGCCGTGGCGCGTTTCACCTCCTCGCGTTCACGACTCTTCCTGACGTAATAGTCAAAATTGCCGTTGTGGGTGTACATCACGCCTTGGTAGAGCTCAAAGATCTTGTTGCACACGCGGTCGAGGAAATAACGGTCGTGCGTCACCATGAGCAGCGTCATGCTCGACTGGGTGAGGAACTTCTCCAGCCACTCCACCATCTCCACGTCGAGGTGGTTGGTGGGCTCGTCGAGGATCAGGAAGTCAGGCTCATGCAACAGCACCAAGGCCAAAGCCAGACGCTTCACCTGTCCGCCAGAGAGCTCGTCAACCGACTGCTCCAAATTGGTGATTGCAAAACGGGTCAGATATTGCCTAGCCTTGAGGTCTTGTTCTTCATTGAGGTCGGCCAACAAATCCGACACCCGCGTTCCCGAAGGATACACGGGCAACTGCTCCAGGTAGCCGATTTTGATGTCGTTGGCGTAGGTGATGGTCCCCGAGTCGGGCGACTCCTGCCCCACCAAGATCTTCAGCATCGTCGACTTGCCCGAGCCATTGGTGGCAATCAGCGCCGTCTTGTCGCCCTTCTCGATGCCGAAAGTGACGTCCTCAAACAGTGTCTTGATGCCATACGACTTGGATATCGCGTTGACCGACAGATAATTCATTTCGCGAAGCGCTTGACGTATTCGATGGGATACTGCGACTTCTCCGAGACCTGCTCCACCGTCATGCCCTGTTCAAACAGTCTCTTGATGACGGCATCTATCAGCTCGCCGACTTCGATGATGTGGAAGTCCGGGTCATAGAATCGGACGACACGCTGTCCCCAAGGGGCTTCCTCGACAGGATGGACATATTGTATCTCCGGGAACTCCTTCAGGTATTCGAGGAAGTTGTCAAAATCCTCCTCCTCGAAATAGAGCTCGGCGTCGTTGGACTTCCTGCGCACCGTGTTAGTGTGGATCATCTCCTTCCATTTCTTCATCTCTTGCAAAGCGAAACCTCCAGAGAACTGGACGTTTTCGCCAAAGTCCATGACGACGCGGTCGCCAATCACCTCTTCATAGAACGTGACGGCTTTCTCCATGTCGGTCACCGCCAGCAGCGGGCATTTGAATTTCAGCATAGTGTTTAAGTTTTTGTACCGCAAAAATAAAAAAAGCCTCGCATCCATCGACACGAGGCTTCAACTTTTTGTCCGTCGGCTTTATTTCTGTTCCTTGGGCAGCACTGCGAACTTGTAGATGCAGAGCTGGTGGTACTCCTCGCCAGGATTCAGCACCGGCTGGGGAGTCAAGGTCTCATGGTTAATGGCATCCGGGAAAAACTGAGGTTCGAGTGCCAGACCTTCGCGGAAGTTCAAGCTCTTGCCCCACTTGCCCTTGCCTTTGCCGTTGAAGAAGTTGCCGCTATAGAACTGCAGACCCACCTGGTCGCTCCACAACTGCATCTCGCGGCCGCTGACGGGCTCGGTCAGCGTGGCGTTCCACGTGTAGCCATTGATATCGTTCTTGTCGATGATCCAGTTGTGGTCGTAGCCGTTGGCGTTTCTCAGCTGGTCGTCGTCGGCAGCGATGTCGTCGCCGATGCGGTGTGCCTCGCGGAAATCGAAAGGTGTGTTCTTCACGCCCGAGAACTTGCCGTCAGGAATCAGTTGATCGTTGACAGTGGTCATATAGCGCGAATTGATTTGCAGCTCGTGGTCAAGGATGGTGCCGTTGCCCTCGCCCTTCAAGTTGAAGAAGGAGTGATGTGAGAAGTTGCACAACGTCGGGGCATCGGTGGTGGCGGCATAACGGATCTGAAACTGATTGTCGTGGGTCAGCGTGTAGCTCATCGTCACGTCGAGGTTGCCAGGGAAGCCGTCCTCGCCGTCGGCGAACACGGTATGCATTTGAATCACGCTGTCGTTGACCGAGGTCACCTCCCAAACGTGCGTGTCGGCACCAATGAGACCACCGTGCAGGGTGTTCACGCCATCGTTTTGGGGCAGTTGATATTCAACGTCATTCAAGGTGAAGGTGCCGTTGGAGATGCGGTTAGCACAGCGGCCCACCACAGCGCCAAGGTAACGCTCGCCCTCGTTGTTCAGATACTTGTCAATATGGTCGTAGCCAAGCACGATGTCCTCGTAGCTACCGCGACGGTCGGGCATCCAAAGAGCCACGACGCGACCGCCGTAATTGGTGACCTGCATGGTGAGGAAACCATTATGCAGGGTATACAGAGAGACCTGCTTGCCCTCCACTTCCTTGTTGAAGTTCTCGGCAGGAATCAGTTTGACTTCTTTCTTCTTGTTGCAACCCACTAATAATAAAGCGATTGCAAAGACAAATAACGCTTTTTTCATCTTTTTTGACTTCAAATCTTCAAAAATCGAGCGGCAAAATTACAAAATCTCTTTGTTTCGTGCAAACACTATTTTTATCGTGTTCTCACTACGCCCTGATAATCAACTTCTTTGTGTCTGCGCAAAAATTCAATGAGCATCTCCTCCGATGTCATGAACATGCTACGACCTTCGTCCTCGCTCTCTATGGTGATTGTCGAGGCCATGAAGCTGTTCATCGCCACCTTATAGACATTCCTCGTGGAGAAGTTACCACCATCCATATTCACCCACACGTTTCGGCCTTCTTCGTCCACTGTATAGGTCATGCCAGAGACGTACGACGGATAGCCACCGTTCTTACGGAAATTGTTGAGGATGAACTTCTTGACCTGTGCTCCCGTCATCTCATAGACCACCACATCGTTGTTGAAGGGGTCGATGCTATAGACATCCTTCACGGTGATGGGGCCTTTTCCGAGATGGGTGATGCGGATGCCGCCCGTGTTCTGGAACGCGAAGTCGGCGCCGCTGATCTCGCGAATGGCGTCGCAGAGCATGCTGCCCAGCTCCTCAGGGTTCTCGAACTTGCTCTTGGCCACGGCCAGAGCCTCGTTCAAGGCCGGAGCGTCGTTGAACTCGTTCACCATGGCCTTGACTTCAGGCTTCTCTACACGCACCTTATTGACATTCAGTACGATTGCTTCTTTGCCAACCACACGATGATCCTTCACACGCAGCTTCACCAGCGTGGCATACTTCAGGTGGGAGTCGGACTGAGTGATCAGCACTCCATTGGTTTCCGAAGGATGTTCTATCAAGGTGTGGGTATGACCACCGATGATGGCGTCGAGCCATGGGTTGGCTTGGGCCAGTTCCATGTCGGTCTCCAAGCCGCAATGTGAGAGCAGGAGCACCACATCGTTCTGATTCCTAAGGTATTGGTATTCGGGGAGCACCACCTCGGGGCGCTTGAAGCTCACCTTCGTCAGGTTGTCGGGATGCGCACCTGGGATGTCGCCATGGCGCACCTCAATCATGCCGACCACAGCCATCTTCACGCCCTGATGCTCAAAGACAGCGAGAGGCTCGATGTCGAGGTTGACCGTATCGGGGATGAAGACATTGGCACAGAGGAAGGGGAAGTTGGCCCGCTCGATGTCGTGCTGAAGGTTGATGATATTGCCGTCCCACTCATGGTTGCCGACGGCACAGAGGTCGAAGCCGACCGTGTTCATCAGTGTAATTATGGGATAGTTGACAGGGTTATACTGGTCGTTGACAGGGTTGCCCGTGCGGTTGTCGCCTGCCGAGAAGAGCAGCATGTCGGGATAGATGGCCCTGAGGCTGTCGACCATGGTGGCGAACTTGGGAAACATGTCGACGTTGGAGTGCATGTCGTTGACCGAGAGGATGACAATTTCGGTCTCGCCTTCGGCGACAGGGGTCTCAGAGGGTTGAGTGGGGTCGTTCGATTGGTTGCGGAGCACAAGATACAGCACCACCGCCACCAGAGCGAGCGCCAATAGGAGTTTCTTTTTGTTCATACTAATTAGATGTTAAGATGATGCAAAAATAACACTTTTTGCGTTGTGGCTTACCTCCTCAAAACTTTCTGTACGCATTTCCATCTTTCCTTCATGGGTAATGGCGGCAAATCACATAGAGGCAGGACAACTCTGCATGATAACTGTAAACTCCGCTCCTTCCTCCACCTCAAAAGGACCTGTGACTTCGAATGAATCCGTGACTCGGAAAGTCAATTTATCCGTATTGTTCACCCTGATTTCTTCGATTGCAGGCGTAATGGAAATGGATTGTTTCACAGCAAAATCAAAGTTGTCAAGGTCTGATTGACACCCAATAGTTTCATTGGAAGCACAGTCCCAACGCAACTGGTAAACTTTTACATAGTCTATTGTCATCGTATCCGTCCCGAACCAAATAGGCGTATTCTTTGGACATGCAAAGCCGTCAATGGCATAGTTTATTTTCAAGCGCAGTGGTCTATGAGGGATGCTGTCGTTGGGGCCCGATTGGTTCACTATGGTTCCATCGAAAAACCAAGTAACCGAACCAGGTTGCCATTCGCAACCGAAAACATGCCAATCGCTCAAATCGGTCGTTGTTCGCGGAACAACGGGATAGTTTCTGGCAAAACTCTCGTCAGTATGGTTAGCCTTCTTGCCTGTGGTATTGTAGTATATTCCTGTTGTAAAAACCCTCGACGAGTCTTGTGTAGGAGGTGGAGTCGGATTGCAATATGTATGCAAAAGATTTCTTGAATGTTCGAAAATGTCAATTTCCTCATAATGAGGATCTATGCTGTCTGTACTCATGTCGTGAAGCCAGAATGCGGGGAATGTTCCAGGGTGTTGTGGCAACTTGCAACGAATCTCAAAATATCCATAAAGGAACTTCCTTTCATTCTCATTTTTCACGTAGTGTTGCCTGTTATACTCCAAAGCACCAGAGAAATAGTATAAACCAGCATTTGTGGGATACCCCTGACCTCTGTTATCAGGCCACATCCATTTTGGCAAATAATAGCCGTTGTCTCGGATAGTTATCGGGTCATAATAAGCAACAAGATTCATGGTGCCCTCAACGGTGTCAATTTGACAATTGCCGAACTGATATACTTCATGTTCCCCTTTCGGGGCAATTGAACTCATGTACGCTTTCCAACGATTGTCGCCTGCGTTCAAGAATCGCAAAGTATCCCATTGCCAGTATGAAGCTCCCTCGTTGAAATCTTCTATCAGAACGGCATTCCAATTCCTGTCGTTCAAGTCGATCTGCGCCATCAAGTTCAAACATAGCAACAGCATGCAGCAAAGGTAAACAAGCTTTTTCATGGCTGCATGGTTTTAGCGTTCTTCAGGCTCCATTAGGTTGTTTTCAACCATCACTTTGCGCATAGCTTCTATCTGACGACGCTGCTCCTTTACGGTTTCTATCAGAAAGACGGTCAGAGCATCATAGTCGACATAGAGCAGTCCATCCTCATCGGCGGTTACAGCTTCGGGCAGGACTCTCATCAGTTCTTGAGCCGAGATGCCTACACGTCGGTTTTCACCAGCGTTTGCCCTGCCATCACCTCCGTCAACGGGAGTATACCAGACACCGGTGACTCTCTCAAGCACCGCACCAGGATTTGTGATTTCATTAGGATTCATTTGGTTAGAGTTATCAGAAGCGGTGTAACGCCCCCGTTGAAAAACATAACCGCTACCTGTTACAAAGAAATTATGCTTGTACTTGTTGCCCGGTGCTGTTACAATCCAACATTTCCCAGTCGGACAACCTGGCGTAGCAACAGTCACCCAATGCCAACGAGTGGTGTCGCATGTGTTAAAGAACACGCGTCCCGATGGATATAACTGCGTACCAATGTCCCATGAGCCAGACAATGTTCCCAGACTGACATGGCTGTCGCTGTGCATCTTAATCTGCGCTTGCGCTACCACTGCAAGCAAAACGATGGACATAGTCAATAGAGTTCTTTTCATTGTATTGAAGTTTTAATGGTTTAATAATCTGTTGCTTAATCCTATAATCGCAAATCTTTCCAAGATTTGTCCATTGGCGCAAATATACGAAAAAAGTATTACTTTTGCGCCATCATGTCGAAGAAAAGCCAAAACGATTACCCGAGCGGGGCGCGAACGAGTTGGAAGGTGGTCATCACCTACCTTTTCGTCCTGGCCCTCTGCGCGGCATTGTTCTACTACATCTTCAACCTGCGCAACAGCATCGAGAGCCAACGTTCCAACATCAAGACGCAACACGACGCCCTCAACTGGGTGAACCAGTTCACCAAGAACGTGCACGGCGCACAGAATGCGGCCAACCTCTACGCCTTCACCGAACAAGCCAAATACCGCCGTGAGTTCAACGCCTACCGCGATGAGATACAGGCCCAGACCGACTCGCTCCTCAACTTCGAGATCAGCGAGGAAAACATCCAGATGGTGAACGAGATCAGCAACCTCATCAGGAGCAAGGGTCGGCTCAGCAACGAGCTGTCGCGACAGTTCCATGACTTCAACCCCTTGGCCGAGTTCGACCGCACCATCGATGACTACATCCCTCCGCAATTCGAAGACGAAATCGTGGTTACCACCGTCTCGAAAGACACCGTCATCCGTGTGCCGAAAAGGGAACGCCGAGGCTTCTGGCAACGCATAGGCAACGCCTTCAACCCCACCGAGACCGGCGACAGTCTCGTCCACATCTCCATCGAACGCACCGACACCATCCACATCCAACGCCAACAGCAAGACACGGTCAACATCCTCGCCGACCTGCGCGTGCTCTCAGACCGGGCCAAGACTGAATACTGGAACAAAATCAAGGAATACGGCAACAAGACCCAGGAGCTGGTGAGGGCCGACAACCAACTCTCCGAGCAGATCTCCACCCTGCTCATCCACCTCAATCAGGAGATCCTCAATTCCACCATCGCCGAGATCGAGAAGAGCGAGCAACTCATCCAAGAGAACATGCATACCTCCATCCTCATCGGTGCCGTCACTTTAATCCTTATCATCATCTTCATCATACTGATTATCAGTGACGTAAACAAGGGATACCGTGCCCGACGCGCTGCCGAGGAAGCCAAGCGCAAGACCGAGGAGATCATGGAGAGCCGCCATAAGCTGCTGCTCTCCGTCTCGCACGACATCAAGACGCCGCTCAGCTCCATCATGGGCAATGTGGAGCTCATGGACAAGACCGACAACGAGAGGGAGTTCAACGCCATCCAGCAGTCGGCCGACCACATCCTCAACCTGCTCACCAACCTCTTGGAGTACTCGAGCCTCGAGCAAGGAAAGCTGCAAGTAAACAAAGAGAACTTCAACATACGCCAGCTCTGCGACGAGACCGCCGAGATGTTCGAATCCATCGCCAAGCACAAGAACCTGGAGTTCAGGTACGAGCCAAGCATGGACGAGAGCACAAGGATCCTCTCCGACAAATTGAAGATCAAGCAGATACTTAGCAATATCATCTCCAACGGCATCAAATACACCTTGGAGGGTAGTGTCAGTTTCAAGGCGAGGCTGGGCCGTGGGTTGATCGTCTTCGACATCATCGACACGGGCGTCGGCATCCCCGAGGACAAACTGGAAGAGGTGTTCAAGCCTTTCGTCCGCATCGAGACCTACAACCAGTTCGCCGAAGGCAGCGGCTATGGCATGTCGGTCGTCAAAGGTCTCGTCGACCTCCTCGGAGGCGACATCCAGATCGAGTCGGAGGTGGGCAAAGGCTCGCATTTCGAGATCAGGATACCTGTGGAAGTGGTCGAGGAACAGGAGGAAGAACAGGGCGAGGCAGGCAAAGACAACAAGAAGAGCCTCAACATCTTGGTCATCGACGACGACAACACCCTGCTGTCGGTCATCGACACCATGCTGCACCGCCTTGGGCACCAGGCCATCGCCTGCCGGTCGAAGAATGACATCGAAAGCGCACTCGCGCAAATCGCCGACTACGACTACATCCTCACCGACCGCGAGATGGGTGCCCTCACCGGCAACGACATCCTGCACCTCTTCAAGGAAGCCGACGCCTCCAAGCCCGTCATCCTGATGACCGCCCGCGTGGAATACACCAACGAGATGGCCAAGGACGAAGGCTTCGACGGCTTCCTGCAGAAGCCTTTCAACATGAAACAGCTCGAAAACCTGTTTGGCAGCGTGGCGGTGAGCGAGGCCGACGAGGCCTGCGCCTATCCCGACTTCCCCGCCTTCAGCGAGATGATGGGCAACGACACGGAGGCCATGACCGACATCCTCCGCGTCTTCGTGCAATCGACCGCCGACGACCTGATGTCTATGAACACGCTCATCGAAAACTCCGACTTCGCCGAGGCGCAGAGCCTCTGCCACAAGATGCTGCCCATGTTCAAGCAACTGGAGCGCGACACCACCTTCCTCGCCAAGATGAACGCCATGCGCGGCAAAGGCGAGACGGAGGCCGACTACCCCGAATGGAAAGACGATGCCACTCAGTTCATGGCCCAAGCCGACGAACTGTTGGATTTGCTCTCAGAAAAATACGGTATCGGCGATTGACTTACTTCGCAAAATGGAAACGGTAGCCGTTCCAGACCAGCTGCTTCTTGATCATACCCTTTTCGGTATAGATTCTGGCCTCAATGTTCTTCCCTTGTCGGGGCAGGACATAGATGATATAGCGGTAATCACCTTCATAAGACTCAACAATGTCGTGGACGAAGCTCATCCTATGGGTCTCCTTATTATAAATATAGAAGATGAGACCGTCGTATTGGCCCATCATAGGCTCTCCGTTGCGGGTTGACACGGCGTTAAAGGCAAACAGCTTGTGAATGCCATCGTCGCAATTCCAATAGCACATCTCCGTTAGCGACACATCGCCTGTCGGGGTGTCCTCAGGATAAGCCGCGTCATAGTCCAAAGTGTAGCTGACATAGCCGTTCCGTTTGTCAACGACCATCGTGCCTCCCTTTTCTGCAGGTTGGTTTTTCAGATAACGGCCCCAGGCATCGCTCAACATGCCCGACAGCTCATCCTCCGGATTCTCGAGGTATGCCGTCACGAAATCTACAATCGAGGGCGACGATGGATTGGTTTTCAAGACGATGTCGTATTCCGAATACTCCACCTCTTCATAAGGGTTTTGTCCGATAGCATTGCCCATTGACAAGGCGACAATCAGGCAAGCAAACATTGCATATCTCTGTTTCATGGCATTATAGTTATTTTGTTAAACATTCAGTATTTATAACTCTATACCGTAGAGGTGCATCTTATTGTAGAGGGTCTTGCGGTCGATTTGGAGGAGCTTGGCCGCCACGGTCTTGTTACCCCTCGCCTTCTGCAAGGCGGCCTCGATCTGTTCCTTCTCGTGCTCGGGACGCAATGCCCAGTCGTCTTCCACCGTGGCGATGACCGTCTTCTTGTTGGGCGGGCTGAACACCGGCAAGTCGTCGAGTTCGATGTTCTCGCTCTCAGCAAAAAGCACGCAGCGACGCAACACGTTGCGCAACTCGCGCAGGTTGCCGTTCCAGCGTTGTTCCTTCATGCGCAGCAGGGCGTCGGGTGAGATGCCTTTCACGTTCTTGCCCAGTTCCTCGTTGGCCTGGTCGATGAAGAACGCCGTCAGCTCGTCGAAGTCCTCCAGGCGGTCGCGCAAAGGCGGCACCTCGATGGCGAACTCGTTGATGCGGTGGAACAAATCTTGGCGGAAACGACCTTCCTCAATGGCGTGTTCCAGGTTCTCATTGGTGGCGGCCAGGATGCGCACGTCGACATGGATGTCGGTGGCCGAGCCTACAGGCCTCACCTTCTGCTCTTGCAGGGCACGCAGCAGCTGCATCTGCACCTCATATGGCAGGTTGCCCACCTCGTCGAGAAACACCGTGCCGCCCTTGGCCTGCTCGAAGACGCCTTTCTTGTCGGCGATGGCCGATGTGAACGAGCCCTTCAGATGGCCGAACAGCTCGCTGGGCGCCAACTCCTTGGAGAGGCTTCCACAGTCCACAGGGATGAAGGGGCCGTCCTTGTAGGTACTCAAGTTGTGGATCATGCGCGCGATGTACTCCTTGCCCGTACCGCTCTCGCCGAGAATCAGCACAGAGAACTTGGTGGGGGCCACCAATTCCACATGCTTGTAAAGCCTTTGCATCGACGGGCTGTTGCCCTTGACCCATTGTCTGTTGTTACGCAGGAAGGCATCCTCGACCTCTTCGTCGGACGACGACAACGCAGCCGAGATCTTCTCTTCCAACACGCTGGGGTTGATGGGTTTCTTGAGATAGTCGAAGGCACCGAGCTTCATCGCCGAGACGGCGGTCTGCACCTCGGCATAACCGGTCATCACGATAATCGGAACCTTGCTCTTCATCTTCTCGCGCACCCAAGTCATCAAAAGGATGCCGTCACCGTCGGGAAGGCGTAGATCGGTAAGGATCAAGCCAAAGCCTCCTGACGAGATTTCGGCTTTCGCTTGTTCATATCGCGTCGCGAGGACGGCTTCGTAGCCGTTCTTCTTCAGCCAGGTCTGGATCATCAAGCCAAACGAGGCATCGTCTTCCACAACAAGAATTCTACATTTCATGCCGCAAAAGTAACAAAAAAAAACGCAGATTCCACAAAAATACACACAAAAAAAAGCCCCACATTGGGGAAATGTGAGGCATTTAAAAAAAAATTGAAAACGAGCAGATTCCGTATAAACGGATCTTATTTGATGGATACTACCAAATAATTCGACATACTCCAGAAAGCGTCCTTGTCCTTAATCCTCAGCACCTTATTACCGTCTTCTAACTCCTCGACCTCATAGCTGCTTGTCGGATGGTTGGTCATGATTTTGTATTTCCTGGTGTTCAAGGGGATCAGTTCCAATTCGCGCTTGTTGCCTTGTACGAACTGGCTCTGGTCGAAGCCTTCCGCCGAAAGGGCGACCGACTGGAAGAGGCCTCCCCTGTCGAGGATTCCCCTATCGATAAGAGACTGCTTCTCGGCGATGCAAATCCACACTGTGTTGAGCATGGCATCCTGGTTCTCGATAGTGGCCTGCTGTGCGGCGTTCTGCACCGTCATCACATCGAGGCTCGAGCTCAGGTTGTTGAGGTCCTCGCTGAGGTCGCTGACTTGCTGGCTCAAGTCCACAATCTGTTGACGGCTCTGCTGCAACTCCTCTTTCAGCGAGTTGATATAGATGTCTTTCTCCTCCAGCTGCTTCTTCAAGCGGCTGACGGTCTGGTTCAAGGCTCTGGACTGAGCACCTTGCTCCGACAGTTGACGTTCAAGCTGTTCGATCTTCTGACGGTTCTCCTGCAGCGTCTGCTGGATGGCGTTGATTTCGGAAACGGCCTTGTTGGTATTGCCCTCTTGGTTGTCCATCATGATGATGTTCTCCTGGGCACGCACTGCCTCGAGTGCATTTTCAATCTCGTTGATGGTATTCAGCGCATTGTCGAAGCCACCCTTGGCAGCGACGGCTTCGGTGTACAAAGAATCGCGCTCCGCCAAAAGGGCCTGGTATTTCTCCGAGCGTTCCACATCGCACGATGTGACGATCGCAGCCACAATACACATTACTACAAATGACAATCTGGTCTTCATAATTAGATTAATGATTTGCCGTTTTTCACAGCATATATCATACCTATTTTATTATTATGACAAACATCGTTGATTATGAACAACTTACACAAAACTCAACCCATGCCACAAATTGTGGAAAACCGTGGAATAATGGGAAATTTGGGAAAAGCTGTGGAAAACCGTAGAAATCACAGGTAGACGAAACCCGTGCATTTGTGGCGAGGCAGGGGGAAGACGGAGGTGTTCGGATCGAGATGGACACGTTTCTTGCGTAGTTGCTGGTAGAAGCACTGCATGGCCCGTTCGGGGGTGTTGTTGTTCTCGCTGAGGTGACACAACATAATGTTCTTGATGCGCGGGTGATAGGTCTCGGCAAGGAAACGGGCCGACTCTATGTTGCTCAAATGCCCGAAGGGCCCCGAGATTCTTTGCTTGAGGATATAAGGATATGAGCCCTTCTCGAGCATCTCCACGTCGTAGTTGGCCTCGATGACGATGCTGTCGGCCTTTTGAATCTGTTCCTTCACCACATTGTCGAGCATGCCGATATCCGTGGCGATGGTCAAGGTATGCCCCTCATAGTCAAAGCAATAGCCCATGGCGCCACGCCCGTCGTGCAAAACGGGATAGGCCTCAATCTGGATGCCACAGATGGCAAAGGGATGCGAGGGCTCCACCTCGTGGAACAAGCTCGGGTCTATCTCTTTCGTGGCCTTCCCTTCCACAAGTCCCTGCAGACAGTCGGGATGGGCATAGACAGGGATAGGGGCCAGTTTGGTCAGGGGCACAAGGCCTTTCACATGGTCGATATGGTCGTGGGTGATCAGGATGGCCTTGACGCTGTCGAGCGACAAGTCGTTCTGCTTCAGGTATTTCACGATTTGCGTGGCGCTGATGCCCGCGTCGACGAGCACGCCCTCGTCCTGTTTGCCCACATAATAGCAGTTGCCGCTGCTACCCGAGGCGAAGCTGCAAAAGACAAAAGGCGAAAGGCAGGAAAAGAGGTCCATCACAAATCTTTTAAGGCGCAAAAGTAGAAATTAATTCGGTTTTTCCTTATTTTTGGCCCCAAATTTATCAACCATGGAAAACAATTTTGACCCCAATGCGGCCGCCGTCGCCGATTCCGGCATCTATGGCCTGCCCTGCTCTGCCGAAGAAGCGCAGATCATCATCATACCCGTCGAATGGGAACTCACCACGAGCTACAACCGTGGCACCGTCGACGGTCCCGCCACCATCATGGAAGCCTCCCTGCAAGTCGACCTTTGTCACCACGACTACCCCGACCTCTGGCAGAAAGGCATCTGGATGGACGAATTTCCCAAAGAGCTCCGCGCCTTGCACGACGAGATGGCTCCTTTGAGCGAAGACATCATCAACGCACTGTATGAAGGCACCCTCGACGACGAGCCCGAGAAATACGCCGAGCTCTACGCCTGTATCGAAGCCGCCACCGAGAAGAAGAACGCCTGGCTGCGTGAACGTATCGCCTATTGGAAGGCTCAAGGCAAGGTCGTGGGTCTGCTGGGCGGCGACCACAGCTGTCCCCTTGCCTACCATCAATACCTCAACCAGCAAGGCGTGGAATATGGCATCCTCCATGCCGACGCCCACTGCGACTTGCGCGAGGCCTTCGAAGGCTTCAAATACTCGCATGCCTCCATCTTCTATAACACGTTGAAATTCGACAATGTGAAGAAGCTCGTGCAAGTCGGCATCCGCGACTACTGTCACCAAGAGAAGGCCTTGGCTGAGAGCCAGCCCGAGCGCATCAAAGTGTTCTTCGACCGCGACTGCCGTCGCCGCATCTACGAAGGCGGCAGATGGAAGGACCTCGTGGACGAGATGATTGCCGCCTTGCCTGACACGGTCTACCTCTCCATCGACATCGACGCCCTCGACCCGAAGCTCTGTCCCAACACGGGCACACCCGTGCCAGGCGGCATGGAATACGAGGAGCTGATGTACCTGCTCAACCGCATCCGCGAGGCCGGCAAGGACATCATCGGCTTCGACCTCTGCGAGGTGTCGCCCGCGCCCGACGGCGGCGACTGGGACGGCAACGTTGGCGCCCGTGTGCTGTTCCATCTCTGCGGCGTAGCAGCAAAATAAAAAATATTGCATAACCAATACTATTTTTATATAACTTTGCCCAATCATTAACCACGTTGAAATGCCCCGCATTAGGCGGAGCCAATCTAACGATTTCAAACCCATTTCGACAATGGCACTGAACAACCTTTTCACCAGAGGAAGCAGCCGCGAGAAACACTTCTTCCCCACTTATCTGCAACAGGCCGAGGCGGCACAGGTGGCCGCCAAATACCTCAAGGAACTTGTCAAAAGCGACGACCCCGAGGAACGCCGCCTGCTCACCCGCATGATCAAGAAACAGGAGACCACCGGTGACGAACTGCTGCGTGAGTTCTACATCGAGCTTAACGAGGCTTTTGTCACGCCCTTCGATCGTGAGGACATGAACGCCCTGGCCATGGACTTGGACAAGTTCCTCGACTTCATCAACCATTCGGCCAAGACCATCCTCATGTACAACCCCAAGAAAATCGACAAGCAGATCAAGGAGATCGTGGACAACATTCATGAGGATGCCACCACCATCATGCAAGTGTTCGACCTACTCGACGACCTCGGGAAGAACCATCAGCAAATCAGCGACCTGTGCCAAAAGGTCACCCTTATAGAGCATGCTGTCGACGACATCTATGGCGACTACATCTCCTACCTCTTCGAGAACGAGAAGGATGAGATTGAGTTGCTGAAATACAAGGAGATTGCCCAGGTGGTGGAAGACACCACCGACCGCGCCAAGGAGGTGACGGGCACCGTAAAAAGCCTTTTAATAAAAGAATCGTGATGAACCTCCTGACCATAGCCATCATCCTGTCCATCGTCCTTGCCTTCGTCTTCACTTTCCTGAACGGCATGAACGACGCGGCCAACTCCATCTCGACCATCATCGCCACCAAGGTGATGACGCCCGTGCAAGCCATCCTATGGGCTTCGTTCTGGGAGTTCGCCGCATTTATCATCATACGGTTGGTGTTCAATCAACAGTTTGCCGTGGGTAACACCATGGCCAACTTCGCCGACCAGAACATCATTGATCCCTACCTCATCCTCTCCGCCCTCGTCGGCGCAGCCATCTGGGTGTGGGTGTGCACCAAGAGCGGCATGCCCATCTCCACCTCGCACGCCCTCATCGGCGGTATCATCGGAGCGGCCTGGTTCGTCAACGGTAGCGCGGTGCTTCACATGAAGCCCATCCTCATTACGCTGGCCTTCATCGTGCTGTCGCCCCTCATTGGTTTGTTCCTGGGTTTCTTCCTCGAGTGCATCTTCCTGAAGATCTTCAAGAACAAGCCGCGCAAGAAAGTCGACAAACTCTTCAAGGTGTTGCAGCATTTCTCGACGGCTGCCTTCTGCATCGGCCACGGCTCCAACGATGCGCCCAAGACCATGGGCATCATCGCCGTGTTGATGGCCAGCGTGTTCACCACTGATGGCGTCGGTCAAGGCATGCGCGACTTCATCGGCAACTTCTACGACAGCAGCCAGGCCTTCCACATCCCTGACACCCTCGCCGTCATCTGCTACGTCATCATGTCGTTGGGCATCTTGATTGGCGGCAAGAATGTCATCAAGACCATGGGTGGTGGCTTGGCCAAGATCACGCCCATTAGAGGGTTCTCCGCCGAGTTCGCCGGCGCTTCCACCCTCATCGCCACCTCGTTCCTCGGCATCCCCGTCAGCACGACGCACACCATCACCGGCGGTGTCATCGGCGTGGGTCTCACCGACGGCATGAAGTCAGTGAAATGGGTCACTGCCAAGCGCATCGTCCTGTCGTGGGTGCTCACCATCCCCGTCCCGCTAATCATCGGCGGCGTATTGAACCTGTTGTTTCACCTCTTAGTCAAGTAATGCCATGAGTCTCAACAGTTTCTTCCAGTATTTCGTCCCCAAGGAAAAGAAGTTCTACCCGCTCTACCAGAAGCAGGCGGAATACATCGACAAGGCCGCCAAGCTTTTGAGACAAATGCTTGTCGAGACCGACCTCGACCGCTTGGAGAATCTCAGAAAAGACATCAAAGCCTGCGAGACCGACGGCGACGAGGTGCTGCGTGATTTCTACAGCCAACTCTTTGCCACCGTGCTTACCCCCTTCGACCGTGACGACGTGCACGAACTCGCAGAGTTGATGGACACCTTCCTCGACCGACTCGACGACTCGGCCAACATCATCCTTACCCGCCGTTTCCTAGCCGTAGATGAAGGCCTCACCACCATGGCGGACAACATCATGTTTGCCGCCGAGAACCTCAGCAACATCATCCGCAACCTGCCTGTCATGTATGACAAGCGGAAGGAGATCAGTCGTCTCTGCCAAGAGATCAAGACCTTGGAAAACGAAAACGACGTGCTCTACGGAAGCTACATCAGCAAACTCTTCCAAGAGGAGTACAGCCTCACCGAGATCATCAAGCGCAAAGACTTGGTGCAGGTGCTTGAAAACACTACAAACTCGGTGAAATACATATCGGATAAAGTAAGAAGTATAATTAGCAAGCTATAATATCATGAGACAGATCATCACCAGCCTGTTAGACAACGACCTCTATACCTTTAGCGTGTGCTACGCCTATCTGCAGAAGTTCCCTCGCGCCATGGGCCAATACACCTTCGTCGACCGCAACAACACGGTCTACCCCAAGGGCTTCGCCGAGAAACTGCGGGAACAGTTCGACCTCTACGGCGACATCAAGATCACAGACGAAGAGGTGCGTTTCATGAAACGGAAATGCTACTACTTCCCGCTGTGGTTCTTCACCTTCCTGAAAGGCTTCCACATGCGGCCCTCCGAGGTCGAGGTGAGCCAGGACGAGGAAGGTCACCTGCACATCCAAGTGACGGGACTGCTGTGGCGTACTGTGTTTTGGGAGATGCCTATCCTCGCCACCGTCTCGGAACTGATGCACGAAATGAGAGGTGAATTTGAGCATTACGATGCCGAGAAGGAATACCAGAAGTCATACGCCAAGGGCATCCGTCTCATCGGCAACGGAGTGAAATTCAGCGACTTCGGCACACGTCGTCGTTTCTCCTTCGAGCATCAGGACTTGGTCATCCGCAGCTTCATCGAGGCCCAGAAGCAGTTCACCAAGACCTGTTTCGTGGGTACCAGCAACGTGCTGTTGGCCATGAAGTACGACCTCACCCCCATCGGCACCATGAGCCACCAGTTCATCGAGACCTGTTCGCTCTACGGCTACAACGAGGCCAACTACCTCGCCATGGACTACTGGCAGGAAGTGTATGCCGGCAGTCTGGGTGTGTTCCTCTACGACACCTACACGCGCAAGGCCTTCTTCCAGAACTTCACCCAGTTGCACGCCAAGTTGTTCGACGGTCTGCGTGTCGACAGCGGCGACAATTATGAGGCCTTGGAAGAGATCATCGAGAAATACAAAGAGCTCGGCATCGACCCTGCACAGAAGTCCATCATCTTCAGCAACGGCCTGAACGTCGACGAGGCCATAGCCATCCATGAGGCAGTGGCCGGCCGTATGCAAGACTCCTTCGGTATCGGCACCCACCTCACCTGCGATGTGGACAACGTGAAAGCCATGAATATTGTGGTGAAACTCACCGCTGCCAAGATCACCGAGAAACGCAATTGGAAGAAAGTGGTCAAACTCAGCGACGACCTCGGCAAATACACCGGCGACCCGGGCGAAATCGAAATCTGTAAAAAGACATTGGAGATCGAATGATGAAAAACAGAAGGAAATACCTGATCATATTCTTCATCATACTGGCTGCCATACTTGCCACGGGCCTGCTCGTGCTCTTTTTGAGCGACAACGGCATGAACTGCAACGGCAAGATACTCTTCCATAAGAGTCGCCGACAGCAAACCAAGACGGAGGAATATCAGATGATGCTGCCTGGCCTTTGGCAGAAAGGCACACATGTGTATTACCGCTTCAACGATGACGGCACGGGCCACACCTGGGACACCGACGACGACCTGACGGAGAACGAAGCCTCGCCTTTCCAGTGGAAGGTCTCAAACGGCAGCCTGATGCTCACCCACGAACTGCGGATGACGGGCTTCATCCCACGTATGTATCACATCGACGCCATCGACGATGGCTCGTTGCAGTTCCACGACCCCTATGCCGAATACACCCTAACGCGTCTCAACAGGTAGGAGGCCAGCATGTTCCGACTCAAAACGAAAGACAACACCTTTGTTTTCGACCGCCCCGCCGTCATGGGCATCCTCAACGTGACACCCGACTCCTTCTCTGACGGCGGGCGCTTCAACCAGATGGACAAGGCCCTGCAACATTGTGGGCAGATGATGACTGACGGTGCCGACTTCATCGACATCGGCGGCTGTTCCACACGACCCAACAACGCCATCGCCACGGAGAACGAGGAGATGGAACGCGTCATCCCCATCCTGAAAGCCGTCAGGGAGGCTTTCCCCGAAGCCCTCATCTCCATCGACACCTTCCGTAAGAATGTGGCTGAGGCTTGTATGGACGAAGGCGCCGACCTCATCAACGACATCTCAGGCGGGCTGTTTGACGAGGAGATGCTGCCTTACATCGGCCAACACCATATCCCATACGTGATGATGCACTGCGTAGGAACGCCCGAGACCATGCACCAATACACCCTTGGCGGCGACATCCACCAGACCGTGATGGACTTTTTCGCCCGACAATGCAAGATTTTGGAGGCTTATGGCGACCAACAAATCATCCTCGACCCAGGCATCGGCTTCGGCAAGAGCCTCGAAGCCAACTACCAGCTGCTCAGCCACTTGGAGCGTTACCGTTACAACAACCTCCCCGTCCTTATCGGCATCTCACGAAAGTCTTTGATCTTCAAAGTGCTGGGCAACACGCCTCAAGATGCCGAAAATGGTACCACCGTGCTGAACACCCTCGCCCTGCTCCACGGTGCCGACATCCTGCGCGTCCACGATGTGAAAAATGCTCGCGAAGCCATCGAATTGGTCGGGACTTTTTGTAATTTTGCATCAAAATAGAAGCTATGATCGATCTCTTCATACAAGTCAGTGTCTTCGACATCATCGACATCATACTGGTGGCGGCCTTGTTCTTCGGGCTTTACCGTCTGCTGAAAGGCACCTCGGCGATGAGCATCTTCATCGGCATCGTGGCCATCTTCCTCATTTGGCAGTTGGTGAAGGCCTTGCAGATGGAAATGCTGACGGCCATCCTCGGTGCCTTCGTCAGTGTAGGTTTCATCGCGCTCATCATCATCTTCCAACCCGAGATACGACGTTTTCTGTTCACCATCGGCGACCAGGCCCGCGAGGGCAAGCTGGCACAGAAATTCAGGTTCCTGAGGGTCAGGAGCAATGTGGACCTTGACATCGACTCGGTGACCAAAGCCTGCCTCAACATGTCGGACATCAAGCAAGGCGCCCTCATCCTGCTCACGCGCAAGAACAACTTGGATGACATCGTCGCGACAGGTGTCGTGGTCAACGCCGACATCAGCAACTCATTAATCGAGAACATCTTCTTTAAGAACAGCCCCTTGCATGACGGTGCCATGGTCATTCGCCATAACCGCATCACCGCAGCCCGTTGCATTCTGCCCGTGTCGAACAAAACCAACATTCCCGGCCACTATGGCCTGCGCCACCGCGCCGCCATCGGCGTGACCGAGGTCAACGACTGCATCGCCCTCGTCGTCTCGGAAGAGACAGGCACCATCAGCATGGTGACGGGCGGCGACATCAAGACCGTGAAAGCATCGGAACTAAGGGAAAAGATCGAAAACGAATTAAGAGTTTAGTTGTTCCCAACAACTCTAAACTTTACAACTGACTCTAAACTCTCAACCCTAAACTCTCAACTATTCAATTTCCACAAACCCCTCATCCTCTCCAGCATAACGCAACTGCTTCTTATAGGGGTCGTAGCGTAGCATGATCTGGTAGGCATACCCTTTTTTCTTCAACGCCGTCCCCACATAGCTGTTCATCATGTAGTCGTAGGTATAGCCTGCATATAACTTGCCGAGATACACAGCATAGTTGTATACATCTGCAAGCTCCAGTGTATCAATGGTATAGTTATAGTTGATCTTGTTCTCCCAGAAGGAGAAATCGACTTCTGACTCGAAGCCGTCCATGAGGTTGTGCTCACAGAACAGCACCGGTCGCCAGTCGCCATCGTTGATCTCGAACCACGAGGCCACGTTGACCGTGTTCAAGGGATGCTTGTAGCTGACTTCGTCCGAGTCGCTGAACAGATAGTCCTCATACTCCGTGATACGTCCCGAAATCTCCATCTGCGAGAGCATCACCAGCCAGTGCGTGGAGTCGACAGGCACATGATCAATGTCTTCCGGCACATAAATCGTGATGCCGTAATCGCCCATCGTTTCAGCGTAGGCGCCATACATGACATCGAGGAAGAGGTCATGGCTAAAACCATCCAGCACCTCGGTCTTCATGCTGTATTGTGTGTTGTATTCCACCCTCACCGTGGCGTTCTCGGGGAAGAACACGGCCGCCTCTATATTGGGATGCTCGGCCACGTATCTCTTTGCCAACTTGAGTTCAGTATTGCAGCCCGTGAGCAGCAATACCATCAAGGCCACGACACATACTATTGCTTTGTTTTTCATCATAGCTCACCTCCAAACAGGTCCATCTGAACGCCATCGCCCTTGGGCTCTACGATTTCCAAAGGCACGTCGGCGGGATTGACCACGATTTTCTCAATATGCTCAGACGATTCGGTATCCTCGGGCGTATCGGGAATGTTTGGCTCTTCAACAGTCTCTGGGCCCTCTGGCTCTCCCATTTCGTCTTCGCTCGGTTCAGGCTGGAAAGGTTCAAGGAACTTCCAACTGTCGATCTCACGGGTCGACAGGCGCTTGCCCTTGGCCTTGTAGCTCTTGATGCCGATGAACTCCTCCACATTCAGGATGTCGTCGGGGAAGCTGTTGCCCGCGTCGCTGACCTTGTAGCTCAGCAGCAGACGTGGCATATCGTCGGTGTTCATGTCCAAGTATCTGGCCTCGGGATGCTCGCCGATGAAAGAAGCACGTGCGTTGAGTCTGGTCTCGGCCTCGATGCAGAAACGTTTCAGGTACATCTTCTGAGTCTCGCCTTCGATGTAAATGACGGAGAAGATTTCGTCGGGATCGAACTTGCGGATATCCACCATGTCGTCGTCGAAGTGGGTGTTGAGGTCGAAACCCGATATCTTGAACTCGCCGTTGGCGAAGATCTGCAAAATCTTGTCCTCGCCCTTGAAGGCGCCAAGGCGCTTTCCGCGCTTGTCGGCGTTGAGGCGACGTACCGTGTCGTCGTACCATATCTCACGCGCATTGAGGGTGGAGACGCCTTCCCCGCTCTTCTTGATCTCCTTGACGTCGTACTTCGTCAGCAGGTTGCCACGCACGGCACGGCCTTTCACGGCCAGCTCGGCGAAGTCATAGTCCACGGTCTTTTGTTTCTTGTTGAACAGCACCAAAGTCACCTTGATGACCTCAGCCTCGCCGTTGGGGTTGGACGAGAAATAGCGCACCTTTGAGCCCGGCTTACCCTGCGTGAGGTCATACTCCTTGTCGCGGGTGACACCCATCACGGCGAAACGCTTCACATAGTGCGGTGCACCGTTCTTGCCGTCGCGGTACACGGCATTGTATGTCGTTCGATCGTCATTCTTATGGAACACGTCGACGTGGATGACCTTCTGTCCCACAAAGAGTTTCGGCTGCAGCTTGGTCACGATATACTTACCGTCATCGTGGAAGACGATGATATCGTCCATGTCGGAGCAGTCGCAAACATATTCGTAGGCTTCCTTGTTCTTCTCGCGTTTCAGGCCCTCGCCCGTGCAGACGAAGCCCTCGTCGCGGTTGACATACAGTTTCTCGTTGTTGGCGGCCACGGCCACAGCAGAGATGTTGTCGAAGTTGCGAATCTCCGTCTTACGCTCGCGGCCTTCGCCGTATTTCTCCTTGATATGCAGGAAATAGCCGATGGTATAGTCGACGATATGGTCAAGGTTGTACTTGGCCTCTTCCATCTTCTTTTCGATGTCGGCCAACTGCTCGTCGGCTTTCTTGATGTCGAATCTCGAAATCTTACGGACAGGTTTCTCGCAGAGTTTCTCCACGTCTTCACGGGTCACCTCGCGTTTCAACAGCTTACGGTATTTGTCGAAACGGCGCTCGATGCCAGTGTAGAGTGCATCCCAATCCGCATATTCCTTGCTTTCCAACTCCTTGTAGATGCCCTTCTCGAAGAAGATCTTCTCCAGTGAAATCCAGTGCCAGCTATTCTCGAGTTCCTCGATGAGGATACGGAGCTCCCAGCTGAGGAGTTCCATGGTGCGGTCGGTGCTGAGTTTCAGGATCTCGCTCACGCCCATGAAGGCCGGATGCTGGTTGACGATAACGCAGGCGTTGGGCGAGATGGACACCTCGCAGTCGGTGAAGGCATAGAGCGCGTCTATGGTCTGGTCGGGCGAGACACCAGGATTCAGGTAAATCACAATCTCGCACTGTTCGGCGGTGTTGTCGTCGATTTTCTTGATCTTGATCTTGCCCTTGTCGTTGCACTTCACGATGCTCTCGATGAGGCTGCCCGTAGTGGTGCCATAAGGTATCTCGCTGATGACCAGCGTCTTCTTGTCGGGTTGACTGATTTTCGCACGGATGCGCACCTTGCCGCCACGTAGGCCGTCGTTGTAGTAGGTCACGTCCATCATGCCACCCGTCGGGAAGTCGGGATAGAGCGTGAAAGGCTCGTCGCTCAAATAAGCGATGGAAGCGTCGATAAGCTCGTTGAAGTTATGCGGCAGGAACTTGGATGCCAAACCCACGGCGATGCCTTCGGTGCCTTGTGCCAGCAACAACGGGAACTTCACAGGCAACGAGACAGGCTCGGCGTTACGATTGTCGTAGGAGCGCGTCCAGTCCGTGGTCTTATGGTTGAAGACGACCTCTTTGGCGAACTTGGAGAGGCGTGCCTCGATATAACGAGGTGCAGCCGCATCGTCGCCCGTGAGGATGTTACCGAAGTTACCCTGCGTGTCGATGAGCAGGTCCTTCTGGGCCAGCTGCACGAGGGCATCGCCGATGGAGGCGTCGCCGTGCGGGTGGTATTTCATCGTGTTGCCCACGATGTTGGCCACCTTGTTGAAGCGTCCGTCGTCGAGTTCGTCCATCGAATGAAGGATGCGGCGTTGCACCGGCTTCAGGCCGTCCTCGATGGCGGGCACGGCGCGTTCGAGGATGACATACGAGGCGTAGTCGAGAAACCAGTTCTCGAACATGCCTTTCAGCGGTATGACGTGATATTCATCCTCTTGCTCCTGAGCCTGGGCGTCTTCCACGCCTTCAATAGCCTCGTCTATCGGTTGCTCATCCAAGGGTTCGTTTTCCAATTCGGTAATATCTTCAGTATCCATTGTGGGGTTGTTCTAAAGGTGCAAAAATAGGAAATTTTTCGATTGCCACGAAGACCTGACTGCAAATTCGGGCAAACACTTAATAATCAAAATCAACAGTAAAAGGACGATGGTTTTCTGCTTGGATTGCATACATCACCAACCCGACTCTTTGCTTTGGAGTTGAGTTGTGGTACAATTGGCTCAAACCAATACGAGCAACTTCCCTATCATAAGGTTGGAAAAACACTATGTCATCACCAACTCGTTTAATGTGCAACAAGGCTTGATGTTTTGAAGGGAATCCCAAGAAGACTGAACAAATGGGATAATCCTCACCATTGACGACAAATCTATAAATGACATACTCGGTGGCAGAGCTGTTCTTATATATGATTGCATCAGCATGGTTTTCACCATCCACCCAAACGCATACTCCCGCCTCGTCTCCAACATGCATATTATGTGGTGTAACCTGAACGCAAACATCCAATTCATCAAGATCCTGGTCAAGTATTATATTATTGGGAAAAACCAGCGTGTCATTTTCCTCAAGGACACCACTCGTCAAAGTTTGATGATGTTGGAATGTGACTGTTGTCGTTTTGGATGACGAAGCGCATGAACAAACCAGCATAGCCACAACTAACAATGAGAATAGAGCTACAGCTTTTCGGCTTTTTATTATTTCCCGTTGTTCCATAATCTTGAGATGTTATTATGTGCAAAAATACAAATTCTTCCAAAAAGATTATCTTTGCACCAGAAATCTACTTCCCTCATGACCGAAACCGACCTATCAACCTTACAAGACTACATTCTCTCCCAACGCCTCTTCGTCTCGGAGGTGCACGGCCTTGAGCATTGGAAACAAGTGGAATGGAACGGATTATTACTCGCCACAGAGACAGGTGCCGACATCTCCGTAGTGCGGCTGTTCGCGCTGTTTCACGACAGCAAACGGGCCGACGACGGCTATGACGAAGCACATGGTCCACGAGGAGCCGAGTTTGCGAAAGCATGTTTTGAGGAACATCGCCTTGACATCACTCGGGAGCAATTCGACAAGTTGTATTACGCTTGCAAGTCCCACACCATGGAGCACCGCTCAGGCGATGCCACCATCGACACATGTTATGATGCCGACCGCCTCGACCTAGGCCGCGTTGGTATCAAACCCAACCCCATGAAAATGGCGACTGCCTATGGGGCAAGGATTGCACAGAAAGCTTTGGAAGGAAGGGTTGAGCCGGAAGACATGAGGGTATGGTTGGCTACTATTTCCAAAACCTAAGAACCGCAACCTCTCCCAGCAAAGCCAGCAAGGCTATCAAGGCAAAAAGCTTCCACTGCGACGATTGGTGCGCCATGGCCTCTACGAGGTCGGCGGTGGCGAAGTCTGTTGTGTCGAGGACGGCGGCCACATTGAAACCAGCTTGGGCGAAGGCCTTACCCGCCTCCTCGCGACTTACGAAGTCCATCCTAGACTCCACACGGCTCTCGTTCCAGGCCGTCACGCGGTTCACTGTGTCGTTCACCAAGAGGTCGTAGAACCCTGCCGTGGGCAGGTTGTCGTTCAAGTATAGATAAACCTTGCCATTGCGCACCTCCGAGGCAGGCATCTGCTCGAAGCTGCGGTCAGCGTTGACGAAGAGAAACTGATGGTCACCAACAAGGCTCATATCGTTCAAAACCAGAATCTTATCCCGACCCATAGTATAAGAAAGCCTGTTAAGCTGTCCGCCTAATAAGGCCATCTTCAGCATCATCGGGACGAAAAGCGAATGGTCGGCAAGGTCGCTCCACTGCGGGTCCAAAGTCGTGGCCATCACGAAGGCTTGCCCCTTACCTACTTTCTCGACAAGCAGCATCGGGTCGCCGTTCTGCAAGCCGAGCAAGGTGCTCGGGATACCATTGCTCCTCATGCGCAGGTGTTGCTTCACCTTGGGCAGGTCGGCGTGCTGCGGCATGTCGAGGATGACATCGCTGAAGAACTCATGGCGCAAGGCCAAGTCTTGTGCCACAGTGGTGTTGGTGTCGAGTTCCACCGCCGAGAGGCCTAACTTACCCATGAGAAAAGCATTGCCTTTCACATCTTCCCTTGAGGGGAACACCAGCATCGCTGCACCGTCAGCCACACAATCCAACAGTGTCTGTTGCAAGGTCTCGTTGAGTTTGGCGGTCTCGTTGACGATGATGAACTGGGCCTTGGCGAGACGGTCCAAATCGAAGCGGGAAGGCTCCATCAAAGTGTATTGGAACTGCTCGTCGTCCTCGAAGAGCAAGGCACAACTCGTAGGCTCACTACCCAACTCCACCACGGACAGGCTCGGTCTGACACCCAAAACGAAGTCATAAGTGTCATCGAAAATGATGGGGTGATCGTTCAGCGACACGCTGCAACGTTGGTCACCAGTGCTTTCCACCACAAACTGCATGACGACCTCCTGCGCGCCGTTCTTCTCCAAGTCTACAGTCGTGGAAGCCGCCATCGAGCCGTTCATGATGAAGTTGACAGGCAAGCCTTTCACCTCCTTGTCACCTTGGTTGACGATGCGTACATTGAGGTCGTTGGTCAGGCCAGGTTGCACCACGGGCGAAGCCAGCCACACCGAGTCGATGTAGAGGTTGGTCTTGAACTCGGGGGTCATCGGCACCACCACGACTTGCATGGCAGTGTCGGCCTTGGCCGCCGACAAGTCGAAGGTGTTTCTTTGGAAATCAGAATAGACGAACAAAGTGGAAGTCTCAAAGCCATGCTGATGGCTGAGCATCTCGAAGCGGTCGATGACCTCGCCCATCGGCACGGGTACGCCATCGGGGTTCATGCGGTCGAGCTGGTCGAGCATCTCCTCCTGGTTCATTGGGTACTCGTTCTGGATTTCGAAACTGTTGGTCATCAAAAGGTAACGGTTGGAAGGGTTGAGTTTGTGGACCAAATCCCTCGCCGACTGACGTGCATCCTCGATCAAGGTGGTGCGCTGCGACTGTCCCTTCATGCTCATCGAGTTGTCAATATAAATACCGACGAGGTTGTTCTCCGCGTTGACATTCAACTGTTTCTCAGGACGATATGGGAATGCGAAAGCCAGCACCAAGGCAGCGATGAACAAGCATCGAAGCAATAATGTAACAAGATACTTCAGTTTGCGTGTCTTGGCATTCTCCTGCTGTATGCTCCGCAGCACGGCCGTATTGCTGAAATACACCAGCTTATGTCGCCTGAAGTTGAACAGGTGGACGAGGATGGGTATCAGCAGGGCAAACAAGCCCCAAAGCATATTGGGATAGAGGAATCGCATAACGGGATGCAAAAATACGAAATCTTCATCAATACCCGAACAAACGGCCTCTTATGCCGCGACGGCGATAACGGTCGTTGGCAAAGGTGGCACAAGCATCGTCAAGATGCTTCTCCAAAGGAATGGCTACGCCTAACGTCACCTCCAGACCTTGCGGCAAACGCCATCCTGTCACATGATAGGCATTGACGTTGACCGCCGGCACACTGCCTTCCTTCTCTGCCGCGCCATAGTTGTCGAGCAGGCCTTGATGTACGGTGGCGCTAAGTTTCAGGAGAATGTGACGGCTCCCCAGACCGATACGGCTGCGGATGCCCAAGCCTGCAAAGGCTCCCGCATGGATCAGGTTCATGTTGGCATCACCCACATCGATAGTCTGGTCCAACGCGATGGGTGCCGTGCGGTCGATATGGATCTGTCCACCCAAACGCATGCCCACCTCAGCACCAACCGCGAGATAAGGCTGAAGATAAGGCTTGATAGGCAGACGAAACTCAAAGGGCAAGCGGAGGTCCACATAATGCACCGACATGGTGTAATGCACCTGGGCGCCCGAGCGGTGTTCGTAGCTGATGTCGGTGCCACGCTGCAGATACATCACCTCGGGCGACAACGCGAACACGTTGCCCATAGGGATGTCAACAAACAAGCCTCCCATAGGTGTGAAGGCATACGCTTGCGGCAGCCGCTGCAAAGCGTTGTTGTTGTAATAATACATCCTTGGCATGTTGACGCCGCCTTTGAGTCCGATGGAGACCGACTTCTCAACAGGCTGACGATAACCCATCTGGGCAAAGGAAACACCGTCAAAAACAATAGATAACAATATGATTATCAAATACTTCTTCATCGCTTTACATTTTTTACCATTCCTCATTACTTGCAAGTCCGTCGCCATCCTTATAGATGAAAAATGAACCGTTTGGATATTGGCTGATCTCGCCATTGGAATCGTCTTCGTTTTCCATGATGATGGTGGCATGACGGAAATCCGAGAGACCGGCGTCGGTCACCTTGCCTTTCATGACGATGCCTCGTTTCACCCTCGCATGATAGACATGTCCGTTGTAGGGCAAGTCATAGTTCTTGTCTTCGATGAAATACACGGCAAAAGCGTTTCCGCTACCACACACAAACACCGTATCGGTCACTGTCTCAGTGGCCTCGTTCAAATCCATCACAACGACACCATTGTGTTGATCCGCGAACCTAAGGTACATATTCGGCTCAACGGTTTGCAGCATCCATCCCGAAACATTGGTGCTCACTCTTTGTTTGGGACTCATCACGTAACTGCCATCGATCTTGGGCGGCACAGGACCCTCAGGTATGCTGCCAAACTCGGCAAAGAAACGCGCTTGCAGCGAATCAGGAATCACTGCCGTAATGTCGTCGATGTAATACTCCGTCCCGATAAGGGCGACGGTGTTGTCTTCGTTTTTCGTGCAGGAGCCTAACATCAATGCGCCTGTCACGAGGAGCCAAAGGCTAAACTTAAGTCTCTTTATTTTCATAGTCTATTCTATTATTCAACGATTACCTTTTTGGCGACAGTGCCTTCTCTTCCGGTGGCAACAAAGAAATACACACCTCTGGCACGGCCAGCTAAACTATATTGTATAATATTGTTATTCAATTCATTATGATCATGAATAGCGTCTATCAAGACTCCTCTCGTGTCATACACCTTGACGTCAACCGCACCCGTAAACCCTTCAAAGCAGAGCGTCATCTCGCCCGTGTTGGGATTAGGATAAACGTTGAATGCCGCCGAGCCTGTCGAAGCGGTGTTTTCGCCAACGCCATAGAACGAGCACACAAACCAATACCTCTGCAAAACGCCGTCGGGTGCACAACGGTTGTAGGCGCGGGCGTCAAGCCATACGGTGTCGTCCACATGGTTCAGCACATACACCCTGCAGCATTTTCCATGGTAGCCGAAAGGCTCAAGCACCCATACCAACGGTTCCTCGAAGCTCCAGGTCACGCTGTCCCAAGAGCAATGCGGATTGTTGTCCCAAAGTTGGAAGTCGTATGAGTTGATTTGGAATTCACTGGCGGTGATGACCCAATGTGGCGCCGTGTTCATCGAATCCATCGGATAGATGTCGGAAGGCATAGGCGAATAGTTGAAATGCACGTGCATGGTGGCCACGCTGTCGCAGCCCATGATGTTGGTATAGGTCCTATGGAAGGAGCCCGACTGGGTAAAAAAGTGGTCCTCGGGATCGTAGAGGTCGTCGGTGGTGTAGTCCTTCCCTTGCGGGTCCCAAAGATAGCCGTTGCAGCTTTCATCCTCTGGCACATCGAACTCGCTCGTATCCAAGTCGTTGAGGAGCAGATGAAGCACATAGGTGCTGTCACATTCCTTGTCGCCGAAGACGTAGTGGAAAGTCTTCACAATCTGGTCTTGGCTCTCATAGTAGGTCTGTCCAGAAACTGGCCAATAGTAGGAACCGCATACCTCTCTCGACTCTTCATGATAGTATTCTTCATGGAACCTAAGGTCCAACCGGTGTTTGATGGGACAGCCGCCGTTGGGATCGTCAAGGACGATTTCGTCGTAGGTGTCCTCATGGTAGGTGATGCCTGTCTTGTCCCAAGTCCACGAAGGCGTCGTCCCGTAGGCGTAGCATTCGTATTGGTGCAGCGTGGGCGGCATCTGGAATTCGTCGACGGAGAGCATCAACAACTCCACCTTCAAGCAACCGTGGCTGTCGATGGTGTCGAAATAGGCGACCTGCCCATCCTGGTCATAAAGCGTCCCATGGAAATCATAGGAGTCGCCCACACAGATGGTCGGGTCAACAACCAAGGTGTCGTTGGGCGGATAAACGGTAAAATGAAGCAGATATACACTGTCGCAGCCGTCAGGACCTGTCCCTGGCGCGAGCCAAGTGGTGTCAATGGAATGGTTGAAGCTGTGTCCGTGCCAAACGACACTGTTGCAGCCTTCAAGTGATACCGTTGTCTCCAAGGGATCGTTCACTGTGAGGTCTAGGATATCGAGAACATGCACGCCATTGCAGTCCTCGCCACGCAGCGAATAACGACCCGAATGCTGGGCCTGCGCGTTGTTCACCACATAAGGAAGTTGCACCTCGTTCCCGTTGGGAAGGACCAAAACAAGATTGGACACATTCTCCGTTACATACTCAAACTCGATGTCTTGTCCCGAGCAATAGCTGTCGTCCATCTGGAACTCAGCAAAGGCATATGGCTGATAATCGGAAAAATAGCCATAGTTCCATGTACCGTCGATGCCCGTCAGGATACCCAGATGGAAATAACCCTCGTCGTAGATGTTCTCGACGGTCATCAGGCCGTTGACCATCACATGCGAGGTAACGTCTTTCTTGCAATAGGAAAAGTCGGGGTTGGCTGGCACAGGTTGGAAGTCTGATGCAGTGAGGTAACTAGCATCGCCGTTGAGCCTGAAGCCATCGGTGTAAGGCGTCCCGACGATGAGCGTGACGACCAGGTTGGAGTTGTTCTGCCGCTTGTAGACAGTCTTGCGCGAACCGGTGCAACTGATTTGGGGCAGCACCGTGCCGCCCATCTCACCCACCGAGTTCGACGAGAGTTGGAACACAGCCAAAGGATGGTTGGCGCTGATATACACAACCGGGCTGTTGATACGATAGGCGTACTCCTCGCCTACGTTAAGCGTGACGACAGGGACAGAGCTGCCATTCAGATAGATTTGCGTGTCGTCCTCGGTCGGGAAAAAGTAAAGGTATTCGCTTGAGTTGTTGTTCCAAATGGCGATGTACTGCGTGCCCAAGAGGTCAACCGGCACAATCTGGTCGCCGACAAGGTCGTAGTGCCCGTTGAGGTTGACCGAGTCGTCAGAAGTGTTGACGGCGATGGGCTTCGTAGCAGTGACACGCGTATTACGCAGATGCGCCGTGCCCGAGGAACTGGCAGCTTCGATGGCATACGACTGACCACGGTCGAGGGTAACGGTAACCGGCAATCCCGGCAGGCCACCGCCCTTGATGGCTACCGAAGGATAAAAAGTGATCTCTGTATTGTCTTCCGTGGCCACCACCTCGATGCGGCTGCAGGTGCTGGAATAGTAATTGGAATAGGTGTATTGCATGGGCACAACGAAACTGGTACCCAAGGCGTTACCGCCCTTCAACGAATAGATCTCACTATTGTTGTTGTCCGACTCGTAATAGATCGATACAGGCGCATCGGAATAGATATGGAAGCCGTAGTTGAGGACGGTGTTGTAAGGCTGAGTCTCCACCATGCTTACGATGTCTGAAACGTCGTAGACATGACAGTCGTTGGCGCCGATTTGGAAGGTCTGTGGGCTATAGAACGCATTGGCAGGTTGCTCGAAGACCACCGTGGCGGGTGCATCGTAGGCGACGACACAAAACCGTACTGGAGTCTGGGCATGGTTTGCCTCAAGGTCGGGGGCGGCAAACCAAAACTCAGTGTCGGTCTGCGCCAGGCAACCCAAACTCATGACAAACAACCCTATGAGCAACAAGTACCTTCGCATCGTCATGCCATTTATCTGACAATCACTTTTTTAGTCACTACGCCTTCCCTACCCGATGCCACGAAGAAATAGATTCCTCGCGCACGAGCATTCATGCCATAACTGACACTATGGACATCCAAACCATTATAAGTCTGGAATTCATCGATCAAGCTACCCGTCATATCATACACCTTGACATCAATGTGGCCTGTCAAGCGTTCAAACACAAGCGTCATCTGACCCTCGTTGGGATTGGGGACGACATCGAAGCCGACATTTCCAAAGTCTGATGCAGGATCACCTTCATCAATGCCATAGAACGAACACACGAACCAATAACGCTGCACAATGCCGTCGGGGGCACAGCGGTTGTAGGCGCGGGCATCGAGCCACACGGTGTCGTCCACATGGTTCAACACATACACCCTACAGGATTGGTTCTTTTCGCCAAAAGGTTCAAGCAGCCATGACATTGGCTCCTCAAAACTCCAAGTGACGCTGTCCCAATAGCAGTGCGGATTGGTGTCCCATAAATGGAAGTCGTATGAGTTGATCTGGAACTCGGTAGCCGTCACCACCCAATGCGGCGCCGTGTTGGCCGGATCCATGGGATAGATCTCGGTAGGTGCGGGCGTGTATTCGAATTGTACGTTCATGGTGACGATACTGTCGCAACCTTGGATGTTCTGGTAGGTCCTTTGATAGGTTCCCGACTCATTATAGACATGGTCTGCCGGGTCATACTCATCGTCGGTGGTGTACTCAAGCCCAGCGGGGTCCCACAGGTAATTGTCGCAGTTCTCCTCATCGGAGACGGTGAATTCATTCGTCTCGTAGTTGCTGATCTGGAGGTGGAGCACATAGGTGCTGTCGCACTCCTGGTCGCCAAAAGTGTAGTGATAAGTCTGCACAATGGGGTCTTGGCTCTCATAATAGGTCATCCCTGTGACGGGCCAAAAATAGGCGTCGCAGGCCACCTTCGTCTCCTCATGGTAATACTCCTCGTGGAACCTGAGGTCAAGCCGATGCTTGATGGGACAGCCACCATTGGGGTCGTCGAGGATAATCTCGTCGTAAGTGTCTTCATGATAGGTGATTCCCGTCTTGTCCCATGTCCAAGCAGGTGTCGTCCCATGGGCAAAACACTCGTATTGATGCACTATGGGCGGCATCTGGTATTCGTCGACGCTAAGCACTAGTTTCTCCACCCTCAGACAGCCATGGTTGTCAATAGTGTCGAAATAGGCGACCTGGCCATCCTGGTCATATAAGGTCCCGTGGAAATCGTATGTGTCTCCAATACAAATACTGGGGTCGACGAGCAAGGTGTCATTGGGCGGATAGACGGTCAGGTTCAGCCTGACGATGCTGTCGCAGCCGTTGATGCTGTGGTCGGTATAGACCTCTTGGCAGGTATGATCGTAAAAAGTGCCATAAAACTCATAGCTCTCACCATAGCAAATGTATTCGGTGATGACCGTCTCGTCGTATATCGGCCAATTCTCCAGATGCAGATAGATGGTCTTTTCGCATCCGTATTGGGTCTCCGTTTGATATGGGTATATATCAGGAGTGCTGACCATCTGGCCATAGAAGTCGTATGTGTCGCCTTCGCATATGGTTTCATACACATGCTCCTCTTCATTGGGATGCACCACGATACTGACGCTCACATTTTGGGAACTACCCCAGCTGTTGTCGGTGATATGGCAGGTATAGGTGGTCGTGCCCACAGGCGGGGTAGCCACGGGATGCTGGACATTGGCATTGTTCAGGCTGTTGGCAGGCGTCCAGCTATAGGAGTAGTTGCCCGACCCTCCTGTCGGCAGGGCGTGGAGGGTGGTCGACTCGCCTTGGCAGAGTTCGGTGTCGTCGGCGGTGGCCGTGGCGCTCATGGAGCCCACATAGACGGTGCAGGTCGGGGCACCCACCAGCACCAACTCACGGAACGAGATGTCGTCCAGACCAAAGTCGTTGCCGTCGCCGTTGGTGTTTTGGTTCAGGATGGTGATGGTGGCCGTGGTGGAGTTGCCGCTATACCACAGTTCATAGAACTGTTCCCAAATCATCGTCGACGAAGGTGCCGAAAAAACCTCTCCAATCTGCGAGCCGTTGATGCTGAACTGCAACAAAGCCATCTGCCCGGCAACACCAGCCAGCGTACATGTCCATGTCGAGAAAGCGTACCATTTGTTGGGGAGTACGCTGATTTGTTCCGTCCACACATTGGTATTCGGGCTGATGGACCCATTGACCATCATGAAGTTGCCGGAGCCGCCATGCCCGTATCCATGGAAGTTCTCGTGGTGCAGGCTGGCATCGGAATCCACATAATAGGTGCCTTCATTCCAAAGGTTGGAGTTGTATTCATAGGACGAAGTGAATCCCGTGTTGCCTTGGCTGAAGTCGCCATTGACGACCTTCTCATCGCCTGGGGCATAGCCTTCGCAAGTGTAGGTCGTGGTCACCATGGGCGATGCCACAGTGATAGGGCCTTCTGTGGTCGACAAGCCCGTCGCCGGCGACCATTGGTAATACATGGCTCCCGATGCGGTAAGCGTCACCGAGCCGCCCGGCTGTATGGTTGCCGACGGCGGCGTGATGATGACTGGTTGCGCCCAAGCGCATAAGGAGGCTACGAGAAGCCCCATGATCATTCCGAATCGTTTCATCCACATATTAGGTCGCATTTGAAAACACTATTAAAAGCTCTTATCACCTACAAAGCACCAATCTCTTCTTCACCATCCCATTAACCGTCTTGATCTCAAGCATATAGACAGATGGTGCATAGCCATTGAGGCTGAGCATGAAGCTATCGGAACCGCTGCATTCGTGCATCTCAAGCACTTGACCCATCATATTGGTCAAACGGATGCTTTCTATGCCTTCGGCTTCAACGGTCACCGTTCCCTTGGTGGGATTGGGGAACACGTTCACTTCCATAGCCTGCTCGCCCACGCCGAAGAAGCCCGCGTTGATCTCGAAAGAACGCACCACCCATCCGCAACTCGAAGTCATGAATCGAGCCTCAAGCACGGAGGACCCTGGCGTAGCGACAAAGATGCGGCAATAGTTTTCATTGCTCTCCACGACTTGCCAATCGGGGTTGGAGAGCGACCAAGAAATGTCACCTACCACGCCAGTGGTATCCAGTTCATAACGATAGATGCCACTCACCAAGTTGGATGCCACATACACATAGGAACCGCCACTGATCACGCCCAACATCTCCGAGTCGTTGATGGTCAGGTTAAGCAACTGTATACTCTCCAAACATCCATTTGCCGAATACACCGTATCATGGTAGATCTGGTATGAACCCGGATGGTCGTACACGACCCCTTGGAACTCGTAGGTATCGCAAGCCGAAAGGTTCTCTGGCAGGATTTCAGTATGGTTAAAGGTCACGCTCATATAAACCGTGCTGTCGCAGCCTTGCGGCGTGACGAAGGTATGCGACGACTGTCCCTCGGTATCAAAGAGATGGCCGTACCACACAAAGACGTCACAAGCCAGCGTATCGACATGATGTTCGATCTCATCCGCCAAGCTGAAGTGCATGGTCACAATGCTGTCGCAACCCTGCACCGAGGTAAAGGTATGTTGATAGTCGTCCTCAACCTCGCAATAATGCTCATGCCACCAAATCGACTGGCACGAGACGATGGTCTCCTCGCCTGTGAGCGGCGGGATGATGGTCAGGTTGTAATAGATCACGCTGTCGCAATGGGTCACATGGGTCAGCAGGGAGTCATATACCACTGCATCTTCGTAATAAGGTACGCCATGCCACATGAATCCATAGCATTCCGTCATCTGGCCGCCGTCGATAAGGGCATCGTGACCCAGAGTCAGCTCCAGATAATACCAAGTGTCGCAGTCTTCAGGGTCGACGGCGGGGACAAACACCGAGTCGCGTTGGGTCTCGTAATACACATGTCCAGGGTTCATCTCCCACTCATAGGAGCCACAGGCAATCCTGTTGTGCGTGAATGAGGCATATTCGTCGAAAGTGAGATTCAGCTCCACGATACTGTCGCATCCATTCACATTCGTGAGTGTATCCCAGGCAAATTGGGTCAACTCCATGCGATGGAAGGTGCGCCCATGCCAAACATAGTCCTCATGGCATGAGGTGATAGGCTCTACGACATAGTTGCTATTATTGATAACCACAGGCTGGTGGATGACATGGAAGCAAGGCTCAAACTCCTCGTATTCAACCACCTGGCTTTCAGTAATCACCTCCCCTGTCGGAAGTTGGTACGAATCGCAGGCGATGATGGTCTCCAGCCATTGGTCCTCAACAGAGAGCACCGTGACAGGCACCGGGCCAAGGATGTCGTTGCCGCAAGAGGTGTGGGCGTAGTAACGGACCCAGCAGCCGTTGTGCGACATTTGCATCAGCATGCTCGGATTGAAGGAGGCATAGTTCCCGTTTTGCGAATTGGCCATCTGCCACTCGGCGATGCGATCGTTGGTATTAGTGTTCCTCCAGTCGACAGACACTTCAGGCAGATCCAAAGGATTGTTCTCACAAACCTGGAACGCGCTCAGTTGTCCTTCGATCACGGGCGTGTCGTTCACATTGAACTGCACCACATTGCTGAAGGTGGAGTCACACTCGTTGATGACCGCAAAACGCAGATAGTAGCTGCCATAATCCAGATGGTAGGTGGATGGGTCGAAAGGACGGAAGGGGCCATTCGGCGAGGTCGCATAATCCCATCTTTGGATGCCACCTTCGGTATGGTTCATCTGGAAGGCCGGCGCAATCACATTCAAAGGGTTGCCCGAGCACACATCCGACGGCGTCTGCAAAGTACCCGAAATACTGGGGGCGTGATTGACGGTCAAGACCAAGGTATAGATACTGTCGCAGATGAGCGGGTTATTGCTCTCGTACATATAGGTATCGGTGCAAGAGGCATAATAGGTCTGTCCGTTCTTCGGCCAGGTGAACGACTCACAGGCGTTGAAGGTCTGGGTCTCGGTATAAGCCTCGCTCAAGGTGAAATGCCATGACACCTGGATGACGCATCCGTTAACCGTAGTGGAATCACCAACATAGGTGCCGTTTTGATCACAAAGGACTCCATGATGGTAAATGGCGTCGCAAGCGGTAATCTCACCCTCATCGATGGGGTCGGTGGAATAGACGGTCACCTGGACATTGTTGCTCGAATAGGCCTCACCGCAACCGTTAACAGCCTTATAGCGGATGCTACAACCGTTGTAGGAATACGGGATGTTGTTGTTGTTCAAGGTCTGCCACACGCCGTTGACTTGAATCTCCCAACTCACCGTACCTTGGTTGACATGCCTCCATGTGACCTGAGGCGCTGTCAGGTTAAACGACTCACCTGCGCAAATGCCTGCCGGGGCGGTTATGGCGCCTACAAGAGGCACGTCGTTCACCGTCACTTGCACGCTGGCGCTATGCGTCTCGCCACATTCGTTCTCGGCAAAGTAACGGATCCAATAGCCATTGTATGTATAGGGAACATTGTTGTTGTTAAACGCGTTATAGGTGCCGTTCTGCGTGGCCGCAATCTGCCAGCCTTGGTCGGTGATGGTGGCGCCGTTGCTTTGAATCGTAGGCACGCTCAGACTGAAGCTGATGCCCGCACAGATGGCTTGTGGCGTGGCAGGCGTGGCAATGGTGGGTGCGTCGTTCACATGAATCTGCACCGCATTGCTGACATCGCTGCCGCAATCGTTGCTAACCTTGTAATGCAGGTACCAGTTGTTATACGTGACTGGCACGTTATTGATATTGAAGGTCTGGTAGTTGCCGTTCTGGGTCTGGCAAATCTCCCAAGTGCCCGTCCCGTTGCCGTCGTAGGTAGGCGGCGTGATGCTCAAGTCGTCGCCAGCGCAGATGGCGGGCGGAGCCTGGATGGCACCTGTGATGTCGGGGGCGACATTCACCGTCAATTGACGGGCCGGATCGCTATACACATAGCCGCAACTCCCTTCAATCATATATCGGATGTACCATCCATTATAGGATGCCGATATGTTGTTCAGGCTGAATGAAGAATAATCACCTGTTGCTGTCGGCGCGGCCACCCAGCCTTGGCTCAGGATCTGCGAGCCGTTGGCATTGAAGCCGGGAGCGGTAAGGTTGAGGTTTCCGCCAGCGCAAATCGGCTGGAGTTGTGGCGTCTGTCCCGTGAAGCTCGGACCGTTGGTCACCGTGATCTGCACCGCGTTGCTATGGCCTTCGCCGCAGTCGTTGGTGGCCGAATAGCGCACCCAGTTGCCATTCATCGAAAGCGGTATGTTGGTCGGGTCGAAGACTTGGAACGTACCGTTTTGCGTGGTACTCTTCTCCCATTGTCCCGTCAAGCCCGTAGGGCTCACCGCAGGTGTGGGAATACCCAACACGCCACCGGCACAGATCGGACCAGGGGCTGAGATGTTGCTCACCGTAGGCGACTGTCCGACGGTGACGAAGACCCATGCCTCTCCCCAAACGTTTTGTGCCGCATAACCCACGCGATATTTGAACGAATCCGTCCCAGAGAACGAATTGTCCAAACAGATATACTCAATCTTATGACTGGAAGGGAGGTAATAGGCTTCACCATGCGCAGGACCTGTCCCTTGCACTATCTGAACCGAGAGACCCTGGAAGCCGGGAGAGATGACGTCGTTGTCCAGAACGGGAATCTCGACAGGCGTTCCTTGGCAAGCCAAAGGCCAAGTGTCGTTGTTCGCTTCAACGCTGTAGATCGCATCTGGGACAAAGGAAATGTCGTCCAGGCAGAAGTCGTCGCCCATGCCTTCACTTCCCGTGTAGGTATCAAAAATCTCAATAATCGCCTGCGCGGCACTGCCACTGTTCCATTTCACCCCATTGTTGTTCCAGTCGTGCCAATCGTTGTTAGAGGGCAGACTATTGATACTGCCGAAGTTTTCTCCATTAATCTTCACTTGCAACTTGGCCGGGTTGATTTGTCCATAAATGACCCTATTCAAGTTCACATAGCGATAGGAAAACGTATAGTTGGTTTGTGCGGTAACATTGACCGTTTGGCGCCACACTACCTTGGTTGGATTGGTCGTCCCTCCATAACCATTCACAATCATATACTTCCCATGGGAATTGGCAGGCAAAGGCCAGCCTTGTCCTCCACCGTGTCCAGCGGTTGTAGTGTTGATTACATAATGGCCATATTCAACCACATAATTCGCATTCACTCTCTGATAATCGGTGTACGTAGGAGGGTCAAGAGCCCCATAGATGGCTGTCGCCTCGAAATCGCCGTTGGTAATCTGGTTTTGGGCAAAAAGCGGAGCTGACGCAAGCAGCAACAATGCTGCAATTGCCTTGAAAACCCATTGCATTCGATGATTTGCAGTCATTTGTCTTAGTTTTTCAATAACACAAACGGGCAAAATTGCAAAAATTATACCAACTATGCAAGAAAAAATTCATTTACAAGCATTTCCCGTCCAAAACAGCCTCTTTCAGAGTATCGTATTCGTAGGTGAGCTTGAGGGAGAAAAAAGGCCTGTTCTCGTCGATGAGACGAAGGAAGATCTTGTCGCCTTCCCACATGGTGAGTTCGAGGAGGTGTTGTTTCTCTATCCATTCGAGGTCGCCCTCGTTGCATTCGATCTGGTCGCCCGTCCAGTCGGTGCAGACGAAGATGTGCATGTGCTCGTCGTCATAGATGTTGTGCACAAAGGTGACGATGCCGCAATAGCGCCATTTCGTGACGGTGAAGCCTGTCTCCTCCCACACCTCGCGCAGCATGCAGTCCTCGGGGCTCTCCCCTTCCTCGAACTTGCCGCCCACGCCGAGCCATTTGTCGTGGTTGAGGTCGTTCTCTTTCTTGGTGCGGTGCAGCATGAGATACTGCGAGCCGCGTTCCAAATAGCAAAGTGTTGTTTGTTTCATAATGATAAAAAGCAAGGCGGCCTTTGGAGCCGCCTTGCAAAAACCTTTGAACTCTGGGATTAGATGATACCCTGAGCAAGCATAGCGTTGGCAACACGCATGAAGCCAGCGATGTTGGCACCCTTCACGTAGTTGATGGTACCATCGGCTTGCTTACCATACTGGACGCACATGTCATAGATGTTGTTCATGATGGTGTGGAGGTTCTTGTCGACCTCTTCGGCAGTCCAGTTGCGGTGCTCAGCGTTCTGGCAGATTTCGAGGCCAGAAGTGGCGACGCCACCAGCGTTCACAGCCTTACCAGGACCGAACGGGATCTTGGCGGCTTGGAAAGCGGCGATAGCGGCGGGTTGGCAACCCATGTTGGAGACCTCAGCGACGTACTTCACGCCATTGGCGATCAGTTCCTTAGCATCGGCCTCGGCCAGCTCGTTCTGGAAAGCGCAGGGGCAAGCGATGTCGCACTTCACCATCCAAGCCTTCTTGCCAGGAGTGAAGACGGCCTTGCCGGGGAACTTGGTGGCCATGTCCTCAACCTTGTTACGGTTGGAGGCACGCATGTCAAGCATGTAGTCGATCATTTCCTTGTCGATACCGTTCGGCAGTTCGCACACGCCGTCGGGACCTGACAGGGCAACGACCTTGGCACCGAGTTCAGTAGCCTTGATGGCGGCACCCCAAGCCACGTTACCGAAGCCAGAGAGGGCAATGCGCTTGCCTTCCATCTTGTCGCCAGTCTGCTTCACCATGCGCTCGACATAGTAGATGGCACCGAAACCAGTGGCTTCGGGACGGATCAGAGAACCACCCCAGCCATAGCTCTTGCCAGTCAAAGCGCCAGTGCTGTGCTCGCGAGCGAGCTTCTTGTAGGCGCCGTAGAGGTAACCGATCTCACGGCCACCGACGCCGACGTCACCAGCGGGGCTGTCTTGGTCGGGACCAATGTTTCTCCAAAGTTCATACATGAAAGCTTGGCAGAAACGCATGATCTCTTCGTCCGTCTTGCCAACGGGGTCGAAGTCGGAACCACCCTTACCACCGCCGAGAGGCAGCATGGTCAGGGAGTTCTTGAAGATCTGTTCGAAGCCCAAGAACTTCAGCATGGAGACGTTAACAGCCTTGTGGAAACGGAGGCCACCTTTGTAAGCGCCGAGGGCGGCGTTGTACTGGACACGGTAGCCGAGGTTCGTCTGAACTTCGCCGTTGCGGTCAACCCAGGTCACGCGGAACGTGAAGATACGATCGGGCTCAACGATTCTTTCGACGATCTTGGCCTTTTCGAACTC